>Ga0073914_10000316_pt1 | contig 9997 bp, 14 predicted proteins | sample GWRWT4_30Apr14_FD_71481 | JGI IMG/M metagenome (GOLD analysis project Ga0073914, IMG submission 71481) | Sand microcosm microbial communities from a hyporheic zone in Columbia River, Washington, USA - GW-RW T4_30-Apr-14 | ecosystem: Engineered > Artificial ecosystem > Sand microcosm >... | reverse complement strand
CGTAACAGCATGGCCTCAAGTTTTTGTGGCTGCTATCGAGGCAGAAACACCTCCAACCGAGCTGGGTGCGCTCGTGGTGCTCGAGCCACAGTGACCAAACATCTCCTCTGCTGCAGAATTTGGCAGGCCTAGGTTAGTCGCGGCAAGGCGGCTGAGTGTGTTATTAGCCGCTCTGTAACAGAGGCGTCACATGCTATACCTGGGACGATAATGAATTGTATCGTCAAATCATTTTATGTACAGGATAGCACGTACAAGCTATGACGCATTCGTGCTTACCATACGTGCAGGCACCTGCGTACGAGGAGTAGGCGGCACCGCGCGGGCTGGGCGCACAGTTCGCACCGTTGGTGGTATTGGCGTGGGTAGTTTGCGCGGTTTCTTTTTGGCAATTCGCTTCGCGAAGAAAGTGGTTCAGTGGAATACGTCTCGACGTCACGTGCGGCGTAAGTGCCCCAAACTGGTAGCGGGATGGTAGCGTTGAATCATGTGCTCTAACGCTGTACTGATCTCAGAGAGTTTTTCTAACTGTGCGTCCGCGATTGTGTCCGCATCCGCCTCGGCGGCGCGAATGCTGCGACCTCAAAAACCGCTTGCGAACCCTTGCAAATTCGTCGTTGCGTCTGTTAGTGTTGGTGTATTTGTCAGATAACACATCTCGGCTGCTACGTCAGCGATTGCTGCCTCTCCGGCCCACGTTGTGTCTCCCACCGTTAGCGCGTTGTTTAGGGCACTACGGTTACGTACTCGGGAGTTACGCGAGCCCTCACGCCGCCCGACTCAGCGCAGTGCTTTAGTCGTCAAGAAGAAACGTCGTAGGTTAAGGCGGTTATGCTGCGTCGTTATCGGCAATCCTGGCGTTGCAACAAGGTTCGCAGTTTTACGTCCCGGCAGTGCTGGTCAAGCCAATAAGCGTGAGAGTTTGGGGCGTGTTCGCCTGCCACGGCGGTAGTTACGAAATGTCCGCGCTGGGACGGGGCTGTACTGGTACGTTTGGCGCCAAACCGTTCGTAAGGCTGACGGTCACGCGAGTGTATGGCGGAAGGCGTTTGCGTATGGTTCATATCAAACAGGAGGCACCGCACCTAACAGTCGGTTTGATTCGAGTGGGCTGTGCTTTCACAGTAGTTTTTGGCGCCCAACAAGGCGCATGGCCGTGCGAGCGGTGATGGGTGCGGTATGTGTGAGTAATCCACGCAATACATGGGGTTTGGCGAGAGGTGTGTGTCACCGCTGCAGTAATAGACGAGCACGCAGTCTTAACGAGCTGACTCGACCGAAGTGACAGTTTGGATAAGCCTGACCTGCTGTCGTGCCGGCGCGTTCGGCACGTGCAAGTTGTTGTGGTTGTGTTAGGAGGCGTTGTCTTAGCGCACGCATGCGCTCAGTCTCACGCGTATCAAATTGCGCCGGTGAGATGATTTTACGCCTTGATGCCATGTGAAGACTAACGCGTTCGGGGTTTCTGAGGTGTGGCGGCGTTTCTCGTTGCGTTGCTATTGCGGTCTAAGGTGATTGTTTTTGTGAGCGCTGTCATCACGTGTGCTTGGTGGGCGTCGTGTAGGTCTGCGGCTAACGAATCGTCCGGTCGGTAAACGGCACTCAGCAAAACGGAGCGTGTTCGCGTTTCTCAACTTCGGTGCGGTGACATCACGGCAGCTCGGCTAAACAACGCCGCAGCGAATCCTAAACGTCGTCGCCCGTACAGGCGGATGAGTAACTCGGAAAATCTTCTCCCAGAAGAAGTTCGTAAAATTTTACGCAGGCTTCTGTGCAGAGCACATCGCCGACGTTCAAATACCGCGGAGTACCGCCTTGTCACCCACCCGATGGGTTGGGACACCCGCGCAACGCTTCGCAAAGTTTCAGCGCGTTCGCGAATATGGCCAGTGGCGGGAACGCACCCAATTTCAGTCTCGAGCGCTCACGCATCGAAGAAGGCGCTCATCGCAGGTAACCAACCGTGCGTAGCGAGTGGTACCCGAGCAGCTAACGCCGCGCGGCTGTGGGCGCTGGCGGTAGGAATCGTAGCAAGGCGATCGATTTGATTTGTCACGGCTACCTCGACGAGGTGGGATCACGCGAATAACGCAGCGCGGCGCAGCGCACTCCCGTGGTACGATTTGTTACCCACCGCTGGCAGCGGCCAAACGTCTCCACCGCTGCGGTGGTCACGCGCTTCGCCCGCACTTGTGTCAGCCCACAACGCCTCCGCGCTACCCAAAACCATCTCCGTGTCGTGGGTGGATCACGTAGTGGGAGTTTGGTGAGAGTGTTGTGGTTGATCAAGGGTGTCATGAGCTTCAAGTGTCGCGGTGAGCGCGGCCATGATGTCGGCACGGCTATTCGTTGCGCGCATCATTTCTGCCGACCGCAGCGTTTCAAAGTTGGCAAAAATGGTCGCGTATACTAAGTTAGTCGCAGTTACGGATGATTCAACAGACGCGAATGTGTCTTGTAACGCTGTGAGCGTGCTAAAGCCGACGAATTCGTCTAATACCCGAACTCGAGCCAGCGCACGCCGCGTTTCGCGACGCTGAGTCGCGACTTGTTGATGCGCCCGGCTTGTTAACACAACTGTTGGGTCGAAGTTCTTGCCATGGCGCAAACGTCACACCTCTGCCTGGTCCGACTGTTCGGTGCTTGTATGTGCTGTCGCGTTTCGGGCTGTGCTAAGCTCAGAGATAAGTCGTCGTTCAGCAAGACGGGATCGTTGTGGCGCGCGCTCAAGAGCCAAGGTTAGGCGTGAACGACGAGCCGACTCAGGCGCGCCAATCGCGTCTGGGTGTGGCGTTGCCAGCGTGCTCGCAGGTGCCCCTACGTCGCTTAACGTGCCGGCGGGTGTTAACAACGTAGATTCTGCCGTCGCAGTTGTAACCGCGGTTAACCGTGGTTGGTGGGTAGGATGCGTTACGGGGAACCGCACGAAGGCCGCATCGCACTTTACTAAGTTTACTTCGTGAGGTCGTAGTGTGCGCGTAAACGCCGCTCACTCTAAGCCACGCTCGTGCTGCTCGAATCGTTCGTCACTGATAACGTCTTTGTTGTGCGTAACAACAGTGATCGTTGGCGGTATCACAGCTCCTGCGCTGAAGAGCTTATTGAACGCCTCAGAACCTCGCAGCGCCAGCGCTATCGGTGTGCACAGGTGTAAGTTTTGTGGGCACACCGGGCCGCTCCCGCGAGCTACTAAGCGAGTGCTAACGAACGTATAAGCACGCATGTCAGCGTTACTAGAAAGTGCACACTTGTCCAACGCTAACCAACGTTGGGTGCACGAGTGCGTATCGATGAGAGCGAGCAGCATAGACGTGTCAGCGGCCGTTAACACAGGCACTGGCATACCGGCGCCATACGCGTGCGCCAGATGCGTCTTTGATGTGCGCAACGCCTCGGGGGTTCGTAAGTGGTTACGACTGAAAAACTGCACATCGGCCTCAGTCAGCGTGGATGACAGCATAACCGTGGGTGCGGTCCGACGAACGCGGCGCACGTCCGCCGAAGGACGCGCCGCGTCAGCGGTTGGCGTAGTGTGGCGTTGGAGGCGGCACTTGGGTTGCGCGATAGCCGTGGGGTATGTTCACAATTGTCACGGCCGTGCATGACATAGTGCAGTGTTTGTGCGCTGCGTGTTTATTGCAACCGCGTCTCAGGTTACCAACGCAACGAATGGGTTCAAGGTTGTAATAAGTCAGCCGGGTAGGCCCTCCTCAGGCGCCTCGGCAGTGGTAGGGCTACAGAGCCGTCCCATACGGGCTGGGTGGGTTACACGCGGCAAAGCGCTAGGCTCTGCGCGCATCGCTGTGGTGCGCGGTAGTTGCGCGTGTCACCACGCACTTCAGTTTCACTCCTGCCGCGCTCGGTGCGCGTTTGCCTTGGGCGCGCTCGCGGCCGTATGACTGAGTTGGGGCGGTACGAGCTGTAATGTCCTGGGTAAGCATCACGCCTCACTGATAGGCCCCCTAACAACGTGTAACGGGCGCGGGACCAACGAGAGGCGTGCACTTGCATAGGGGGTGCGGTGCGCGCGCGGCGTTTCATGTTGTTGTGCGCACAACAACGCAAAGCGGGCAGCCGTAAGTTCAGTATGCGCTTGCCTCCCGCGTCACAAGGCGTTTGGCGCCAGAAGTGAGTTCTCACCAACAGGCATGTTCACGACTAAAGTTCTTACGTGATATCGGACTCGCTTGTTCTTCGTTCCAGTGCTGGGGGGGTGTTCTTCCAAACGCGTTAGTAGGTGCGGGTCATTAACACGAGGCTCATGCCCGTGCGCCGATAAGAGCAGTGCCATCGCGCTCTCCCGCGCGCGGCCAGCAATCAGCGCCGCGTGCGCGGCTAACACAGCGTCGTGCGCCTTAGCTGCCGCACGCGTAGCATCAATCCTTGCGGTGCTGACGTGGGTCGCGTAGCGCGTGAGGCGGTGCAGGTAAGAGCGGTCGCTTTCGTCCAGTTGGCGTGTTAACGAAGGCGCGTTGGCGAATGCGAGGTATCGGTGGAAAATGTCGATGCACTGCAACGCCGTCTCCGCGTGCGCGTTGCTTTGCGTTGGGTGCGCCGAGCGTTGAGGAGCCATAGTCGGCCTGGATTTGGCGTTGCTGGGTGGCGTGACATCGGGCTTGTTGGTCGCATCCGCGACGTCGGCCACCGGTGCCTGTCGACCACTGATCGCGCGTAACGTCATTGTTCGCGTGGCGTATGCCATGCCAAAAATCGGCCACACGTTATAATCGGTTGGTCAACTCACAGACAACGCGGTTGACTCGTCCTCGGTTGAGGCGTTGAGTTGTAGGACAGCGTCCGCAGGCGTACCCTCGACGGTGTTCAAATCTGTTAACGCAAATAACGCCGAGCGCGGTGCTGTCGTGAGGCGGCGCGCCGCGTACACCGCGTCGAGGTAGGTTGCTCGTGCCACGTCAAACGTAAGCACCGGGGCAGCCACCGACGCAGCAATCGCACTCGCGGGAACTCACCCTACGCGTTCGGATTCCGTGGCTAACAAAAATACTGCCGCGAAGGCGCGGATCCACGCCTTATGGCACCGTGCCATTTGGGCGGTCCCTGGCGAGTGGCGCACTCACCGTGCTAATCCTACTTCTGGGCTGTGCGCAGGCGTGCTCATTTTGTGCGGTATGGCGGACGCCAACTGCACAGCCTGGCGTGTTACGAAGCGGTGTGACTCGCGCTCGCTCCCTCACGCGCGTAACCCACGTGTGGCAGGAGTAGTTCGCAAAAACGTTTGGCGGACGTTTGCAGACGGTGTCCTGTGCGTCGACGACTCCTCACCGGCCTGCGCTACTTCGGCAACACGGGTCGCCGCGAGTGGAGGTAACGGCGAGCGTACTGGAGCGACAATGTATTGGCGACGTGCCTCCAACGCCTCTTCACGCGTCGTTAGATATTCGCGTTGGGTAGTTAGGAGGGTTTCCGGTCATTGGTGTTGCTGGCTGGGCGCGCTTCGGCCGCGTTTAGCTTTGCTAGCTCGTGCTGGCCTAGCGTTACGACGAGGCTTTTTGCTGGCCGTAACCGACGGGGTAGCAGGCGTGGGAATTGGTTGTGGCACTGTGAGTGTCGAGTGTGACCAGTTTAAGCGACGTGGTGAAACGAAGGGTGGCGTGAGCACAGGTTTTTGGTCAGATGACCCAGCAGCACTGTGCTCCACTTCTAAGGTTGGCATTTTGTGTGCGCCTACGTTACGCCCACCCACAACATGAGTGAGGCTTGGGGCGATGCTACTCGGCGCGCCAACTGAGGTTAGCGCTAAATCAGCGTAAGAGTGACTGTGCAAAGGCGTGAGACCTGATCTTAGGTTCGAAGTTTGTGCGAGACCGGTTGGCATCACAATGTCAGATGGGCGACGCATACGAGGGCGATGACCGTAACGGTAGGTGCGCGTTGGTGGTAGGCGGTCCAAGAGCCTGGAGCCCTGCTTCGTTACGCTACGTTATCTTGCCAAAAAATGGTAGGTTGCGCGGCGAGTTGGCCGCGTTAAGTGCTTCTGCGCAACGCCTCGAGCCCTAAGGCGCGACAGGGGCACGAGGGTAAAGCCGCGAAAGCACATTGTTGGGCGCGGCGGACGTGGGCTGCGCCGCTGCGCTTGGTCGCGCGCGCGGAGTTGCGCAATCAAGCGTGTGAGTGATACACTAGCCCGAGTTTCACTTACAGTAGGTGAGCGGCGTAGGCAATGCGCTAAGAACGCTGCTGCAGTGCGCAAACAAATCGGCTTAGGCCTATTGCGATCCCGTAAGAGTGCGGGTTTGTTCGACCGAGAAGCACGCGGCATACGCGCCCCCATACGCACGGTTTTTTGGCGCGCAGGCTGAGTTTGACGGATTACGCGCCTATATAGGCGTGTGACGGTGGGGTTGGGAGATGGTCTGACCACCGATCGGTGACGACGTTGATTTAGACGCACTAACGCGTGCCGTGCGCGTCGTGCAGTGCGCCAAATACGGTGGCGTAACCACAACGCTACTGGTCGGATCCAACGACGATACGCCCGTATCCCACCCCAATAAGTGATGGCAGCAGGCTTAGGTCGGCGAGGGTGGGTAGGTTGAGACTGGGACGGCGCAAAAGTGGTGCGTGTGAGGGGTTTGTTTGCTTGGTTACGAATATGGCGATGCACTGCGGTGAGCTCCGCAGGCAGCGCTTCAACCGATTGGACGTGCACACGCGTCTTGGCCAATGCTGCCGAAGCGTCGCTCGGATTTTGCATCGGGAGGCCAAAGTACCACGCGCGCTCGAACAGGTTGAGGCTGAACTTCGTTGCCGGTGTGTGGCCTGATGCTGTGGTTAAATTTGTAGGCGCTAGAGTTGCGGGTAAAATAGTCGATGTGACACGAGCGGTTGCGTCGGCTCGGATGTCATGCATGTGTGTTATGCAGTCACGCTCTTGCTCCGCCTTCACACTGGCCAGAGTTTCCGCGTAGTGCGGAAGGCGTAACGCCTCTGGGCGACCTGAATCAGTACGGCGGCCAGTAGCAGTTGTGGGTACGGCAAACTCACCCGCTGAGTCTTGTGGGTTGCGGATGCCTGAGCGGGCTTGGGCGAATTGGTGCGGTACCAACATCTCGTGCTGCAACGCTTCCACGGAGAGAGTTGCCAGGCGAATAAACCACTCGCCGCGTCGGTGGAAGGCCGCAACGCTTAAATCAGTTTGTGGCAGTTCGGCCGACCAACCAAGTCAGTGTGTTGGCAGGCGAGTTACGTGCAACGACGGGCGGGATGGGTACCAAAATGGGTGTGTTGTTAACGTCTCCTCGCCGTCCTCTGACGCGTCCGACCGCGTGTACTCGGCCTTTCTGTCTGCCGCGGCGGAGCTGAAACTAGAGAACGAACGCGGCTCGGGGATTGTGGTTCGTGCGTGGGCAGAGCGGCGTGCTGGGTGTGTACGCAGACGCATTTGTTGCTCGTGAATGGAGGACGGACGAACCGTTCCCACACGTCGGCGGCGCGCAGTTAGCGGTTGTTGGATAGCCGTCGGCACGCGTAGCAGATCTGGCGACCGTAACGTGTGGTGATCGCGTAATAGGGCGCGAGGTGGGACGGGTAAGCTCTCTGCCAGCTGTGGTTCCGCAGATTGTTCGGCCTCCGCTGTTTGCATTATCTTCGACCCACGCCCAGCGACGATTCGAACTAAGCGTTGGGCTAGCGGTACTTTGTTTAGCGTTAAGCGGGCGGATGTGAGCGGAGCACGCAGCGGTTTTGCAGTGGTTTCGCTGGCTGACCGCGCGTGCGGTGTGGTAGTTGGTGCGAATTCTCACGGGTCGACCCCAGCCACGTGCGTTGGTGCCTGAGCCGGCACTGTGGTGAGGGGTGACTGCGCGAGTGTGTGCGACGGCGTACTGGCTGCCGCAGGGTGTGGCTGCGTCAGAACGTTGCGTTGCGTGACTTTCTGGGTTGTGTTACCGAAACCGCGTTGACGTGGAGTGGGACTCACACTTGGAGTCGTTGGAATTGCGCGGTCGGCTAAGCGCGCTTGGGGTGTCAGCTCCTCAAGCGGTGGGCGTGGTCGAGTAAACACCGCTCGCTGCCGTGTCCGCGGCTTAGCAGGTTGTGGTACCTCAGGCTGAGGCTGTGTTTCCTCGTCGTTAACTGGCGTGGTTGGCGTTACGACTCGAGCGAGGCGTGCGTTGCGGCGTCGCATGCGGCGCTGCGCCGAACTGGCTGCCACATCCGTGACACTGCGCGATAGCCGACTCCACGCCTGCGCTCAGTGGCAAGTGAGCCTTCTCCCCACTCATCATGTCGGAGCGGGACGTACGGCGAGGCGTCCGTGGTTTGCAATTCGGCGCGCAAGCGCAGCAGAATTACGGCGCCTATGCGGTCGTGTGCGGAAGCGTCGTTGGCGCCGTTGTAGGCGCAAACGTTGGCGCTGAGTGAGGCGAAGACGCGGGCCTCGAGGATTGGCGCGTTGTCGGCGACGTTGCGCAAAGGCTGTCGCGTGTCGTTTGCGAGGCGACTGCAATGTCCGCACGCATTTTTGAATAAAATGGTACCGGCGGCGGCGAGCTAGAGAGGTCGTCTCTCATAGCGTTGTAAGCTGGGTTGTGGTTGCGAGACGCACAATTGGTCACAAGTAACGCCGTAAGAACGGCATAGTTACCGTGTGGCGCCGAGCGCTTTGGCGCATACCTCCCGCCGATCCCCACACGGCTCAAGGCTGGGCGCGGCCGCTACGGATAAGGCCGCGATGAGAAGGTTGTGCCATTCGAATCCGACGATGCTTAACCACGTCGTGTCTAAGTTCACCGATCACGCAACACGGCTTCCAGGCAGGTACACGACCACAGCGACAAGGCTGTACGTATACGTTACGTGGTCGATGATCCTAGGTAGAACGCCATAAAACGCGTTGCTTGGTGCCCAAGCGTCTGTGCGCTCTGCGTCGACCGAGACAATGCCGAGTCACAAGACCAGCAGAGCCATGACCACAGCTAAGGTGGATAAGAGTTGTGCGAAGAAGACCATCAAGTCTTCGAATCGAAATACAAACGCGGTTGCGTTTGTACGGTGCCACTCAAACTGATCCGTATCGGCTGTGAGGTTATTCAACGTGAACCCGCTGCGTGGTAGGGTATAAGCCGTCATCGCAGTTGTGTCTAAGTCTAGTAGGCCCAATCCAGCGGTTAATAGGTCCCAGGTTTGGACGACGGCCAAGGCGAAGACAACAGCTGTCGTTGTTACCAACGCGTACCACCGCACCGCTCAGGTACTTACTCAGCGGCTCATGCGGACGACGTGAACTAAGACCGTCGCGAGGCTGAGATACGCCAAACACGGCAAGAGCGAGGTGCCGGCTCACACGAGCAGCGCAGAGTGCGCGGTTACGCACTCTGCTAAGTCTAGCTCCATAGGCGCCAACGAGTGGTAGCAAAACCCAATGACGATTACTTTAAAGTACCAGTCTAAGCCGGCGAAGAAGCTTCAAGCCGCGACTAGCACGTCAACGTCGGAGCCAGCTGCCGAGCCATGAGCTGCACGGCTTCAGCACTCCCACACCACAGATAAGGCACTTAGCGTTAGCAAAATCACGTGCACGGCGTTCCAATCAGTAAAGTCAAACATAGGCTCTTCGTCGAAGAACGTAAGGTTGGCAAGGATGATGGCGCCGGTAAGTTGGACGAAGCGTGGCATGCGAGTGCAACGCGGTGTTTTCACGCGTGAGTTTTGTGTTTGGTTTGCTCTGCGCTCGCTGGTATGTGAGGAGACGAGCTATATTTGCTGGTTCAGATTACTTCGTACGCAGTTCCGTGTTTAACTTCGCCCATTCGCTTGCCCACGCCGCCAGCCCTCTCACCTACCATCCGACGGTAACGTACTCCAGAGAATGAGCGGGGCTGGATTCGAACCAACGTGGGAGTAAACCAGCAGATTTACAGTCTGCCGCCTTCGACCGCTCGGCCACCCGCCCTGTGTGTCGGTTCCACCACGCCAGCAGTGGCACACCGATTTTGGCTATCGTACGTTACCACTCGTACCCACCACACCCACCTCG
>Ga0073914_10000315_pt1 | contig 10014 bp, 8 predicted proteins | sample GWRWT4_30Apr14_FD_71481 | JGI IMG/M metagenome (GOLD analysis project Ga0073914, IMG submission 71481) | Sand microcosm microbial communities from a hyporheic zone in Columbia River, Washington, USA - GW-RW T4_30-Apr-14 | ecosystem: Engineered > Artificial ecosystem > Sand microcosm >... | reverse complement strand
AGTAGAGAAACCACCAATTTCGCAAGCGAAACAGGAACCAAAAAAAGCTGATTCAAAACAAGAACAAAGCACAGGCCAAGATGAAGATTTATCTGAAGAAGCCATAAAGAAACGCGAACGAGGCCGCGCAAGAAAGTCTAAACAGAAGACCAAGAAAAATGTAGAGTTATCCAATGATTTTGCAATGGATTTTGGTATTGGTGAGTTAGCTCTTCAAAGTGATGAAAAAACCATGAATCTTCTTAATGGACTGGATGAAGACTAAGAATTGAGTAGGCTGAGGGGTTAGCCCCTCTTTCGGTATAGGCTAACCTTCCCCTTCCAGAACGATTAAAGGACTTTCACCTCCAAGTGAGCGCGCCCCGCTGGGCGCACCAAAAAATGGGGCCACATTTTTTTCATTTAATCCGTTTCAACGACCCATTCCTTAAATTTTTCAACATAGCTTTTCATAATCGCCGCGTTTGCTTTGCGCCACTCTGAATCGTGTCGATCCAGCATTGAGGCATAACCCGTCTTACCAATCAGCTTTATCAGCTCCGCCTGAGATAGTTGCAGCTTGATTGATGATGGCTTTGAGGTGTCAGCGGGTTCCTGTTTCGCTTGCGAAACTGAAGCACCATCTTTTTGTTCGTCTGTATCGCTTTGCTTTTTGTTATAACGCTTTCTAGCGAAGAACTCTTTTGCACTGAACTCCCCTTTGCTGATTAGCTCAATGGCTTGTTGCTTTTTATCAGAACGTAAACCTGAGATTTTCTTTAGCAAAGAATAATCACGCAGCTTTCCATCCCTGGCCAATGCCATGATTTCTGGTTCGTATTTAAGAATAGCGGTGTTTTTGCTTACCCAAGACGGACTAACACCAAGCTCTTGAGCGGCCTGCTCAATCGCATTCGTAACACCCTGACTCTTTAGGTATTCAATACGGCCATTTATGAACTCTGCCTTTTCTATTGGGTTAAGATCCTGACGATGAAGGTTCTCGCTCAGCTGGTGAGCGTAAATTGCATCATCAGTTAGGGCGTTTTCATCTTCGATAATTACGGCTGGTATAGTGTCTTTACCTGCTTTTTCTGAAGCCTGCCAGCGCCGTTCCCCGGCGATTATCATAAAATCTGGCTGACCCATGCCAGCATCCGGGTTACGCCTTACCCGAATTGGTTGAATAACACCAACAGCAGCAATGCTATTAGCAAGCTCTTCCAACTTCCCTAGATCAAAGTCTTTGCGGGGTTGATTTGGATCTGGAACCAAATCAATTAGCTTTATATGTTCTAATTTTTCCATGTTAGCTCTCTAATGGTTTTTAATTTCGCTTGCGAAACTGTACATTGGCGACCTGATTACACAGGGCTGGCAGCTGTGAGACACAGCGATCAAAATATATTATTATGATAAATCATAACCGCAAAAAAAGATAAGCAAAAGGAGCACTATGAAATTAATGATCGTAGAAAGCCCCAATAAGGTGAAGAAAATCAAGGAATACCTTGGTGATGGCTGGCGTGTTTCCGCCAGTATTGGACATATCAGAGATTTACCAAGCAAAGAAATGGGCGTGGAGCCACCTGACTTTAATCCTAAGTATGTCATCAACCCTGACAAGAAAAAAATCGTTAGTGAATTAAAGAAACTTGCCAGTAATGCAAGCGAGGTTTATCTGGCGACAGACCCTGATCGCGAAGGTGAAGCGATAGCGTTTCACCTGAAAATATGCCTTGGTCTAAATAATCCAAAACGGGTTACTTTCACGGAAATAACAAAGTCGGCTATCATAAAAGCAATTCAGAACCCCAGGACGATAGATAATTACATGGTATCCGCCCAAGAATCCCGCCGCGTTCTTGATCGCATTGTAGGGTACCACATAAGCCCACTACTGTCACAGCAGGCCGGTATGCCGCTTAGTGCTGGCCGAGTGCAATCCCCAGCTGTGAAATTAACGGTTTTACGTGAGCGTGATATTCGTGAGTTTCGCAAGCGAAACTACTACGTAGTAGAGATACATTTACCCAACGGCTTGACCGCAACACTCGATCCTAATGGATGGTGTGAAGATGGCAAACATATTTTTGATAGGGCTGTAGCCGAGGCGATTGCCGGGGCAAAAAGCGTCTTCGTGAGTAAGTCAGTGATCGAGGACAAAGAATCAAAGCCTCGCGCACCGTTTACCACCTCTACCTTACAGCAGGCCGCTTCAAGCATCTTTAAATTTACACCTGCCAGCACCATGAAATACGCTCAAGCTCTATTTGAGCAAGGCGCTATTTCATACCATAGAACGGATACCCCTAATCTTTCGGAAAACTCATTCAGCATGGTTAAGGACTATCTGACGAGTATAGGTAAAGATGTTCAAGAGGTTCAGCTGAAATGGGCAACCAAAGAGTTGGCACAGGAAGCGCATGAAGCAATTCACCCAACCAATCCAACTGAAGATAATTGCGGGGAGACAGAACAACAACGCAAGTTATACCAGCTAATTAGAGAAAGAACCTTGGTTAGTGTAATGCCCCCGGCCATTGATATTGTGACCAGTATCGAATTCACATCAGATGAAGAGATAACTGCCGGTAATACAGTTTCGCAAGCGAAATTCACCGTATCCGGCAAAGTTGAAAAGTACCCTAGCTGGCGCTCTATCTGTGAAATTGAAAAAGCAGGCGGATCAGACAACGAATTAACTGCAACAGTCGAAGAAGGTGAAGCCTTTAATGCTGGCTCAAAAATTCTGACTAAAACCACTGAACCACCGCCACGCTTCACCGAAGCCACACTGATTAAGGCATTGGAAAAGCTCGGCATCGGTCGGCCATCCACATTCGCATCCATCCTGGAGAACATAAAAAACCGGGGCTACATCGTAATTGGTGACGGAAAGAAAAAGCCAGACAACAAAATACGACCAACGGAAACGGGCGAAATGCTGGTTGACGCATTGGGGGGAATGACATTTATGAACTTGGATTACACGCGGATTCTCGAAAACCACCTGGATAAGATTGCTTCCGGCCAATCCACCTATTTTCAACTCGTTAAGTCGGTGCATTCAACGATCACTAATGAAGCACGGCAGATCAAAATTGGCTCCATGGTTGAAACGACTAACTGCCCACAATGCGACCAACCTGTTAAACGACTTAAATCAAAGAAAAAACGACCGGGGCATTTTTGGGTCCACTTTGCTGAAGAACATGACTGCGAGGACTTCCTTGACGACGACAACGGCACTCCTGTCTATCGTGAGAAATATGAGTCGCCGGTAACAGGGTGTCCTGGCTGCGCCAATGAAATTAAACGACTGAAGAAAAAAGACACTGAAGACGAATACTTTTGGGTTCATTCGGATGAAAAGCACGCAAAAAACTGCGTAAAGTTTATTCAAGACGAAAAGGGCACACCTGTCGTTGTCAAAGATGACTTTTGCGAATGCCCCGGCTGTGGTAAGCCCCTGATTCGCCGCCACTCAAAAGCGAATGATTTCCACTCTTGGGTTCATCGCACAAAATCACACGAAACAGGCTGCCATAAATACATTAACGATGATGGCGGTAAGCCGGTGATAGGGCGGGGTGAAAGCCGCTAAAAGGGGTTCCGGCGTAGAACCCCATATAGAAACTTTGGCATACAAGGTTGAAACGCGAGCCGTTACAACTATCACCGTACATTACGATTATGTTGAAATAAAAATGGAGAGTAATGATGACAAATCCGTTCCAGAACCGACTACCTAATATTGGTGGCAACCGCCATATACGTACGCCTCAGCGTGAAGCTTTCCAAGCTCTCACAGACTATGCGAGCAACCCGGAAGAGACAGAGCGTGAAGTTGGAATCGTGTTGCCGGTCGGTTGTGGAAAATCGGGTTGCATCACCTTGACACCCTTTGCTTTTCGTTCCAATCGCACTTTGGTCGTTGCACCTGGCCTTTCTATCGCCGATCAACTTACCGCCGCCTTCGACCCCTCTAGCGCTGGCATGTTTTACCAAAAATGCCAAGTACTCACTGGCGCCCCTTATCCAGAGCCAGTGGAAATCCGGGGTACGACAACGAATCGAGCTGACTTGGAAGAGGCGAATGTTGTAATAACGAATATTCAACAGCTTCAAGGTGACGCTAATCATTGGCTACAGACTCTTCCCGCAGACTTCTTTGATTTGATCTTGTTTGATGAAGGTCACCACAGCGTTGCCGATAGCTGGGAAGCGTTGAAGACACGATTCCCCGCAGCGCGAATCGTCAATTTCAGTGCGACGCCCTTGCGGGCGGATGGTCAGATCATGGCGGGAAGAGTGCTCTATTCCTACCCGATTTTCCGTGCAATACAAGAGGGTTACGTTAAACGCTTAAAGGCGGTGCAGCTCAACCCGCGTACTCTGCGCTATGTGCGGCGGGCAGATGCTCAAGAAATCGAGGTTAGCCTCGACGAAGTGCGCCGCTTGGGAGAGGAGGAAGCTGATTTTCGACGCAGCATCGTCACATCAGCGGCAACGCTTAATACTATCGTTGATGCTTCGATCCGTGAATTGGATCGTCTGCGTACCGAGACGGGCGAAAATCGCCTGAAAATTATTGCGTCGGCCCTCAATTTTGAACACTGCCGACAAGTTGTTGAAGCGTATAGTGCGCGTGGCCGCCGTGCTGGTTATGTGCATTCTCGGGAAGACGGGGCTGCAAATCGACGAGTCATGGAGCAACTAGATAATCACCAGCTCGACGTCATCGTGCAAGTGCGCAAACTAGGTGAGGGGTTCGATCACCCATTCCTATCAGTAGCCGCAGTTTTCAGCATTTTCAGTAACCTCTCGCCCTTTGTGCAGTTCGTCGGACGAATCATGCGAGTGATTCAGCAGAATGCACCCGGTCATGTCCTTAATCAAGGTGTTGTGGTGTTCCATGCGGGAGCCAATATTGCCCGGCAATGGACTGACTTTCAGGCTTACAGCGAAGCTGACCAGGACTACTTTGATCAGCTATTGCCGCTAGAGGGATTTGATCCTACCGACCAGAGTGGTGAGCGTGAGGTCGCCCCAGTGCCGCATTTCGGTGATGAAATTGAAGTAAGAGCGCAGTCCGAAGTGCAGCTTGAAGAAATTCATCTTCTGGAAGAAGACGAAGCGGCAGCGATACGCTTGCTGCAAGAGCGAGGCATTATTTCCGGCGACTTCGACCCGACCCGACAAGCATTGCAGCCAGTACCCACTACAAGGGTAGCTCAGCGTCAGGCAATGCGTGGAGGCTTGGATATGCGCGTGCGTACTGAAGCTGCACGAATCCTGCATGAACGAGGTTTAAATCCTGCTGGCCGCGAGCTTGACCGCCAGCATTTAGGTCGAGACAACCTTATTGTGTTAAAGGCAGCGATTGACCGCCAAGTGAACACTGCTGTTGGAAGAGCCAGCGGCCAGCGTCATGAATTCTCACGAGCAGAGTTAGACCAAATTGATGCTGGTTTTACAGAGATCGTGGACGCTGCCGTGCGCGGGGTGTTCAATGGCAATTAAATCTCTTGTCGTGCAGGTTTGGGTCGATGCTGCCGGCAAGGCTCATAATTGCCAAGCTAATTCTAAGCATCGAATCGAAAAAGGTGATATTCGACTCAAAGTGCGAAATGGCCGGAGCTGGGATCACTATTGTTGTGCCTGTGCCGAGACCATTATTGCTAGGGATATTCTTAAGCTCACTGAGTTGAAGAAATTGGAGTTGCCACCTGTTTCAATTTCATAGCTAAGGCCCGCTAAGGAATCCCATGTCCAACGTCTCACCGTTTGATGGACATATTATTTCCCCGCAAGTTTCTTCGACCATTGCCACTCCCACGGTCAGCCGCATAGCGGCGGCCAACGACCTACCGGACGCCATCATCACTGCGGATTTGGTCGATGCGTGCGTGCCCCCTTGAACTTCACTTGGCGTCCCATCCATTGCGTTTTGCTGCGCGCCATTCCCAGGGCGCGACCGGTTGCGGATCAACCCACAGCCCTACCCGGCCAGATCGAGCGGCCGCTTCTACGTCGAGCAACGAGCGATCAACAAGGTATCGCCGATACGCCCAGGCCATACCTTCCGCGACCATCATCCGGTTGATGCTGCGCCCGTCCACCAAAATCGTACCGATCGTGCGGCCGTAGCGATCGAGGCCGTTTGTTCGCACGGTGACGGGCTGCTTGAACACCGCGGCCGCCAAGGCTTGCCGTGACTTGGTGCCGAATGCCTGCGCTTTTTCTGGGGCATCAATTTCAGCCAGGCGCACGCGCACGGGCTTGCTGTCTACCAATACGTCCACCGTGTCGCCATCGAGGACGGACACCACGACACCGGAGAAGTCGGCGTGTGCGGTACCTACAAGAAACCACAGCGCGACGACAGCGAGAAATTTAGACGGATGCGCCAGGTGATGGTGCGTGGAATTTAGAAGGTTGATCATTTGTCGTACCCCATTAAAACCGTTACCGCTTTACCTCGATATTCAGTCTTAAAGTAATGCCTCGACATTATTTTTCCTCCTGCTCGACTTTATTTGTAAGTTACTATCTTTATTTACATGTTACTAACTTTATTTGCATACCACAGTTTCCCGGCCAGTATTGGACACTTTCACACATCCAAATTATACAATAACGATAAATCAAAATACTATTCTTTAGTTCATAAAAAAACAAGCCAACACTCAGCCTCTACCTAGTACTTCGCTTTCTGCGAGGAAGCAAAGGAACCAGAAACCAGCGCACGCTCGTCATTCATTTTATTCCGCGCTTCAGTTACGGCTACCAATTCCTTATCCCCAACCAGGCGCTGGCCGCGTGTGACAAAATAAGAAGCGTGAAGATAAAACAGGAAAGGCGGCTACAGCCGCAAGTGAAGTAGGTTAGGAACGATTTCGAGAAAATGGGATTAATTTTGCTTTCAATCCAGTCTGAACCGCATCCCTGTACATAAAATACAAAACTACCGCGAACATAAAGTTCAGATAAAAAATCACATACAAATCGAGAACCTTGAAATAATACTGAATACCAAACCAAGACAGGATAAATACTTTTAACCAAGCTATTCCCTTAATCCCCATGCGATTATAAAAAAACCGAGCAATAAAATTAAATTCCTTGCCCCCGTTTTCCAGGATCACCTTAGTAATAAAAAGATCCACCACATTTAAAGTAATAAACAACACATAACCCAATAACATCCAATTATGCAATGACATAACGCCCCCATTTCTTATCGTGTCTTACAAACATAGCTCAATTGAACTATTGTGCGAGATTCGTGTTGTGGACAGCTCTTCGAGTCGTGTGCATTAAGCATGGACGATCCCTGCGGGATGTGTGGACAAGGCGTGTATGGCAAAAAACGACCATCCACACCCTTGCCCACACTGTCGCCCACACTTACTGCACACTCTGACCACAACTCAGTGAGCAATAACAACAAATTGTTAGATATTTATTTATAGGACCTTTGAAGACCATTGTTTAATCAGGCGGCAGAACAAACAAAAGCCTTCCTATAGCCGAAGCCAAATGACCCATAGCACCCAGCAAACCAAAGGGTTCAGCGCCGACCGCGCCACCAAATCCCCCAGTAGACCTTGAAGCCCCTAGCCACCTGGCAGGAGCAGTTATCTGATGTACACCATAATTAACATCTCCCGTTTTTACGGTGGCCATTGACACTACGCTGCCAGTCGCCTCTGTTGCCACTTCCTCGATGACAGATCCATATTTTGCAACCGTTTGTCTTGAAAGCCTTGCAGCCGCCGCTATAGCCGTTCGTGTTAGCTTCTGCCCCTTTTGTGCCAGTAGCCTTGCAGCAGCGCGTATGCGCGATTCTGTGCCATTCCTACGAGTTTCATGCGTTCGTTTTGCAGATAGCTTCTGCTTCTCCTGAAGCGCCATAAATGGATCAAGACCCATAGCGCCGCGATGACACCGGCTATTGCCTGTATAACGATCCCACGTCCATCTTGCGATAGATTTTACGGTAGACTTAACTTGCGAAATTGAAAGATCGACAGCGAACCCGCGACTCCTGAAACTGTTTTTGTTGTGAGCGTAGGCATCCAGTAAGCAAGTAAATGAATGAAAAGAGCCTTGCTCACGTTCACGACTGACAATTGAGTATGCGTAATAGCGAACTTGTTCAAACAACATGCAGTGTCTTGAGTGCCCAACCTCATCAATATTTGGCTCTGTGCTCCAGAAAGGCTTAACAGAAAGGTCAACATAATCACTCAGCTCACCCAGGTCGTAGACTGCGCTGTGAATCTCCCATGTATCCCACCAAGAATGCCCCGGAGTTTTCGCAACAGGGCCACTGTATGACTGATCCGCGCCTAATCGTGCAGCCATAGCTTCATAAACAGCCTTCATGTAAGCAATAGGCTTCGATCTTGCGCTTTCAGAAGTGCAAACAGGTGGGATTGCGTAAAAAAGGTGTGCATGGCCGTTCTTGCGGTTTCTAACCACTAGATTCGGCGCAGGAAGCCCTTCGTCTTCCCAAATAAGCGAGTTTGAATGGTCGAGATCAAAAACGAGCCAAGAAACCATCCCTGGGCGATTGACCTGCATGTAAGGATAGCGAATAGCGTATTCGCGTGGCCTGATGTTGGCGGCGGTTTTGTTATCGCTGCAACGCGACAAATATGGCGCTTCGTCGAATAGACGATTTAACGCTGTACCAAGTTTAAAATACCGCTGTTCCAGTGCTGCTGAGCTATTTGCGCTCACCATAACCCCCGTTTGCCGGGGATCTGTTCAACGAACAAAGCCCCAGCTTGTACTCAAAAACTTGCAAAGGGGTTTTGTTCTACCTATAATAGAAGAACGTGTTCACACTGTTTCGCAAAAAACAGTATGGCACCCTGGTAGAACAAACCCGGTGAATGTTAAGGACATTGGAGATTTTCTACATAGCTGATACCTCCTTTTCCTTGCTTTGCTTTTCTATTTATTTCTAAAGATTTAGCACTCGCCAAAGTGCTTGCCAAACTTCTCAAGTACATCATTAACCCACCACTAGGTGGGTTTTTGCTTTCTGGCCGCCACAGCCATGAAGCCCCGTTTCCTGACGAATTGCCAATACATACACCTGGGCGCGATTTGCGACCAGTTGGTATAGAACATGGAAATCGTCAGATTTGAATAAATGACAGCCCGGAAGGGCTGGCTCGGCAGATATGCCGACATTAAAAGGATTGGGTATTAATGACGATTCAATGATCTTCAATACTTTAGCCGCATTAATTTTGGCCATCCCCTGAAGGTCATTGAATACTTCGCTATGATACACCGCCGTCCATGCTTGCGGCATGATTAGACCCCTAGTCTTTGTTGCAGTTCTTTGCTAGAAATAGCGTCATTAGCAGATTGACCTATACGATGTAACGCCATTACTTCTATGCGAAGCTGCTCCATTTCATCCAGCATCATTTCAAAGCTACTGATATTTAAAACCACCGCTATCGGCTCGCCTCTGTTCATTACTACAAAACGATCTTTCTTCCCTTCGGCTAAGTTTTCAAAATGTCCCGATCCACGCCGAGTCAAAGCCGTAAGATTAATAAACTGATCCGAACGCTCTACTAACGCCGCCATAGAATCCTCCAAAAAAAAATACACACTTTCATGCACAGCTTACATACTCAAAACAAAAAAATCAATTATTTTGACAAATCAAAGTAATTAACTTTTGCGCCTAGATTGCAAATAAAATCCCGGACAAAAAAAAGCCGCTGTTAAGCGGCTTCGTTGTTGGCGACAGGAACAATTAAGTCCTCTCTGCCAAGCATGTCCATATTGTAGTTAAAGCGATCAATCATGTTAAGCGCCCTGACCACGGTCTGAACAGTCATTACTTGGTAACACAGGTATGGAACGTCTTGCCACCGGAACGGGATATTCACATCGCGAATGATGCCCATTGCCAGTCCATCGACGTACCGTTGTAGTACCTCAGCATGGTCATTCTGCTCATGTTCTCTGAAAACCCGATCCAGCTGAGAGGCCAGGTCA
>Ga0073914_10000314_pt1 | contig 10040 bp, 7 predicted proteins | sample GWRWT4_30Apr14_FD_71481 | JGI IMG/M metagenome (GOLD analysis project Ga0073914, IMG submission 71481) | Sand microcosm microbial communities from a hyporheic zone in Columbia River, Washington, USA - GW-RW T4_30-Apr-14 | ecosystem: Engineered > Artificial ecosystem > Sand microcosm >... | reverse complement strand
TGGCATCGGACTCGGTGAGCACCTGCTGCTCAATGCCGATGGCCTCCATCAGGGATGCCGGCTTTTCTATGTCCGCAGCCTCAAGACTTGTTGCCACTGTACGGATCTTTCAGTGTCTCGTTCTGCTTGAAACGTTTATAGGTCCACTGGTATTGCGCCGGGTTGGTACGAATCATGGTTTCTATGGAGCGATTCATGGCGGCGGTGGAAATGGCCAGATCCGTGTTGTAAATCTCGGGATCGGGGAGCGTGAAGGTGACCTCGAAGCCGGGAGCGTCCGTACGACGCACACAGGCCATCATGATGGCATTGCAGCCGGTTCGGCCCACAAGCTTGGGGACAATGACGCCTGTCCAGGTGGAAATACCGAAAAACGGCGCGAAGATGCCGCCATTATCGTGTGGCACGTGATCAGGAAGAATGGCGCAAAAACCGTTTTGCCTGAGTCCCTTGAACACGGATTTAACCCCGCGCTCGTCTGCCGGCACCATGGTGGCGCGAAGCCGCCCGCGTGCGTTGCGTACCATTTCATCCACGGCCTTATGCTTGCCGGGCTTGTACATGATGATGGGGCCGGTGTGACGGTTCACCCAGGCGTTCATGAATTCCCATGTGCCGAAATGCGGAATGATGCCGATTGTGCCTTTCCCGCCTGCCAGTGCCTCATGAAAGAGGTGTTCGTTATTGAGCTTGGTAACTTGGGCAGCGCTGTATTCTGTGGGCATGCCCCAGGTTTTGGCGAACTCCAGCCCCACCTTTGCGGTATGAACAATATTGTCCCGGGCCGTTTTCCGGCGCCAGGCATCGCTTTGCTCCGGGAACGCAAGCTCAAGATTGCGCAGTACCACATGGTAGGTTTTGGTGAAGGTAAGGAGTGCCGCCAGTCTGCCCAGGGCTCCGCCAAAACCTTGCAGAAATCCCAGTGAAAGACGGCTGAGAAAGCGCAGCAGTGACAGCAGGATTTTGTCAGCGCGGGAGAGTTCCTGAGCGGGCTGTGGATTGATGTCGTTCATGTGCTTTTATACGTGCTGGTTTATGACTTGTTACGAAGGTAAGGATCTTTCAGGGTTTCATTCTGCTTGAAACGCTTGTAGGTCCATTGGTATTGCGCCGGGTTGCTGCGAATCATGTTCTCTATGGAGCGGTTCATGGCAGCGGTGGAAATGGCCAGGTCAGTATTGTAAATCTCCGGGTCAGGCAGGGTAAACGTGATTTCAAACCCCGCGGCAGCATGGCGCCGGGCGCACGATATCATGACGGCATTGCAGCCCGTACGGTTCAGAAGTTTGGGAGCAATGACGCCGGTCAAAGTGGAAATGCCAAAAAAAGGGGCATAAATACCACCGTTGTCAGTCGGGACATGATCGGGAAGCACGGCAGTGAAGCCGTTTTTCTTGAGACACTTGAACAGGGCTTTCACACCACGATCGTCAGTGGGCACCAGTGTGGTGTGCAAACGGCCGCGTGCTTCAAGTACAAACTGGTTGATGCATTTGTCCTTGACCGGCTTGTACATGATGGTGGGTGCACTGTGCAGGCAGAGCCAGGCGTTCATGAGTTCCCAGTTGCCGAAATGCGGGGCAATCGCCAAGGTGCCGTTGCCAGCGGCCAGTGCTTCATGAAACAGATACTCATTATGCACCTGCGTGATTTGCGCAATGCTGTATTCAGGCGGCATGCCCCAGGTTTTGGAGAATTCTAGCCACAGCTTTCCGGTATGGATCAAGTTTTCCCGGGCGGTTTCCTGGTGCCAGGCTTCGGTTTCGTCGGGAAAGCAAAGCTCCAGGTTGCGCAGTACCACAGAGTAGGTTTTGCCCGAGGTTCGCCGTGCCATCAATCGCCCCAGTACGCTGCCCATGCCTTGCAAAAAGCTCAGCGGCAGACGACTCAAGAGGTGCAGCAGGGTCAGCAGGACTTTGTCTTTCCCAGAGAGGCTCTGGAGGGAGGGCTGGGCGATGTCATTCATGGGGTTGATGGTCAGCCATGCAGCAGAGATTCGAAGCGTCGAGGATAGTGGAATCGGCGGGACAGACCAAGCGAGGGGCATTCTGTTGTCGGTGCTGGCGTGGCTTGCTGTAGAGCCCGTCGCTATAATGCGCAGCCTTTTTGCCCGCTGCGGAGCCGCTTGTGGAGTTTCTCCAGCCTGTTCTGGCCTTTCTGGCCTGCCCGACACCGGCACGCTGGGTGGATGGCGCCGTGCAGGATTTGCCGCTGCTGCTTCAGGATCATGCCAACTGCGAAAAGAAGGCGGCCAGTACGGCCATGAACCTGCTTTTCCGCTACAACGCCTACCCGGATTTGCAGATCCTGCTGGCGCAGCTGATCCGTGAGGAAATGCTGCACTACGAGCAGGTGCTGGACATCATGCAGGCGCGCGGCATCCCTTATCGCCCGGTATCCGCTGCACGCTATGCTACCGGCTTGCGCACACATGTACGCCATGGCGAGCCCGAGCATCTGGTGGACATCCTCATTGTGGGGGCTTTTGTAGAGGCACGTTCCTGCGAGCGCTTTGCCGTGATTGCCCCGCACCTGGATGAAGAGCTGGCGCGTTTCTATACCTTTTTGCTGCGTTCGGAGACACGGCATTTCAAGTATTACCTGACGCTGGCTGAAAAATATTCACGTGAACCGATTGCGCCGCGTGTCGCCTTCTTCCGCGAGATTGAGCGCGAGCTGATTGAAGCACCGGACACGGAAGTACGATTTCACAGCGGGCCTTTGCCTGGATGATGTTTTGCAAGGTCACGCGTCCAGACGAAAAAAATCCCGGCAATGCCGGGATTTTTCATGATGCGGCTCAGGCTTAAAACCGCCGTATCAGGTTTCGTCTTCTTTCACCCGGAAAAATGCCGCATACATGGCCGGCAGGCTGAGCAAAGTCAGTGCCGTTGCGATCAGCAGGCCACCCATGATGGCGGCAGCCATCGGGCCCCAGAAGGCACTGTGCAGCAGGGGGATCATGGCCAGCACCGCTGCGGCAGCGGTGAGCATGATGGGACGGAAACGGCTCACCGCCGCATCGACAATGGCCTTCCAGCGCTCCGTGCCCGAGGCAATATCCTGCTCGATCTGGTCAATCAGGATGACCGAGTTACGGATGATCATCCCGTTCAGTGCGATGATGCCCAGCGTGGCCACAAAGCCCATGGGCTTGCCCAGGACCAGCAGTGTCAGGGTGGCACCGATCAGGCCGAGCGGGCCGGTGAGAAAGACCAGCAGGCTGCGCGAAAAACTGCGCAGCTGCAGCATCAGCAGAGTGAAAATGATGAAGAGCATCAGTGGCACATTGGCAGAAATAGAGCTGGTGCCCTTGCTGGATTCGGCCACGGTGCCGGCGATCTCGATGAGATAACCCGGTGCCAGACCGGCACGCAGACTTTCCATCTGCTGATTAAGGCGCAGGGCCACCGTGGTGCCCTGAATGCCTTCACGCACATCGCCCTGCACGGTAATGGAGAAATTGCCGTTCTGGCGCCAGATCACGCCCGGCTCCCAGCCGAGCTGGGCATGCGCCACCTGCGAGATGGGGATGGAAGTCCCATTGGCGGTGGGCAGATAGGCGTTGTTCAGGGCCGACAATGAATTCCGCTCACTCTCGGGCTGGCGCAACACGATGCCGATCAGGCGGTTGTTCTCGCGGTACTGGCCGATGGGCTGGCCGGAGAGGAAGGTTTGGCCGGCGGTGGAAAGTGCTTCGCTGCCCACGCCGAGAGCACGGGCTCGTGCCTGGTCCACCTTGAGCTCAAGAACCTTGATGTCTTCATTCCAGTTGTCGTTGATACCGCGCATGTCGGGATCAGCACGCAGCAGGGCTTTTGCCTTTTCGGCCAGGGTGCGCACGGCAGCGGGATCGGATCCCATGACACGGAACATGACCGGGTAGGGGACAGGCGGGCCGTTGGGCAGCAGCTGTATGCGCGTGCGGATTTCAGGAAATTCCTGTGCCATCAGCGTCGGCAGTTCCCGGCGTATGCGTTCGCGGTCCGCATGGCTGGCGGGCAGCACAATCAGCTGCGACACATTGTCCTGCGGGAAAATCTGTTCCAGCGGCAGATAGAAGTGCGGCACACCGGAACCCACAAACGAGGCGACGGAAGTGATGCCTTTTATTTTCTGCAGGCGGGCTTCCACTTTTTTCGCCATGGCTTCACTGGCGGCAAAGGAAGAGCCCTCCGGTAGCCAGAGATCCACAATGATTTCCGGGCGGCTGGAATCCGGGAAGAACTGCTTCTCTACAAGCTGCATGCCCATGATGCCGAGTGCCATGGCAAACAGCGTGGCCCCGATGGTGATCCAGCGATGGCGCACGGCAGCATCGACCGCGCTGCGCACGCGTCGGTAAAACGGTGTGTCAAAGACTTCGCCATGCCCTGCCGCAGGATGCTCCTTGAGCAGCTTGTAGCCGAGGAAGGGGACAAAGTAGATGGAGACAAACCAGGAGATCAGGAGGGCCGCCGTGGTGACGGCAAAAATGGCAAAGGTGTATTCACCCACGCCCGACTGCGCGAGGCCGATGGGCAAAAAGCCCGCCGCGGTAATCAGCGTGCCGGTCAGCATGGGCATGGCCGTGGCGGTAAAGGCGTAGGTGCTGGCGCGCAGACGGTCATAGCCTTCTTCGAGTTTGCGCACCGTCATTTCGATGATGATGATGGCATCGTCGACCAGCAGGCCAAGGGCGATGATGAGTGAGCCCAGTGAAATCTTGTGCAGATCGATATGCGTCCAGTTCATGACCAGAAAGGTGGCCGCGAGTACCGTAGGAATGGACAGTGCCACCACCAGGCCCGGGCGGATATCAATGCGCCAGGGATTCTTGTGCAGGCCGAGGCTTAAAAAGCTCACCGCCAGCACGATGATGAGCGCTTCGGCCAGTACGCGCAGGAACTCGCGGACGGACAGGGAAACCGCCGCAGGCTGATCCTGTATCTGTTGCAGCTCTATGCCGGCAGGCAGGGTGGCACGCAATTGTGTGGTGGCTTTTTTGAGGTTGTCCCCCAGGCGGATGATGTCGCCGCCCTTGGCCATGGAAATCGCGAGTGCGGTCACTTCCGTGCCGTTGTAGCGCACCTTGGGTGTGGGCGGATCTTCGTAGCCCCGCTTGATTTTGGCGATGTCGCCCAAGCGGAAAGTCCGGTTGTTGAAGCGCAGGGGCAGGGCGCGCAATTCATCCATGGTGCTGAACTGCTTGCCGACACGGAACTGGACATTGTCATTCGGGGTATGCATTTCACCGGCAAAAGCAACGGTGTTCTGATCATTGAGCGTCTTGATGACTTCGCGCAGGTCTATGCCAAGACGCGCCAGTTTCTGTTGCGATATTTCCACATAGACTTTTTCTTCCTGCACGCCCAGTAGTTCGACCTTGGCCACATCCGGTACCTGCAACAATTGCTGGCGTATCAGATCGGCGTGATTGTGCAATTCGGCGGGGGAAAAACCGTCGGCGGAGAGCGCATAAATCACGCCGTAGACATCACCGAATTCATCATTGAATACGGGGCTTTGCACGCCTTGCGGCAGCCGGCCACGCATGTCCCCCACTTTTTTGCGCACGGTGTACCAGATATTTTGCACTTCTTTCGGCGGGGTGGAGTCCTTCACCTCAAGAAAGATGGTGGTTTCGCCTGGCTTGGAGTAACTGCGGATGCGCTCCACATACGGCGTTTCCTGAAGGGTTTTTTCCAGGGGGTCAGACACCTGCTGTGCCATCTGCATGGCCGTGGCGCCAGGCCAGAAGGTACGCAGTACCATCATGCGAAAAGTGAAAGGCGGGTCTTCATCCTGACCGAGCTGGAAATACGCTGCACTGCCGGCAACGAGCAGCACGATGAGCATATAAAGCGTGATCGCCGGATTCTGGATGGCGATACGCGAAAGATTGAAACGATCGAGCTTGCCGGGCGTAGTGGGTTCTGGGGGTGTATTGGTACTCATGACAGCACCCCTTACTGCGCTGCGGTGGCGGTGAAGGGCTTCACTTTCTGTCCCTCGCTCAAGACATGCACACCGGCAATAACAACCCGGCTGCCGGCTTTGAGGCCGAGCACCAGCACATCATTGCCGTCTGCGCCGGCGATCTTCACCGCCTGCTGGTGCACCTGAGAAGTTTTTTCATCGTAGATCCAGACCAGCGTGTTGTTCTGCTTGCCAAAAATGGCGGTGGTGGGCAGGCGTGAAGCGCTTGAACTCAATGCCGGCAATTGCAGACGCAGCGTGGCAGACTGGCCGAGTGCCAGTGCATCGAGAGGCGCTTTCACGGTGTAGCGTGCACGAAAGGTACGCGTAGCCGGATCGGCAGCGGCGGCAAGCTCGCGCAATGCGGCGGGAAAGGCCGTATCCGGCTTTGCCCATAGCACGACATTGGCTTTGGCCACTTTCGCAATTGCGGTACGGTCTTCCGGGAATTCCACTTCGATTTCACGAGGGCCGTCCTGGGCCAGGCGAATGACGGGCTGACCTGCGGTCACGCCTTCACCGGTATCGGCCAGTACGGCAGTGACAACACCATCGGCGTCAGCGCGCAGCACGGTGTCGGCCAGCCGGTTTTTTTCCAGCGACATGCTGCTGGTGGCTTGCTCGTGCTGGGCTTCCGCCGCAGACAGTTCGACCCGTTTGCGATCAAGTTCGGTGACTGAGACAAAGCTTTTTTTGCGCAGCTCCTGATAGCGTGCGTATTCCGAGCGCGCATTTTCCACGTTGGCCGTGGCCGCAATCAGTTGTGAGCCTGCGGCCTGGTCGGAGAGCTGGAAGTCGCGCGGATCAATGCGTGCCAGTTCGTCGCCACGACGCACGCGCTGGCCGGTTTCGACGCGCCGCGATGTGATCTTTCCGTTCACGCGAAAGCCCAGGTTGGATTCAATGCGGGCACGTACTTCACCGGCAAATTCCACGCTCGCGGCGGTATTGCTGCCGCCAGCCGTCATCAGCTTGACCGGTCGCTCGGGCGCGGCGGGTGGCTCCTTGTGGCTGCAGGCGCTCATGCCAAGGGAGGTGCCGGCAATCAGTACGGTGGCAAGCAGGGTCCGGTTCATGATGATGATCTCGATCAGGCTGGTGTTGATGAGGCAGGAGAGGGCAGGTCGCGCGCGGGTGATGACCCGAGCATCAGCCCGTCGTAGAAAATCGTGACGACTTCGTCCACGTAAGCTGAAATTTTTTCTGGCGTTGCCAGATGTGCTGCGAGCTCGTGCTTGTAGACGCCGGGAATAGCGAGCATGCGCATCACTCCCAGCACCATGCTGGAACAGGCGGTGTGTGAAAGCTGGCGCATCAGGCCCTGTTGCTGGGCTTCTTCAAAGAGCTCGCGAATGCGCTGCATGTAAGGTTGCAGATAGTGTTCGCGCAGATGGTCGGCACGTTCGTCGTCACCTTCGCCTTCACGAAACATAAAGGCAATGGCATCGGGCTCGGTGGCCATCAGGGTGAGCGAGGCCCTGAGGTTGTGGCGCAGTTTCCAGGCCACGTTTTCGGCTTCGATATTTTCCAGGGTGAGGACAAGGTGGCCGAGCAGGGGGGCGAACACGCTGTCGGTAGCTTCGTACCAGAGTTGTTGTTTGCTGGTGAAATGATGCGTGAGCAGGCTGTCGCTGACGCCACATTCAGTGGCGAGGTGGCGCAGCGATACGCCTTCATAGCCCTGGCGGGCAAAGGCGGCAAAGGCGTGTTTGAGGATGTCCTCGCGTGGCATGGCGGAGCCGTCCCGGGAAGGCCGGCCACGGCGGCGCGAGGTCAGGGGGCAGCTTTTGGTCATGGTTCTGTTTTTATTTATTGGTCGACCGCCCAATATGAGCATTACTTCTGTTTTATGTCACCCCCCGCGTCTGGTTTAAGACCGGTTTTTTACAACCTTCGGATTCTGCTGTTTTTGCTCTGGCGTGATGCTCAAAAAGCCACTGGCGTGGCCGTTGCGGGCCCAGGCGGGCGAAATGATGGGAGCGTTTTGCGCATGTGCGTTCATCAGGCCGCGGTGCAGGGCAAAGGCCCCGAATTGCTCGTTAATACTGTCCATGACCTGATTGCGGCCACTGCTGTTATCGGCTTCGGCAAAGAAGTCGGGCTGGCTGCCGGCAGGAGCCGGTGTGCTGCCATGGATGTGTACCTGCTGTACGACCTCGCCAAACCAGTGCTGGCGGAGGAAGCGTTTGCAGAGCTGGAAAATGGCCAGACCGTCATGGGTGGGCTGCTCACTCTGCATCCAGGCCTGACGCCAGCCTTCAGGGGCACGCAGGCCGATATGGAAGTCGCGGATCACGAGATCATGGCGGCGCAGGCGGGTGGCCATCTTTTCGGCCAGATGCAGGTAGTAGGTCTGCAGGATGGCCGGGTTGCGGGTTTGTGGCGGCAGGATTTTGCCGTGGCTCATGGACTTTTGCTCATGCTGGCGGGTATCCACAGCGGCAGGATCCTTGGCCTGGGCCATCAACCAGAGGCGTCGGCCCAGGTTGCCAAAGCGCCGGGCCGGTACGCTGATGGGGATTTTCTTCATGTCTCCGCAGGTAAAGACGCCGTATTCGGCAAAGAACTCGGCAATGCCGGGGCCTATGCCACAGAGTTCGGTAAGGGGCACGGGAGCCAGTACTGCTTCGGCATCCTCCGGCCGCACTATCGTCATGCCTTTGGGTTTTTGCTGTTTGGCGGCCCATTTTGCCGTGGTCTTGTCACCGCTGATGCCGACCGAGCAGGAAAGGCCCGAGGCCTCCAGCACCGTCTGCTGGATCAGCCGGCCGATGTGGTCGGGTTGGTAACGGTAATAGCGCTGGCAGCTGGTGAGGTCGAGAAAGGCCTCGTCGACGGAGAACACCTCCAGGTCGGGGCTGACATCGTGCAGTGCCGCCATGATGCGGGTCGACACTTCAGCGTAGCGTGCCGGGCGAGCCACAATCCTGACGCACTCCTTGCAGCGCTGATGCGCCTCTGCCCATTTGGTTCCGGTGCGAATGCCGAAGGGGCGGGCTTCGTAGGAGGCAGCAATGATGGTCGAGCCTTGCTCGCCATTGACGACACCGACAGGCCGGCCGCGCAGACGAGGATTATCAAGCTGTTCCACGGCTGCAAAAAAAGCGTCCATGTCGACAAGGGCAATCATGCGGCGCCAGGCACCGTAATTCTCGATACTGTTCATGCGGTCAGTATATTGGGCGCCGGCCACAACCTGCAAGACAGTCGTGAGAGGGGTTTTCAACAGGCTGACGGTAGCAGTGGCGGTGTTACCGTCAGCCTGTTGCTGCGGCCTCAGGTAACGGATCTGGCAGCACAAAGCGTGCTGGCTCTAGATGGCTGCTGCTGGGCAGTGATGCCGGTGTGTACTTTAAGAGACCTGCGTAGACATCCCGAGACAGGCCGGGGACGGATGCGGCCAAAACCGTCATTGGCATGTTGCATTCGTCATGTCTGGTACGGCCTGTGCTCTGTTACCCGCAAACGGAAGCAGAGGGCTCGCCAAAGCCCTTCCAGTATTCTCCGCTCAAAAGAATGCATAAAAAACGGAGCGCATCATGAAAAAAGTAATCACTGCTGCCTTGATGGCAGTGGCGGGTCTGACGGCGATGGAAGCCAGTGCCGGCACCTACACCCAAACCAAATATCCCATTGTGCTGGCACCCGGCGTGCTCGGCTTCGACAAGATACTCGGCATTGAATACTTTTACGGTGTTCCCTCCGCACTCAGCAAAGACGGTGCGAAGGTCTATGTGACCTCGGCATCGGCTTTCAATACCTCGGAAGCCCGTGGTGAGCAGTTGCTCGGCCAGGTGCAAACAATTCTGGCCATCAGCGGTGCCCAGAAAATCAATCTGATCGGGCACAGTCATGGCGGCTTTTCGGCACGTTATGTGGCCGGTCTCATGCCAACACGAGTGGCCTCCATCACCACTATGGGCTCGCCGGTAAAAGGCACGCCCGCCGGTGACATGATTCTGCAGTTCACGGCCAATCCCCTGATTGGCGGTGTGGTGGGCACGGTGGGCAATGCCTTCTCCAAGCTGGTCAGCGTACTGGGCGGCCAGAACTACAGCGAAAACTTTCTCGGCTCCATGGCC
>Ga0073914_10000313_pt1 | contig 10059 bp, 5 predicted proteins | sample GWRWT4_30Apr14_FD_71481 | JGI IMG/M metagenome (GOLD analysis project Ga0073914, IMG submission 71481) | Sand microcosm microbial communities from a hyporheic zone in Columbia River, Washington, USA - GW-RW T4_30-Apr-14 | ecosystem: Engineered > Artificial ecosystem > Sand microcosm >... | reverse complement strand
GATGTAGGCCACAAGCCGGACATCACCTGGCTTATCTTCCCGGGCGATGACCACGGCCTGGGCCACCGACGGGTGCCTGCTCAACTGGGTTTCAATCTCGCCAGGCTCGATGCGATGTCCACGGACTTTGATCTGTAAATCAAGGCGGCCCAGGTGTTCGAGTTCGCCGTTCCACAGCCATCTACCCAGATCGCCGGTTCGGTAAAGGCGCGCGTGGGGTTGTTGGCTGAAAGGGTCCGGGATGAAGCGTTCGTTGGTCAGAGATACCCGATTCCAGTAACCGGAAGCCACGCCCTCGCCCCCGATCACGATCTCGCCAGGTGTGCCCACGGGACAATGGTGACCATGCTCATCCAACACCCAGACCTGGGTATTGGCAATGGGGCGGCCTATGCGGATGCCTTCCTCAGGGTTACTGACTTGCCCGCACGTGGACCACACGGTGGTTTCGGTAGGGCCGTACATGTTCCAGACTTGATCCGAACGGCTCAGCAGTTGGGTCGCGAGGCCATGGTTCAAGGGTTCGCCGCCAACCAGTGCTTTGAATTCTTGCGGTCGACCTGGCCACCCGGCTTCAATCAGTAAATGCCATGTGGAGGGGGTGGCTTGCATGACGTTGATCTTGTGATGATCAATCAATGCCTTGAGTGCATGTCCATCCAGCACGTCATCCGCGCTGGCCATCACGATTTGTGCACCGACTGTCAGGGGCAGCAGAAGCTCAAGCACCGAAATGTCAAAAGACAGCGTGGTCACGGCGAGGAGTCGGTCCTGAGCGCTCAAGCCCGGCCGTTGGGCCATGCTTGCCAGGAAATTGACCACGGCTCGGTGAGGAACGACCACGCCCTTGGGCTGCCCTGTGGAGCCGGATGTGTAGATGACGTAGGCTGGATCAGTCCCGCTGACCTTGATGTTCTCAACATCATCTTTGATGGTGGTCGCAATGGCATGGTCGAGCAACAACTGCAAGCCGGGAGGCCACTCCAACTGTGCTTCCAGCGTCTGGTGGGTGATGACCAATGACAGTTTCGCGTCCGAGGCCATGTACTGCAGGCGCTCTGCGGGGTAAGCTGGGTCGAGGGGAACATAGGCTGCCCCTGTCATCCAGATGCCCCATACCGATGCCAACAGGTTAGGGCCACGTTCCAGGCAGATGCCTACGCGGTGGCCTGCGCCGATGCCATGGTCGCGCAAGGACTGCGCGATGTGCCGTGCTTGTAGCGCCAGCTCTGAATAAGTGACTGTTTGCGATTGGTATCTGATGGCAACTGACTGCGGGTGCTGGAGTGCGCTATGGCCAATCAGATCGGTGACGGTGGGGTCCGTTGCAGGCTTGGCATGGCCTGTTTTGTTCCAGTCATGAAGCTTGTCTTGCTCTGCAAGACTCAACCATTTCAGGGAAGACAACTTGGCGTGCGGTAAAGCCAATGCCTGGCTTAACAGCGACAGATAGTTGTCAACGAGTGCTTCGGCCGTTGCCTTGTCAAACAGTGCGTCCGCGTACTCGAGATAGATGGATTGAGTGTGATCGATGTCCACCGAGAAGGTCAGTGGGAACTGTGTCGATCTTCGGTCAAATATGAAGCGGCTGGTGTTCAGTTCCTGAAAATGGAACTGGCCCTGCGCAGAATTTTGCAAATTGAGCATCACGGGCAGGCCAAGCGGCGTGCCTTCCTGGCGATGTGTGGTGCCTAGCTTTTCGACCAACAGGTCAAAGGGCAAGTCTTGATGAGCGTAGGCTCGGAGCGCAGTGGCCTTGACCTGGTCCAGCACCTCTTGAAAAGATGGATCGCCTGACAAGTCATTTCGCATCACCAAGGTGTTGACCAAGCTGCCCACCAGATGTTCAGTGTCGGGGTGATGGCGGTTGGCGATGGGTATGGCGATCGCGATGTCGGATTGGCGTGTCTGCCGTGACAGCAGCACGTTCAAGCCAGCAAGCAGGATCATGAAGAGGCTGTGCTCGCCTGAGGTCGCGTGCCTTGTCAGGCCGTTCAGGGTGCTTGCGTGAATCCGACGGGTGACGCGTCGGCCGGAGCGCTGCCAATGCGGGGTGATGGGCCTGTCCGTGGGCAAGGCCAGGGGGGACATGTTTTTCAGTTGCCCAAGCCAATAGGCCAATTGGGGTTCAACGTGCGCCAGCATGGCCGGGCTGACCTGCCAATGTGCATGATCAGCACAGTCGATGTCGTGCACGGCCAGAGGGGGCGCTTGACCATTGATCAGTGCGTTGTAGGTTTGCGCCAACTCTCTTGCCAGGATCAGGTTGGACCAGAGGTCGGTGATGATGTGGTGGGCAACCCACCCCAGGATGTGGTCTGTTTCATCCAGTCGCAGCAGATGGCATCGCCACAACGTGCTGCTCGTCATGTCGAAAGGGGTTGTGGCCGACTGCAGGAGTTGCGCGCTGGCCAGTTGTTCTCGATCGGGCGGCGCATGGCCGCTGAAATCGACTTGATCGAGTTGAACTGACACCAGCGCACTCGCCACCGATTGTTGGACGCCGGCGGGGGTTGCCGAGAAGGAGGTTCGAAACGCCTCGTGCCGTGACCAGACTGTTTGCAAGGCCGCCAGCAGGTGGGCTTGGTCCAGCGGCCCTTTGAGGCGCAGCGCAAAGGTCACGTTGTACGCAGTTGAACCTGGCGCGAACTGTTGCACGAGCCACATGCGCCTCTGCGAGTGAGAAACGGGCAGTGGTTGATGCCGGGGCTGCCGTTCAATGCGCGGAACTTGCGTCTGAGGCGTGATTTTGTTTTGTATTTGGCCTTTGATGATGCTTGTCAGACGCTCAAGAGTCATCTGCTCAAACATCTGGTCCAGCGCGATGTTCACGCCGAACTGGTCGCGCAAGCGCGACACCACCTGCGTGGCGGCGATGGAATCACCACCCAGCTCAATGAAGCTCTCACGCCCATGGCAGGTTGGGATTTCGAGAATCTCGGCCCAGATCAGGGCGATTGCATTCTCGATGTCGGCGCTTTGCGCTGTTGGTGTGGAGGAGGCCTGCAGGGTGGCCTCGGATTGTTCTGGCGGCACTGTTTTATTTCCAGCAGTCCTTGACTGTGGCGTTAGTGCCACTTACAGCTTTGACGCCGGTTTGGGTCAACGTCAGGGTGCCGCATTTGTCTGATGCCATGGAGCCCGTGGGTTCAGCTTGCAGGGTGAATGTGGTGGCGCTCAAATTGTCTGCTGGAAGGCTGATGGTGTAGTACTTGGTGCTGTCGGTGCTGTCCTTGGGGGAGCGGCTCATGGAATCAGGTAAAGCGACGGCGGTTGTGCCGTCTATTTGGGTTTTGTAGCTGTTGTGTGCCGCGTAAAACCGCTGCATGAATTGCGCAGCCTCCAGCATCACTGCTTCAGCCTCGACCCGCCGACTTCGTTGAACGTGTTGGGTGTAGGACGGGTAGGCAATCGCGGCCAGGATGCCGACGATGGCCACCACGATCATCAGCTCTATCAAGGTGAAGCCGCCGGTGCGGTGGGAAGATGCGTAACTGGGCATGGCCGCGGGCCTCGGCGTGTCTGAGGGCAAAAAGGATGGTGTCATCATCACGGTGCCGGAGGATTGAGGAGTTGGCGCCAGGTGCGGTCAAGCACTCTGAGCGGAGGCGTGGTGATGTTTCTCTTGCGGCAGTCTTGAGCGCCGCGTCCGCCGACTGCGTTCTGGGCGCTGCCCAAGTCGCAGTCGTATGTGGACTTGTCCGGTCCGGCCCCAGTTTCGAATTCCAGAGGTGATTCTCTGCGCACAATGATCTGCGGTCCTGCCGGGGTGCTCATGCCGGCGGAGACAATGTCGTTACCATTGATGATCGAATTACCGTCGGTGTCGAAAGAGGGCACGGTCTGTTGTGCTCCATCCAGCAGTTTCAGCAAAAAGGCATAGCCCTTGGCAGTTTGGTTGGGGCCGCAAGTTTCGCCAGCATTCGGGGCAGGGGTCAATGCGGTGATGTACACCGATTCGCCCAAGGTCTGCAGAGCATCGATCACCCGAGGACGGTCGACGGTGCTGCCGCCAGTGGGCATGTTCAGGTCCAACAGCCATCCTTTCTTGGTGCCCCAGTCGACGACTTTGGAACTCACTTGGTAGAAGGTGTCGGTTTTGGAGACGGTGTTGCCGCTGGCATCAACGACGGTCAAGGCGTTGCCTTCGGCATCAACCTGCGTGACCACAGTGGGGCCTGAGATCAGCTGGTTGACCAGCAGGGAGTCTTCGGCGCGAAGCGAACTGCCTCCGGGGATGGGCACTGAATGCGCCGCGCTGGTCTCCGTTTCCTTGACCTTATCCCACACGCCGTACAGGGTCTGGGTTTGGGTGGTTCCACTGTCGGCATCGTTGAACAGGCGGCCCGTGCCGAACACCACGATGTTTCCACCATTGGGGTGGCTCCGGACCACGGGGGTGGCGGTGATGGCTTGCGCGGCACCTTGTGAGTCCGTGGCGGTCATCAGTGGGGATCCGCCATAAGCGGCCGTCATCTTCCCGGTTGAACTGGTGTACTCAAAGCGCCAGAGTTTGCCCGTCGCGTCGCCAGCGTAAGCTGCCAGGACCGCATTGGTGGTGTCGCTCTTGACGAGACGCACGCCGCCCAGGCCATTGGCGGCGGCGCCGCCAACGACCACGGAGTCCACGGCGCCCGACTCAAGGTCGATGACGAGCAAAGCGGCTCGACCTGACTGGCTGTCCAGACCGTTGCCCACGAAAACTTTCCACTGACCATTGGGCAACATGGCCACTTGCGGCTCGCTGGTGATGTAACCGATGTCGTCCCGTTCTGTGCCTGTGCCTGTGCTGTCGGCCGGCCCATTTACTTCCCACAGGACAGAGCCTGCGTCCAGACTAGAGGGGTTGCTGGTGTTCAAACGCAGGGCAAACACGGATCTCCCCCCTGCACCCATGGTGCCGACCACGACATTGGTCCAGGATTTGATGTCTCCGCTGGTGAGGTAGGCGTCCGACTCGACCAGGGGCCCGTCCACGAAGAACTGGTGGAAATTGGCCGCCGAGCCATAGTCACGGCGGGCCAACTTGTACAAGTTGCCGACCCCGGCGTAGGGCACAAAGCCGAACTGCTCAACACCGGCTTCATCGAACACGTGCAGCATGCCGCCATTGCCCCCGATGAACAGGGCACCGTTGGTGCGTGCTGCTTTGTTCGACAGATAGGCGCTATAGGTACCTGCACCCACGGCGGTGGTGGCGTTGTCAGCAGCCAACTTTGTATAGCCCAGGTCAAAGCCACCTTTGACAAACAAGGGAGTGGAGTTCACGAAATCTGGCAACAGGGCCTTGCGACTGCGGCGCGGTATGCCGTCGTCGGGAGAGTTGCCCCTCAAGTAGTCCACCAGGTTGGCGCTGGCTTGTGAGCCCATGGCCTTGATCAGTGGCGCGCTGAAATTCTTGTAGTTTTCTTTGGTGAAGGCCACGGTGCTGCTTGAGCCGGTATCTCGGATGACGATGTTTCGCGCGTCTGGGGAGGGGAGTCGTGACTCGGCATCCCATGTGGCATTGGTCGAAGCAATGCCCGAGCTATTCAGCGAATAAGCCAGGATGTTGCCCGTCCAGTTGATGGGCTGATACTGTGGCACGAACTTGATGTTGTTGGTGACCAAGGTGGCAGCAGCAGTGGCCACGCCAGCCTCTTTCTGAATGGACTCGCTGCCCAAGCGCAATGCTTGTTGCAGGGCACTGGTCAGTGAGTCCGCGTCTGTGGCCGAGAAGTAATCGCCGCGGCTGTTGACGGCGGCATGCCATAGATCGTCGATCAGGTCGGTCGACCAGCAGGTGCCCCCTGCTTTACCGCACAGGGCCAGGCTGTCCAGTTGCGCCACAGTGGTCGGCATGGTGCCGGTCACGCCCAAGCCCACAGTAAATTGGGTTAAATGCTGCCATGTGGCAGGGTCACTTTTATAGGGACTTTCGGTGCTGTCGGTTTTGACCACTTCGTTATCGACTTTGGGCTGCAAATCGGTGGCCCAGTAGTACATGGCGATGTCCGCCAGGGTGTTGGACTCACTGTCCCTGAATGGATAGACGTTGTACGGCGCTGCGTTTCTGTTGGCATCGAAATTACCCACCCCAGAGTAGGAGTCGTTGTAATAACCGTCCGTGACCAAGATGTTGTAGGAGCGTCGGCAACTGAGTTTGGTCGCCGATCTGGCGCCAGGATCGGAACTCCAGGGGCTGCCGTTGTCTTCGCGTTGAAAATAGCGGCCGACACCCTCCAATGCTTCCCGGTTGGGCGTGAAGGACTCGGTGCTGCGGCTTCTCAGCCAATCGAAGAATGCACCTTTGTGCGATGTGTCGAGATTGCGAACACCTTTCTGCACGATGCTCTCTGTTTCGGAGTCCACGGTGTAACTGCCAGCGTGGATGGTGCCCCAGCCCAGTCGAATGGAGTCGTTGACATCACCGAAGGCGGCTGGGATGGCGCCTTGCGCCAGCAAGAGGCGTGACCGGTAAAACACGAACCAGTTTGCATAGTTGTCCAACTCGGCTGCCTGGCTGCACACGGTGGATGTGCCGGAGACGGTGCAATCGCTGCGCTGGGTGTATTTGCCGGGGTAGGTGAAGTTTTTGGTGGATGTGGAGTTCAGGTTGTACAGGGTGTAACTGCTGGGATTGTTCGGCGGCAGGTTGGGATCCAGTATGTAGACAATGGCAGGGTTGTAGCTCTTTGTGGTTGACTGGCAGGGACTTGGATCCTCGCGAGTGTCCTTGAGCGTTGAACAAAACCACCGTGCCGTCGGTGCTTTGGTGGTGGTGAGGTCGGCAGCAACTGCCGAGACAGCTGGTGTGACGCCAGGGGCCAGTACCAAGGGGTCAAAGTAGGCCTTGCTTGGCGTGGCCGCCTTGAAGCTTTGCCCCAGGGCGTCTACCCATGGCTTGTACTTGACGGCCGGGTTGTAGTAAATGCTGTTGACCTGCGGAGAGCGCATTTGTATTTGAGGCAGGATGGTCCAGTCTGCCGGCGACGACGAGATGTCGGCCGCCACAAAATGAACATCTTTGTAGTTGTTGCGCGTGAAGGTGTTGATGGCCGGTTCGTCTGGGTGCATGTACACCCGGGCGTCTGTGGGGAAGGGGATGGTTTCCTTGTACCGGCCTTCCGGTCCCCACGTCAGGACGAAATTCCGCTCTGGCATGTACTGGTAGTTCATAGACCCCGAATCGTCCAGGGTCAACATGAAGTTGGGTCGAGGCTTGTTTTCAGCGCGGTTGATCAAGGGGCTTTGCGAGGGCGCGGCCCACAGGGGCAGGGCGTGTGCAAGCAAGAGCAGCATCCCCGTCAGGCGAAGCAGGGGGCGAGATCCAAAACCTGATAGCGTTTTGATTTGCAACATACATAGTCCTGTCGATTTGGGCGAGTTGGCGGTCATGCAATCAATCACTTGGCCAAACGCAAAACGGATTGCAACCAAACTACCGATCCCGCCTGGGTGCGGCCGCTGGTTTCCTGATAGTCATTGCTGAAGCCTCTGGCGGTGACCACGACTACTTGCTCTGTGGTCCCGGGCACGGCACGGTATTGCGCCATGCATTGAGGCGCATAGCGGGGTGGATCGTTGGCCTCGATTGCGGCCGAGGTCAGGATGTCGCTGGGCACGTTGACTTGACCTGCGGCTGAGAGTGATGAGTCCGTGGCGGGGGTAGCTGGCGCCGCCCACAGGACGAACTGATCCCAATTTTCTTTCTCCGGTGGCGTGACAGCGGGCATCACATAGGTGTCTTTGACAGCATTGTCGCGCGCCTTGCCCTCGCAATAGCCCAGGGCGGTTTGCGCGGCCTGCATGGCCTGCGTCTGACGTCGGGTGTTCTGGCTGATCATGTCAGCGTTCAGGCTGTTGCGCATGACGGCGGCCGATGTCAGTGCAATGACCACCAGCATGATGAGCGCAATGATTAGCACAACCCCAGCCTGTTGGCGTGAGGCGGACGGCTGTTTGGACTGGCGCAGGCGCCGAGCGGAGGGGGGCGTCAACATGATGTGGATGCGTGGATCAAATGCGGTTGTTCAGCACGACGGTGGTCGTGAAGGCGCGGTAAATGCGGCGGTCGGTGGGGGTGATCAGAGTGGTCGGTGCGGCGGCGTTGCTGCATCCGCGGTAAGGGGTGGTTTGTTCCAGCACGTTATCCTCGCTGCGCACCACCAGGCATATCCGAACGGAAATCACTTTGCCCCAATCGCCGGTGATGGGGGCGCCCACATCACTGGCGTTAAGGTAGCGCACGACCCGGTTTCCTGGTCTTTCTACCTCGGTGGTTCCGCCTTCGGGCATCACAAGAACAGTGTCAGCCACGCCATAGCTAATTTGCATGTCCTCGATGTTGTTGACCAGGGGCTGGAAGCCGGCACTGAATTTGGTTGTTGCCGCAGCGGTGGCGCTGAGATCAGGCGTGGCCACTGTGCCGCTGCCCAGGCATTTCAGTCCCAGGTTTTTTCCGGTGGTGGAGTCGGTATCAATCTTGAAGCGGCTGTCGGATACCCAATAATTCAAGGGGGCGGGCCCTTTGACCAGGGCAGTGCCCACGCAGTCAGCGGGCGCGTCCGCTCCTCCGCCATCCGGTTTCACCATGGGGCCATTTTTTTCATCGGCTTCATAGCGCACGATCAGGCTGTCAGGTGGGTTGATGGCGGCGTTCGCTGCGACGGTGTTGCAGGTCACAGCACTGGGCGCCCACGCATATTCACCGGATTTGAAGCCTCCATCGCAGCCGATGATGGCAGGGCCTTGAAGTCGGCGGTTGATGCCGAAGCCATCAAAGCCATTGTCGGCGTCGGGTTGGCTGAACCCTGCCATGCTGACATGGGCGCGCAAGATGCCCAGCGTTATTGAAGCGTCTTCGGTGACCTGGGACAGCGCGGCAGTCTGGCGAGACCCCGCCCTGGAGTTCAGGTAGGTGCTGAACACCGCGCCAATCACCACCAAGCCGATGGCCATGGCCACCATGAGTTCGATCAACGAAATGCCACGCTGCTTCGGTGTGAGATGCGGAGAGGTCTGGTTCATGAGTCGGTGATTCGAAAATGCATGCATCGCGGCACGGTAGTCTGCTTGGCATCGACGGCCAGCACATCGGCGGGGCAAGACGAGGTGCCGCCTGGTTCCTCCTGGTTGCCGCCTTGGGTGCTGCTGGGCTCGGTCCAGATTAGCCACAGGTCAATACCACCATTGGCCTCCCGGGTGGAAATGAAAGCCTCACCTTGAGGCAGCGCGTTGTAGACGCTGACCAGCCAGTCAGCAACGTCTTTGTCGGCGATCTGCTGGGTGCTGCAGACGGCAGCATCTTTGGTGTCACAGCCGCTGCCTCCGCTTGGCGCGGCCGTTGGCGGGTAGACCTTGGGCTCGTGGGCGTAGCTGCCAGCGGTTTCACCGTCCTGCGGGCGATTGGCGCGCATGCGGTCGGTGAGGTCGCTGGCCAGCAGGGCGCCGATGGCGCGGTACTCGCTGGCCTTGGCGTATTTGGTGGTGTTCAGTTGTAGGATGACCATCGCCAGGATCCCCAGCGATATCACGAGCATCGACACCAGGACCTCGATCAAGGTGGCGCCCTGCTGGACTTTGGAAGTTGGTGTGCGTGAATTCATTATGAGGGGGTACATGCGCCCGCCTTCGAGGTTGACCGACCTTGCTTGCTGACGACGATGCATTGTTGAAAAAGCGGTTTGGCATCGGCCGATGAACTGATGGTGTAACTGGCGCCCGCATCTGTGGAGATGCCACTGGCCAGGAAGGAGACCGATTTCCCGCTGTCGCTTGATTTGATCTGCCCCGAACGGATGCCTTGTTCAACACGGATGAGGGTGTCAACGGCCTCGTAAGTGCCAGTCGAGCCCGACGCGGTGGGGGGATAGTCCACGAAAATCAGCCATCCCGTTGACCAGTCTGTGGTCGCATTCGCAACGCAGGCAGGTGTCGCGTCCGAAGGAGCCAGACTGGGGCAGATGGTCACGACGCCACTGCGTTTAATGGCTTCGGAGCGGGCTAGGCGAAAGGCGGATGCCAGCGCGTTTGCATCGGCCGCGATCTGTTGCTTGAGCAAAAAATCTCGCAAACTTG
>Ga0073914_10000312_pt1 | contig 10097 bp, 14 predicted proteins | sample GWRWT4_30Apr14_FD_71481 | JGI IMG/M metagenome (GOLD analysis project Ga0073914, IMG submission 71481) | Sand microcosm microbial communities from a hyporheic zone in Columbia River, Washington, USA - GW-RW T4_30-Apr-14 | ecosystem: Engineered > Artificial ecosystem > Sand microcosm >... | reverse complement strand
TCGGTTTCGATGGTCAGGTTCAGCTTGTCATAGTCGAGTTCCTGACCGATGCGGGCATTGTCGACCTTGTAAGCAACCTGACGGACAGGCGAATACAGGCTGTCGACCGGGATCAGGCCGATCGGCGCATCTGCCGGACGGTTGGCGACGGCGGGGACATAGCCCTTGCCGCTGTCGGCGGTGATTTCCATGTTCAGCGTCGCACCATCATCGAGATGGCAGATGATCAGATCGGGGTTCATGACCTGAATGTCACCCGAAACAGCAATGTCACCAGCGGTTACAGGGCCGGGGCCGGTTGCCGAAAGCTGAAGCCGCTTGGGGCCTTCGCCTTCCATTTTCAGCGCGACCTGCTTGATGTTGAGAACGATGTCGGTGACATCTTCGCGCACGCCGGCGAGCGACGAGAATTCGTGCAGTACGTTCTCGATCTTGATCGACGTGATCGCTGCACCTTGCAGCGACGAGAGCAATACGCGACGCAGCGCGTTGCCGAGTGTCAGGCCAAAGCCACGCTCCAGAGGTTCGGCGACGAAGGTTGCTTTACGCTTCGCATCGCTGCCAGACTTCAGTTCGAGGGCATTGGGCTTCTTTAGTTCCTGCCAGTTCTTGATATTGACGGACATGGATTTCCCCTAGCTAGGTTGGGACTGAACCGGTTTTTGGTGCACCGTCCGGTCAGTCCGATTGAAACTTGTTTAGGGACCGCCCCCGGTCGGGGGTGTCCCTGTTGAGTCTGGAGACAATCCTCAACGGACCGCCTCCAAGCAAAATTCAGACGCGGCGGCGTTTCGAAGGACGAACACCGTTGTGCGGGATCGAGGTCACGTCGCGGATCGAAGTGATGGTGAACCCGACGGCCTGCAAGGCGCGCAGAGCCGACTCACGACCCGAACCCGGGCCCTTAACTTCGACTTCGAGCGTACGGACGCCATGCTCGGCGGCCTTCTTGCCTGCATCTTCTGCAGCAACCTGTGCGGCATAAGGGGTCGACTTGCGGCTGCCCTTGAAGCCCATGGTGCCGGCCGACGACCAGCTGATCGCGTTGCCCTGGGCATCGGTGATCGTGATCATCGTGTTGTTGAAGCTGGCGTTGACATGGGCAACACCGGCCGAAATATTCTTGCGTTCCCGCTTTTTAATGCGCTGTGGTTCGCGTGCCATAATATGTGTATCCTATTCGAAATATGCGTGAAAAAGTAGGCGGGCGGGTGCCCGTGCTTACTTCTTCTTGCCAGCAATTGCCTTGGCCTTGCCCTTGCGGGTGCGCGCATTGGTATGCGTGCGCTGACCACGGACCGGGAGGCCCTTACGGTGGCGCAGGCCACGGTAGCAGGCGAGGTCCATCAGACGCTTGATGTTCATCGACGTGGTACGGCGAAGATCGCCTTCTACGGTGTAGCCCGCATCGATGGTTTCGCGGATTTGCAGGACTTCGGCATCCGAAAGATCCTGCACACGGCGGCTATGATCAATTCCCAGCTTCGTCGCGATCTCGACCGCTTTTGTGCGACCGATACCGTGAATGTAGGTAAGCGCAATGATCACGCGCTTGTTAGTTGGTATGTTAACCCCGGCAATACGAGCCAATTTAATTACTCCTGCTCCACAGGTGCCCCGAAGGACGAACCCTATCTCAACGCTAAAAATACCTATGAACGCACAAAAACCAGCGGACGCCTTGCAGCGTTGCTGGGATTGCCAGTTACTAGGAATGTGCGCGGGTTACAGTGAGTCGCTATTTCTGTCAATAGGCTGAGGCCGTCATCCCTTGCCTTTTGTTTTGGTCTTGCCGCTGGCCGCATATTCTTCGATGAACTCGATAATCTTGCCGGCAATGTCTTTGCCGCTGGCCTTTTCAATCCCCTCAAGTCCTGGAGAACTGTTGACCTCCATGATGACAGGACCGTGATTTGACCGAAGCATATCCACGCCAGCCACGTTGAGACCCATCGCCCGAGCAGCCCTGACCGCGGTCGATCTTTCTTCCGGCGTAATGCGAATGGCTTCCGCCGAACCGCCCCTGTGCAGATTGGAACGAAAATCTCCTTCGGCACCCTTGCGCTGCATCGCTGCAACCACCTTGTTGCCTATTACAAAGCAGCGAATATCGGTAGCATTTGCTTCCTTGATGAATTCCTGCACCAATATATTCACGTTCGCGCCGCGAAAAGCCTCGATCACGGAACGCGCCGACTTTTCGGTTTCACCTAAAACCACGCCGATACCTTGGGTGCCTTCCAACAGCTTGATGACGACGGGCGCTCCGCCCACCATTTTTATGACTTCATCGGTTTGCTTTGGATCATGTGCAAATGCCGTAACGGGCAAACCCAGGCCTTTTTTTGCCAATATCTGCAAAGATCGCAATTTGTCACGCGACCGTCCGATGGCTACACTTTCATTCAAAGACCAGACATTCATCATTTCAAATTGACGCAAAACGGCGAGGCCATAAAATGTTACTGACGCGCCAATTCGCGGAATTACTGCATCATATTTGCCAAGCTTTTCGCCCTGATAATAAGCCTCCGGCCGATGCGAGGTTATGTTCATTGTGACCCGCAATGTGTTGAGCACATCAATCTCGTGCCCACGAGCAACGGCCGCCTGCACCAGTCGTTGATGGGAATATAAGTTGGCGTTTCGCGCCAACATCGCGATTTTCATCTGAATTTTATTCCTTATTCCGTCGGCTTGCCGAGAACCCAACGCCGTCCGCTATTGACCAGAAAGCCGCGCTTTAGTGCCCGCCGTCCGATTAGCAAGGGAAACGCCATTGACCGCCGGTTTGCCAAGGTGAGTTGTCCATTCCAGCATAGCTTACCGAAGCAAAATTGCGCGGCGATGACATAGCGCTCCTGTTTTTCACCATTGGAACTTCTCACCACCCTGCGGTCAATTATCGGCGCTTCGTATCGCTTTGGCTTTTCACCCGCGTTCAAACGGAACCAGAATTCAACACAAGGAACGCCATCACGCACGATGGGTTTGACCCGGGTCGCATGGATTGATGATGTCGCGGCCCCGGTATCCATTTTTGCATGAACCTGGGTTAGACCGAGGCTTGGAATATCGACCATTTCGCACCAGCCGATCTCGACTTTCTTTATCAGGCGTTTTTTGGTGCTGACCGACATTGATGGCTATTGCGGACTTGCATCGGGTTCACCATCCGGTGTCTTGATGCCGGAATTGTTATCGCCGCTTTCCGGTGCTGCAATGGTTTCCGCATCTTCGAGATTTTCGACATCCAGGGAAAACCCTTCGGGCGACGCAAGACTGACGTCTTCCAAAGACTTGTATGGCGATATCAAATTTCTAAATTGCTCCCCCAAAACCTTGTCCACGGCAGGCGCGATTTCGGCCACCTTATACCGCATGTAGCCTCCGACGACGTAAGAGAAGCTGATCTTTGTCGACGCGCCATCTTTCGACGGTTCCATCGCAACGGTAAGTGTTCCGGTTACCGCTTCGGATTGCAGCGGGCCCAAAGCGCCTTGCATACGCAGGACTTTGTGGGGTTGCGCGAATATAACACGCATATGTTCAACGCTGCCGACCGTTTTCAGCCGGCCATCGTCACCCTTCTCCTGAAATAGCTCACAAAAGCAGCCATTGGCTTGGGCATCGATGTAAAAGCCATCACTCGATCCTGACCAGCTATGCGCTTTATTCCACCAACCCTTTGGCGCGATCAGGCGTTTCCAGATTTCTTCCGGCTTTGCCTCGACCGTAGCGAGATGGACGACATTGAAGCCAGCGTCCGACGATGATTTTACTTCGGCAAATGCCGGATAAGAGAAAGCAACCCACACTGTTGCCGCCAAGATGTAAATTTTCATGCCCCGGTTTTTGACGCCTCGCGGTCTCAACCGCAAGACACAAAACCACAATTCAGCCAATAATCGCTTCAATCGCCTGTGTGACATCTGTAATAGCACCCATGCCATCGATCCGGCGTACTAGACCCCGTTCCTCGTAAATGGGCAGGATTGGCGCGGTCTTGGCGCGATATTCGGCCATTCGTGTCCGGACCGTTTCTTCATTATCGTCGGGCCGGCGCTTGAATTCGGTAGATCCACAATTATCACAAACGCCGTTTTTTTGCGGTAATTTGTAGCGGTCATGATAGCCTTCACCGCATGACCCGCAGGTGAAGCGGCCGGTTATGCGATCTACTAAAGCGTCTTCGTCAACCTCCAACTCGATCACATAATCAAGCGTCCGCCCACGTTCCGCCAATATCCGGTCGAGCGAATGGGCTTGGGCAGCGGTTCGCGGATAGCCGTCGAATATAGCGCCTTGGTCTTCCGGCATCGAGTCCAGTTTTTCACCGATCAGATCATCCACAATATCATCGGAAACCAGGCCACCGGAATCCATCACAGAAGCCACCCGATCGCCGAGCGGGGTTCCTGCCTTGCGCGCCGCGCGCAACATGTCGCCGGTCGAAAGCTGGGCCATGCCATATACATCGACCAAATGGCTTGCTTGCGTACCTTTTCCCGCGCCTGGCGGCCCCAACAAGATGATATTCATGAAACGCCCTACCCCCAATCGTTCCGATGCCCCAGTTTACCGGGTGCGGCCACCTTTAAGTTTCGCCTTTTTGAGCAAATCACCATATTGATGCGCGAGTAAATGACTTTGAATCTGGGAAATCGTGTCGATCGTGACATTCACCAGAATCAGCAAGCTTGTGCCGCCAATCGCAAAAAATTGCTGCTGGCCGGTTTGCGCCATGACATAATCCGGCAGCAAGCAGACGAGCGTGAGATAGGCCGCCCCCAAAACGGTGATGCGGGTAAGAACGTAGTCCAGATAGGATTCCGTGTTTTTCCCGGGCCGAATGCCAGGAATAAAGCCACCCGCCTTTTTAAGATTTTCAGAAGTTTCTTCCGGGTTGAACACAACCGCGGTGTAGAAAAAGCAGAAAAAGACAATACCAAGCCCGTACAGAAGCAAATATACCGGCTGACCGTGCGCGAGATATTGATTGAGGGTAATTACAAAATCGCCCATCGCGCTTTCGCCTGCGACTTTATTACCGCCCAGTTGGGTTATGGTGATTGGCAACAATAGCAAAGAGGACGCGAAAATTGGCGGAATTACCCCAGCAGTATTGATTTTGAGCGGCAAGTGGCTGCGATCGGCCTGCATCATACCGCGCTGTGTTGCGCGCTTTGGATATTGAATAAGAACACGGCGTTGGCCGCGTTCCATGAAGCAGATCAAAAGTGTCAGCGCAACAAACATAAGAATGAAGCCAACGATAACAAAGCCGCTGATCGAACCGGTCCGTCCACCTTCCAGTAGATTGACAACCAGACGCGGTAATTGCGCGACAATGCCCGCCATGATGATAAGCGAAATACCATTGCCGATACCGCGCGATGTGATCTGTTCACCCAGCCACATCAGGAACATGGTGCCGCCGACAAGGCTGATGGTTGCGACAACCCGGAACATAAGACCAGGTTCCACCACTGCGCCAATTCCATTGGCCGCCGCCAGACTTTCGAGACCCGCCGCGAGGAAATAGCCTTGCAAAGCTGTTAGAAATACCGTGCCGTAGCGCGTGTACTGGTTAAGTTTCTTACGCCCGCTTTCGCCCTCTTTCTTGATGGCGGCAAGGGTCGGCGACAGTGATGCCGCAAGCTGCACAACAATAGACGCGGTAATATATGGCATCACGCCAAGCGCGATGAGGCTCATCCGCTCCAGGCTTCCGCCCGAAAAGGTGTTGAAGATATCGAGCACACCGCCGGCAGCATTATTTGCATAAAGCGCGGCTTGAGCGACAGGGTCGACACCGGGCAAAGGAACAAAGCTCAACAAACGGAAAATGATGAGCGCGCCAATTGTAAACCAGATGCGGTTTTTCAATTCTGTCGCTTGCCCGAACTTCGAAAGATTGAGGTTCGAAGCCATTTGGTCGGCTCGAGATGCCATGTGTTACTTTCCTTATTCCCGGATCAGGCGGGCATCGCATTCATCGCGCTGCGCCGCTTGGTCCCAAATTTTGTCCGACATTCATCGAATATCCACCGGAAATGTCAAACCCCGCCAGCCCATATCGGGAAGCGGGGCTGGCATGACAAGAGCGAAGTCGCCGTCGCCTGTCTTATTTTGCGCTTTGGGCGTTCTTCGCGGCGTTTTTGACCGACGATTTTTTCGCCGCCGCCTTTTCGGATGCCGAAACCTTCACAAGAATGTCCACCTTGCCGCCTGCTTTCTCAACCGCTTCAACAGCAGCTTTCGAAGCGCCGGCGACCGAGAAATTGACTTTCGAGGTCAATTCACCCTTGGCCAGCAAACGGACGCCATCCTTGCCACCACGGGCAAGACCGGCGGCCTTGAGCGCGGCATGATCGACAACAGCCTTGATGTCGATTTTCTTGGCGTCGATGAACTTCTGGATCATGCCCAGATTCACTTCGGCATGGTCTTTGGCAAAGATATTGTTGAAGCCACGCTTTGGAATACGCATGTGAAGGGGCATCTGACCGCCTTCAAATCCGGCGATCGAAACACCGGAACGGCTGGTCTGGCCCTTTTGGCCGCGACCCGAAGTCTTGCCTTTGCCCGAACCAATACCACGGCCCACGCGCATACGACGATGGCGGGCGCCTTCATTATCCTGGATGTCATTCAATTTCATATCATGCACTCGCTTTCGCTTTAATTCGCGCCTCTGTCCCGTAAGCGGGAGAGAGAAATATTATTTCTGCACCTCAACCATGTGCCTTACCGTCTGGATCATACCACGAATTTCAGGGGTATCTTCCAGTTCAACAACACGGTTCATCTTGTCGAGGCCAAGGCCCTTCAAAGTTGCCCGCTGCGAAGCGGGACGACGGATCGGCGAACCGGTCTGCTTGATTTTAATCTTCGCCATGTCAATTACTCCGCAATAGCTTCGGCGTCGGCTTCAGCAGACTTGCTGCCACCGCGACCCAGTAGATCAGCGATTTTCTTGCCACGACGTTGCGCTACCGATTTGGGGCTTGTCTGGTCAGACAAGGCCGCAAAAGTTGCGCGGACCATGTTGTAAGGGTTCGACGTACCAACCGACTTGGTCACAACGTCTGCAACGCCCAAAGATTCGAACACGGCGCGCATCGGACCACCAGCGATGATGCCCGTACCGGCAGGTGCCGAACGAACGGTCACATTACCGGCACCGAAATGGCCACGGCCATCATGATGCAACGTGCGTCCGTCCTTCAGGGGAACGCGGATCATGGACTTCTTTGCCGCAGCAGTTGCCTTGTTGATGGCTTCCGGCACTTCGCGTGCCTTACCATGTCCAAAGCCTACGCGACCTTGTCCGTCGCCAACGACGACAAGAGCAGCAAAACCGAAACGCTTACCGCCTTTAACGGTTTTCGAAACGCGGTTGATGTGAACGAGCTTTTCGATCGTGCCATCATCTTCTTCCTGTGCAGGACGACGCTCATCGCGACGACCGCCACCACGGCCACGGCCTTCACCGCCACCACCGCCGCCGCCACGACCACCGCGTCCGCGACGCTGGCCTTCGCCGGCTGCTTCTACCGGTGCGCTGCCGTCAACGACTGGCGCATCTGTCTGGGTATTTTCATCAGCCATCATCAGAACTCCAATCCGCCTTCGCGCGCCGCATCGGCAAGCGCCTTGACGCGACCGTGGAAGAGGAAACCACCACGGTCAAAAACTACGCTGGAAACGCCAGCTTTCTTGGCAGCCGCCGCAACGCGCTTGCCAACATCGGCAGCCGCTTCTGCGGTTGAACCGTTCTTCGCCTTGACATCCTTGTCCAAGGTCGATGCCGAAGCAACGGTCACGCCCTTGCTGTCATCGATGATCTGGGCATAGATATGGCGACCGGTACGATGTACCGAAAGACGCGGACGGCCAGCAACCTGGGCCCGTAGCTTTGAACGAACGCGCAGGCGCCGCTTTGCAAAAAGAGATAGGTTCGCCATGGCTTACTTCTTCTTTCCTTCTTTGCGGAAGATATACTCGCCGCGGTACTTGATGCCCTTGCCCTTGTAAGGCTCTGGCTTCCTCCAGCGACGAATTTCGGCAGCAACCTGACCGACCTTCTGCTTGTCCATGCCCGAAATTTCCACCGTAGTGTTGTCGGGCGTCTTGATTTCGATGCCTTCAGGGATCGCGAAATCCACATCATGGCTATAGCCAAGTTGCAGCTTCAACATTTTGCCCTGTGCATTCGCACGATAGCCAACGCCGGTGATTTCGAGAACCTTGGTAAATCCTTCGGTCACACCAGTGACCAGATTTTGTACCAGTGTCCGCTGCATTCCCCAGAAAGCGCGCGCCGCCTTGCTGCCATTGGCAGGCATGACCGACAGGCCTTCTTCCTTCATTTCATACGAAATAAGATCGCTCATCGGCATTTTGAGTTCGCCCTTGGGGCCCTTCATCGACAACGTACCAGCATCCATGCTGGCGGTAACGCCGGCAGGAATAGGAACGGGTTTCTTACCAATGCGGCTCATTAGAATACCTCCGCCAGGATTTCGCCGCCCACATTCTGTGCGCGCGCTTCGGCGTCCGACAGAACGCCCTTTGGCGTCGATACGATGGTGATGCCCAGGCCATTACGGATAACCGGAAGCTCTTGGCTCCCTGAATATACGCGGCGGCCGGGTTTCGAAACGCGGGCAACATGCTGGATAGCAGGAGCGCCTTCGAAATATTTCAGTTCGATACGCAGGCCGAGATGCTGGCCAACGGTCTCTTCGCTGTACCCGCGAATATAACCTTCGCGTTGCAGAACATCGAGAACACGGGCACGCAGCTTGGACGCGGGAGAAACGACAGAGTCTTTCTTCGCCCGCTGGCCGTTGCGGATACGGGTGAGCATATCACCCAAAGGATCGGTCAATGACATCTTCTTCTATCCTTACCAGCTTGACTTTGTGACGCCTGGAATCAGGCCCTTATTGGCCAGATCACGCAGTTGAATACGGCACAGCCGGAATTTACGGTAATAAGCACGGGGGCGACCAGTTGTTTCACAACGGTTGCGGACACGATGCGGATTTCCGTTACGCGGAATTTCCGCCATCTTCAGACGCGCAATCAAACGCTCGCTTTCGTCCAGCGATTCATTCTTCGCCATCGCCTTCAACTTCGCATAACGACCGGCATATTTCTTTGCCAGCTTCTTGCGACGCTCGTTCTTGTTTATGGAGCTCAGTTTAGCCATTATGCAGCCGCCTTTTCTTCAGCTTCTTCTACAGGGAACGGGAAGCCGAACAGCTTGAGCAGTTCGCGCGCTTCGTCGTCCGTGTTTGCCGAAGTCGTTACGATAACATCCATGCCGCGCACCGTATCAATGGCGTCATAGCTGATTTCTGGGAAAATGATCTGTTCTTTCAGGCCCATGGCAAAGTTGCCACGACCGTCAAAGCTCTTCGGGTTCAGGCCACGGAAGTCGCGAATGCGGGGCATTGCGATGGTAACCAGACGGTCGAGAAATTCATACATCTGGGCACCACGCAGCGTAACCTTCACGCCAATCGGCATGCCTTCACGCAACTTGAAACCAGCAATCGACTTCTTCGCCTTGGTGATGACCGGCTTCTGACCAGCAATCAGCTCCATCTCGGCAAGCGCGGTAGTAACCTTCTTCTTGTCCTGCGAACCTTCGCCCACACCCATGTTGAGTGTGATCTTTTCGATTTTCGGCACAGCGAAGCGGTTAGCGTAACCAAATTTCTCGGTCAGACCCTTGACGACGGTGTCGTCATAACGCTGCTTCATGCGTGGAGTGTATTTTGTATCAGCCACTGATCGTCTCCCCGGACTTCACGGCCACGCGGACCTTTTTACCGTCCTTGGTTTCAACGCGAACGCGCGTTGCTTTGCCTGTTTTAGGGTCGGCCAATGCAACATTCGAAATGTGCAACGGCGCTTCAAAACGGTCGAGACCGCCCTGAGGGTTTGCCTGGCTAGCTTTGCGATGACGCACGGCAACATTGACGCCGGATACGACGACCTTGCTGTCCTTTGGCATCACGGCGGTTACTTCGCCCGACTTGCCCTTGTCCTTACCGGCGAGCACGACAACCGTGTCACCCTTT
>Ga0073914_10000310_pt1 | contig 10138 bp, 8 predicted proteins | sample GWRWT4_30Apr14_FD_71481 | JGI IMG/M metagenome (GOLD analysis project Ga0073914, IMG submission 71481) | Sand microcosm microbial communities from a hyporheic zone in Columbia River, Washington, USA - GW-RW T4_30-Apr-14 | ecosystem: Engineered > Artificial ecosystem > Sand microcosm >... | reverse complement strand
CATCGTAAATGAAGTTGCGCGCCGCGAAATATTCGTGGCCACCGGCGGATCATCGTCCATTCGGCAATTTGAAAAGCCGTGCCGCGAAGCTGGCGCAACCGCACGCGTCCTTTTGTGTCAAGCGGCTGCTGCCCGCTGGGACACGGATTGGGAACAATGCCAGGTAGATAAAGGCTTTGTCACTTTTGGGAAAAAACGGATCGCGTTTGCCGATCTCGTGGCCGAAGCTGCGGGGTTCGAACCCATATTACCGGTTCCATTAAATCCGTCGCCGCGCAACCGCCTGTCCGGTCGCGATGCCCCGCGCCTTGATATATCGTCGAAAGTGGATGGCAGCGCCAGTTTTGCAGGCGATATCCGCCTGCCTGACATGCTCTTCGCTTCGGTCAGGGGCGGCCCGGTTGGGCGAACAAATTTGAAATCGGTAAACAGCAAGGCGGCGTTCAAGATAAAGGGCGTCGTCAATATTGTGCGGACAGACAATTGGGTGGCGGCTGTTGCAACCAATTGGTGGGCCGCCAACAAGGCGCTCGACGCCCTTGCTCCGGTTTTTTCCATTCAAGGCCGCGTTGCCGATAGCGGAAAAATCGCCGATAGCCTTTCATCCGCTATCGCCAACGGGCCGGGTACCCGGGTGGTGCGTCTGGGCGACGTCGATGCCACGTTGACAAAGGAAGCTGGAACTCGCGTTTTCAATGCAGATTACAATATTTCTGCGGCGGTGCACGCACCGATTGAAACGCGATCGGCGACAGCGGAATTTCGAAATGGTCGGTTGCAATTGTGGCTGGCTAGCCAAGCGCCGCAGTCAGCGTGCGAAGCTGCAGCAAAGGCCATCGGGATCGATGTCGATGATGTAGTTTTGTATCCGGTGATTGCGGGGGGCAGTTTCGACCGGAATTTCGACAGTCAGATCGCGGCGCAAATTGCTGTTATCGCCAAAGAGGTCGGGCGCCCGGTGCAACTCATTTGGTCACGCGCAGAAGATCTGGTCCGAGACCATGTCCGTACACCCGCACTCGCTCGGTTAACGGCGGCACTCGATCAGGAAGGTCGCGTTGCTGGACTTTCCGTGCGCGTGGCTGCGGCATCCTCAATGCGCGAACTTGCGAACCGGATTGATGGGCAAAGCCCTGTCGAAGCGCGAAAATCCGCCGCTGGCCAATTTGACGCTCTTGCAATTGACGGCTCTGTTCCGCCTTATGCAATCAGCAATATGACAATCGATCATTTTCCCGTTGATTTGCCGATTGTGACAGGACCTTGGAGGTCGCTGGCACATAGCTATACCTGTTTTTTCATCGAATCCTTCATTGATGAATTGGCCCAAAAGGCTGGTATCGAGCCGCTTTCATTCCGGATGCAGATGTTGGTTGACCAAACACGGCTGGCGCGATGCCTGACTGGCGTGGCGTCGATGGCTGGATGGGACGGCGGCGTTTCCGGAAGCAGCAACGGCCTTGCTTGCCATTCGATGCGGGGCAGCCACATTGCCATCATCGCCAGCGCGCGGACCAGCGAAAATGGCGTAAGGGTAGAACGGATTTCGGCGATGGTTGATTGCGGACGACTGATAAACCCCGATTTGGCAAGACAACAGATTGAAGGTGGCATTATCTTCGGCTTGGCGCAGGCGGTTGGAGTGGCAACCGATTTTGTAAATGGGTGGCCAACGGTCAGGCGATTGCGTGAAATCGATCTTCCCGTCCTTGCCGATATTCCCGAAATAATAGTCGAATTTATCCGCAGCGATGATGAGCCGGGTGGCGTTTCCGAGTTGGGCGTTCCTGCCGTTGCACCTGCGGTTGCCAATGCGTTATTTTCCGCCGCAGGTGTGCGACTGCGCGAGCTGCCTTTATTGTCGCGGGGGCTGTGATGGAGAAGCCAGCTGAACATCCAGTGGTCGTTCAACCCAAAATCGGCATTTTGCTTGTCAATCTCGGCACACCGGATGAGCCGACCACGCCGGCTGTTAAACGTTATTTGAAGCAGTTTTTATCGGACCGCCGCGTAGTTGAAATTCCGCCGCTGATCTGGCAGCCGATTTTGCGCGGGATCATTCTGAACACCCGTCCGCAAAAATCAGCCAAGGCTTATTCAAAAGTCTGGACCGATAGCGGGTCACCGCTGGCGTTTTTTACCATTGCACAATGCAAAGCGCTTGGGTTGCGGATGCAAGGCGAAGCTGATGTCCGCCATGCCATGCGCTATGGCAACCCGTCGGTCCCCGACCAATTGGCGGCGATGAAAGCGGCTGGTTGCAATCGCATTTTGATTGCGCCGCTTTATCCCCAATATTCCGGAGCAACGACGGGTACAGTGCTTGATGAAGCTTATGCCGCGCTCACAAAAATGCGCTGGCATCCCGCCATACGCACCCTGCCATCTTATCATGACGATCCCGCTTACATCAATGCGTTGAAAGGATCGGTCGAGGCGTCATTGGCGCAACTCGATTTCACACCCGACGCATTGGTTATCAGCTTTCATGGAATGCCCGAGCGGACTTTGCATCTGGGTGATCCCTATCATTGCCATTGCCAAAAAACCGCACGGCTTCTGTCAGAAGCGATGGGGCGCGAACTTGTGGTCAGCTTCCAATCGCGCTTTGGTCGTGCCAAATGGCTGGAACCGGCAACTGATGATACCATCATGCAATTGGCGCGCGACGGCCAAAAAAAGATTGCGATTTTCGCGCCCGGATTTTCGGTTGATTGTCTCGAAACGCTGGAAGAACTGGCTATTCAAGGCCATGAACAGTTTGAAGAAGCGGGTGGGACGCATTTCGCATATTTGCCCTGCTTGAACGACAGCACGATCGGAATGGATATGTTGGAAACTGTTATTCGCCGGGAAGTTTCCGGCTGGGTTTGAATTGCTATGCACTAACGCTAGCGTCAACTTGCACTTGTTTGCTGTGTGGTTATTCATCGTAAAATAACAAGACAACAAACAGGAGAGAGTTATGTCACGTATTGCGGTCGTCACTGGGGGAACTCGCGGCATCGGTGAGGCGATTAGTCTGAAATTAAAAGAAAAAGGACGTATTGTTGTTGCCAATTATGGCGGTAATGATGCGGCCGCAAAAGCTTTTTCCGACCGCACGGGCATCGCCGTTCGCAAATGGGATGTCGGCAATCACGAAGCTTGCATTGATTCTTGTGCCGCAATCGAGGCAGAATTTGGTCCAATTGAAATCATGGTCAACAATGCTGGAATAACCCGTGACGCGACGATGATGAAGATGACGTTTGAACAATGGGACGAGGTTATCCGCGTCGATCTGACCGGATGCTTCAATATGGCCAAGGCAGTGTTTGCGGGAATGCGTGAACGCAAATGGGGTCGCATCGTCAATATCGGGTCTGTCAACGGGCAGGGGGGACAGATTGGGCAGGTCAATTATGCCGCCGCAAAATCAGGGATTCATGGCTTTACCAAATCGCTGGCGATGGAAGGTGCGCGCTATGGCGTGACCGCCAATGCTATCGCGCCGGGTTATATAGGCACCGAAATGTTGGCTACGATTCCTGAAAATGTCATGGAAAAAATCGTCGCACAAATTCCTGTCGGGCGGTTAGGCAATGCCGATGAAATCGCGCGTGGTGTAGAGTTTCTGACCAGCGAAAATGCCGGATTTATTACCGGGTCGACATTGTCGATCAACGGCGGCCAGCATATGTATTAAGTGAAATTGGACTTGATGGCGGGGAAGCATTTGTGAAAGGCATTTCAATCTATCACCCGCCAGTCAAGCGCAGCATGACGATTGCGGGGCACCAGACATCGATCAGTCTGGAGCCTCTGTTTTGGGGTGCGTTAAAATTGGCAGCGGACAATGAAAATTTGCCTGTCAACGCTCTTGTGGCGCAGATTGATGTCGAACGGCTGGAATCGCCTACCCCCTGCGGCCTGGCTTGCGCCATTCGCTTATGGCTAGTGGCAAGGCAAAAAAGTACCGCCGATAGCTAGGCTATGGCGGTACAATTGCGACCCGGTATTGCACGCAATGTCCGGATGATGCGTTTGGTAAAAGGTTACAGGCGGACGGCAAATCTCAGTAGTCATGAGTAGCGAAGGGTTGCTACATTCTGACCAAGGCGCCCACTGTGTCGAGGGAGGGATAAGACCGAGCGCAGTACCGAATGGATTTGCCGTTCACCTGTTAAATGCAATAATGCAATGTCAGCGCGAAAAACAAAATACCGGATTAGGCCTATATAGGCGAACTGCTGTAAAATCCTATGCGATGATCCTAAAGCCCTGCCTCCACCGCGATGCGGACGGCGTCGGCGGCGTTGGATGTCGATAGTTTCTTGAACATGAGCATCCGGTGCATTTGCACCGTTTTTTCGCTCAACGACAGGCGGAATGCGATTTGTTTGGTCCGGAAACCCTGCGCCATTTGCTGCAAAATCTCCCGCTGACGCGGGGACAGGCGGTCGACGATTTCAGCGGCCTGTTGTTGCCGGACCACAGCAATGCTCTCTTCGTCGGGCAAGACTTCTATCTGTGAGCCGACAAAAAGTTCAAGTTCTCCCTCGTCGCTGAACAACGGCGCGATCATGACCGCATTGCGAAAGGGTGAGCCATCCTTACGATAATTGATAAGTTCTGCCAATGCGGGGCGCCGCGCATGAATTGACTCGCGTAGCTTTTCTGTCTGCGAGTTCTCGGTATCCGGGCCACGTAAAAAGCGACAATTGCGACCGATCGATTCTTCCTCGGTATAGCCGGTCATCGCACAAAAAGCGGCGTTGACGGCGATGAGGGGATTGTCGGCCTGCAACGGGTCGCTGACGACGGTTGCAATCGGGCTATGGCGTATGGATTCCAGAACCGGGTGGCGCATTCGCTTTGGTAAAGATGTCTGGATCGTCATCGGGTCATATCTCGAAATGAAAATGACGTAAAAATGTCGCTTTGGCAAGGGGCGTCATGCGCCGCGTCAATCCGACCCCACCCGCTCCACATCTGCTCCGACTAGCTGCAACTTCTCTTCCAACCGCTCATAGCCCCGGTCGAGATGGTATAATCGGCTGACATGAGTCTCGCCCTCGGCAACCAGCCCCGCGATCACAAGGCTCATTGATGCGCGCAGATCGGTTGCCATGACAGGCGCGCCGGTCAGGCCCTTGACGCCGTGCACAATCGCGGTGCGGCCCTTGGTTTCAATATGCGCGCCCATGCGGTTCAATTCCGGAACGTGCATATAGCGGTTTTCAAAGATTGTTTCGGTCAAAACGCTCGCGCCGTCGGCCATGCATAACATGGCCATGAATTGCGCCTGCATATCGGTAGCAAAGCCGGGATAGGGGGCGGTTGATATCGTCAGCGGTTTCAATTTGCCGTCTGACATGACCCTGATGCCGGTCTTGGTTTCCTCGACCGTGACACCGGCCTGACGCAAGGCGTTAATGGTTGCGTCCATTTCATCGGCTTTGGCACCGATCAGCTCGACATCACCGCCGGTAATCGCCGCGGCACATGCATAGCTGCCCGCTTCGATACGGTCGCTCATCACCCGATAGGTTGCGCCGTGCAGGCGATCCTTGCCGTGGATGACAAGGTCTGACGTACCAATACCTTCAATTTCAGCACCCATATCAACCAACAAATTGCACAAATCGACAATTTCTGGTTCACGCGCTGCATTGTGCAAAACGCATGTGCCTTTGGCGAGGCTGGCTGCCATCAATGCATTTTCAGTAGCGCCCACTGACACGACCGGAAAGGTATAGGTTCCGCCCGGAATGCCGTCGGGTGCCAAGGCCTTCACATAGCCCGCGGCCAGCTCAATTTCGACCCCGAATGCTTCCAATGCTTTCAGGTGCAAATCGATAGGCCGGTTGCCGATAGCGCAACCACCAGGCAGCGATACAGTAGCTTCGCCTGCTCGTGCAACCATCGGTCCGAGCACCAGAATCGACGCGCGCATTTTGCGGACCAATTCATAAGGGGCCACGGTTGTCGTCAGGCGGGTGGCCTGCAATGTCATCACGCGGCCAAAATCTTCGGGACGCGAACCGGCTATGGCCGTCGATATTCCGAACTGGTTCAGCAAATGCTGGAACCCGTCAATATCGGCCAATCGTGGCAAGTTCCGCAACGTAAGCGGTTCGTCCGTAAGCAATGCACAGGGTAGCAGCGTCAATGCGCTGTTCTTTGCCCCCGATATCGGAATCTTCCCCTTAAGCGCGTTGCCGCCGCGTACAATTATCTTGTCCATTGCCGGTATTTAGCGGGAAACGGTTTTCAGGCAAGCGCCTCTGCAACTTGACCGAGACGTTCTTTGCCCCAAAACAATTCTTCGCCCACAAAAAAGGCGGGAACGCCGAATACGCCGCGTTTGATTGCGGCTTCGGTTTGTTCGATTAGACGCAATTTGACGATATCGTCGTCTGCCTTGGCAACCAATGACGTACCATCGAGATTCTTTTGAGATAGCAGGTCTTTCACGATCTGTGGTTGAGCCAGATCGAGCCCATCTTCCCACATTCCTCGCATTAGTGCATCGACGACAGGCGCGAAATCATTGCTGCCTTGTGCTGCACAAATTACCCGCATGGCGAGTTGTGAGTTTACCGGAAAGTGCGGATTCATCCGAAATGCATCGATATGATGCTTTCGGATAAAGCGCATGAATTCAAGCTGTTCATAAGCAAGCTTTGCCGGCGCATCGGCATAACGCAGCATCGGTGCGCGATTGCCGCTCGCCTTGAAAATCTTGCCAAGCAATACGGGTTGATAAACAGCATCGACATCGTGAGTCGCGCAAAATTCGGGCAAGATTTTATGCACCAGATAGGCATTGGGCGCACCGACATCGAATATAAATTCAAATTTACGTGCCATCAGAATGTCTCCGCCCAAGGTCTCAAGTCCATCTCGTGCGTCCATGCACTTCTGTGCTGCTTGTGAATGGAAACATATTGTGCGGCAATCGCATCTGGCGACAAAACCTTGTCGTTAGCTTTAGCCGAATCGAAATCGGGGTGAATCGAACGAATGAAATCTGTGTCTATGCCGCCATCAATGATGACATGGGCGACGTGGATATTGTGCGGCCCCAATTCCCGGGCCATCGATTGGGCCAGCATACGAAGCGCGCCCTTCGCGCCTGAAAATGCAGAAAAGCCCCGGCCACCGCGCAAGGAAGCGGTCGCGCCGGTGAATATAATTGTGCCTGACTGGCGCTCGACCATGCGTTTGGCCACTTCACGGCCCATAAGGAAACCTGCAAAAGCAGCCATTTCCCATACCTTGCGATACACTTGCGCGGTGGTATCCAGCACCGAGAAGTTTACATTCGCACCGATATTGAAGACCGCCACTTCAATTGAGCCTACATCGTTTTCGATAGCGTCCACCATCTTTTGCACTTCATCTTCGATGCGTGCGTCGGCGGGATAGGCGTGCGCGGTAAAGCCTTCGTCTCGAATGGACTGAACCAATGCGTTGAGCTGATCAATGTTCCGTGACCGCCGATTGACGCAGGCCGCATAGCCTTCACGGGCGAAAGCTTTGGCAATCGCTCCACCAGTTGCATCCCCCGCACCGACAATCAGGGCAGATTTGGTCACGCCTTTTCAAGCGTACATTGCAGTGGATGCTGGTTTTTTGCTGCAAAATCCATTACCTGCGTAACTTTGGTTTCGGCAACTTCATAGGTAAATATACCGCAGACCCCGACACCTTTTTGGTGGACGTGCAACATCACACGGGTGGCCTGATCGGTGTCCATCGAAAAAAAGGCTTTGAGAACATGAACGACGAATTCCATCGGGGTGTAGTCATCGTTCAGCAGTAGCACCTTGTACTGGCTGGGCTTCTGCGTCTTGGGCCGCGTGCGTGTGGCAAGGCCGACACCTGGGCGTCCGCTCCCGCCCTTGTCGTCGCCATCTTCGTCATCAATCATCTTTATCTGCATCATGCTAAAATAGGATAGGGCAGGGGCAGAGTGCAAGTGGCGAATTTGCAATTCGTCACTTGCTCAATTGAGTCTACGGCCTGGTACATATCGCCTTTCGTTTTATTATCCCTATTTCGCCGCTTTGACGCCCCCGCCAAGTCCGGCGTCATTCGCCTTGGCATAGTGCGCGCGGCTGATGACATAAGCGCGCATTTGCTCGGCTTCCTTAGGCGTCAGGACCGAAGCGAAGCTGACCATCCCATTGCCTTTCAGCACGCCTTCGATGACCACCGATTTCCACGTATCGGCATCCGCAATGGTCGCCGATTTACGCAGATCGGGCAGCACGCCGTTCCCCACCGCACCTGGGCCATGGCACACAAGGCAGTAGCGCTGGAAGTTCGACTGCCCGGCCGCAATATCGGCTGGCGTTCCGAACTTCGCCGGCGGATCCCAGACATAGGCTGGCGTTTCGGGCAAGGCGGGCAGGGCGACCTTGCCGCCCAGCTTCAGCACGATCAGCCGCGGGATATTGGGCACCGCCGAACTTGCGGAACCGGCATAACCCGACACCAGCGGGAACGCCCCGCCCTTGCTGGTCAGGAAGGCGACATATTGTTCGCCGTCCACCGTATAGGTTGAGGCACCCGACAGGACGCCCGACTGCACATTCAGGTTCAGCAATTGCTTGCCGGTATCGGCGGCATAGGCGCGGAATTCGCCCAGGGCCGTGCCCTGAAAAACCAGATTGCCCGCCGTGGTCATGGTACCGCCATTCCACGAAGCAGGATGGTCAACGGTCCATTTGGCCTTGCCCGTCTTGGGGTCAAAGGCGACCAGTTTGCCTTTGGTGGCGGCCTTGACCGCCTTCACGAAATTCGTGTCGTCGGGCAGATCGGCAGTGGCCATAGCGCCGCCAGTGTTAAAGCCGAGGGATTTGCGCTCCTGCTCATTGGGGGCAACCGGCGGCAGATAGGCACCGCCGATATACAGCGCTGGAATATAGACGAGGCCCGTCGCCGGATTATAGCTCATCGGATGCCAATTGTGCGCGCCGAGCGCCGACGGGTTCGCCATATAAAGCTTGCCCGTCTTTTCATAGCGCGCTTCGGGTTTTTCAATCGGCCGTCCGGTTTTGAGGTCATAGCCGGACGCCCAGGTGATGCCGTCGATAAAGGGATCTGCCGACAACATCTTGCCGCTCACCCGGTCGATGGTGAAGAAAAAGCCGTTTTTCGGTGCGTGGTAGAGGACCTTCACATCCTTGCCGTCGCGCTTTTCGGTTGCGAGAATGATTGGCTGCGTTGCCGTATAGTCCCAACTTTCCGCGGGTGTTTCCTGATAATGCCAGACATATTCGCCGGTATCGGGTTTCAACGCGACGATGGACGATAGGAATAGATTGTCGCCTTCGCCATTGGAACGCACGCCATGGTTCCACGGGTTGCCGTTGCCGACACCTAGATAGAGCTGGTCCAGTTCGGCGTCGTAGACGATGGCGTCCCAAACCGTTCCGCCGCCACCGCTTTCACGCCAGTCGCCCTTTTTGGGCTTGGCGCTCCATGTTTTAGTCGCGGCGGTTTTCAGGATCTCGTCGCTGGCTGCGCCGTCGGGTTCGCCCTTGGGATTGGGTGTGGTGTAGAAACGCCACGCCTGTTTACCGGTGGCGGCATCATAGGCGGTGACATAACCGCGCGCGCCAAATTCCGCGCCGCCAAAGCCGATGACGACCTTGTCCTTCACGACGCGCGGCACGCCAGTGATGGTCCCGTTGGATTCAAGGTCGAGCGTCTGCGCGCTCCATAATTGTTTGCCGGTGGATGCGTCCAAAGCGATCAACCGGCCGTCGATCGTGCCAACAAAGACGCTGCCTTTCCAGAAGGCGACGCCCCGGTTGACGACATCACAGCAGGCCTTCACCCCGCGCGCCTTGTCGACCTGCGGATCGAAGCTCCAGAGCGGTTTGCCCGTCTTGGCGTCGAACGCGAGCACTTTCGACCATGCGGCCGACACGAACATCTTGCCGTCGACGACCACGGGCGTGGCTTCCTGTCCGCGGGCATCGGGCAGGTCCGCGAACCAGGCTATGCCCAGATCCTTGACGTTGTCGGCATTAATCTCGGTGAGCGGGCTGTGGCGTTGTTCGTTATAGCTAAAACCGGTCATGGCCCAGTTGGACCCATCGCCACCGGTTTTCAGATAATCGCCGTTAATCGCGGCGAAGCC
>Ga0073914_10000307_pt1 | contig 10148 bp, 9 predicted proteins | sample GWRWT4_30Apr14_FD_71481 | JGI IMG/M metagenome (GOLD analysis project Ga0073914, IMG submission 71481) | Sand microcosm microbial communities from a hyporheic zone in Columbia River, Washington, USA - GW-RW T4_30-Apr-14 | ecosystem: Engineered > Artificial ecosystem > Sand microcosm >... | reverse complement strand
ATCGAGGGCTTTGCGGCTTTGGAAGCCATGGCTCCAGCTGATGGCCTGTTCGGAGGCGATTTGCCTAATCTGGCGGATGTCTGTCTGGTACCGCAAATGGCGAATGCCCGGCGGTTTGAAACGCCTTTGGCGGCATTCCCAAAACTGCTTCGGATCGACGCTGCTTTAACTGCAATGCCGGCTTTCAAAGCAGCCCACCCCGATGTGGTAAATCCTGACGCATGAAAACTGCGATATTGATCGCGGCACCGTTGCTGGTGGTCGCTGCGCCTGTCTGGGCACAAAGTTGCGATTTGCCTGTGCGCAATCAGGGCGATCAGGCAACCTATGGCTGCGTTCGGAAATCTAACGATTATCCCGTGCCGATAGATATAAAGGACATTGTGGTCACCGGGTCTTTGGCAGCAACCAAAAGCGACGGCAGTTACGCGATATCTGAGATATTTCTTGCCGAGAATATCACCCGCCTTGAAAATGCATTGTCCAAGGCGGCGGGGTTGCAACAGTTTCGGCGTTCCGATGCACGTTCAGCTAATCCGACGAGTCAGGGTATCACATTGCGAGGACTGGGCGGCAATGCGTCGTCGCGGGCTCAGCTGTTGCTCGATGATGTCCCGCAGGCTGATCCGTTTGGCGGCTGGATTAGCTGGCCGGGTTATGATGCCTTGCAGCTTGCCTCGGTCCGCATCAGGCGCGGCGCAGGCCAAGTGACAGCAGGAACCGGTGCTTTGGCGGGTGTAGTCGAACTGGATAGTCTGCAAAATATGGATCGAATCACCGGTGCCATCCATTATGGCAGCCGCAACAGCGCAGACGCCAAGGCTGCAATTCTGCAGAAACTGGGCGCTGGCAGCATATCGGTGTCAGGCAGCTATACACGCGGAGATGGGTTTATTCCCATTGCCAAAAGCCAACGCGGTGCTGTTGATCGTGCAGCGGCCTATGAACAAGGCGGTATCGCTATTCGGGCGGTTGCTCCATTATCAGCGCACACCGAATTGCAGGCTAATATGCGCGCCTTTTCCGATGAACGGGATCGTGGTTTCGATTTCTCGGATAACCAGAATAGCGGTGTTGATGCTAGCTTGCGTGTGGTCAACCGCACGCCCGGCGGCTGGCAATGGAGCGCGCTGGGCTATGTCCAGGTGCGGCAGTTTGCCAACCGTTTTGGCGCGATTGGTTCTGGCCGGAATTCGGTCAGTTTAACGCTCGACCAGTTTTCGGTGCCTTCGACCGGCTTGGGCGCTCGGATTGAGGTTCGTCCCCCCTTAGGAGAAACCGCCGAGCTGCGCGTTGGTGCTGATTGGCGGCGGACGGTAGGCGAAACCAACGAGAATTTCTTTTTCACAGGTTTAACGCCAGGCCGAAATCGCCGCGCCGGTGGGGCAAGCGACACCGTCGGTTTGTTCGCCGAAGCCACCCTTGACCCAACCGATGCACTCACTCTGACTGCAGGCGCGCGCGCCGACCAGTGGAGTATCGCGGACGGTTTTCGCAAGGAAGTGAATATTGGCGGTTCTGTAAGGTCGGACGATAAATTTGCGGACCGGTCGGGATGGGAAGGGACCGGCCGCGCCGGGTTTGTTTGGCGGGGTGCCGACAGCATCAAATTGCGCGGATCGGCGTATCTTGCGTGGAGATTGCCGACGCTGAACGAGCTATACCGGCCATTTCGGGTGGGGGCCGATGCAACTGCGGCTAATGAATTGCTTGCACCTGAACGACTGAAGGGCGCAGAGATTGGCGCGGAATTCGAAAAGGGCGGCGTCAAGTTAAGCGGTACGTTTTTTGCGAACACACTTGATAATGCTATTGCCAATGTCGGGTTGGGCAATGGCCCCGGTAATTTTCCCGGTATCGGTTTTGTCGCCGCGGGCGGCGTGTTTCGTCAGCGCCGCAATCTTGATGCTATCGATAGCAAAGGGCTGGAAATCGAAGCGTCCTACACTGCCAATTCATATTGGGTCCGGGCAGGTTATGCGCTTGTCGACGCACAGGTCAAAGCAACCGGAAATGCTGCAGTTCTTGACGGATTGCGCCCCACGCAGGTGCCACGGCATTTTGCAAATCTGGGTATTGGCTATGACGGGGCAAAAGTGCGTGCCGATTTGTCGGGTCGCTTTGTCAGCGGGCAGTTTGAAGATGATGTTAACAGCCGCCGCTTGGGCAGCGCGTTTACGATCGATGGCGGGCTTTCTTATCGGCTCGGCACAAAAATCCAGCTTGAACTAAGCGGCGAAAATCTGTTCGATACGCAAGTGGATGCTGCAATCGCCGCCGATGGTGTAATAGAAAGGGCGATGCCGCGAACAATTTGGGCAGGGATTGCGGTGGAATTTTAATGGCACAGACAAAGCAGCAGCTGAAACTGGCAGAATTTTTGCCCTATCAATTGTCGATCACATCGAACGCGATCAGCGATCTTATTGCCCGTGCCTATCGCGGGCGCTTTGCCCTGAAAATACCGGAATGGCGGTTGATGGCAGTTTTGGGTGAACGGGTGTCGGCAACGCAGCGCGAATTGTGCGAGGCAACGGCGATGGACAAGGTGACCGTAAACCGCGCAACAAAGGCACTGGAAGATCGAGGACTGATTGGCCGCGCGCCCAATGCTGCAGACGGAAGGTCGCATCATCTTGCGCTGACCGGAACCGGTCGCGAACTTTATGACCAGATCGTTCCTCTCGCCTTATCGGTCGAGGCGGAGCTTGAGAAGATACTCGGCAGCGGCGAAGCGCGAGCGCTGGAAAATATGCTTGCCCAGTTGCGGGCGCGGGTTGCAGAACTGGGTTGAAACCGCTTGTGCAAAATAGTTTCATTTGATACTAAAATTCAAAAGCACTCCCTGCCACATCTTTCCATAACCGGAGCGACCCATGACCGATCTGTTTGAAAATCCCCTCGGCCTGGACGGCTTCGAATTTGTGGAATTTTCTGCGCCCGAAAAAGGCGTGCTGGAGCCTGTTTTCCACGGCATGGGTTTCAGCCATATCGCTTCGCACCGTTCCAAGGATGTGCAGCTCTGGCGGCAGGGTGAGATTAACCTGATCGCCAATTATGAACCGCGCAGCCCCGCCGCATACTTTGCCGCCGAACATGGCCCATCGGCATGCGGGATGGCGTTTCGCGTCAAGGATGCCGCCAAAGCCTATGATGAGGCATTGGCCCGCGGTGCGGAACCGGTGGAAAGCAAGACAGGCGTGATGGAATTACGCATTCCCGCGATAAAGGGCATTGGCGGGGCGTTCATCTATCTGGTGGATCGTTACGCGACGCTCGAAAATCCGGAAGCGTTGTCGATTTATGATATCGATTTTGAATATTTGCCGGGTGTTGTTCGCAATCCCGTCGGCGCAGGTTTCCAGAAAATCGACCATCTGACACATAATGTCTACGGCGGACGCATGGCGCACTGGTCGGCGTGGTATGAGCGTATCTTCAACTTTCGCGAAATCCGCTATTTCGACATCAAGGGTGAATATACCGGCCTCACCAGCCGCGCCATGACTGCACCCGATGGCAAGATACGCATTCCACTGAATGAGGAAGGCAAGGCTGGCGGCGGGCAGATTGAGGAATATCTGCGCGCCTATAATGGCGAAGGAATCCAGCATATCGCGCTGATTTGTGATGATTTGATTGGCTGCTGGGATAATCTTCAAAAGCTGGGTGTGCCGTTCATGACAGCGCCGCCCGAAACCTATTACAAGATGCTGGACGAACGCTTGCCGGGGCATGGACAACCCGTCGATGCCTTGCAAAAGCGCGGCATATTGCTCGATGGCACAACCGAGGGTGGGCAGCCGCGTCTGTTGCTGCAGATTTTCGCGCAGCCGCAGATCGGCCCTGTATTTTTTGAATTCATTCAGCGCCGCGGCGATGAAGGGTTCGGCGAAGGCAATTTCAAGGCGCTGTTTGAAAGCATTGAACGCGACCAGATCGATCGCGGCGTTTTGGAGGCGTCGCAATGACATTACCATTCAAATCGGAACGCATTCATCATGTGGCCTATCGGTGCAAGGACGCCAAGGCGACGGTGGAATGGTATGAACGGGTCATGGGTTTTACCTACACCAACGCCTTTGCCGAAGATTACGTCCCGTCCACCGGAGCCTATGATCCTTATATGCACATATTCCTCGACTGCGGCGGAGGCAATGTGCTGGCCTTTTTCGAATTGCCTAACCAGCCCGAAATGGGCCGTGACGAACAAACGCCTGCCTGGGTACAGCATCTGGCGTTCAAGGTTGCAGACTTTGACATGCTAAAGGCTGCAAAAACACATATCGAAGCTCAGGGGGTCGACGTGCTGGGGCCGACCTATCACGGCATATTCCGCTCAATTTACTTTTTCGACCCTAATGGCCACCGGTTGGAACTGGCCTGTGACATAGGCACAGAAGACCAATATGCCGAATTGCAATCGGTCGCTGCGGCCATGCTGGATGAATGGGACCGGACGAAAAAAGCGCCGAAACACGCAGATTGGCTCCACATCGAACCGGGGGGCGAATAAGGCGCCCGTACAAATGGTTGCCGCATCGGTAAACTGCAGGCATCATGGGCAAAATAGGAGAGGGTATATATGAAACTTGCGTCGTTAAAATCGGGCCGTGACGGCAAACTGGTCGTCGTTTCAAATGACCTCGCTTGGTGTGCAGATGCCGGGCATATAGCGCCCACATTGCAGTCGGCATTGGACGATTGGGATAGAACCTCTCCCCGGTTGCAGGCGCTCGCCACCGATCTGGAACATGCCGCGATCCCGCGCGAACGCTTTCACGAACATGATGCCGCAGCGCCTTTGCCGCGCGCCTTCCAGTGGGCGGATGGCTCCGCTTATGTCAACCATGTCGAACTGGTGCGAAAGGCAAGAGGGGCGGAATTGCCCGCCAGTTTCTGGCATGACCCGTTGATGTATCAGGGCGGATCCGACGAGTTTCTAGGCGCGCGAGACGACATATCGCTCGTCAATGAAGACTGGGGTTGCGATCTGGAGGCCGAGATTGTGGTCGTAACCGGCGATGTACCGCGCGGCGTTTCCGCACAGGATGCTTTATCTTACATCCGTCTTGTCGGGCTGGTTAACGATGTCAGCCTGCGTAACCTTATCCCTGCGGAGCTGGAAAAAGGTTTTGGCTTTGTCCAGTCAAAGCCGGCCAGCGCGCTGTCTCCGGTCTTTGTAACACCCGACAGTCTTGGCGATTTCTGGCGCGATGGAAAGCTGTATCGCGCATTGATGGTCGATTTGAATGATGCACCTTTGGGCCGGGCTGTAGCGTCGGATGATTGCACATTCGATTTTGGTGTATTGATCGCGCATCTGGCAAAGACCCGTAACCTTGGTGCAGGATCAATTATCGGGTCAGGTACGGTATCCAATCGCGATATCGACGGCGGACCGGGTAAGCCGGTCGCACAAGGCGGGCTTGGCTATAGCTGTATCGCGGAGGTCCGTATGGTGGAAAAAATCCTAACGGGCGAAATGGCCACGCCTTTTCTGAAAGATGGCGATGCAATCCGGATCGAAGTTCGCGACGATGCAGGGCACAGTATTTTTGGAGCCATCGAACAGGTCGTGCGATTACAATAAAAAGGCGGGGCTTAGGGTCAGGACCCTAGGGTTTTTGACCTTAAGCCCCGCCTCTTTTTGATGACGGCAATACCCTATTTCTTGGCGAAAGCATCGCCGATCGAACAGGCGGCTGGTCCCAGAATAACGATGAACAACACCGGCAAGATGAACAGGATCAACGGTATTGTCATAATGGCCGGCAGGCGCGCTGCTTTTTCTTCGGCGCGCATCATGCGTTCGTTACGGAATTCCGCCGAAAGTACGCGCAGGGCAGAAGCCAGCGGCGTTCCGTATTTTTCGGTCTGGATCATGGTCGTGACTACGCCCTTGATCGAGTCCAGATTGACCCGGAAAGCCAGATTTTCAAAGGCCATACGACGTTCAGTCAAGAAACCAAGTTCGATGGCCGTCAGGGCAAATTCGTCTCCCAGTTCGGGATAGCCGCGACCCAGTTCCTTGGCCACGCGATTGAATGAGGTGTCCACAGTCAAACCTGCTTCCGCGCAAATAACGAGCAGGTCGAGCGCATCCGGCAGGCCTTTGCGAATTGCATCGGTGCGCTTTTGAATGAGGTTGCCCAGGTAGATATCTGCGGCCTTATATCCCAAAATGGTCAAGATGGCGAAGGCGGCAAAGCGTTTGAACGTGCTGTAATCAGACATTCCGCCGAGACCATAAATCCACAGCGCAGCGCTGCCGCCAAAGATAACCGGAAGAACAAGGCGGCTGAAAATAACGGTCACCGCAAGTTCTTTGCGGCGGATGCCGGCTTGCGCCAGTTTCTGCTGCACAATCTTGATCTGGTCTTCCTGCAAAACCTGAAGCTTTGACAGCATCTGGCGCATCTTGTCCGTGGCCTCGGTTTTCCGGACCAGCTTTGCGCGTTTTTTGGATGTTGTTGCGGTAATACCGGCCTTGAGCTGTTCGCGCCGGTCGCTAAGCGCCTTGACGCGCTTCGACATCGGGTCGCGAACGGTTACTGCAGCGTATATCGCAAAAATCACGGCAACGGCGGCAACTGCTGACAACATCGTTGCAACCCACAAGACATCGATGCCTAAAAGTTGAGGTCCACCCGGATTGGTCATTTTTTTATCCCGCCCCCAACATTAAATTTCGAAATTGACCATTTTGGCCATGATAAAGGCACCAATCGACATCCATACGATGCCGATCATTCCAGCGATCATCAGCCTTGGTTCGAAAAAGAAACCCGCCAGATATTTCTGGTTCACTGACCAGACCATACCGAACACGAAAAATGGCAACGATCCGACGATGTAGGCCGATGCCTTCGATTCCGACGACATTGCACGTATTTTGAGCTTCATTTGCGCGCGTTTACGCAGCACATCGGCCAGATTGGACAGCGTTTCGGCCAGGTTACCACCCGTCTCGCGCTGGATGGCGAGCGTAATGACAAAGAACTGGAATTCGGGCGTTCCCATCCGGTCCGCCGTTTCTTGCAATGCGTCTTCCATAGACTTCCCGATGCGCACTTTTTCGGTGACCATCTTGAATTCTTCACCAACTGGTCCGGGTATTTCCCTTGCGACCACACCCAGCGTTTCGCCAACGGGCAGGCCGGACTTCAGGCCGCGCACAAGCAATTCGATTGCATCCGGGAAATTGGTCGTAAACTTCTTGATGCGCTTTGCGATAAGGAAGTTGACGACAAAATGCGGCAGACCAGCGCCGAGCATCAGACCGCCGAAGAGAGAAAGATATAGCGGAGCACCTTTGATCCACAGACCAATCATGACAAGCGCAGTGATACTTGCCGAAGCCGACATATATTGCTGCAAAGTCCAGTTCTTGCCGGTTTGCGCGAGGCGCAGTCTCAACTGATCGGTCCGGCTGATGCTCCGTCCGTCGGTAAAGATCATCGGACGACGCGCGGCCAGGGCCTTACGCATCTGTTGTTCGACACGTGCATCTGCACTGTCGGAATGACGCATCTTTACCGCACCAAGGCGGCGCGTGGTTGCCTTGCCAATGTTAGGCCCAATGAAAGCGAGCGCAATCAGGACCAGAACCAGCATGAAACCTGTCGCAAGTATAAGATTTTGCATCATTGTTTGCTCAGCCCGACGGTATCAGCAGGCGCGGCACCGAACTTCGGCGCCGCGAACTGCATGAGGTTTATTTCTTTTTCAACAGCGACTTGAAACCAGACATAACGGATTTTTTTGATTTTTCCGTTTGCGGTGCCGCTTCGGCAACTTCTGCGGCACTGCCGGCAATCATGTCGGCCAAATTGACAATACCAGTCGACAGCTTGCTGCCACGTACGGCCTGCACAACCGGTTGGCCCACTTTTGCGGCTTGCGCCGTCGCTTTGGGGTCCGAGGGAAGCAGGAGGTCAATTTTGCGTTCAATTGTGCCTTCAAAATCCTTGCGGCTAATTTCAAGCGCGGCGGCTTGGACATTATTGGCGACAACGATCGTTTTGCAATGCGGTGCATTTTGCTTGAGCCACGCCAGAACACGGATGGTGTCGCGCGCGGCAGCCAATGTCAGTTCAGTCGTGACAATTGCCATATTCACGTCCTGCATCAGATGCGGATATGCGATCAGCATACTGCGCGGCATGTCGATTACCGTGTTTTCAAAAGCAGCGCGGAACTCCTCTTGCAACTGGTAGAAAGCACTTCCATCGGTCAGCACAGGGCTGCTCATCGGCGCTTCTGCCGAAAGGATTGAAAGCTTGTCATTCGCCTTTATCATTGCGCGTTCGATGAATAATCCATCAATACGGCTGGGATTGTCGATGGCGTCGGTCAGGCCACGGCCTGGCTCAAGGTCCATCGCCAATGCGCCGGTGCCAAAATGGACATCAAGGTCAAGGAATCCGGTTGGATGGCCTTGCCCTTGCGAAAATGTCCAGGCAAGCGAAGCAGCGATTGTCGAAGCACCGCAACCACCACGTGTGCCGATTACGGCGGTCGAAACATGCGGACGATCGGCCGAATGTTCTTCATGCTTGGGTGCGTTCAATATCGTTTGCGCGTTGGAAAAAGCGTCGCGTAAAGCATCTGGGCTCAACGGCTTCAGCAAATAGTCCTGCAGTCCCGACATTAAAAGGTCGCGGTACAAGCGGACATCATTGACTTGGCCGACCGCGATAACAATCGTTCCGGGCTCGCACACTTCAGCCAGGCTGTTGATATCGGAAATAGGGTCACCAGATTCCGACAGGTCCACGAGCAAAATCTGCGGGCTGGCGGAAACCGAAAGCGACTGGATTGCATTGCGAAGACCGCCCTTATAGGCCTTGTCCTGGCTCCAGCCCATTTCTTCGCAGACGCCGCGAATGACGTCTAACGTCAGGTCATCGCAAACATAAGCGTTAATCGGGTCACGAGTTCCGGCGACGCCGGATTTCCATGGAGCGTTCATCAGTTGCCTCCGGTTTTGGCGCGGTAGGTGTCGACCGCTCTTTTGCCGCTATTGGTATCAAGCCGCTTGTTTTCTTGTCCGCGCACCAGATCTTCTGGATTGGCGATCATTGCTGCAAGGTTGCTGTTTATCGAACAACCATGGTTGCTGTGGTTGCTGGCGTTGTAATTGCGGTCATGATCGGTCGTGAAATCGGGGCACGATGGCACCGACGCTTTCGAACGGGTTACGATAACGCGCATCATGCCAGGCGCAACCTGACCGGCTGTGACCGGTGCAACTTCGTCAAGCAAAACGCCCCGTTCCGCAGCGACTTTTGACACCGCTTTGGTGACCGATTGATTCGCGTAAGACGAGCCAAAGTCTACCGATACCCGGTCGCCATAACCCAGTCGCAGTGCATCGAACCATTCACCAAGGCGGCTTTGTTCTGCAGAGGAGACTCCGCTGCCATCGCTATTGAGATCAATTGCAAAGTTGGTCCGTTCGACCACCGGTTGGTGTATTGAATACATCGAAGTATTGGACGTTCCCAGTGAGCCTGCAGCGCAGCCAGCCAAAGTCATGCTGGCAGCAACCGCGGTCAGGAATTTCATGTTACGCATAGTCATTCTCCTGAACTGGGATCAATTGTCGAAGCTGAAACCGGGGCCTGAAACCGCAGCTTGAGCTGTTGCTTTGTCATTTTTCTGCGGCAATGCTGGCGCTGCATCGCTGACTGAACCCATTTCAGGGCCACCAGCAGGTGCAGGGGCAATGGTTGGCATTGGCCGGTTTTTGTCACCGTCCTTGTCAAGAACCTTACCCAGCAGGAGGCGTTCGGCGTCATTGGCTGAATGGATGCCGTCAGTCGGCAGCTTGATCTCGCTATCCGAAACTGGCTTTACGAGATATGGAGTGATGACGATCATCAATTCAGTTTCATTGCGACGCCAACCATTGGATTTGAACAATGCGCCCAAAATCGGAATGTCTCCGGCGCCGGGTGTTTTGTCGACCGAGCTATTCAACTGGTTGCTTAGCAATCCTGCGATCATCATGCTTTGGCCAGAACCCAACTCGACGGTTGTTTCTGCCATGCGTGTGGTTGTTGCCGGGACTTCAAGTCCGCCAACGCGCACCGCACCTTGCGATGAAATATCGGACACTTCCGAACGGACGCGCAAGGAAATGC
>Ga0073914_10000305_pt1 | contig 10173 bp, 11 predicted proteins | sample GWRWT4_30Apr14_FD_71481 | JGI IMG/M metagenome (GOLD analysis project Ga0073914, IMG submission 71481) | Sand microcosm microbial communities from a hyporheic zone in Columbia River, Washington, USA - GW-RW T4_30-Apr-14 | ecosystem: Engineered > Artificial ecosystem > Sand microcosm >... | reverse complement strand
GGCATCGCGCCCGATGGCTTGCCGACCCGCGACCAAGGCAGTCACCGTGCCGGCCAGCACCACGCCCAGGCACAGCAGGGCCAATCGATCCCATGGGGCCAGCAGGTCCATGGTCCAGTGAAAACTCTGCGGGTTGACCACCTCGACCAGCACCACGCTGACCGCCAGCCCCAAGCCCAAGCCCATCAAGGCGCCGATGCCGGTCAACACCAGGCCTTCTCCCCCCACGATGCCCAGCACCTGCCGGGGCGTGAAGCCCAGGTGGCTGAGCAGGCCGAACTCCTTGCGACGCGCCAGCACCTGCGCCGAGAAACTGGCCGCCGTGCCGAACAGGCCGATGCCGATGGCCACGGCCTGCAACCAATAGGTGACGGCAAAGCTGCGGTCGAAAATGCGCAAGGTGGTCTCGCGGATCTGGCGCGGCTCGGCGAACTCGATCAGGCCACCGGCCAGGCCACGCGCTTCGGCCGCGCGGCGGATGGCGCTTTGCACATCGGGCGTGCGCGCTTCGGGGGCCAGCCACAAGGCCAGGTCGTTGACGCCGAGGTCGCCGGTCAAACGTTGGTAGTCGGTCTGGTCGATGACGATGGCGCCTTGCTGGCGCGCGTAGTCGCGCCACACGCCGCGCACATGGGCTTGAACGGGCGGCTGGCCCGCGTGCAAGGGCAGCGCCAAGGTGCGGCCGGGTGCGGCGCCGTGCAGGTCCACCATGGCCTCGCTCACATAGATCGACACCAGGCCGGGCTTGGCAGGCAGCAGTTCGCCCACCAGCGGCAGGCTGCGGTCGGCCTGGCCCACCGGGCGCGACAGCAAGGCCACGTCGCCGAGCGCGCGGCTCAAGCTCAGCGAGGTCACGCGGATGCCGACGGCGCGCTGCACGCCAGGCACTTGCCGCAGGTCATCCAGCAGGTCCTGGCCCAGGTTCAAGGTGTCGCTGCCCGCGCCGCTGGTGGCGCGGGCGTACAAGTCGGCGGGCAGGACCACGTCCAGCCAGGCGGTGACCGAACCCCGGAAGCTGGCCACCATCACCGTGAGGGCGACCGACAAACTCAGGCTGGCCACCACGCCTGCGATGGCCACGGTGGCCGTGTGCCGCATGCGCCGTGCGCGCTCAAAGGCGAGCAAGGGTGCAGGCTGGCTTGGCGTGGGCCACCAGTGCAAGAGCAGGCCCACCGTGCCGGGCACGCAGGCGATGCCGCCCATCAACAAACAGGCCACGCTCAGATACGCCCACAGCGGCACGCCGGCCACGGGCGGCAATAACGCCAGTGCCACGCCCAGCAGCAGCAACACCGGGCCCAGCCACGGCAGGCGCGAGGCACGGCTCGTGTCGCCCAGCCCTTTCAAGGCCTGCGCGGGCGGCAGGTCTTGCGCGGCGCGGGCGGGCAACCAGCCGCCCAGCACGGCGGCCAGCACGCCCAGGCCGCCATACAGCGCGGCCGCCCAGGGCGACCACTGCAGGGTGGGCGCGATGCCCGGGAAGTAGCCCCCGCCCAGGTCGCCCGCCAACAGCTTGAGCGCCGTGTAGGCCAGGCCCGTGCCTGCCGCGATGCCCAGTGCCGAGCCCAGCAAACCGAGGGCCGCCGACTCGCACAGCACCAGCGTCAAGCGCTCACGCGCGCTCAAACCCAGCACGCCCAACAGCGCCAAAGACGGCTGCCGCTTGGCCACCGACAGCGACAAGATCGAGAACACCAAAAAAGCACCCGTGAACAGCGCCACCAATGCCAGCACCGTCAGGTTGACCCGGTAGGCGCGCGACACATTGGACACCCGCTGCGTGGACTCGTCCCCCGAATCGCTGACCACGCCGTCGGGCAACTGCAAAGCCTTCAGCACCTGGGCCGCTTGAGCACCGCCGACCAGCTTGACGTCGATGCGGCTGAGCTGCCCCAGCGTGCCCAGCATCGCTTGTGCGCCCGCGATGTCCATCACGCCCAAGGCCTCGCCACCCGCGATGACCGTGCCCACCACGCGCAGCTGCTTCAAGGCCAGGCCCGACTGCACCTCGATCGTGTCGCCCGCCGCCACGCCCAGCTTCTGGCGCGCCTGTGCGTTCAGCGAGATGGCATCGGTGGCGAACAACATCAGGCGGTCCTCGCCCTGGGCCAGGCGCGGGATCAAGGCGGGCGACAAAGGCGCGGCGACCAGCGGGTCCAGCCCCAGGATCTTCAAGGCGTGCTTTTGCCCTTGCGGGCCGATGGCCAGCGTCGTCACCTCGACCACTGGGCTGGCCAGGGCGACATCAGGATGCCGGGCCACTTTGGGGTACAGCGCTTCGCCAAAACCCCCGCGTACCGCCCGCAAGCTCAGGTCGGCCTGGCCATTGACCGAACGCACCGCCGAGCTGAACTCGCTCAAGGCCGATTCATTGATCAGGTGCACCGAGAACGCCAAGGCCACACCCAGCAGCACGGCCAGCACCGCCGTGGCATGCCGCCAGCCGTGGTGCCGCAATTCCGGCCAGGAAAAGTGAAGCAGCAGGGTCCGGACTGGCGAAGCCTCACGCTGCATCGCGCAAACCTTCGCGGGTCAGGCGCAACACACGGTCGGCGCGCTGCGCGGCCGAGGGTGAATGGGTCACCATCACGCAGGCGGTTTGGTGCACGCGGATCTGCGCCACGAAAGCGCTCATCACCTTGTCCGCCGTTTCGGGGTCGAGGTTGCCGGTGGGCTCGTCGGCCAGCAGCAGCGCGGGCCGGTGGACCAAGGCGCGTGCGATGGCCACGCGCTGCAACTGTCCGCCCGACAACTGCTGCGGCAGGCGCTCGCCCAGGCCCTCCAGCCCGACCGAAGCCAGTGCTTGCGCCAAACGGTCTGCATACGCCGAGCTTCTGTTCTCGCCCAGCAGCATCAATGGCAGGCCCACGTTCTGCGCCACGCTCAGGTGCGGCAGCACGTGAAAAGCCTGGAAGACGAAGCCCAGGTGGCGGCGCCGGAAGTGCGCTTGCGCGGTCTCGTCCAGCGACTGCACGTCCACGCCTTTCAGCGACACGTGGCCTTCGTCGGCCCGGTCCAGCCCCGCCAGGCAGTTCAGCAAGGTGGATTTGCCGACCCCCGATTCGCCCACGATGGCGATGAATTCACCGGGCTGCACGCTCAGATCAACCTGGGCGAACACCGGCTCGGGGCCATAACGTTTGGTCAATCCTCTAACTTCAAGCATGCGGATTCAGGGCCGGGAGCGAACGAACCGGTAAACTGTATCCCTTTCGAGGTCTCGCTGCCCCATGGCTGTTGTCTCCAAAGGGAACACCCCGCTCATCGTCGATCTGAAAAGCGCCACGCTGACCTTGGTCGCCGTGGTGCTGAAAACCACCGACCTGGCGGCCCTGGCCAGCGAGCTGAACGAGCGCTTTGGTGCGTCGGCGGACTTTTTCAACCAGGACCCGGTGGTCATCGACCTGACGCCCGTCCAGGGCGACGACAAGGCCATCCCCTTCAACCACCTGATCGCCCTGCTGCGCGAACACAGCATGGTGCCGGTGGCCGTCAAGGGCGGCAGCCCCGCACAGATGGCCGCAGCGCAAGCCGTGGGCTTGTTCGAGGCGCCCGACGGCCCCTCGGCCAAAGTGCCGGTCCGTGTCGAGACCGTGGTGCAGGAAGTCATCCGCGAGGTCGAGGTGATCCGCGAAGTGCAGGTGCCCGGCCCGTCGGTGCCCACCATGGTGATCCACAAACCCTTGCGCTCCGGCCAACAGGTCTATGCCAAGGGTGGCGACCTGGTGGTGCTGGCGGCGGTCAACAACGGTGCTGAAGTCATCGCCGATGGCCACATCCACGTGTATGCCCCGCTGCGCGGCAAAGCCATCGCTGGCGCGCGCGGCAACACGGACGCCCGCATTTTCACCACCTGCCTGGAAGCAGAATTGCTGTCCATCGCAGGCATTTACCGCACGTCTGAAACGGCGCTGTCACCCGATGTCCTGGGCAAACCCGCCCAGGTTCGCCTTGAGGGCGAAAAGCTGGTGATGGAAGCCATCAAACTCAACTAACTTAGAAGGACTCGATACCGATGGCCAAAATCATCGTGGTGACCTCCGGCAAGGGAGGGGTGGGCAAAACCACCACCAGCGCCAGCTTTTCGTCAGGTCTTGCCCTTCGCGGCCACAAAACCGTGGTGATCGACTTCGACGTCGGCCTGCGCAACCTCGACCTCATCATGGGGTGCGAGCGGCGCGTGGTCTATGACCTGATCAACGTCATCAATGGCGAAGCCAACCTGAACCAGGCGCTGATCAAGGACAAGCAGTGCGACAACCTGTTCGTGCTGCCCGCCTCGCAAACGCGCGACAAGGATGCGCTGTCCAAGGAAGGCATCGAAAAGATCCTGGCCGACCTGGCCGCGATGGACTTCGAGTACATCATTTGCGATTCGCCCGCGGGCATCGAGACTGGCGCTCTGCTGGCCATGCACTTTGCCGACGAAGCTTTGGTGGTGACCAACCCCGAGGTGTCATCGGTGCGCGACTCGGACCGCATCCTGGGCATGCTGGCCTCCAAGACCAAGCGCGCCATCGAAGGGCAAACGCCCATCAAGGAGCACCTGCTGATCACCCGCTACAACCCCACCCGGGTTGAAGAGGGCCAGATGCTGTCGCTGCAAGACATCCAGGAGATCCTGCGCATTCCGCTGATCGGCGTGATCCCTGAATCCGAATCGGTGCTGACCGCTTCGAACCAGGGCCTGCCCGCGATCCACCTGGCAGAGTCGGACGTGTCCGAGGCCTACAAGGATGTGATCGCCCGCTTCCTGGGCGAAGACAAACCCATGCGCTTCATTGAGGCCGTCAAGCCCGGCTTCTTCAAGCGCATGTTCGGGGGGAGGTAAGCAGCATGTCTTTCCTGTCCTTCTTCCTCGGTGAAAAGAAAAAGACCGCCAGCGTGGCCAAGGAACGCCTGCAGATCATCCTGGCGCACGAGCGCAATGGTCGGCACGGCAACCCGGACTACCTGCCGGCCCTGCAGCGCGAACTGGTGGCGGTGATCACCAAGTACATCGCCATCAACCCGGACGACATCAAGGTGAGCCTGGAGCGCCAGGACAACCTGGATGTGCTGGAAGTGAAGATTGAGTTGCCTGACGGGGGGCGTTGAGCCCCTTGCGCTGGGCTTCTCACGGGGCCCAGCGATCGGCCAGCGCGTGACACGTGGCCTGCGTGTCTTCACGGTTGACCCCGTGTGACAACAACCCCTCTATCGTGAACGCCACGACGCGTGCTTCCGCCCTCCGCTGTGCTTCAGGCCACGCTGACGGCAGCTCGGTGTTCAAAAAGCCTTCAAAAATAGTGTGAAAGGCCTCGTGCCATTCGTTCAGTCGCGGTGACAGGTTGACGCGGTTGTGCACCGTGGTCACCAGGCCTTTGAAGGGGCGAAGGCGCTCGACCGCCCACATCAATTTCTCCACCGCCGGCTTGGTGGCGGCCTCGCTCGCGTAGGCCTGCAGGTCCTCTTGCAGCAGGACGTCGAGCACCCCCACCAACAGCTCATCCTTGTCCTTGAAGTACCAGTAGATCGTGTTTGGCGTCACGCCCGCCGTGGCAGCAATGCTGGCCATGGATGTGGCGTCATAGCCGTTTTGCGTGAACAACTGTCGAGCTGCGGCCACGATGGGGCCGCGCCTTTCCGCCTCGGGCTGAATTCGTCGGTTACTTGGCACAAGCCCTCTTGATTGGCATTTAAGATTCGGCTATTCTATTCTTGATTGGAAATCAAGAAAAAGCATGCAGCATTCAACTTCACCCCAACACGCCGTCACCGCAGGCTCTGAAACACCCCGCCAAGACATCTGGTTCGCTTCAGGCAAGGACCGGTGTCACGCCTGGTTCTATGAACCGCCAGCGGGGACATCAAGCCATCGCCTCGGACGTGTTCCTGTCATCGTGATGGCCCATGGGCTGGGCGGCGTGAAGGCAGGCGGCCTGCATGCCTTTGCCGCCCGGTTCCAGCAGGCCGGCTACGCCTGCCTCGTTTTTGACTACCGCTGCTTCGGCGACAGCGAAGGGGCGCCGCGCGAATGGTTGGACATTCGTCGCCAACGGGAGGACTGGCGGGCCGCCATTGCCTGCGCGCGAAGCCTGCCCAACGCCGACCCTGACCAGGTGATCTTGTGGGGAACCTCCTTCGCAGGCGGGCACGTGATGGCCGTGGCCGCGGGGGACCCGCGCGTGGCCGCCGTCATTGCACAGTGCCCTTTCACCGACGGCCTGGCCTCCACCCTCGCAGTGGATCCCTTGACCAGCCTTCGCATCACTGTTCGCGCGCTCAGCGATCAAGTGGCCGCCTGGCTCGGCATGGGCCCCGTGCGTGTGGCGACCGTGGGCCAGCCCGGCTCCGTGGCATTGATGAATTCGCGGGATGGGCTGGCTGGGCACAACGCCATCCTCCAGGCCGCGGGCCTGGACCATGTGCCCATCGATGTGCCGGCCCGGATCGCCCTGCAGATCCTGTTGGATTCGCCGGGGCGGCAGGCCCGCCACATTCAGTGCCCCGCGCTGTTCTGCGTCTGCGACAAAGACACGGTGGCGCCCGCCAAGGCGACGCTCAAGCATGTGAAGAACGCGCCCAAGGGCGAGGTGATCCGCTATTCCGCAGGCCACTTCGACATCTATGTGGGCGACGATTTCGAGCGGAATGTGAGTGACCAGCTGGCATTCCTGGCCAGGCATTTCGGCACTGGCCATTGAAGGAATTTAGGCGGGTGAGGCCGTCACCCCATCCGCCTTGAACATCGCCTTGATGCCCCGCACCGCCTGGCGGATCCGCGCCTCGTTCTCGATCAAGGCGAAGCGCACATGGTCATCGCCATGGTCACCAAAGCCGATGCCGGGTGACACGCACACCTTGGCCTTCTCCATCAGCTGCTTGGCAAACTCCAGCGAGCCCAGCGCGCGATAGTGCTCAGGGATGCGCGCCCAGATGTACATCGAGGCCTTGGGGCATTCAACCTCCCAGCCCGCCTCGGTCAGCCCCTTGAACAGCACATCACGCCGGTTTTGGTACTGCGCGCAGATGTCTTTCACGCATTGCTGATCGCCCTCCAGCGCCGCGATCGCAGCCACCTGCAAGGGCGTGAAGGTGCCGTAGTCGTGGTAACTCTTGATGCGCGCCAGCGCGGCCACCAGGTCGGGGTTGCCCACCATGAAGCCCACGCGCCAGCCCGCCATGTTGTAGCTCTTGCTCAGCGTGAAGAACTCCACCGCGATGTCCTTCGCGCCCGGCACCTGCATGATCGACGGTGCCTTCCAGCCATCGAACACGATGTCGGCGTAGGCCAGGTCATGCACCACGAAGATGTCGTGCTTGCGGGCCAGCGCGATCACGCGTTCGAAGAAGTCCAGCTCCACGCACTGCGCCGTGGGGTTCGATGGAAAGCCCAGCACCATCATCTTGGGCTTGGGATAGCTGCCACGGATGGCCTTCTCCAGCTCGGCGAAGAAGTCCACACCGGGCACGATCGGCACCGAGCGGATGTCCGCCCCCGCGATCACCGCGCCATAGATGTGGATGGGGTAGGAGGGATCGGGCACCAGCACGGTGTCGCCCCGGTCCAGCGTGGCCAGCATCAGGTGGGCCAGGCCTTCCTTGGAGCCGATGGTGACGATGGCTTCCTTGTCCGGGTCGATGTCGACCTGGTACCGATCTTTGTACCAGTGCGAGATGGCACGACGCAAACGCGGGATGCCCTTGGACGCCGAATACCCGTGCGTGTCGGGCCGCTGGGCCACCTCGGTGAGTTTGGCGACGATGTGCGCTGGCGTGGCCCCATCGGGGTTGCCCATGCTCATGTCGATGATGTCCTCGCCACGGCGGCGCGCGGCCAGTTTGAGTTCGGCCGTGATGTTGAAAACGTAGGGGGGAAGGCGGTCAATGCGCGCAAAGCGGCGCTTGCCTGGAGATGCAGACATGGAGGTGACTTTCACGTGAGCGCCCGGAACCGTCCGAGCGACGTGAGCCGCACGATGGTGTGTGACCCGTGGGCATCCTAAACCATGAGTCAGGTCCTGCCCTTGACTCATCAGGGAATTGCCACCACCGCCGGCCAAGCCATGCAGCCTTGCTCGCGACCAGCTGGCTGCTGGTCCCCGCCCGCCACGCCCTGAGCGAGCTTGCCAGCAAGGCGTCCAGCGATGCAACCGTGGCGATCACTGAGGATTTCAACATCACCGTCAAACGCATGAGCGACGTCACGCCGGGCATCATGAGGCGGCAGGCCGAATTGCTCGCCTTCAAGACAGCGGAAGACTTCACCGAGTCAAACAGCGCGCGGCCTACTTCGATGGCGATCCGGTGATCGCCACCAAAAAGGGCGTCAATGTGCTGGAGCGCGGCAGCCAAGTCCATTTCATGGGCGAGTTCCAGGCCTTGCTTGATTTTCCGCCGGTCTCCAAGCTGGGCATCGATGGCAGGCTGGACCCGAGCAAGGCCAATTACGCCAGTTGCCACGCGCCGCCCAACTACACGGACAACTCAACGCACAACCTCAGGACCAAGCGCTTCTTCGCGCCCCGCCTGATCAAGGGGCGCATGGCCAACACGGACTGCCCTATGAAGACATTCACCTTGCGCGGCACAAAGACTCGCCGCCGCATCTGCACGACAGCCGTCTACTGACGCTGGACGACACGTTGGAGTTCTTCAACCTGGTTTTGGGCACCAAGCTGACGCCGACGTAGAAGAAGAACCTGACGGCGTTCTTGAAGCGGCTTTGAACCCGATCGGTCGCTTCAGGTTCCAAACGCAATGGGCTCCCCATTGACGATCCACAGCCTGCCGAATTTGTCGACCAGCATGCCCCAGCGCTTGGCCCAGAAGGCTGCTTGCACAGGCATGGTCACCTGGCCGCCTTCCGCCAGGGCGGCGACGACCTGCTCTGCCTCGGCGATGGTGGCGTAGTCCACGGTGATGGACGCGCCTTTGATGCCTTCATGGTGGAGGTTGGCCGGGAAGTCGCCACCAAAAAGCTTGCCGCGCCGGGCCTTCTCGTCAAAACGCATGGCGTTGGCGCAGTTGCCGTGGAAGGACACGTCGGCGATGGCTTGAGTCATGGGGCGTCCTTTCTTTGACATGAGAGCTTGTGCATTTACACGACGAACGGCGACGGTGTGGATTGACGCGGGTGGCTGGAGACTGTCGCCATCCCCCCTGAACAAGTGGCCCCCCCCTAAGGTATGGGGAAAATTCAGTGAATTCACGGTCCAATGTGACGTCTCTGTGTACAACATGCATACCATCGGGAGTAACTCATGAACGCAAACCAAGTGATCGCAGGCCTGGGCCTGGCTTTGGCCGCGGTGTCTTCGCAAGCCGCCACGTCATTCTTCACCAGCGAGGCAGCATTCAATGCCTCCGTCGCCAGTTTTGGCCCCCGCACGGTTGAAACCTACGAAGCCCCGGCACCGAGCAGCACCGCGACGTCGCAAGACTTTGGTGCATTCACCTTCTCCTGTGATGGCTCGGCCTACTGCCCCGGCTTTTATGGCCGCTGGACCATTCTGGCCAGCGAAGGTGCTTATTCTGTTTATGGCGCCACGCCAGACAAAATGCGATTCACCTTCGATGCGCCCATCAATGTGTTCGCAACCGACCTGATTGGCTTGGCCGATGTGGGCGCGACCACGTTCAGCGTGGCCCTCTCCAATGGAGATGGCACAGACCTGTTCGTCGATCTGGTACAGCCCGGTGGTACGAAAAACTTCGTGGGGATCTCCAGCAGTGTTGGTTTCACCAGCATCACTTTCAGCGGCACACAGGCCAATGACGGCGTGGCCTATGACCGCACGCAGTTTGCCGCCGTGCCAGAGCCCGAATCCTATGCCTTGCTCATCGCCGGGCTGGCCACCGCGGGTGTCCTGGCTCGCCGCCGCCGCGGCTGATTTGGGCATCAACCTCACGGGGTGGCAAACATGCTGGCAGCGATTTACCCGCCAGCAGTGCTACCCCTGCTGAGGGAAGCCGAGATAAGCGCGGAAAGTTGGTCGAGGCCCCGATCAACCACCAGTTCCAGACGATGCCGGGGGCCATGTCCAGCGTGGCCATGCCCGATAGCCTGAACCGACCGGACTTGAGCCTCAAATCCGCCGTGCCCTGCCACTCAAAGGTCCCGCGAGTAGCTGAGCACACCCCAGCTTTGGTATCGATCCCGGTTGGGATCGTCTCCACGCACCTCGAACT
>Ga0073914_10000298_pt1 | contig 10271 bp, 4 predicted proteins | sample GWRWT4_30Apr14_FD_71481 | JGI IMG/M metagenome (GOLD analysis project Ga0073914, IMG submission 71481) | Sand microcosm microbial communities from a hyporheic zone in Columbia River, Washington, USA - GW-RW T4_30-Apr-14 | ecosystem: Engineered > Artificial ecosystem > Sand microcosm >... | reverse complement strand
GTAACGTCGCGGCTGTGTCTGGATCATTTTCACGAGTCGCATCGGATCAACCTTTGTTTCCCCGCCGAATTCCAGGCGCCCGCCGGCGGGGCCGGCATCAATCTTGGTAATGCCCAGCGCCTCGGCTGACAACTTCAGATCCGTCACGGCAAAGAGGTTTTTGGTGGGCTCCGGCAGCAGGCCGAAACGGTCGATCATTTCCACCTGAAGCTCGCGCAGGTCATCCGCCGTTTTTGCATTGCTGATGCGTTTGTAGAGCATCAGGCGGTTATGCACATCGGGCAGGTATTCATCCGGAATCAGTGCGCTGATGCGCAAGTTCACTTCGGTAGCCAGCTCCAGCGGCTGGTCCAGATTCGGGGTTTTCCCTGCGCGTATGGCCTTCACGGCGCGCTCCAGCATTTCCATGTACAGCGTGAAGCCCACGGTATTGATGTCACCGCTTTGTTCTTCTCCGAGCAACTCGCCGGCACCGCGGATTTCCAGGTCGTGGCTGGCCAGGGCAAAGCCGGCACCGAGATCATCTGCCTGGGCAATCGCTTCCAGGCGTTTCTCGGCATCGCCCGTCATGGCTTTGACCGGTGGTGTCAGCAGGTAGGCATAGGCCTGGTGGTGCGAGCGCCCGACACGTCCGCGCAGCTGGTGCAGCTGTGCCAGGCCGAGCTTGTCGGCGCGATCCATGATGATGGTGTTGGCGCTGGGTACATCAATGCCGGTTTCGATGATGGTGGTGCAGACCAGCACATTGAACTGCTTGTGATAGAACTGCTGCATGATCTGTTCGAGTTCGCGCTCGCGCATTTGCCCGTGGGCAATGCCGATGCGCGCCTCCGGCACCAGTGCCTGGATGTCCAGCGCACTTTTCTCGATAGTGTCGACTTCATTGTGCAGGTAGTAAACCTGGCCGCCGCGCAGGAGTTCGCGCAAAAGGGCTTCCTTGATGGTGTCGGCACTGGATTCGCGCACAAAGGTTTTCACCGCAAGGCGCTTGGCCGGTGGTGTGGCGATGATGGAAAGGTCGCGCATGCCGGCGAAAGCCATGTTCAGCGTGCGCGGAATCGGTGTGGCCGTCAGTGTCAGCATGTCGACTTCGGCACGCATGTTTTTCAGCGCTTCCTTGTGGCGCACGCCGAAGCGGTGTTCTTCGTCGACAATGATGAGGCCGAGGTTTTTGAACTTTACATCGCTCTGCAGCAGCTTGTGCGTACCGATGATGATGTCGATCTTGCCCTCGGCCATTTGTGCCAGTGCCGTGTTTTGTTCCTTGGTGGTTTTGAAGCGTGACAGCACATCAATCTTGATCGGCCAGTCGGCAAAGCGGTCACGGAAATTTTCATAATGCTGCTGCGCCAGCAGGGTTGTCGGCACGAGGATGGCAACCTGCCTGCCGTCCTGAACCGCTATGAACGCGGCACGCATGGCGACTTCGGTTTTGCCAAAGCCGACATCACCGCAGACGAGTCTGTCCATGGGACGGGGCGTGCGCAGGTCGGTGATGGTGGCAATGATGGCCGCCGCCTGATCCGCGGTTTCCTCGAAAGGAAAGCCGGCGGCAAACAGCTGGTAGTCCACTTCGCTGAAGGTAAAGGCATGGCCGGGCCGTGCGGCACGGCGGGCATAGATGTTCAACAGCTCGGCGGCCGTATCGCGGACCTGCTCGGCGGCCTTGCGCCGCGCCTTGGTCCATTGCTCGGTGCCAAGGCGGTGCAGGGGGGCATTCTCGTCAGCGGCGCCCGAGTAGCGGGCAATCAGGTGCAGGCTGGCGACCGGAACATAAAGTTTGGCGCTGTCGGCGTATTCCAGCAGCAGGAATTCCTGGGTCTGGTTGTCGATCTCCAGTGTCACCAGCCCCTGGTAACGGCCCACACCATGATCAATATGCACGACAGGTGCACCTGGCTGCAGCTCGCTCAGGTTCTTGATGACGAGTTCGCCGGAGACATCCTGGCTGGTGGCCTTGCGGCGCCGGCGCTGCATGACGCGCTGGCCGAAGAGCTGTGATTCGGCAATCAGCGCAATCGCGGGTGTGTTGCCGCCCGCATTCAGCCACAGGCCCTGATCCAGCGGGGCAATCGTGATGGCAGGAGCGGTGTTGGTGCTGCCGGTGAACTCGCTCCAGCTGTTGACGCTCTGCGGTTTGATGGCGGCCCGGCCGAGCAGTTCCAGCAGGCTTTCACGACGGCCTGCACTTTCGGCACAGAACAGCACCCGGGTACCGGCATGGTCGCGCAGGAATTGCACCAGTGCGGACAGCGGTTGTTCGGTTTTGGCATCGACCGGCAGCGCCGGTGCCGGCTGGAAAGGCAGGTTGCTTTGCCCGGCACGGCTTTCAACCACACCGGCCTGCCAGTCGATGCGCGGAAAATCATTGATGGCCGCAAACACTTCGTTGTCGCGCAGAAACAGCTTTTCCGGTGCCAGCAGGGGCCGCGTTGTATCGTGGCGGCGATCTTCATAACGGCGAGCAGCTTCCTGCCAGAAGTGGGTAATCTGGGTGCCGGCCGTGGCATCCAGCATGATCAGGCTGTTCTTCGGCAGGTAATCAAACAGGGTGCCTGTGGCGTCGAAAAAAAGCGGCAGGTAGTACTCGATGCCGCTCGCTGTAATGCCGTTGACCACATCCTGATAGACCGTACAGCGTTTGGGATCGCCGGTGAAGTTCTCCGCCCAGGCATCGCGGAAATGCTTGATCGCTGCTTTATCCAGCGGGAATTCCTTGGCGGGTAACAGCTCTAGGCGGTTGACCGCCTCCACCGTGCGCTGGGTTTCGGTGTCAAACACGCGCAGGGTTTCAATCTCGTCATCAAACAGTTCGATGCGCAGCGGCAAGGCGCTGCCCATGGGGTAGAGGTCGATCAGGCTGCCGCGCACGGCGAACTCGCCATGCTCATACACGGTATCCACCGCCACATAGCCGGCGGCTTCCAGCTGGCGCCGGAACTCGTTGCCATCGAGCTTCTGCTTGACGTTCAGCACGAGCGAGCGTCCGCCCAGATAGCTGCGCGGAGCAATGCGATGGGCCAGCGTGCTCACGGGGACCACCAGAATGCCGCGCTGCAGGGTGGGCAGGTGGGCCAGTGTCTTCAGGCGCTCGGAGACAATGTCCTGATGCGGCGAGAAGGGGTCGTAGGGCAGGGTTTCCCAGTCGGCAAAATGCAGGATGGGCAGGCTGTCTCCCAGGAAAAAGGCCAGTTCGCCTTCCAGGCGTGTGGCCGATTGCGTATCTGCCGTGACCACGACCACTACTCCGGGGTGTTCCCGGGCCGTGGCGGCCAAGGTCAGGGTCAGGCCCGAACCGTGCAGTTGCCCCCACTGACGACGGTCGCCCGGCTTGCTGGGCAGTTCGGGCAGGGCAGGCAGGCGCGGATGGGGAAACAGGTCGGGATGGGCGGACATCAGGCTCTCGCAGGGAACGCAGGCGGCGCGGCGCTTTGAATGACAAAAGCCACAACTGAAGTGGCGGCCGCGATTCTAGCGCCCATGACGGACTTGTCCTATCCCGATGTGAGCTCGCGAGGGGTTTGCCCCCTGGCTGTTCATCGTTTGATCCCGGTGTCCGGCCGCATGCACTTGGCAGATGCCCCTCAGCTCTTTAGCCTACGGGCAAGAATACTTATAAAAACACGGTAGTCGGTCCCCATTGACGGGAGACTATCAGTTCGCAGGATGCCCGGGCATAGCGGCTTTTCAGGATGCAGGGTTCATGCAGGATATCGATGCTCTGTTCATGCAAGATCATGAGACTCCACTGACGGCGGATACGGCCGTTTTCCACGAGCCTTTGCGCGCCAAGGACACTCTGGTTGAAGCCCCGGCATTGAGGGCGTTGCTCTCGGGCGGCATGTTTTCCATGCTGCGCATGCCCCCTGCCCTTGAAAAGGACTTTCGCCGCAATTACCGCGACCGCTCTGCAACCCTTCTGCGCCGCTCCGTTTACGGGCTGATTGCCCTTTATCTTCTGGTGGTGGTTCCGGTAGCCCTGCTTTCCGTCGGTGTGGGGCAGTCGACATGGGTCCGCTATGCCGTGCTGCCCATCGGCATCGTCCTGCTGATGGTCTGGATCAGTACCCGGGTTTCAGCGTTACAGCGCCATGTGGAAACCACCCTCGGCATTGGTGTTTTCATCTGTCTTGCCGGCACGATTTACGGGGCGACCCTGATGGGGAATACCTTCTTCGGGCAGGTGGCTTCCTATGAAACCATTTATGTGCTGATCGTTGCGTTCTCGGTATTGCGCCTGCCGACACGCATATCGATTGGCGGCTCCCTCGCGGCTTTTGCTCTGGCCTTCCTGCTGTCCTTTGTGACCGGTGTGCCGCTTTCCTGGCTGAACAGCCTGCTTTTCTTTTTTGTGCCCCTGCTGATCTGCGCCATCAACGGCTACATGCTGGAGTACGCAGCGCGTCGTGATTTTGTGCAAACGCTGTGTCACAGCCAGGAAAAAGCCTTGCTGCTGCAGGACATGGCAGCAGTGGGGAACGATGCCGGTGATGTGCAATCCATGCTGGAGTTTGCGCTCGCCCGCATCTGTACCAATATGGGCTGGATTGCCGGGCATGCCTGCCTGATTGATCCGAAGGAAGGCGAGCGTGATGTCATTCGCCATGTGGCGGTGGATGCCGACAGCAACTGGTTTGCCCATATTGAAGCAGAGCTTCCGCCTACGACTTTTTCTTCCCTGATTTCCAAGGTGCTGCATCTTGACCGTGCCGCCTGGAGTGTCGAGCCGGTCAGTTTCCAGAAGGCAACACGCCTGCTTACGGTGAAAACAACCCGTCTCGCTTTTCCGGTGCGTGTGGATATTGATATTGCCGCCGTGCTTGAGTTTGTTTCTCCGCGGCATGAGCAGCCGGATGAGCATTTGCTGACACTGATGGATCAGGTCGGGCAGCAGTTGAGTCGTGCCATTGAAAGCCGTCGCCTGCAGCAGCAACTCAAGAAAAATGCCCTGCTGGATGTGCTTACCGGCTTGCCGAACCGTACCTGTCTTTTCCAGCATCTGCGCATCGCCTTGTCCCGCGCCAAACGCCGTGATGATTACCGTTTTGGTGTGCTCTTCATTGATGTTGACCGTTTCAAGTGGGTGAATGACAGCTTGGGCCATAACAGCGGCGACCAGCTGCTGCAGGAGTTTGGCCGTCGCCTGCAGTGCAGCGTGCGCCCCGGCGATATTGTTGCGCGTCTCGGTGGTGATGAATTTGCCGTGCTGCTGGATGATGTGGATTGCGTTGCCGATGCCGTGGAGATTCTCAAGCGCTTTCAGCTGCAGCTGGACCAGTCCTGGTTCATTGCCGATCACGAGATTGACGTTGGCGCCAGTGCGGGCGTGGTCATGTATTCGCCGCAATATGTCGAGCCGGAAGAGTTGTTGCGTGATGCGGATACCGCCATGTACCGCGCCAAGCACAATGGTCGCGGTGGCCATGTGGTGTTTGCCGATGGCATGCGCGAGCAGGCCATGGACCGCCTTAAAATGCTGGCCGGTTTGCGCCGTGCCATTGATGGCGATCAGCTCGTGCTGCATTACCAGCCCATCGTGTCGCTCGATACCGGGATCGTGAACGGCTTCGAGGCACTGGTGCGCTGGGACCATCCGGAGCTCGGCATGATTGCACCGGACCAGTTCATTCCCCTGGCTGAGGAAACCGGTCTGGTCATGCCGCTGACACAGTGGGTGCTGGAAGAGGCGTGCCGGCAGCTCGGTGTCTGGCAGCAGCTGCATCCTGCCAGCACTCCGCTGGGGGTGAGCGTGAACCTGTGTGCCAATTATTTTGCGCAAACCGACATGCCCGACCGCGTGCAGTCCATCATGCAGTCCTCGGGAGTCAGGCGCGGGAGTTTGCGTCTGGAAATTACCGAGACGCAGATCATTGCCAATGCGGAGATTTGCATGCACAACATCAATCGTCTGGATGCTGATGACGTGCGTGTGTATATCGATGATTTTGGCACCGGTTATTCTTCGCTGAATTACCTGGCCAACTTCAAGGTCAATGCGCTCAAGATAGACCGGTCTTTCATGAACGGGCTGGAGGGGGGCGGCAAGGAAGCCATCGTGGTGCGTGCCATCACGTCGCTCAGCCGGCATCTCGGGCTGGACGTGATTGCCGAAGGGGTGGAAACGCCGGAGCAACTGCTCTGCCTGCAGAATCTGGGTTGCCAGTATGTGCAGGGCTATTTCCTGTCACATGCGGTGAGTGCGGAAAAAGCAGGTGGCCTGATCGGGCGCCAGCTGACGCCAGGGTTGGCCCAGACACAGCAGCTCTACGCCATGATGTAAGGGTTTTCAGGAAACCTGCTGAAACAGCGTGGCAAGTGCGCTGGCCCGGCAGGTTTTTTCATGGGTAAAACGGCGGTCATTCGTCAACGACAAACGTCACCAGCATGTCCACACGGTACTTGCTGATTTTTCCGTCGCTCACATCCACCTTCAGCTCCTTGACCCAGGCACCGCGTACATCACGCAGCGTCTTGCAGGCGCGTTTGACGCCGGTACTGATGGCGTTGTCAAAGCTTTTGTCGGAGGTGGAGATGATTTCAGTGACACGGGCGATGCTGTTCTTGGCGGCGCTGCCGGCTGCTTTCCTGGCCATGGTGATACTCCTTGCAGTAAACGGGAGATCAAAGCCTAGCAGTCGCTGGCAGGGCAGCCAGTTATCTCAATAGGGTTGCTGTCCCGTCCAGTTGCCGGGCGGGTCGTACTGGCAGACCAGCACGTCATAGCCATGGGCGGTGCCGAGGCCGCAACCGACCTGGCGGGTAGTGCGCCAGACGATTTGCGTGTAATGCCCGACCACACCACCGGTCGTGACAGCGGGAAAGATGCCGTGCACGTAGAATTTCTTCTCCTCTCCCCAGCTGTTCACCATGGACTGTTGCGAATAGGCCGCTGCGGTTCCCTTCCAGATGTTTTCACCATGGTTGCTGGTGGAGTGCTTGAAGCTGTCGTTGCCGGCCAGCTCATCCGCCCAGGCCTGCGCACTTTTGGCGAGGTCATCCGACCAGACCAGTGGCGGCAGTGCCAGTTCGGCACGCCAGCTGTTATGGGCAGCCAGTAAAACGTCGATCTGCGGGGTGGCTGCCTGAGCGATGCCAGCCATCAGGGCAAGAAAAAAAGCCGTCCAAAAGCGGTGTGTCATGGTCATCTCCTGAATGTCCTTCTTGTATCACCCGGACTGATGCCGGTGTGAGTCTTTCTGCCGCGCCCTGTAACCCTCTCACTGCGACACGACTCACTGCGACACTATGCCGCACGTCCGGCAGATCGCGGCTCCCTATAATGCGCGCCATAGTAAATCCTGATTCTGGAACCGTGATGTCCTTTTTGTTGTATCGCCCGGCCCTGGCCGGCTTCGTACTCTCAGCGCTGGTGCTGTCGGCACAGGCTGATGAGGTGGTAACGCCGGCTGAATTGCCGGCCGTCACGGTAACCGCCAACGCTGACCCGGTAGCAACCTCTCCTTCGGTGGACGCCGCACGTGATGCCCAGCGCGGGATTGCTGGCGCCGCCAGTGTGGTTGATGCCGCAAGCTACAAGGAGGGCCGTGCGGCAACGCCGGAAGATGCCTTGAAATATGCCCCGGGTGTATTTGTGGCCTCGCGTTTTGGCAGTGAAGAGTCACGCCTGTCCATTCGTGGTTCTGGTTTGCAGCGTACGTTTCATGGTCGCGGCATCATGTTCCTGCAGGACGGCACCCCCTTGAATCTGGCGGACGGTGGTGGTGATTTTCAGGCCATGGAGCCACTGGCAACCCGCTATATCGAAGTCTTTCGCGGTGCCAATGCGCTTCAGTACGGTTCGACCACACTGGGCGGTGCCATCAATTTTGTCAGTCCGACAGGGCGTGATGCGGTACCGGAAATCCGGCTTGAAGCCGGCAGTTTTGGATATCAGCGTGCCTATGCCCAGTTTGGAGCGGCTGGCGAGCAAGCGGATGTCTTTGTCAGCGGGTCGGATTACGGCCGCGACGGCTTTCAGGATCATTCCGGGCAAAGCACCCAGCGTTTGTTTGCCAATACGGGTTACCGGTTCTCCGATACGCTGGAGCAGCGTCTTTATTTAGCGGTCGTGAAGACTGACTCCGAGTTGCCGGGATCACTCACCGAAGCAGAATTTCGGGCCGGCAATGTACGCAAGGCGGCACCCGGCAATATCACCAGTGATCAAAAGCGCGACTTTGACCTTTATCGTTTGTCTTACAAATTGAACTGGTTGCCTGCCGAGGCGCAAAAAGTGGAGTTCTCCACGTTCTACAGCGTGAAGTCATTATTCCATCCCATTTTCCAGGTGCTGGAGCAGGACAGCGATGATTACGGCGTGGATGCACGCTGGCAGCACGAGGCTCCTTTCGGCCGCACGAGTGACCGCTTTGTACTGGGTGCGCGTGCCGCACGCGGTGATACCGACGACAACCGTTTTGTGAATGCGGGTGGCCAGCCCGCTGCGCGTACAGACCAGAGCGAGCAGGTAGCGGAAAACACGGATCTCTATACCGAGTACAGCCTGGGTTTTGCGCCAGCGTGGACGGCGGTGGCGGGCGTGCAATCGGTATCTTCCACGCGCGAGTTCAGGGATCTTTTTTTCAGTGGCGTTGCCAATCCTGACAAAAGCTTCAGCAAGCGTTATGAAGATGTGGTGCCACGCCTTGGCCTGATTCATGACATTGGCGAGCGCGTACAGGTATTTGCCAATGTCAGCGGCCTTTATGAGCCACCCAGCTTTGGTGAGCTTTCCGGCGGGCCCGGCGTTACCCAGCTGGAAGCACAGGAAGGAACGTCCTATGAAATCGGCACACGAGGGAGCATGCAGGGTGGCGTAACGCTGGACTGGGATGTGGCGCTGTATCAGGCCAATCTGGAAAACGAATTGCTGGCATTCCAGGTCAGCCCCAGCGCGACCAGCACTGTTAATGCCGACAAGACGCTGCACCGTGGCATAGAGGCGGGTGCCAGCCTCGGTTTTCTGACGCACTGGCAGGCGCGGCTCAGTTACCAGTTCAACGACTTCACCTATGACGATGATGCAGCGTATGGCAACAACGCTATCGCAGGTGTACCGGAGCAGGTGCTCAATGGTGAAATCACTTTCCGCTTTCTCGACAATAAAGCCTATGTGGGGCCGAGCATTACTGCGGCGTCATCATCCTGGGTGGATCATCGGAACAAGGTGAAGGCTCCCGGTTATGCGGTTTATGGCCTGAAAGCCGGTCAGCAAGTGACGCCTGCTTTCTCATGGTTCCTCGAAGGCCGCAATCTCGCCAACAAGCTCTATGCCGCCACCACGGGTGTGGTTGTCGATGCGACCACTCCTGCGAATCAGCGCCTGTTCAATCCTGGTGATGGCCGCGCGTACTACGCCGGGATTGAGTGGAAGTTTCTCTGATTTCCCCCCAATTCTTGTCATGCCTTGCGCCGGAATTTTTTCCGGCGCTTTTTTCAGGATGATCCGTACGTGCTGAAGATGATTTCCCGGCTGGTGTTGCGGTATCACCGCTGGATCGGTTTGCTGGCGGCCTTGCCATTGATGGTGTGGGGCTTGTCCGGCTTGTCGCACCCCGTCATGTCGCGTTTGCAGCCGCAGCCGGCGGCCATGATGCCGCCAACTGAGATGCTGGGCGGGTTCAGTCGCGAGCAACTGGCGGTCGTGCTTCCGTTATCGGAGATTCTGCCGGGACACGGCATTGACCGTATCAGTCGTGCGCGGCTGTTGAACTGGCAGGGCGAGGCTGTGTGGCAAGTCACGCTGCCGGGAAAGGCCGAGCGTCTTTATCTGCGGGCAAGTGATGGTGCCTTGTTGCCGGGGATGGATGAAAAGGTGGCGGTTGCACTGGCGCGACATTATGTGGGGGATCAGGCCCGCGCGATTGCCTCGGTACAGCGCATCACGCAGTTCTCTTCTGATTATCAATACGTCAATCGGCTTTTGCCGGTGTGGCGTGTCGAGTTTGCAGGTGGCGATCATTTGCGTGCTTTTGTGGAAACCTCACCACTGCGTCTGGCCACGCTTGATAACGATGGCAAGGCACTGTTCGGCATGCTGTTCCGTACGCTGCACTCCTGGGCCTTCATCAGGGATGAAACCCTGCGCGACAGCGTGATGACCTTGTTTCTGGTCGCCGCTTTGCTGAGCAGCCTGGGCGGGCTCTGGATGTACGGGTTTTACTGGCGTCAGCCTGAGAGCGGCGAGCGTACGGCTCCGTCAAGGCGCTGGCATCGCCGCCTGGGCCTTGCAGTGGCCATCACCACGCTGACGTTCACGGGCAGTGCCATTC
>Ga0073914_10000296_pt1 | contig 10283 bp, 9 predicted proteins | sample GWRWT4_30Apr14_FD_71481 | JGI IMG/M metagenome (GOLD analysis project Ga0073914, IMG submission 71481) | Sand microcosm microbial communities from a hyporheic zone in Columbia River, Washington, USA - GW-RW T4_30-Apr-14 | ecosystem: Engineered > Artificial ecosystem > Sand microcosm >... | reverse complement strand
CGTAATGCAGTGATGACGCAGGTATGGATTGCGCTGTGTACGTGGCTGTTATTGTGGTTCCTGAAAGCCATCAGCAAAACAAAGTGGAGCTTGCAGGGATTGATGCGAGTGCTGCAGATGAAGGTGTTTACCAAGCAGGATTTGCTGGCTCTGGCGCGGGGAGCCCCACCGCCCGAGCCAGACCAAAACAGTCAGCTCGGGTTGGGGGTGTGAAACTGTGGGACAGCAGTGCGCAGTTGCGGGCTTTTTTATGGGCTGTGGAATCAGCCGCCAAACATGCTCTTCTTTTTGGTTTTTCGGATTTCCTTTTCAGACTGGAACTCCACGAGACCACTTTCGATATTGGTCAGCTTCATCGTGAACTTGTAGTAAACGTCCTTGGTGGAGCCGGCTGTTTTCTGGATGGAGGAGAAATTGCCGTAGAGCATGAACTGGGCACCGAGCTGGCGTCCCATCTGCACGGACTTGGTTTCATCCACCATGCCGCTGTTTTTCTGGTAATCAATCTGCTTGGCGATGGCGTCCACACGGGTCATGTCCACAAAACGGAAACGGCCCGAGTTCAGCATCTTGGTGGAGATGGTGTCGGTGATGGATTCCGTATCGATGTGTTCCAGCGTTTTGTTCTTGATGGTGTCCACAAAGAGGATGGGGCGTTTGCCGTTGGGGGCAATTTCCGCCATGGCTGGAGACGCCAGCAGGTCATCTGCCATTTTCTCGGCAATCATCTGCAGATCGGTAGAACCAAAATCGGTGTTGACGGTTTCCACGGCAGTGGCATCGCCATACTGCACCGAGCTACAACCATTGATGGCGAAAAGGCCGGCCGCCACAAGCGGCAGCAGAATCAGGGTGCGTTTCATTATTTTGTCACTCCTTGCGGTTCACGGATTTGAATCTGGAATTTCTTGGCGCTGTCATTCGGGCCGGTGCCGCTGACATTCACTTTGTCCCTGCCTTTGAGCGTGACCGGGCGCCAGGGGCGGTTGTCTTCGTCGACCGACATGTCGTTGGCATCAAGCCAGGTGAATTTGTATTCGAATTTCTGTGTTACGCCGGAATCATTCACCAGAATGGCCTTGGCCTGGGGCAGGCCGCCCTCGGTGAGTACCACCGCCGATTTTTCTATCTCGATGACACCCTTGAGATCACCCCCCCGGTAGTTGATGAGTTTGGAATTGCTGCTGCAGGCGGCCAGCAGCAGGGCGCTGCCCAGTAGCGTGGCGCTGAGAATGCGATTCATGACGGTCTCCGTGTCTCTGTTTGGGTAAGGTAATGATCAAAGAGGATAGATGCGACTGTACGTTTTGCCGGGCAGAACGGCCAGATGGACAAGTGTGGCTCTTCCGTTACGCACATCCACATCAAGCGGGGCAAGGCCGGGCAGCGAAACCCGGTGGCTGCCGGCACTGAGCGGTATGCGCAGGATCTGGCCACTGCCCGGCAGGGTCAGCCAGGAGCGCAGGTCGGGCTGATCCGTCACCAGGCTGTATACCGTTGTCACCAGGCTGAGCAGGCCGGTGCTGTCCTGCTGTTGCGCCTGTCGCTGCATTTCCTGCTTGGTGAGCAGTCGCAAAAATGCACGGGCCAGCATGGCAGGCACTTCATCCTTGAGCGTGCGCACGGCCAGTGCCCGCGTATCCACCAGCAAGGCGGTTTGCAGTGCCATGCCGTCGACCTGCACATAAATCGGTGTCGGCGCAGGCGATTCCGTATAAAGCGGGAAGCTGACGGTATTGAGGGTCTTGGAGGTCCAGATGGGAATGCCGATGGGCTGCTTGGCGGGCACATAACCTTCTTCGGCATAAATCACGAGTTCGCCTTCACCGGTTTTCGGCCCCACCACGACATTCCCGATTTGTTTGGCGAGCTTTTTGACATCGTCCAGGCCGACCTTGATACCGGTGCGGACCACGTCTTTTTGCAGATAGGGATTGTCGGGAACCAGCTCCAGTGCCTTGCGATAGTCAATGAAGGCATCGTTGGTGCTGCCGGTGGCTTCGTAAATCAGGCCGGAAAGATAAAACGTGGCGGCATTCTGGAAGCCGGATTTGACGCGGCCCGAGGCCAGGTCCATGGGGCTGAAGTAATTGTCGTAGCTGCTTTCATCAAGGCCTTTGCCCTCAGCCTCTTCGCGTGCGGAATCCACCTTGGCATCTTTTTTTGCCAACGCATCCACCTGCACCTGATTGGCACGACGAACCTCCACAAGGGCGCCGGTGGCATCGCCGGCAGCCAGGTAATTCAGGGCTTGGTACTGGTGCACGAATACGCGTTCGTACACTCGACCTTCATAAGGGCGTGCGTTGTCATTGGTGAGCAGGCTGGCACCGGAAGCTGCATAGGAAGAGGCAGAAATGATGGCCTTGTCGTCCTGCCGGGCAAAGCGCGCGAGGGCGGCATCGAAGTCGTTTTTACTGTCCTCGGGCTTGCCGGAGAGTTGGTCAAGCCGGCCCTTTTCCAGAAGATAAAGCATGCCGTCAGCCGATTCGGTTTTGCTGCCGATTTTGGCCACCGCAGTTTCCGGTGCTCCGGCGTCGAGCGCGGCCTTGTAGGCCGCGGCCTGTGACGGATAGGGTGACAATAGTGAAGTGGCCGCGCAGCCGCCCAGCAGAACGGGCAGGAACAATACAGCAAGAAAACGCGTCAATCGCATGGGCAGGATATTCCTGTCGCTTTAATAAAGCCCCGAACTTGCAGCAGCACGTGCGGGGTGGCCATGGGGCGTGAGGTATTTACCAGCGCGGGCCTGCCGGCAGGTCGGCAGGCGCGGCGGCTTTCACCGCGGCAGCCGGTTTTATCAGCATGCCTTCTTTTACCGGGGCCTCGGTAGTCAGCTCGGCTTTGGTGAAGCGCGCATCAATCGATGTGATTTTTGCCGTGGCCACTTCATTCTCGGTGTAGCCAAGGGCCTCACTGGTGTCTTGGTCCACAACCGCTTCATCCTGGCTGTAGACGGAGATAGTGTCGCCTACTTTGAGGTTGCCACCGGCACCACGATTCAGGTACAGCGTTTTCCCATCCACCTTGGCGACTTTCACCGGGTAGACGGTATTGGTGATGCGATTCACCATTTCCTGTGCAGCCTGGACGATGAGCTGCTTGCCTAAGTTCTGCTGTTTTTTCTGGTTCGGATTGCTATTGATGCGTACCTTGGCCTCGCTATCGAATTTCTCGGCAGCGACAATCTTGCCGGTATGGGCGTCGATCACGCGCAGGTAAAGATCGATTTCTGCCTTTTGCTGTACATAGGTCAGTGTGCTGTAGGGGATGGTTTTCTGTTCGCTTTCGACATCGAAATCATCAATGCGCCCCAGCACGAAATAATCGGCTCCGAGCAGCTTGGCGATCTTGGGGGCTTCCTCGGGTGAAGCATAGTCGCTTTCCTGGAACTGCTTTTCCTTGACCAGGTCATCCACGCGGGCGCGCTCCAGCACGTCGAATTTGCGCGTCGCCACGAGCTGGTGAATCAGCTCGTTGGTCAGTAACGAAGTCTGGTCTTCAATGGTGCCGCTGATCACGGAGCGACCGTCGGTGATCACCACATTCTGGTCGATGCTGAAGGGCAGGATGGCCACGGTGGGGCGGGCAGCGGCTGCAATGCTGCTGACAAGGGCAAGACCGCTGGCCAGCAGCAGGGATGAAATACGCATGGCTCCTCCTGATATACGCTTGATGGATCGCCCGCCGCAATGACGGTGGCGGAGCATGGAGTCTAGAAGGGCTTTGCGCCGGAGGAAAGACGTAAAGCCCGCAGACCGGCAGGGCTGCGCTGCCATCCGGCGGCGCGAACGGGATGCCAGCGCGGCAAGGGATTGGGCCGGGCGGGCAAAGACCTGTCTGTTTTATGGGGTGTTGGCAGGGCAGCACCAATGACGATGGAACCTGCCGTTTCGGGGCTGCTTATCTTGCCGACTGGCGCTATTCTCGGTTGGGCGTAGAAGGTAAAAACAAGAAAAACTGGGGGCTGAAGAGGGCCAGACAGTTTCAGGAATTTAGGGAAAGGGAAGAGTTCGCATGGCTGCTTTTGGTTTTCGCCCCTGCGTGCAGATGTTATGCCTGGCTGCCGTATTGTCGCTCCATGCTGCCCCCGTGGTGGCGTTCGGGGTGAAAACGCATGGTTGGCTGGCGAACGAGGTCCTGAAAGACATCAGCGACGACTGCCGCCTTACCGTATCGGGCCGCCATTACCGCCTCAGTGACGAACAATGCTTTTCCATCCGCAATTATCCAGGATATTTCCTCGAGGGAGCTCTGGCTCCTGACATTTACCCTGACATGGTCGCCAGCCAGGTGATCACCCACCCGCTTTCTTCGGCAGCATGGCAATCAGGTGACTGGCTCCGCCATGTCGTTAACAGTGCCGATTCAGGGCCTGCACTTGCTTTTGCGTCGGGTTATCTGGTGCATGCCGCCCAAGACATCTTCGCTAACTCCTACAGCAACACCTTTGCGGGGGGAGCATTTTCGCTGCAGAGCGATCCGGAGGTAGCTGCTCGTCACATGGCTGTCGAGCAATATCTTGATGCGCATCTGCCATCGGCAGGACCGGATGCGGCGGGCTTAGGTGTACCGGCCGCTTTTTTGAAGAGTGCCCTGCTATTCAATGCGGATGCTGTAGCTCAATACCGGCTTACGGGCGCTGCTCCGCATATTGTTGCCCTGAACGATGTAAAAACTGCTGTTGAAGACATGACGTTTGATATCGAGGCTCTCGAAGACATGAGCCGCGAGCTGCTGGCCAGTTACCTGGCTGAAGAGCCGTCATGGGCCACCCGGCAGGAGCTTGAGCAGAAACTGGCCCCGCAGCTGCGTCAGCACGAAATCGTTTTGCAGAAACTCTCGGCATCCATTGCCGCGCTGGAAGACAATGAAAGAGTACTCGCCTCCCTGCGCGCCAACCGTTCCACTGAGGTTGCAGCAATAGCAGCCGCCGAGAATATCTACATTGAAGCATCTGATGCTCATCGCGAGCTCGACAGGGCGCTGCTGGAGCTGCAGGAAAAAAGCAGCAGAGAGCCCAAAAACATTGCCGAAGAATCTTGCCGGAACGTCAAAAAATGGATTAATGCCAGGGAGTGGACCAGCAATCGGGTATGCCAGCAAAAAAACACCAGCAACCGGGCCCTGTCCGAGATCAGGGCAGCGATAAGCCGTGTCCGCCAGGATATTGCTGAAGAGGAAAAGTTCAGTGCTGATGCCGTTGTCGCGAAATCGGCCGCGGCAGCCAGACTGGACGTCATTGCCGCGAATATCCGGCAGGCGGAATTGCGCCAGGAAAAACTCGGTGCCGAGCGCACAGCGGCAGAGGCGGCCTATCAGCGCAGTGTACTCGCATTGCAGGCTGAACCCTTGCCAGACTTGCTGGCAAACGAGTCGTCGGATGTACAGCCGCCTTACTTGCAGCCACTGATTGCTGAGCGCGAGAAAATGCTGCAGACCTTGCAGCGATTGCTGGGCGATCTGCACGAGCTGTCGTTCACGGGGCGTAACTGGCAGGCAGCCATTGATCGTGCGGGCGATGAATATGTGTATGCCGGATTGCGTACCAGCCAGCTTTTGCTCACGGACAAGGGGGGCACGGTGGAGGAATACCGTGCGTGGTTGTCTTGTCCGGGTGCAGCATTCCTGATGCAGCCCTATGTGCATGACGAGAAGGGGTGTGTTGCTGAAACGCCCTATCAGCACACGATGAAAGTCTTGCAGCAAGTTGAGACGGCTTTGCACGCACCCGGCCTGAGTGTGCTTGATGATGCGTATCAGCCGATCAAAAAGACATCGCTGGCGAATTTGCAACAGGCAGTGGAGGCATCCACTGACAGCCTTGCCGATTTTGTGGCACCGGAGGGTGCACTGAGCTGGCTGGCCGGCATGCGTGAGGATGCGTCGTACTCGCGTCGTCGCAGCGTACAGGTGCTGCTGGCGGAAGCAGGCCAGGCCGGCGACATTCCCTTGCTCACATGGACCAACGGCGCCGACATCATTGATGCTGATGCAGGGATGAGTGCATCAGCCGGGACATGGCGTCCGGATGTTTTTCTGGCCGCGCAATATGCGGGCCGTCTCTCACGCATGGCCTTGTTGTCCGGGGCTGACCTCAACAGGCTTTCCGGCTCCCTGGCCGGCCGTCATTTTTCACGCTGGCACCTGTTTCCGGAAGATGAAACCCGTTACTCCTTTTTGTACGCCACCTTGCGTGACATGAGCGGTAACCAGCAGTGGCAGTCGTTTGGTTTGCCGTATGCCCGCTCTGAAGGTGATGCCGAGCCGCAAGATCCGGATAAAAGGCAGTATGGCTTTGCCAATGGCGATGCGCGGGGCACGGGCTTTGTCATTTTCAGCAATCCGGAAGCACGCAAAAAAGTTTTCATGCAACTGTTTCCAGCCAGCTTGTCGCTGGTCGAGTCTGATCCACGCATGCAGGCACCTCATTATGCGTTTCCCAGTTGTCCTGAAAATCCGTTTCCTGTCACTTTCACCGCTTCAGGCACTGCCGCTGTTTCTGATCCCGCGTGTACCCGGCACGAAGTCGTGAGGCAATAAAAAAGCCGGCATTTGCCGGCTTTTTTATTTAAGCGGGGTGATCAGTAAAGCACGCGGGTACGAATGGTGCCTTCAATCTGCTGCATCTTCTCCAGCGCAACAGCCGAGTATTCAGCGTCCACGTCCATGACCAGATAACCGATGGCATCGTTAGTCATCAGGCTCTGCGCGGCGATATTGATGTTGTTTTCGGCAAACACGCGGTTGACGTTCATCAGCACGCCCGGCACGTTCTTGTGGATATGCAGCAGGCGGTGCTTGCCAGCTTGCAGGGGTACGGCCACTTCCGGGAAGTTGACGGCCGACAGCGTACTGCCGCTGTCCGAGTAGCGGGCGAATTTTTCGGCCACTTCAAGACCGATATTGGCCTGCGCTTCCAGGGTGGAGCCACCGATATGCGGAGTGAGGATGACGTTGTCGAGACCACGCAAGGGCGATTCAAAAACTTCGTCATTGGCCTTGGGCTCTTTCGGGAACACGTCGATGGCGGCGCCACCGATATGTTTTTCCTTGATGGCGGTGGCCAGTGCCTCAAGATCTACGCAGGTACCACGGGCGGCGTTTATGAAGATGGAGCCCTTCTTCATCCGGGCAAACTGCTCGGCGCGGATCATGTTTTTGGTGGACGGAATTTCCGGCACATGCAGGGAAACCACATCGGCGCTGCCCAGCAGCTCATCCAGTGTGCCGACCTGACGGGCATTGCCCAGTGGCAGCTTGGTGACGGCATCGTAATAGATGACGGTCATGCCGAGAGACTCGGCAATCACCGAGAGCTGCGAGCCAATGCTGCCGTAACCCACAATGCCCAGCGTCTTGCCACGGGTTTCCCAGGAGCCTTCCGCCGACTTGCTCCAGCCACCGCGGTGTACCAGCGCATTCTTCTCGGGAATGCCGCGCAGCAGCAGGATCAGCTGGCCCAGCACGAGCTCGGCGACAGAGCGGGTATTGGAGTAGGGCGCGTTGAAAACGGGAACGCCTTTGTTCATGGCGGCCTTGAGATTCACCTGGTTGGTGCCGATGCAGAAGCAGCCGACCGCAATCAGCTTGTTGGCGGCATCCAGCACTTTCTCGGTCAGCTGGGTACGCGAACGGATGCCGACGAAGTGGGCGTCCTTGATCTTCTCGATCAGGGAGTCCTCGTCCAGCGCACCGCGCAGGTATTCGATATTGGTGTAGCCATTGGCGCTCAGCACATCGAGGGCGTTCTTGTGCACGCCTTCCAGCAGCAGGAAGCGGATTTTGGACTTGTCGAGTGAAAGCAGGCTCATAACATCCCCGGGGTCTGGCGGTCCGGCAGGGGCCGGAAAAATAAGGCGCGTATGTTAACATGACGCGCCTTGCGAGCCACCGCCCAATACCGCTGACCCCGGGGTCTGCACCGGTCCGCTCCGGCCTGTTTTTTTGTGGAGTTCTGCTTATGCCTTCGCCTGCCGCCTTCAGCCCCGACGCTCTGGCCCGTCTGACCGCCATTGTTGGTGAAAATCGCGTAAAGACGGATGCGGACAGCCTGAAAACCTGGGGCTGCGACTGGACCAGTATCTATGCCCCGGCTCCGGCTGCCGTCGTTTTTCCCTCCAGCATCGAGCAGGTGCAGGCCATTGTGTTGCTGGCCAACGAGCTGAGGCTGGCCCTCGTCCCCTCGGGCGGACGTACCGGTCTGTCGGCCGGTGCCGTGGCAGCCAGTGGCGAGGTTGTGGTCAGTTTTGACTACATGAACAAGGTGCTGGAGTTCGTGCCGGAAGACCGCATGGTGCGTATCCAGGCGGGCGTGGTGACAGAGCAGTTGCAGGATTTTGCAGAAGAGAAAGGCCTGTATTACCCGGTGGATTTTGCCAGCGCGGGCTCTTCCCAGATCGGTGGGAATATTGGCACCAATGCCGGCGGCATCAAGGTCATCAAGTACGGCATGACGCGGAACTGGGTACTGGGCCTGAAGGTTGTCACGGGTAAGGGCGACATTCTCGAGCTCAACAAGGACATGGTGAAGAATGCGACGGGCTACGATTTCCGTCATCTCTTCATCGGTGCCGAAGGCACGCTGGGTTTTGTGGTCGAAGCCACCATGAAGCTGGAGCGCAAGCCGCGCGACCTGCGCGTGCTGGTGCTGGGCACGCCTGATTTTGCCGCGGTGATGAACATCCTCGCCACCTTCCAGAAAAAACTGGATCTCACTGCTTTCGAGTTCTTCTCCGAGCTGTCCACACAACTGGTGACGGCTCACACCGGCATTCCCCGCCCGTTTGAAACAGCCACACCGTTTTACGTATTGCTGGAGTTTGAAGCGCTGAGCGAAGTCATGGCCGATGAAGCCATGGCATTGTTCGTGCATTGCGTGGAGCAGGGCTGGGTTGTCGATGGCGTGATGAGCCAGAATGAAACCCAGGCCAAAAATCTCTGGCGCCTGCGCGAAGACATTTCCGAGACAATTGCCAGGTTCACGCCGTACAAAAACGACATATCGGTCATCATCCAGCGCGTGCCGGCCTTTATTGCCGATATCGATGCCATCGTTACGACACAGTACCCGGATTTCCAGATTGTCTGGTTCGGCCATATCGGTGACGGCAACCTGCACCTGAACATTCTCAAGCCGGAAAGCATGGCAAAAGAAGATTTCTTTGCCAAATGCAAATCGGTCAATACGCAGGTGTTCGAAACCGTGGAGAAATACCGGGGCTCTGTGTCGGCCGAGCATGGGGTCGGCATGACCAAAAAGCCCTATGTGGGCTATACGCGCTCGCCCGCTGAAATTGCCTACATGAAGGCCGTGAAACTCGTGTTCGACCCCAATAACGTGATGAATCCCGGCAAGCTGATTGATCTTTGAGTGCCGTCACCAGATAACCGAAAGGAACGCACCATGCCGCAGCAGGCCATTTATTTTCCGATTGTGGTATTGGCAATCACCATCGCCCTCATTTTTCTGGTCAAAAATAAAAAGCCGCGTGAATAAGCGGTAATGAATACCGCGCGTCACACCACACAGGAACCCGTTCATGAGCCAGAAAGTCGAATTCTTTTTTGATGTCGTCAGCCCCTACAGCTATGTGGCAGCCGTGCAGGTGGCGCGCTCACCGGTGCTCGCCCATGCGGAGTGGCGCCCCTTTCTGCTGGGCGGCGTGTTCAAGGCCAGCGGCAATGCCGCCCCCATGCACGTTCCGGCCAAGGGCATGTATATGCCGCATGACCTCAAGCGTCTTTTTTCCTACTACGACACGCCTTACCAGTTTCCGGCGGTATTCCCGGCCAATTCACTGACAGCCATGCGCGCCTTGTGCGCGGCCGAACCGGCACAGGTCGAAGATCTCGCGCTCAAGCTGTTTGCGGCGTACTGGGGTCAGGGCCGCAATATCGGTGATGCAGCAGTATTGGCGGAGTTGCTGCCGGCCGATTTGCTGGCGCAAGCCGGCAACGATGCCATCAAGGAAAAACTCAAGGCCAATACCGAAGAAGCCGTGCAGCGTGGCGCTTTTGGTGCGCCCACCTTTTTCGTCGGTGATGATCTCTATTTTGGCGAAGACCGCGTGTTTCTCGTCGAGCATGCCTTGAAGGGATGATGCCATGACATACGCGCATGCCTTTCTGGACGGAAGCCCCTGCCCACTGCCCGTTGGCAAGGTGGTGTGCGTGGGCCGCAACTACGCGGCGCATGCCCGGGAGCTCGGCAATGCCGTGCCGGATGCCCCCATTCTGTTCATGAAGCCGTCTACGGCGCTGGTGCCGCTGCAGGAAGGTTT
>Ga0073914_10000289_pt1 | contig 10397 bp, 10 predicted proteins | sample GWRWT4_30Apr14_FD_71481 | JGI IMG/M metagenome (GOLD analysis project Ga0073914, IMG submission 71481) | Sand microcosm microbial communities from a hyporheic zone in Columbia River, Washington, USA - GW-RW T4_30-Apr-14 | ecosystem: Engineered > Artificial ecosystem > Sand microcosm >... | reverse complement strand
CAGTTACTAGGAAGTATAATAATAATATAACAATTGTGATACTTAATAGAATTCCACCATCCATTTAATTAATTACTTTACATAAATAAAATATTTTTTTAGAATTCATAGAAAGTCTGTTGATTACATTTATTATGTGGTATTTCTGATTGACCAATAATAGATTTTTCTAGTCGTTCAGGTTCCGTCGTTTTACGTAAAACATACATTTCATCAAGATAATCTCCATTGTAACCCACTGGTACAGCGCCCTTCAAACCTTTTGGGTAAAAAACAAAATCTGTTCTAGTATCTGTAACAGGAGAAATATGTGTGTTAGGAATAGATACGAATGTAAAATGTTCTTTGTTTTTACAAAATCTGTACAATGTGTACGATAATGCGCATAAAATAAGTGCTATAATAATTGCATTGTATAGTAGTTTCATTTGTTGTATTTATAAAACAAAATAAAAACAATAATGAAAAATTATATTAAGCCCTGTTCTGTTAAAAATTCAATTTTTTAAATTAAATTACATACTGTGATAACTCTAATTCAACGGAGTAATCATAATTTCTACAATTATAACCATCTAAATCTATTATGATATCATTAATATACACTGACTTGTTGAATTTATGTTGCAAATTCAGCACTTTATGTGTATACGTATCATTTTTATGATCAAGATACACTCTTTCTTTAAAAATTATATCAGATTCATTAATATAGATCGTTAATGTTATAAAACGTTTTTTAACAAGTTTAATTGGGTTATCAGAAATGTATTGATTTTGTGATTTCAAAATAGTTGTCCCATTAAAACCCAATGTACTTAACAAAGAACAATCCATGATATCAAAGTTACCATCATTATTTAAAATACACGTTTTATTGTTAATAATGTTTGTCCTACAATTATAATTATTAGAAGACACAGAGTTAATAGAATCTTCTAAAGACAACATTAATTGTTCAGATGTATAATTTCCTGGTATAATTTTTATATGGTAAGGTTCAGAATACAATTCTTTACCATTATCTGAAAAATTTTCAACAAATATAAATTCATTACATGATTCTGTTATAATATAATCACAGTTAGGTATATCTATTGACAATAATTTAATATCAATGATTTTATCTATAAGAATAGTTGATGAATACTCCTCTAAATGGATAATTGTTTTTTTAATATCAATTTTATTGTGTCCAAGATCAACGACTGATTCTGTTTTAAAATTTTGCCGTAACTGTTGTAGATTGTCTGGTAGATTGGATTGTTGTAGATTGTCTGGTTGGTTGTATTGTTGAGGGTTGTCTCGTTGTGGGTTGTCTGGTGGGTTATCTTGTAGATTGTCTTGGTGTTTTCGTTCTAAAAAAAATTCATTTGTTCTTTTAACTATATCAGTCTGTGTAATATCTTCAATATTAAACTTTATAATATTCTTAAAAATGTACTTTAATAATTCGTTTATAACTATATGATTAATATGGTCTAAATTATTTTTTGAACATTCAGCTTTAAAAACACTTGAACTAATAGTGTTAAAAGCGTTGAAAAAAATTTCATCATATTTCAAATTAATTTTAAGTTTTTTTCTAATATTTTCAAACACAGTATTGATTATATAATCACAATTATCCTCGTGTGTAAAACGTTGTGTTAAATTAGTCGCCATTACTAGATAAAAATAAAAATAAATTTATTTTGTAACTTAAATAATATATACATACATATGGTTTCTAAAGTCAAACCCCGAGCTAACGCAGTAAAAAAGGCAGTAAAAAAGACAGTAAAAAAGACAGTAATTAAATCCCGAACCAAAAAAGGTGGTACAATGAGCACTAAAAACAAATTCTTAACTGGGTTAGGAGCAGTAGGAACATTAGGAGCAGCAGGATTACTTGCTAGATATCATTTAGATAGTATTGCGCGTCGAAACGCCAATATTGCAGATAAGAATATCGCAATAGATTTTCGTAATAAAAAATTAGAACAAGAATACAACAGTAAAATAGGTATTACTGGTAGATTAAATAATATAATTTCAAAATATCTTAGAAAAACAAAAGACAGGATTCAAACACCTTAAAAACATAAATACTGTAATAAAGTACCATGAATTTTATTCAACAAAAGATTGATAGGAAGAAAAAGATATCAAAACCAAAGAAAAATGATCCAGATTCTGTATTAACAATTCATAATAACAAATTAAAATATTTTGAAGAGTTACAATTAAAAATATTGCCACAAAAACAGGCAGAATTACACGAATTAGAATTAAAAAAATCGTATAAATATGATATTAAAATAATGGATCTTAAAAAAGAGATTAAGAACATACAAGAAAAAAAAGAGGAGAATGATTATTATCTTGATACTATACGTATATATCACGATTATGTATTAAACATAGAAAACAGTTCCGTGTCACCTGAACACATCCATAACAGGAAAAATTTAATAAATGAATACTACAATTCTGTAGGTATTTTTAATAATACTTATATAGATACATTCGTACATATATATGATTGTAAAAATTGTAAAAATACAAATACTATGGTGGAACAAGTTGATTGTTTTTCATGTACAATTTGCGGATATACCAGTCGAATGCAAACATATCCAACAGAATTATCATTTCAAGAGAAAAAGGAAAAAGATCCTACATCAAATAATATTGGATATAAAAGAGTAAATTATCTTATAGAGTGTTTAAATCAGATGCAAGCAAAAGAAAATATAAATATTCCAGAAGAAATTATAGACAAAATTTTAATACAAATAGGTAATGAAAAAATAAAAGACCTTTCAAATTTATCTTATATAGATATAAGAAGATATTTAAAAAATACAGGACAGACAAAATATTATGAACATGCTCCTTATATTTTGTTTCTCTTGACTAAGATAAAACCACCACAGATTCCTCCACAAATAGAAGAAAAATTGATATGGATGTTTCAAGAAATTCAAGAACCATATGAACGATTTAAACCTGAAACAAGATCATCTTGTTTTAATTACCCATATTGTATAAATAAACTAATGGAATTATTAGAATTAGAACAATTTAGATTGTATTTTAAATTGTTAAAAGACCGTAACAAAAGACATATACAAGATACAACATGGCAAAAAGTTATGAACTATTTAAAAGAAAATAAGAATCCAAAATCAATTTATGATATAGATTGGAGATTTATTAGAACAGTTTGACAGCTTTTAGTCTGAGAATGCTGCTGGATGTAAATCAGCAGTTCCAAGCCAGATATTTTCTTGATGATAATTTGGTTTATTAAAACCATCAAGATATTCATCTATCTGGTTTTTTACTACTGATACTTTTTGTACGATTTTATTAGCTTCAGGAATCACGTTAGACGTAACAATTTGTGGTACATCAATTTTACTACATTGTAGTATTGGAACTATATAAAAATATATAAATAATAATACTACTAATACTAATAAAATGTTTCGGTTATACGTTATTTTCATTGTACACGAACAAAGTAATGTTATTATATTACAACAAAATAAATTAAATTTTATTGTATAGTATTTTCTTATTTTCATCTTCAAATAGTGTATATAATTCGAGGCATTTCAGTCTTTTAGCTGGATCAGTTATAATATCTGTTAAAAAACGTTTCATATTTGTTTTGTTGCAAGAATCAGTGGACATAAAACTATAAAAATATGTGATAATGAACATTAAAAAAACTCGTTTGTCATCGATTGTAACACAGTGTTCTAAAATTAAGTCATTAATTTCCGGCGTATGTAGAGCATCTACTAAATTATCTACAAATGGTAGAATTTTTTTCTTTTCCGTAAATTTTGTAATTTCTGTGTTGTCCATTTTGTTAAACATAATTTACATTTTTAAATTTAAAAATTATTTTATTTTTTATAATTAATGGATTTAGCAGTACCTATTAGTTTGTTGGTAGGTTTTATAGGATATCAACTCAATAAAAATGGAAAAGTACCAAGAAATTCTAATAACATTAGAGATTCTATTACTAAAAACAATACTCCAAGTTCTATAAATATTTACAACTCTGTAAGTACTAAACAAATAAACCAAGAACAACAACAATTATCAAATGAACGGTACAAACTGGCTAATGATCCTGTAAATACTAATATTATTTCGAATGTTAGAGTTCCTGTTAGAGACTCACTTTTACCATCAGTAAAAGAGTTAGGTAGTAATCCAAATATTACAATTCAGCAGCAAATTACTGAAATGGAAAAAAGCCCAATGTTTAATCCTCCACCATACAAAGTCATTGGCAAAGTAGATGGGTACAGCACAGAAAGTAGTGGTTTTTCTCCTATTTTACAAGAAAATTTTGGAAATGTTTCACAATTGACAGGATTACAAATTGATACAGATCATACAAATATGGTACCACATTTTGGGTCAAGTGTTAAACAAAACATGGATCCAGAAGTAAATCAAGGTATTTTAGAACGTTACACTGGGGTAGGAGGATTAAAAGAAAATAAAAAAAGAGAAGTTGAAACGATGTTTAAACCAACACAACAAAATATTTATGGTCATCATTTTAACCCTGATAGATCCAGAAATATACAAAGTGGATTAAAAACAAATCAACTACCAGTACCGCAAGTCAGGGTGTCTCCATTGCCAGCTGAAAGTAATAGACCACAATATAGAACAAATACTCAACGAAATGTTAACGCAAGAGTAACTAATTTATCAGTTGAACCAAATGCTGGTATCTCACACTCTCAAACTTTAAGAGGTAATATAGGTGTGGTTAGTAAAAATAGACCAGAGACAACTTGGGAGTTAGGTCAAGACAGATTATTAGTTGGTAGTACATTATCTGCACCAACAGCAAGAGAAAATTTCACTAATGGTGGTAGTAGTGCAGCAGAAACTGCTTACAATGTTAGACCGGCTGGAGCAAATGTTAGTGCTCCAACTATAAGACTTAGAAAAACTGGAGACACGATTGGAGGTTATTTAGAAACAATTGTAAGAGATGATAACAGAAACACTGGGCACACTAGTGGTTTTAGAAATATTTCAGGCTTTCAAAAAGAACTAAGTGAAATTGCAAGAGGTTCGTATATTGCAAGAGAAAACGAACGTGCAACAACGTCTAGAATGACATTATTACCAGCTGGAAATTCTAACAGAGGTGAGTATCAAACTCCTATCGACGAAATGAAAGTTACAATGAAACAAACTAATTTGTTCAGTTATACTGGAGGAGCTGTTTCATCTAATTTAAGACCAACAGATAGACAAGCTGAATATAACACTACACGAAATCCTGTAAAAGCAAGTATAAAAAATTACATAGGAAATCCTACAAACTCTTATTATGGAATTACTGATAATTCTAAATATGAAAATATGGAAATTAGATCAAATAAAGACACAATAGCTGATAACAGAAATTACAGTATTAAACATCCACAAGGAATAAAAGAATCATCGGGTCAAGAGTCTCTTAATGTGAGACTAAGAGACGCGACAATTGATACGCCTAATAGTGGGTTTAATTTTACAAACCATTCGATCATACAAGAAATAGCAGATTATACAAAAATTGGTCAAATAGATCATACACAGAATAAGAGTTTACAAGAAACTGATCAAACAGACAGAATTGACCCTTTGTTTGTGTCACAATTAAATAGCAATCCGTATGCTATAGACATTCTTGAATAAAAAATTGAATTTAAAAAGTTGTTTTTACTAAATTAGTAAATGAAAATAACAGTAGACACTCTTGATGAAATATTTAGGTTTACAGATAAACCACAATTTGTATTGTACTTTAAGAAATACATAACAAGGCAAACAATACGAGTGTTGTACAAAAATTTGTCAATTGATAAACAAGCTAAAAAAGGTAATTTACAAACAATTAAGTACCTACATCTTGTTGGTGCTAGTTGTACTACATATGCAATGGACTGGGCAAGTGAACATGGGTTTCTCGAAGTTGTAAAGTACCTACACGAAACTGTTGGTGCTGAGTGTAGTATATTTGCAACGGAAAACGCAAGTAAAAATGGGTTTCTCGAAGTCATGAAATATTTACACGAAACTATTGGATCAGAGTGTACAACAGATGCAATGAACTGGGCAAGTGAACATGGGTTTCTCGAGGTCGTAAAGTACCTTCACGAAATGGTAGGTGTTAATTGTACAACAAATACAATGGACTGGGCAAGTTATCATGGGTTTCTCGAAATTGTAAAGTACCTACATGAAAATGTTGGTGCTGAGTGTACTACCAATGCTATGAAGTGGGCAAGTGAAAAAGGTCATCTTGAAGTCATGAAATATTTACACGAAACTGTTGGTGCTAACTGTACAACAGATGCAATGGACTATGCAAGTTCAAATAATTGTCTCGATGTTGTAAAGTACCTTCGTGAAACTGTTGGTGCTGAATGTACTACAAATGCAATGAAATGGGCAAGTTATACTGGGTTTCTCGATATTGTAAAATATCTACACGAAACTGTTGGTGCTGAGTGTACTACAGATGCAATGGACTTGGCAAGTGCAAAGGGGTTTCTTGAATTCGTAAAGTACCTTCACGAAACGGTTGGTGCTGAGTGTACTACAGATGCAATGAACAATGCAAGTAAAAATGGGTTTCTCGAAGTCGTGAAATATTTACACGAAACTGTTGGTGCTAAGTATACTACAGTTGCTATGAACTTAGCAAGTGAAAATGGTCAGCTTGAAGTTGTAAAATACCTTCATGAAACTGTTGATGCTAAGTGTACTACAAAGGCAATGACCAGGGCAAGTCGAAATGGTCATCTTGACATTGTAAAGTACCTACACGAAACTGTTGGTGCTGAGTGTACTACCAATGCTATGAAGTGGGCAAGTGGAAATGGTCATCTTGAAGTTGTAAAGTACCTACACGAAACTGTTGGTACTAAGTGTACTAAAGATGTAATGGACTATACAAGTACTCGAGGTCATCTTGAAGTTGTAAAGTACCTTCACGAAATTGTTGGTGCTAAGTGTACTAAATATGCAATGACCAGGGCAAGTGATAATGGGTTTCTCGATGTTGTAAAGTACCTTCATGAAACTGTTGGGTTTTTTTAGCAGTGTAATTATAAAGTTGATGAATTAATTCGTGAAAATTAAAAAATGAAAATAAATATTTTTTAATTTAAAGTTAAAAAATAATAATAAAAATAATAATAAAAATAATATGAAAAAGATAACTATGTTGTGTAGTTATCTTTTTTTATAAAAAATTGAATTTAAATAATTATTTATTAAAAATACTATAAAATGACGCTACTAGTAACAGTAGACACTCTTGATGAAATATTTAGGTTTACAGATAAACCACAATTTGTATTGTACTTTAAGAAATTGATGTCAAGACAAACCATACGAGTTTTGTACAAAAAATTGTCAATAGACAAACAAGCTAAAAAAGGTAATTTACAAACAATCAAGTACCTTCATCTTATTGGTGCTGAGTGTACTACCAATGCTATGAAGTGGGCAAGTGAAAATGGGTTTCTTGATGTCGTAAAGTACCTTCACGAAACTGTTGGTGCTGATTGTACTACAAATGCAATGAACCAGGCAAGTACTAATGGGTTTCTAGATGTTGTCAGGTACCTACATGAAACTGTTGGTGCTGTTTGTACTACAAATGCAATGGACTTGGCAAGTAATCGTGGTCACCTTGAAGTTGTAAAGTACCTACATGAAACTGTTGGTGCTGTGTGTACTACATATGCAATGAACTGGTCAAGTAATTATGGGTTTCTCGAAGTTGTAAAGTACCTACACGAAACTGTTGGTGTTGTGTGTACTACAAAGGCAATGACCAGGGCAAGTGATAATGGTCATCTTGAAGTCGTGAAATATTTACACGAAATTGTCAAAGTGTAATGTATGCTAAAAATAAAAACATAAAAATAAAAACATAAACATAAAAAATACATAAAAAAGTCAACTACGCAACGTAGTTGACTTTTTTTATTGACAAAAAATTGTGTAGATTAAAAAAAGTAATTTAATTTGGATATACAAATGTAAGTACAGTATGTCTAAACAACCAAATTTCGGAAAAAGTTTGTCTGGATATACTCCATTGTCAGCTGCAGTATTAGAAACTATTGGAGAATCTGTAGCTGCTGTTATGAGCAGTGGTTTAACATTGAATAATGTAACTATATCAGGCGGGACTATTGATGGTGTTACAACAGGTTCCAGTAGCCCTGGTATACTTTATGTGACAAATTTTTATTCAGGACAACCTGGAATAGGTTATACAGGGTGTTTTTATGGTAATACAGTTGGTAAATCTGCCTGTTGGGATCCTGTAACAGCAACTTGGAATATTTCAGGAAATTTAACAGTTACAGATACATCAAAATTTGGAAATTTACAAATACTTAATAATACATTAAGTTCAACAAATCCCAATGGAAATATTTTTATAAACACCTTAGGAACTGGTGTATTAAATATTACAGCACCTATAAACCAAACTACTACAAATGGAAATATCATTTTTAATACTACAAATGGGACGTACAATCTTAATTCTGGGTTAACTAACACTTTAAATAGTGGTACAAATACAGACATTACAACACAAAATGGAGATATAACACTTGAAACAGGTTTAGCAATACCATTGAGTAATATAACGTTTATAACAACTGGTGTTTCAAGTGTTACTGTTACTACAAGTACTAATCACGGTCTTGTAACAGGAGATAAAGTCACTATTACTGGTACAAATAATGGGACAGATGGTGTATATACAGTTGGTACTATTTTTTCTAATACAACATTTAGTATTCCAGTTTCTAGTCCAGTACTGTCCACTGGAACAGTTGGAACAGTAGTAAAACATAATAATATATATTTAACAGCATCTGATAGTATTTATATACCACAAGACACATTATTAACGTTTGGCGACGTTAGTACTTTATCTACAGATGGGACAAATACTATTTTAGATACTGGAACTGGCAACTTTACAGTAAATGGTGATTTAAAGGTTATTGGTGACACAACATACATAAAAAGTACTGTAGTAAGTATAGATGATCCTGTTTTCAATGTTGGTGGTATTGACCCGCTTATTGTAGATGATGGTATGAACAGAGGAATATCTGGAAAATATTATGATACAACATCAAAATTAATGTTCTTTGGAAGAAATTCTTCAGGATGTTTTACTTATATACCAGATGCAATAGAAGTTAGTCCGAATGTATTTACAGGAACACCAGGTTGTATGACTGTTGGTCCTTTGACATCTACTAATGTTACAATAACAGGTGGTGGAACTATAACTGGGTTAACCAATCTTACAGTTCCAACCTTAAATACATGTAATATTACCTGTACTGGGGTGATGACGATAACTGGAACATCTGGTGTAAACATAGTATCACCATTAGTTACAACGTCATCACATTTTACAGCTACTGGGACTATAACTGGGGCAACAGGTGTATTTACAGGAGCTATATCAGGTGGTTCAAGTACTATTACAGGGAATACAACAACAGGGTCATTAAATGTCACAAATAACACAACAACTGGTACATTAACAGTAAATAATCTCGCAACAGTAGGGTCATTAAATGTTACAAATGATGTACACATATTAGGAGATCTAATAGTAGACGACACAATCACAACACTAGATATAACATCAACAGGTACTGCAAATGTTAATAATCTTAATATAACAGGAATAATAACAGGTCTTCCAGGTATAACAATAGAACACTTATCAATTACGGGAGGTGGAGTTGTTAGTCCGGCCGCAGCTATAAATATTACTTTTATAAATATCACATCTTCAGGTATAGCTACAGGAGTTCTTCCAAATGGAACAGTTGATGGTTTTATAAAGTATATTTTTATTTCAAGTAGCGTTAGTGGTAGCAGTTATAAATTAACAGCTACAAGTAATTTAATAGATATTGGAACGGGTACAACAGCATCTAAAGTATTGACATTTAAAACAGCAGGATACAGTATAGTGTTAATGTGGGACCACAACAATAGTCATTGGCTATTTATAAATGCAGGTGTTTGTATTGGTAGTACTTAAAAAATAAAATGTATAAGTACATATGGTAGATGATAATGAATTGGTAAAATTACTTTTAAATTTTCCAAACAAACCATGGGAATGGAGTTAGTCCTGTTCAATTAAAAATTAACTAATTTTAATATTATTCAATAATAATTAAAAAACTCATTTAATTTTGTTTAAAAAATAAAGTTAATTACTAATTAACACCCAGGTATATACGACAGTTGTTTATGAATATAAGTTTTTGTACATCAAATCAAGCTGCAAAATTTCTAAATATACACCCAAACACTCTTAG
>Ga0073914_10000281_pt1 | contig 10515 bp, 11 predicted proteins | sample GWRWT4_30Apr14_FD_71481 | JGI IMG/M metagenome (GOLD analysis project Ga0073914, IMG submission 71481) | Sand microcosm microbial communities from a hyporheic zone in Columbia River, Washington, USA - GW-RW T4_30-Apr-14 | ecosystem: Engineered > Artificial ecosystem > Sand microcosm >... | reverse complement strand
TCAACGGCGGAACCAGAATTTCCGGATTTTCATTGGCGCTGATTTTGCACCGGGCGTCGTATCTTCGGATGCCGATACCAAGATCAACAATCTGCCGGTGATGAAAAACCTGCCCACGGGTGTTTCGCGCGCGCCATTTGGCAGCCAGGAATGGGAAGCAGAAATGCAGCGGGACTTCCTGACCGCGCTGATATCAGGAACCTTGCTGGTGTTTGCCGTTCTGGTCTTGCTCTATCACCGTTTCATGTCACCGTTGGTCAACATGGGCTCATTGCTGCTCGCGCCGCTGGGCGGAATGCTGGCACTGGCCATTGTGCAACAACCGATATCAATGCCGGTATTCATCGGTGTCCTGATGCTGTTCGGCATTGTTGCCAAAAACTCTATCCTGTTGATCGATTTTGCGATTGAAGAAATGGCACGCGGCGTTCCCAAGTTTCAGGCTATTATGGAAGCTGGACATAAACGTGCTCAGCCGATCGTCATGACAACCGTTGCTATGACCGCAGGGATGGTGCCGACCGCATTGTCGCTGGGCGGCGATGGCCAATGGCGTGCCCCTATGGGTACGGTCGTGATCGGTGGGCTGATCGTTTCCACATTGCTGACCTTGCTTATCGTACCGGCCGGCTTCAGCCTTGCCGACGGTTTTGAAAAGCGCGTTGGTCCGTGGTTGCGCACCCGTCTATTGACATATGACCCCGACAAGCATGGCGAGGGTATGCCCAACGTGGTCGTTGCCGGCAAAAAGCCGCCGAAAGACAAGGGCGACCTTGGCGGTTTGCAGCCTGCCGAGTAATTGCCACACTTGGCAGCGCGGCACGCCTTGGCTAAGGCATTGATGTGAAGTCAGCCAATCAACTGGGTCAGTCCGAAAAGACGCGCTATGCAGAGCGAGATGCCGAACTGCGACAGATGCGGATTATCGCCACCGCCCTGTTGTTGTTTATGGCCTTGCTGTTCGTCGGCGGCAAATACATGGAAACCCGTTACGAAGGCCATTGGGGCTTCTTGCGCGCATTTGCCGAGGCGGGTATGGTCGGCGGGCTTGCCGATTGGTTCGCCGTTACCGCCCTTTTCCGCCACCCGCTTGGCATTCCCATTCCGCACACCGCGATCATCCCGAATAACAAGGAACGATTAGGCCGAACACTCGCCAGTTTCCTGCGCAGTAACTTCCTGACAACGAAAGTCGTCGCCCGCCGCGTCCAGCGTATGGATGTTGCAGGCGCGATAGGCAAATTCCTGAGCGCGCCGTCTGGTGGCGAGGGCCGAATGCGCATGGGTGCATCGCGGTTAATGGGCGACATGCTCGCTGCGCTCGACGACGAGCGCTTAGGAGGCGTTGCGAAGAGTGCGATCCGCAAGCAGCTGGAAGCGCTCGATATCGCTCCCTTGCTCGGCCAACTCCTGTCGGCAATGATCAAGCAGCGGCGGCATGTTCCCGTTCTCGACGGCATCATCAAATGGGCTTCGAAAACGTTGGATGCCAACGAAAACCTGATCAGGGCGATGGTCGAAGAGCGCGCCAATACGATCATGCGTTGGACCGGCCTCGACGACCGCCTCGCCGATGCAATCGTAAATGGCCTTACCAAATTGCTCCACGATATGGCCGCAGACCCCGACCATCCGTTGCGTGAAAAGGGTGAAGAGGGATTGGCTAACCTTGCCTACAACTTGCGCCACGACAAGGAATTGCAGGCCAAGGTCAATCACTGGAAGGGACAATTGCTCGAAAATCCGGCGATGAGCAAATGGATCAACAGCCTCTGGGATCAGGGACGCAGCGGCTTGCTGAAGGCGGCCCGCAACCCCGATGCGGCCTTGGCCGGCAGCTTTGGCGATGCTCTGATCAAATTGGGCGGAACGTTGCAAGAGGATGCGCGCCTCAAGTACCAGATCAACCGCTTTGCCCGCCGCGCAATTGTCGGCACTACCGAAAATTACGGCGACAATATAGTCGCGCTGGTATCCGACACCATCAAGGTCTGGGACGCTTCCACCATCACTGACCGCGTGGAAAATGCCGTCGGCAGCGACCTTCAGTTCATCCGCATCAACGGGACGTTGGTGGGCGGGATCGCGGGGATCGTCATTCATGCCGTGGGGTTGTTGATCTAACGCGCCTATTTGTCGGCCGCGCTGGAAGCCCGAGACGGAGCGCAGAATAGCCTACAACGCCCCGATCATCCGTTCTGCCGCATCTGCCGCGCGTTTTGCGGCGCGTTTCAAATTGCTTTGAAAGTCACCGCTGCTGGCGCCGTCTGCATTGTCGCTGGTCGCCTTGATCGCGGCCCAGGGCAGATCCATTCTTGCCGCGGCTTGCGCGACGGCGGCGGTTTCCATATCGACTATGTCACCCCCCAACGCGTCGTGCAGGCGCCTGCCGAGATCGGGGCTTTCAATAAACGCGTCGCTGGTAATGATCCGCACTTTTGGCAGGCCGATGTCCGGTGTTGCTTTGGCACGGAACGCCTCGATATGTTCTTCGCCGATGGGCCATGCGCCTGCGCTGTAATGGGCGAAATGGTCGTGCCGTGCAGCGCCATAATCGCCTTGCACAGCCTCGACGATCTGAAAACAGTCGGCGTCGACATTGGTCAATTTACCCGCCGTGCCTACAACCAGCAACATTTGTACATCATAATGATCGACCAGCATCATCGCCGCCATCGCCGCGTTGACCTTGCCTATACCGCTGCAGGTGATCACGATATCCTTGCCGGCAAAGCGCACTTGGCGGACGAGAAATCCGTGCAAAGGTTCACCATGCGCGCCCTGCCCTGAAAACAACGCAGCCGCTTCGGCGTCAACGCCGGTAATGATACCTATCCGTTCGATCATGCTGACTGCCTATCTAATACTTAAAGCAATGACTTAACGCAGTTTTTATGCGATTATCATGACAACGGAAAATTATCCCCCTGCTGCGATCATATCTTCGATCCGCACAAATTTCTCGCGCGGGGCTCCGTCGCGGGCGCGGGCGGTTTCGGCTTCTTCGATCTTTTTCCAGTCGCTGAACTTCACGACCTGAACGCCGCGCTTTTCCAGAATGGCATCGAGCCCCGGCCGTCCGGTTTTGCCTGCACCATCGCCAATATCATCAGCCACAATGTCGATGATAGTATAACCGTCGGGCCGGTTGGTGCCGATGGTTCCCGACGGACCGCGCCGCGCCCATCCGACACAATAAAGTCCCGGTAAAATACGCCCTTCGACATTGGCAAAGCGGCCGCGACCATGTTCAAACGGCACGCCTTCAATCGATGGTGTCTGGTACCCGATGCAGCTGATAACCATATCGCAGTCGATGGTATAGTTTTCACCCGTGCCGATGCTGCGGTACTGGTCATCCAGCCGGGTGCGTTCAACGACGATGCGTTCAACCTTGCCATCGCCTTCAATTGCGACAGGCGCTGCGAAGAAATCAAAATTGATGCTGATTTCCTTGTCGGCGCGATAGGCCTCTGGAATAGCTGCGAATTCGCGCAAATGGGTGACCGATTTACGCATACCCGGTTCCAACAGGGCGTCATCGCCCAACTCGGGAAGGTCGTCCGGCTCAACGCGGGGAGTCGCCCGTTGCAGATGCCCCAATTCGCCCAGCTCCTTAGGCGTCATCGCAATCTGGTGCGGACCACGGCGACCCAATATGGTGATATCCTCCAATTTGCTATCGTCGAGCATATCGAGCGCGTGGCTGACAATGTCGGACCCGCCAAATTCGGCCCGGGTTTTGGACAGGATGCGCGCCACATCAAGGGCGACATTGCCGTTGCCAATGATGACCACATGCCGGCCATCCAACGGGGGTTCGATATCGGCAAAATCAGGATGGCCATTGTACCAGCCGACAAAGGCCGCGCTGCCAAAAACACCGGGCAAATCGCCGCCCGCGATGTCCAGCGCTCGGTCATTGGGTGCGCCTGTCGCCAATATCACTGCATCATAAAGGCCTTGCAGCTCGTCGATGCTGACATCCTTGCCCACGGTAACATTGCCGACAAAGCGGACATTGTCGGACAGTGCGACCTTTTCATAGCGGCCCGAAACCGCTTTGATGGATTGATGATCGGGCGCAACGCCGAAGCGGATCAGGCCAAAGGGAACCGGCAACCGGTCGATGATATCGATACGGACATCAGACCCGAATTTCTTTTGCGCCGCTTCTGCGGAATAATAGCCTGCCGGGCCGGAACCAATAATCGCGATATGCCGCATGGGCTCTCTCCTTACCCCTGATTCGACACGCTAACGTCGAACCGGCGAAAGGGAAGAGTGCATTATGCGGCTTGCTTCACTTCTTCCCTTTTATCGAGGAAATCGCGGATTGCCGCGATGCTTTGTTCGACGTGGCTCAACAGAAAAAGATGCCCGCCATCTTCGACCACGAACAATTCGCTATTGGGGATCAGGAAGTTCAGGAATTTCCCGTTGGCGAGCGGCACAATCTGGTCATCCCCGCCCATCATGATCAGCGTTTCGGTTTGCAAAAACGGTAAAAACGGCGCGCTGGTCCAGCCCATCATCGCCATCAACTGATAGAAATATCCGGTTTTCGACGGCGGTTTCAGGCGGTTGATATGCTCCGCCTTGTTGCCAACCATGCCGCCATAGAGCGTCTGGAAATGCTTGGCCATATAATCAGGGTCGATGTAGCGGCGCGGATCGGCCATTTTCAGCAATGCGGCGGGATTGCCCGGTACCATCAGCATGCCTGCGCTGGTTGCGACAAGAATGAGCTTGTTGGTACGCGCGCTGTTCTGGATAGCAAATTGCTGCGCCATCGCCCCGCCCCAGCTGACACCCATCACGTCAACTAGCGGCATTTCGAAACGGTCGAGCAACAACGCAGCAATACGCGACATCAGGATCGCATTATAAGGCACCACCGGATCGGGCGAACCACCAATGCCGGGCATGTCGAATGTAATAAAGTCGCGATCGACCAGCAATTCCGCCATCGGCGCCATCGCCTCGATATTCGCGCCAATGCCGTTGAAGAACAATATGGGCAGCTTGGGACTCGCCTTGCTGGCGCGCCAGACAGCAACGCGCAAAACGCGGCCATCGACGGTTTCCATACTGTAAACTGGCTCGCGGCCCTTGGTCATAATCGTTCCCCTGCCCTTATATACGGGTCGCTGGGCTTTGGTTTAACCGAACGGTTAGATGGTGCAAGTAACATAATTTAAATGCTTTGATCTAAGCGATGTGCGAGCTGATCGATCGATTTTTGAAAAGCCTCGTGTCCGCTGCCCGTTACAAGCCAGTTGTCGTAGTAAAGTATTTGGAACTGATCTGATCGAAAATCGTTCGAAACGCTAACGCATTCGTCGAAGCCACAATAGCCGAAAGTCACAACTTGATATCGGAGTTCGTTTTTGGTTCCAAGAGTTTCTCCGATGTAGTCCGGAGTCCGTTTCACAATAAATCTTTCACCCTTTTTTTTCGCCATTTTTGCAAATTGCTGTTTGAGCAGACTTTGTCCAATTTCTGGACTTACCTCTACAAACGTTGCGCTTTTCAACTCGTACGTCAGCATCAGCACTTTGTTAAGGTAGGCTGCAGTGAACGCGGCCAATATCAGCATAACGAGTGCAACAACGACGATTGATGCAATAAATTTGCGGGACAAGTTTCTCAATTCAAACTGTTCGCGCATCAGGCGCGCGCCGCAACAGCGCTTCTGCGCTCAAATCCCCATCGATATCGGGCCAGTAGATCCCAAAGTCATCGCTGCATTTTTCCCAGTTTACGTGCTGCGTAGTGGGGCACATGCCAAGCGAGGAAACCAAGCCGGCGGCACAGAAATCGTGCGCCCGTACTTCAAGAACCCGCTCGTTACCCGCCCTCTCACTCCAGAACATACAACCCGGGCGCAGCCTCCATTGCAGGATGTGCCTTGCTGCCAAGCACTGCCGGTGCCGCAACTTCCTTGCCCGACCGCGCGTGGAGCCATTCCATCCAGTAGGGCCACCAGCTTCCGGCTACTTCCTCGGTGCCTTTCATCCACTCGCCGACGTCGGCGGGGGCCTTGCCCTTTGAATGCTTCCAGTATTTCGCCTTGGGGTTGCCCGGGGGGTTCAGGATCGCCTGCATGTGGCCGGCTTGGCTCAGGATGAACTCGACATTCTTGCCGCCGAACAATTGCGTCGACCGGTAACAGGCGCGCCATGGGGTAATATGGTCGGTGGTGCCGCCAAGTATGAACATGTCGCCTGTGACCTTGGTCAAATCCAGCGTGTGATCCGCTATCTCGAACGTCCCTGGCGCGGCATATGCATTGGCCTCGAACAGTTCGAGGAAATCGCCCATCAGCGCCGAAGACAGGTTGGTCGCATCGGCATTCCAGAACAAGATATCGAACGCGGGCGGATCGTCGCCGAGCAGATAATTGTTGATGACATAGTTCCAGATCAGGTCATTGGGCCGCAGCCACGCAAAACCGCGCGCGAGGCTGGAGCCTTCAATCACGCCCTTCTTTGCCGCGCGCTGCCGCGCAAGCGCGATACCATTGTGCGAGACCATTGACGACGCTTCGGTATCGCCGGGCTTTGGTTCCAGAACACACACCATCATCGTGATCGCATTGGCGCGGGTATCGCCCATTGAGGCCAGCTTGGACAGCAGGACCGACATGGTCTGCCCGCCCGAACAGCCACCCGACACATTGACCTTATCGCTGCCGGTGACGTCGCACACCACATCGAGTGCCTTGATGCAGCTTTCGATATATTCGGCCATGCCCCACACGCCCATATCATCCGTGGGATTCCGCCAGGAAATCATGAACGGCTGGATACCGTGATCGGTCTGCCATTTGATCACCGACTTTTCGGGTGAAAGGTCGTTGATATACATCTTGTTGATCTGCGGCGGGATCGTCAGTTGCGGGATCGCATAGACCTTGTCGGTCGTGGGCGCATATTGGATCAGTTCGAAGCGTTCGTCGCGATAGACGACCGAACCCTTGGCGGTGGCGACATTCTCGCCCAGTTTGAACGGCTTCTTGTTGACCTGGCTCACCATCATGTCGTTGTGGACCATGTCGTTATACGCGTTTTTCAGACCCTTCACGAGGCTGAGTCCGCCCGAGTCCACCAGCCGCTTCTGCGCGGTCGGGTTGCCGATCAGACTGTTCGTCGGGGACATCGCGTCGATGATGATCTGAGAGATGAAGTTCGCGCGGTCGCGTTCCATTGCGTCGAGTTCAAGATCCTCGATATAGCTTTTGACGCCTTTTTGCACGGCGAGATAATATTGTGCACCGGCCTTGAAAAAGGGGTTAAAGGTCCACGCCGGATCCATGAAGCGCTTGTCCTTGGGATCGGGCGCTATATCGGACTTTCCGGTGATGATCTTTACGACATCTTCGCTGAAATTACCGGCAGCCTTAAACGCCTTGTCCGGATTAGTCGCGGTCTGGCGCAGCATCAGGCCGATTGCGCCAATAAAATCCTCCCGCGCCAATCCCGCCAACGGTCCCAGCGCCATCGTCGCGTCATTGGCGGCGTCAAAGGCCCCGGCCATACCGCTGAAAGGTGCACCCTTTTTAGGCTTCTTTGCGCCGGTCTTTTTTTCGGCGCCCTTGTCCGCTTTTGCAGCCATAAATCTCTCCTCTTCCCGGACGAGAGATTGCACGGACTTTCGCCGACGTCAATTGAGCTGAATTCCCGAATTGGTAACTATCGCTTTTCCGGAAGGTCGAAAATGAAGTGCGCCATCGCCAGACCGGATAGCGCACCCAATATTTGGGCAACGATGAACGGGGCGACATCAACCGGGGCAATTCCGGCAAAGCTGTTGCTCAGGCTGCGTGCGATCGTAATCGCCGGATTGGCAAAGCTGGTCGATGACGTAAACCAGTAGGCCGCGACTATATAAAGCGACACACTGATAGGCACCAGATGGGCGCGGGTTTTCAATGTCCCCAATATGGTCAGAACCAGACCCGAGGTTGCAACAAATTCACCCATCCATTGGCCAACGCCGGTTCGGGTCTTGGTCGAAAGCTGCCATATCGGCTCATCAAACATCACATGCGCGATCCACACCCCTGCGATCCCTCCTGCCAGTTGCGCCAGGAAAAAGGCAAGCGCCGTCGTAGTCGCCAAATCCTTGCGGAGCCGCATCACCAACGTCACTGCCGGGTTGAAATGTGCGCCCGAAACCGGCCCAAGCATCGTTATCAGCGTAAACAACATCGCCCCAGTCGCCACGCTGTTCCCCAGCAGTGCTACAGCCACGTTACCGCCCGACAGGCGCTCGGCCATAATCCCAGACCCGACGACGGTGGCAAACAGGAAAAAGGACCCCAACGCCTCTGCCGCTAACGGACGGCGAAGTGCCGCCGTCACGCCGTCACCTGTGCCGAAGCGCCCTCTTCCTGGCCAATTCGGGCGAGCTTCGCCTTAAGGGCAAGATCGTCGATAGCCGACAGCGGCAGCGCCAGAAACAATTCGATCCGCCGCCGCAAATAACGCAGCGCCTGAACGAAAGCGTCCCTTTGCCCTTCGCCCTCAACCGCAGCGGGGTCTTCAATGCCCCAATGCGCAGTCATCGGATGCCCCGGCCAGACCGGGCACGTTTCCCCGGCCGCATTGTCGCAGACAGTGAAGATGAAATCGATGACCGGGGCGTCGGCGACGGAAAATTCGTCCCAGCTTTTCGAACGGAAACCTTCGTGCGGAAAACCGAGTCCTCTGAGTACATCCAGCGCCATCGGATGCACCTGCCCCTTGGGAAAGCTGCCCGCACTGAAAGCGCGGAACCGGCCCGCTCCGTCGTGGTTGAGCAGGGATTCGGCCAGTATCGACCGTGCAGAATTGCCTGTGCACAAAAACAGGACGTTATAAATCCGCTCCGCCATGGCTCAGCAGCATCCCTTGGGTGCCGCCTCGACCTTGGGGGCGCAGCAGGCGGTGGCGGCGGCATTGTCGCCGCTGAGCTGCTCGAAATCGGGGCTGTCACCATAGACGGTGGACTCGCCCTGGGTCAGGAATGCCTCCCACACCACACCGTTCGGGTCAGCGATCCAGCTTTTCTCCGACTTGGCGTAGCAGCAGGTTGTCGCGCCTTCTTCCAGCACCGGGCCGCCCGCTACCTTCAACCGTCCATAGACGTCGGCGAGTTCGGCCTCGTCTTCGACCTGGATACCCAGATGTTCGACGCCCTTGGACGCGCCTTCCTTGCAGGAGATTGCGAAATTGACGCGCGGATCTTCAAGCATCCATTTGGCGTAATCGGACTTGGTCACGCTCGGTTGCGCGCCGAACAGGGCAGAGTAAAAACCGATCGACTGGCCGAGATTTTCGACCCCGACATGTACGTGAAGCCTTTTCATGCGGCATTCCTTTCATCTGTATTTTGGGGTTCGCAAGAAGTCGCAGGCGCGCAGCTTTGCCCGCCGCAGCAATTTTCGGTGAGATAGGCCATCAACCCGCCCATCGCCGCATAGTCCGCGCTATAGATTAGCGAACGGCTCTGGCGTCTTTGCCGGATGAGGCCGGCATGATTGAGCTGGGCGAGATGGAAGCTCATCGACGAAGCCGGCGCGCCCACCGCTTCGGATATGGCGCCAGCAGAAAGTCCCGCTTCGCCCGCCTGTACCAGCAACCGGAACGCCGCAAGGCGATGCTCCTGCGCGAGGGCGGCGAGAGCGCGAATGGTGGTGTTACTGTCCATAAGGAATCCATATTTCTATAATTATCGAATCATCGAATAAAGTGCCACCCTTGTTTTGTCAACACAGGTGGGCTGGATTTTGCGGGGCCATGCTGCCATCACCCCTTTCCATGTCGTTGATTGAACTTGTTGCCGTCCTGCTCGGCCTTGCCAATATCGTGCTGATTATCCGGCGGTCGGTGTGGAATTTCCCAGTCGCCATCGTCATGGTCAGCCTCTATTTCTTCATCTTCCGCGACGCGCAGCTGTATAGCGATGCGGCGCTTCAATTCTTTTTCGCTCTCGTCAATCTCTATGGCTGGTGGAGCTGGCATCGCAACCGTGCGGATATCGGCGAAGTTGTTGTCCGCCGCCTGCCCCCCTTTGGCTATGCGCTCTGGATCGCAGGGTCGGTCGCCGCCATCTGGGCGTGGGGCGCTTTCATGGGCAGTTACACCCAGACCAGCTATCCCTATTGGGACGCGTCGGTGGCGATGCTTTCGGTTGCCGGTCAAATCCTGATGGCTCGGCGTTTCGTCGAGAACTGGCACTGGTGGATCGTGGTCAACCTGATCTCGATCCCGCTTTATGTGTTGAAGGGTCTATATCTCACCGCCGGGCTCTATGGCGTTTTTCTGGTCCTCGCGATTGCGGGGCTGGTGGCGTGGCGCAAGGCGGAGGTGCGGCCATGACCAAACGCATCTGTCTTCACGGCCCGGAAAGCACGGGCAAATCTACCCTCGGCACACGGCTTGCCGCACATTTGGGCTGCGAAGTGGTGCCCGAATATGGCCGCGCCTACTGCGAGGCGCATGGCACCGACATCGGCATGGCCGAACTGGT
>Ga0073914_10000278_pt1 | contig 10538 bp, 10 predicted proteins | sample GWRWT4_30Apr14_FD_71481 | JGI IMG/M metagenome (GOLD analysis project Ga0073914, IMG submission 71481) | Sand microcosm microbial communities from a hyporheic zone in Columbia River, Washington, USA - GW-RW T4_30-Apr-14 | ecosystem: Engineered > Artificial ecosystem > Sand microcosm >... | reverse complement strand
AACAATTCGATATCGCCGATTAACGGGATACCTTCTGAAAGCGCCTTGTCCGCAATGGGATGGCGGTTGATCGGCACCCCGGGTGAAACGACGATCCCAGCATATCCCGACAAATCTGCATCCAAAGGATCGGCAATTTGGGCTATATCCGCAACCTTGGCGCGCGCGCCTTCATCATTATCCCAAGCCAGAATTTCCGCACCACCCGCAGCAAGCGAGCGCGCCGCAGCAAGGCCCGAGCGTGCGAGGCCCAAAAGAGCAAATTTGCGGTTTTTAAAGGCCGGACTGGTAATCATCTGAGCTTGAGGGTTGATAGACCCGCAAGCGCCAAAACGAAAGCCACAATCCAGAATCGGATGACAACGGTCGGCTCTGACCAGCCAAGCTGTTCGAAATGATGATGAATGGGCGCCATGCGGAAAATGCGCTTGCCGGTGCGTTTGAACCAGAACACCTGAATAATTACCGATAGGGCTTCGACGACGAATAATCCGCCGATAATGGCAAGCACAAATTCGTGATGCGCAACTACAGCTATCGCGCCGAGCGTACCGCCGAGTGCGAGACTTCCGGTGTCGCCCATGAAAACTGCCGCTGGCGGGGCGTTGAACCACAGAAATGCAAGGCCTGCGCCAACAATGGCGCCACACAGCATCGCCAAATCACCTGCGCCCAGGTAAAACGGAATCCCAAGATAGGCGGCATATTTGGCGTTACCCACCATATACACAATCAACATGAACGCGATGGAGGCAATAATCACTGGCATGGTTGCCAAACCGTCCAGGCCATCGGTCAGGTTAACCGCATTGCCAAAAGCCACGATAACAAAAGCCCCGAACGGCACATACCACCAGCCCAGATCAAGCACTGGACCATTTACAAAGGGCAGATACAGCATACCGCCCGACTGCCAAACGATCAATGATACAGCGACCCCTGCAATCGCAAATTCCAAAAGCAAGCGCACTTTGCCCGAAACGCCTTTGTGACTGCGCTTTTTCACTTTGTCATAATCGTCCATGAACCCGACAATACCAAAGCCCGCCATCACCAACAAACACGCCCAGACATATATATTTTCCAAATTCATCCACAAAAGCATCGACGTGGAGATCGCAATCAGGATCATCAGGCCGCCCATCGTCGGCGTTCCTACTTTGGCCAGATGGGTCTTCGGCCCATCGCTGCGGATCGGCTGCCCCTTACCCTGACGAACACGCAGCATCCCGATGAATTTAGGTCCGATCAGCAAGCCGATAACAAGCGCTGTCGCAACAGTAGCCCCTGAACGGAAACTTAAATAACGCAACAGGTTCAGGATACCGGGAAACCCTAGATATTCTGCCAATAAATATAGCATTAGCTTTTTCCACCCACCAAGCTGCTGACAATGGCCGAAAGTCCCATACTATTGGAACCCTTGACCAGAACCGTATCGGAAACACGTAATTCGCGATTAAGAACCTCAAGCGCTTCATGTGCCGAAGCGCAATGCGCGATTACTGAAACACCCTCAACCCCCGCACGTAGCTTCTCGGCGAGAATTTGCATCTCTTCACCGACCAAAATTGTAAAATCTACTTTTGCGGCGGCCAATGGTTCTGCAAGAGCCAGATGATATTCGGGGCTTTTGTCACCCAGTTCCTTCATTGTGCCAAGGACGGCAATTTTTCGGCCATCAACTTTGCCCAGTTCGGAAAGTGTGGCCGACATCGATGCAGGGTTCGCGTTGTAGCTTTCATCGATCAGCAACGCGGTTCCATTTTGAACTGCAATCTGGTGCCTGGCACCTCGCCCCGCTAGCCCACCCAATTCAGCCATTGCCAAGCCAGCGGCGGCCAGGTCGCCGCCAACAGCTTCTACCGCGGCCAGTACCGCCAATGAATTCGATATCCAATGCTCCCCGGGCTGCGACAGACAATAACACATCGTCGCACCGGACAATTTTGCAGTTATCAGCGTTTCGCCGCCCTTTGTAGACACATGATCCAGCAACCGCACATCCGACTTTTCGGAAAACCCGAAGCTAACGGTACTTTTTGCATATTTTCTGGCTGCCGTATCAAGGCGATCAAAATGCACATTATCGCGCGGGATAATTGCGACACCGTCATCAGTCAGGCCTTCAAAGACTTCTGCCTTGGCATCGGCAATACCACTTTCATCCTTGAAAAATTCAATATGTGCCGGGGCAATGGTGGTCACGATGGCGCAATGCGGACGAACGAGCGCCGTTAGGCCGCGTAGCTCGCCTGCGTGGTTCATTCCCATTTCAAATATACCATATTCGGTATCGCGCGGCATTCGGGCCAGGCTGAGAGGGACGCCGACATGGTTATTGTAGCTTTTGACCGAACGATGCGCCTTACCGCGAGAAGATCGATCCAGCGCGGCAAACAAAGCTTCTTTTGTTCCCGTTTTTCCAACCGATCCTGTAACCCCGACAACCCTGCCCTGCATCCGCAAACGCGCCGCACGCCCCAAGGCTTGCAAAGCCTCGAACGTATCTGTCACCAGAATATGGGGGAAATCGACAGGTTCGCTTACAATTGCCCCGGCAGCTCCATTGGCGAATGCTTTTTCTATAAAAAGATGTCCGTCAGTAGCCTCACCCTTTAGCGCAAAAAACAAATCGCCCTTGCCGATTTCACGTGAGTCAAACGCCACGCCGTCTGCATCAAAAACGCCCGACGGAGCTCCGCCTGTGGCCGCCAACAATTCTGCATGGGTCCAAAGCGGCATCACGCGGCGCATTCTCGCGCGACTTCGACATCGTCGAACGGCATCACCCGATCCATAATGATCTGGCCTTGCTCATGCCCTTTGCCAGCAATCAGCACAATGTCGTCGGGTTCAGCATGTTCGATCGCAAATGCAATGGCATAGCGGCGGTCGCCAATCTCGTGAGCGCCAGATGCACCAGCCATTATGTCGGCGCGTATCAAAGCCGGATCTTCGTTTCTCGGATTGTCATCGGTGACAATCGCAATATCGGAGTCCGCAACGGCGATCGCACCCATTTCCGGCCGCTTACCCTTGTCTCTATCGCCTCCTGCCCCAAAAACCGTTATTAGCTTCCCTTTGGTATGTGGCCGCAACGCGGCAATGGCGGCGCTCAGTCCATCTGGTGTATGTGCGTAATCGACATAAACGGGCGCACCGCTTTTGGAGATAACCGCCCGTTCCAGTCGTCCGCGTACAGGTTGCAAGCGAGCCAGGTGGCCAAGTACATCCTCGACATCACCGCCGCTGGCCATAACTATACCGGCTGCTACCAAAACATTGGCGGCTTGATAGGCCCCAATAAGCGGCAACTTAACCTTGGTAACGTCTCCCTGAATCCGTAATTCAAGTGTTTGCCCCAGCTGGGTGGGTTGGCGGGACAATAATTGGATGCCTTTGCCTTTTTCGCCGACGGTGATCAGGCGTATCTCGCGCTTTTTTGCGCGCGCAATAACTTTATCGGACCACATATCATCGGCCCAGATGACAGCCGTTCCATTGTCGTCAACCACTTCATCGAACAGCCGCATCTTGGCTTCGAAATAGTCTTCCATCGTACCGTGATAATCGAGATGATCCCGGCTCAAATTGGTGAACGCCGCGACCGATACCGGCACCCCTTCGCTTCGATATTGCGATAAGCCATGGCTCGATGCTTCGAAAATGGCATGTGTTACACCTTCGCGCGCCAGACCGGACATGTTCGAAAGAAAGGTAACTATATCCGGCGTGGTCAGGCCCGTCTTTGCCTGATCGGATGCCGTTGTTATTCCCAAAGTTCCTATGGATGCAGCGTGATGCCCCGCCATCCTCCACAATTGCCGTGTCAGTTCGGCGGTAGATGTTTTCCCGTTGGTGCCCGTGACCGCTGCTATGAATTGAGGAAAAGGTTGAAAATATTTGGCAGCCAATTGGGCAAACGCGCGGCGGGGTAATTCGTCCGCCACATGTACTGCGCCAATCACAGGCGCTTCAGGCCGCGCCACAATAGCTATCGCACCTGCGGCAATTGCTTCTCGAATATAATCCTCGCCATTAAGTGCCGCCCCTTGAAAGGCACCAAAAATGGTTCCCGGCGCAATTTTTCTATGGTCAATGGCAAAACCGGTAACGGTTTGTTCGGCGGCTGCACCGTCCAGTTCGGTCAGCAATTGTCCCAGCCGCATTATTATTCTCCCTTTGCCTTCCACAATAGAGGCATCAGTTCGGAAACATCAACATCGCGCTTCATATCTGGAATGATACCCAATAGCGGCCCGATACGGGTAATCGTTTTCTGGACTACGGGTGCGGCGGTATACCCCGCTGTGCGCTGAAAACTTGCTTCGGCAGTCCCTTTGGGTTCGTCAAGCATTGCAAGAACCACATAGCGCGGATTATCCATCGGGAATGCAGCCGCGAAAGTAGCCACGACCAAGCTACGATTATATCCGCCCACACCGGGCTTTTCCGCTGAACCTGTCTTGCCTCCGACACGATATCCCAAAGCATCGGCTTTACGTCCGGTGCCATCCACCACAATCATCCGCATCAATTGACGCATCCGCGCGCTGGTCGCGGCTGAAAACACACGCCTGCCCGGGATTTTAGCATTTGCCTTTGTCTTGAACATGGTCGCGGGCCGGTAAATCCCGCCATTGACCATCGCGGCATAGCCACTTGCCAGATGCAGCGGAGTAACCGCGATACTATGCCCATAACCAACCGTCATATTCGTCAGGCGACCCCAGACTTTCGGATAAATGGGCATCGCCTTTTCTGCCAGTTCAATGTCGGGACGCACATTGAAATGCATCGTCCGCAACATCGCGTCCATCCGCTTAGCACCTAGATTGTCGGCAATTTGCGCGGTGACGACATTGGAGCTGTGGATCAACGATTCCGGCGTATTAAGCCAGCGACCCGAAGGATGGGTATCCCGGATTTTGAATCCGCCAATCGCCAGAGGTTTGGTCGCGTCATATCTGATCGACAAATCACGCACGGTGCCGGCATCGAGCGCCGCTGCGACCGTCAATGGTTTGAATGTTGAACCGAGTTCGTAAACGCGGTTGGTCACATTGTTTGTCTGCCGTGAAATCGGATAACGGCCGTTGACGATAGTTTCCCCCAAGTCCGGGATATTTGCGAAAACGGGACGATTGGGATTGAACGTGGGAAGCGTTGCCATTGCGACGACCTCTCCGGTTTGTACATCAAGTACAATTCCGGCAGCACCTTTTGCACCGTTAGAGCGCATCCCCGCCAGCAATTCGCTCTCCAAAGCCGCCTGCACCCGCACATCGAGTGCGAGATTGAGCGGCTTTGAACGTGTTGCCGGATTTCGCAGATGATCGTTCATCACGCGTTCCATGCCCATCGCGCCTTGTCCGTCGCGGTTCACAAAACCAAGAACATGCGCGGCCATATCATGCTGTGGATAAAGCCGGGTTGCTTCACGCGGGAATTCGATTGCGATTTCGCCCAGATCATGAACCTGACGCACCTGTTCGGGCAAGGCCCGCTTACGCAGATAGCCCGGCTTGTCGGCGGTCAGTTTCGAATAGAATTCTGCAGCTGTCGTGTCGGGAAAAATTGCTGCAAGCTGGCTTGCCAGTTCTTTTCGGTCACCCAATAACTGATCAGGCTTTACCCAAATAGCGTAGCCATAAATACTGCGCGCCAACGGGACACCGTTTCTGTCCACAATATCTCCACGATCGGGAACATATTCTGTATTGGTAGCGCCATAGGCGCGCGTGCTTTCAAACAGGGCCAAGGTGGCCAAACGCCCGATAAGCAACAGAACAAACAAACCGAAGGCCGCCAGCAACACAAGCAACCGCCAAAATCCGAGCGCGGCGAAGGGCGGAGTGCCGAGCCCACTTTTACGCGTCGTTGTTCGGGCGGCCAATATTGTCATCGACCACTGCGCTCCCGATCAGCTCGTGCCGCGATATCGCTCATAAAATCATCTGACAGCAATTTTTCGTCAATGCGTGCCAGCCGCTCGGTACGGCTCTGTTGCGCTTTTGGCTTTTCAACGGAAAGCGCAGGTTTTTCGACTTCGGAACTTTCAAAATCAGGCTCAGGATCGAAAGCCAAAGCGGTTCGTGTTCCGCCACCTATCACACCCGAAGGTTGTTCGCTAACGGCGACCATTACGGGCTTTGCATCTGGCATATCGGAACTCAAGCCGGCAAGTGCGGCCTCTCCGTCAACAAATTGCGCCGCCGTCGGTGGGGCATAGCCATAAAGCAGTTCGTTCCATTCTTCGAGCTGTTGCAAGCTTGCCCTTGTACGGATTTCCGCCTGCAGAAAGCTGATTTCGCGTTTTGTATCCAATATCTGCCGGTCAACCGCGATCAGGTCGCTATGCACCGCAGCGACGTTCAAAGACAAAGGGTACAGCAGAATGGCCACCATAAACACCAGCGCCAACCAGCCCAAATTTTTCAATCGTTTCATGGCAAGGCTCATGCTGCCAATCCTCCTTCTGCCCAAGCGGGCGCTGCTGTGCGGGTGGCAGTTCGCAATGTCGCTGACCGCGACCGCGGGTTTTGACTGATTTCGGATTCCGAAGGCCGAACGGCTTTTTCGGCTTTTTCAAAAGTGGATGCAGGGCCGGCACTTGCGACCACCGGTATGTGCCTAGACCCTGCACCCTCCGCGCCACTACGGCGGCGCAGAAACTGTTTGACGATCCGGTCTTCCAGGCTGTGGAAAGTCACCACAGCCAGACGACCGCCCGGCTTTAACATCCGTTCGGCAGCCTCAAGCCCGTCAGTAAGTTCGTCGAGTTCGCGATTAACGTGGATCCGGATCGCCTGGAACGCCCGTGTCGCAGGATCCTTTGGCGCGCCGGGCTTATGACCGACCGCTTTGCGGACAACCGTAGCCAGCTGTGCCGTTGTTTCTAATGGACGCGCAGCAACAATCGCTCGCGCAATTCGACGGGAACGATGATCTTCACCATAGCGATAGATAATATCGGCGATTTCGGCTTCATCAGCCTCGTTTACAAAATCCGCTGCCGACAACCCGTCCTGCGCCATTCGCATGTCGAGCGGACCGTCTTTTTGAAAAGAAAAACCACGATCGGCCCGATCCAGCTGCATGGATGACACACCGATATCGAACACAACGCCATCGACTTCCGTGATACCGTCAGCCAGCAGCACTTTGTCCAAATCAGAAAAACAGGCCGAGTAAAGGCGCAATGCGCCTCCACTGCGGCCTGCAAGGTCCGCACCTTCGGATAACGCGTCGGGATCACGGTCAAACGCGTAAACGCGTGCGCCGCCTGCCAGTATTGCCTGGCTATATCCTCCTGCACCAAAGGTACCGTCCACAATCTCTGATCCAGGGGTGATGGCCAGAGCGTGAATGACTTCATCCAACAAAACGGGAATATGTGGTGGCTGCGCGCTCATTTGTCGCGCTTTCCGGATTGGGAAAGCCAATAGAGCAGCTCGTCCTTGACCGCATTATAGCCATCGGGCGCTTCAGCAAGGAAGACGTCCGGATTCCAAAGCATGAAATGGGTAGTGGCGCCGAAGAAGAACGCGCGATCTTCGATTTTCCCGAAATGCCGCAGCATCGGGGAAAGCACGAACCGGCCACTGGCCTCAAAGTTCGTTTCAAAAATTGAGGAAGCTGTAACTCCCGCCAACTCGCGATCAAATTCCACGCCACGGCTTAATGCACTCTGCCATTGCGCCTCGACATCCGCACGCAATTTCGATCGTTCTGCGCCGCCAAATCCGATCAGGCAGGGAAGCTTGGGATGGCGCGAAATGCAAACCGAGTTGACTCCGCTCGAAGCCTGAACGCTATCGCGCAATTCCGCAGGTATGGTCGCACGGCCTTTGGCGTCGACTGTCGACACCCCCGAACCTGCATAGACCACCAACGCTGACACGACTTCCACCCACCCTCAACATCAGGGCGCAGATTTCCGATCACAGCGACACGCTATCGCTATGCGGACGCGGGAACGACCGAAAGAATCAAGAATCCACCCCTTGGACGACTGGGCATACCAAGGGATTTTATGGATGAAAAGAGGGAATTTATGGATCGCTTACCGAATTTTGGCATATATATCTGTTTTTGTTAGATAAATATAAATTTTCCTCTGTTTCTTCTTTCCCCGGCCTCTGAATCCGGATGAAAATATGTTCGCATTATTTTTTCTTACTTTCGTTTGCGCTTTGCAGGCTCGCAATCAGGTCCATGACCCATTTCAAATTCTGAAATTCATCGGTTCCGGTTACCTTGCGGACCCCCTGCCCCTCCCAATAAACCGTATCGAGCAGATCGGCATCAGCGACCAGATATGCCCTGCCATTGCCAACTTTGCAGTCCGCCAATATCCTTCGGTTCAAAATTTCACAGGTCCCTCCAACACCACCTGCTCTTTCAAGCCATTCACCTGGAGTCTGCGTGCGAAGCGTTAATCCATTGACTTCAAACAGCACAACCTCCTGCTGTTCGGTCATGGGCAGAACAAGTTCCAAGCCCCAATGCGAAAATAGCGGGGAAAGCAGACTGGTAAACAGCGGGCGTCGCTTGTCACCGATCGGATAGAGGCTGCCCCATTGCAGGGCCGGGTCGGCAAAGATCAAAAGCCGCCCGCCCGAACGCACCCAATTGTCGAGAGTTACGAGTTCTGCCGGGGTGAGCGCCCGGGGTTGCGCCAAAACAAGGACATCAATTTTCTGACTATCCAAGTTGTCAAAATTATCCAGCGGGGTCACGTCATACTGACGCTGTAAACGCACATAAGCCGGGTGCGCGCTTGCACCTTCGGCCAGGTCCGCCTCGATGCCACCTTCGCTCCATTGTAACGGTAATGTGGTCATCAAACCGATAACGGGCTTCGTACCGGTTTCTTCGGACTTGAAATACCGCATTGCCGACAGGAAAAAAATCAGCCCCAAAACGATCAATAGCCCGACCAATAACCGCTTTTGTGCACCCACTGGTGCCAATTTGGATAGACCGGGCAGCGACATTTTACGGGGCGCGGACAGGGACTTGTCTAATCGATTGCGCGGGTTCTTCTAGGGCTTTTTCAGCGCCATCGTCTTTGGCGACTGGCGTCACGCCAAGCTCGGCAAGCGGCTCATCTGGCGGCGAGGACGGATCGATTTCTGCCTTGCCGTTACCTACGGCCACAGCTTCAGGTCCGGTCTGAACCCGATCCAGCACCATATTTGCCAGACTGACAAAAAGAAGCACCACAACCAACCCGATCACTCCGACCTGAATGCGCTGCATGGCTGATTGACGAGGTTCTACCATAAGCGATCCTTTTCGTGAGACTGTTCAACGAAGAGCTTCATATGGTGACGATCGTCTCAATTTTCCAGTTGCCAAGGCATTGGCGGCAGGTTTTTCGATTGCATCCAGACCGGATTGTAAATCGTCGAGAGATAACGAAAGCCGGTGTCACACAATATTGTAGCTATCCGTGAACCCGGTCCCAATTGTTTACCCAAGGCAACCGCTCCAGCCACGTTTATCCCGGATGACAAACCGAGGCACAGCCCTTCCTCGGACAGCAAGCGGCGAACCCAGAGCATCCCTTCTTCGTCAGAAATGCGAAACTGGGTATCTATTGGCGCGCCTTCGAGATTGGCCGTGATCCGGCCCTGACCTATGCCTTCGGCAACCGAACTGCCTTCTGAACGCAGTTCGCCGATGGCGTAATAATTAAAGAGTGCAGCACCATGCGGGTCGGTCAAAGCAATGGTCACATTGTTGTCTTTGGCCTTCAGCCCCATTCCAACGCCAGCAATGGTTCCGCCCGTTCCCGCAGCGCACGTAAACCCGTCTATCCGCCCGTCCATTTGTGCCCAAATCTCTTCGGCGGTGGTTTCGATATGTGCTTTACGGTTTGCAATATTGTCAAATTGGTTCGCCCAGACTGCATTTTCCGTTTCTTCGGCAATCCTGCGCGATGTGTGGACGAAATGGCCCGGATTGGAATATGGCGCCGCCGGAACGAGAACCAATTGCGCGCCCAATGCGCGCAGCGTGTCTTTCTTTTCCTGCGACTGGGTTTCAGGCATCACGATGATCGTTTTATACCCCAGCGCATTGGCCACCAGAGCAAGGCCGATGCCGGTGTTGCCGGCGGTGCCCTCGACAATTGTGCCGCCCGGTTTCAAAAACCCCTGCTGTTCAGCATCACGCACAATGAACAATGCAGCGCGATCTTTCACCGATGCACCCGGATTTGCAAATTCACATTTGCCAAAAATGTCGCAACCTGCCGCTTCGCTTGGTCCGTGCAGCCGAACCAAGGGGGTGTTTCCGATAAGTTCAAGGGTGTTCGGTAAGCAAGTCATAACCAGGCTAGCTAAAGATCTTAAGGGATAACCGCAAGCGGCACTGTCGCTGATCTGGTTGGGGATGACGGCGGGCGTATCATCAGAATGCAGACAGGCGGCAAAATGCGTCAGTTCGTCGAATTCACATTTTGTGTATTGTTATATTATAACATATTCTTTATTCAAATGCAGACCTTCCTCAAATTATGGTTTTTT
>Ga0073914_10000277_pt1 | contig 10577 bp, 6 predicted proteins | sample GWRWT4_30Apr14_FD_71481 | JGI IMG/M metagenome (GOLD analysis project Ga0073914, IMG submission 71481) | Sand microcosm microbial communities from a hyporheic zone in Columbia River, Washington, USA - GW-RW T4_30-Apr-14 | ecosystem: Engineered > Artificial ecosystem > Sand microcosm >... | reverse complement strand
GGCACGGCATCGCGGCGGCGCTGGGCGCGCACCATGGCGCGGGTCATGGCTTGTGGTGGTGTGGGCAAGGTGATGCTTTTCATGTCATTCACTTTTGAGAGACGAGTTCCTGGCGCACATCGATGAAGCGTGTGAACAGGGCCACCAGCACGGTGAGCACGATCATCAGCAGCACGGCACTGGCCGCGGCGTGCGGGAAGAGCAGGGTCGAGACGTCGTCGTACATCGCCGAGACCACCGAGGCCGAGCCGCCGCCGCTCATCACCTTGACCACATAGAAGTCGCCCATCACCAGCGTGACCACGAAGATGGAGCCCAGGGCGATGCCCGATTTGGTGAGCGGCAACACGACCAGCAGCAAGGTCTTCAGCCTGCCGGCACCGGCGTCCAGCGCGGCTTCAAACAAGCTACGGTCGATGCGGCTCATCGCGTTGAAGATGGGCACGATCATGAAGATGGTGAACAGGTGCACATAGGCCAGCACCACGGCAAAGTCCGAGAACAGCAGGAAGCGCAGCGGCTCGTCGACCAGGCCCACCGCCATCAAGGCCGAGTTGATGACGCCGTGCTGGCCCAGCATGGGCAGCCACGAGATCATGCGGATCACGTTCGAGGTCCAGAAGGGCACCGTGCAGACCAGGAAGAGGCCGATGGCCACGGTGCGGTTGCGCACATGGAAGACCAGGAAGTAGGCAACGAAGAAACCGATGAACAGCGTGATGGCCCAGGTGAGCGCGGCGTACTCCACCATCTGCCAATAGAGCTGCAGGGTCAGGCGCGAGCTCAGCACGCTGGCGTAGTTCTCGAAGCTGAAGGCGGGCTGGATGTCGAAGCCATCGGTGCGGAAGAAGCTCACGATGACGACGAAGAACAGCGGCGCGGCCACGAAGAGCAGCAGCACCAGCAGCAGTGGGGTGAGTTGCAAGTAGGGTCGGTATCGGGTGAGCATGGCAAAGCCGTCCTGGGGAAAAGTCGGCAGAAGTGATGCAAAGGGAAAGGGGCGGAGGCAGGGCGGGCCGTGCCTCCGGGGTCAACGCAAGTGCCTCAAGCGGCCTTGAACTCGTTCCAGCGCTGGACCATGTACTGGTTCTCGTCCATCACCGTGTTCCAGCAGGCGATGTTCGAGAAACGTTGCGCCAGCGAGCCGCCGTCGCGCACGGTGCCGACCTGGCCGATGGGCTGGCTGTGCGAGCTCTTGATGACCTCGGCGGCGGGCTTGCCCATGTACCAGTAGTCAAACTCGGACGGCGTCATGTGGGCCTTGGCCGTGCGCGGCACCGGGCTGTAGTAGCCGTGGCGCGCCACGTAAGCGCCTTGCCAGCCAGAGTAATACCAGTTCAGGTACTCATAAGCGGCGTCCAGCTTCTTGCCCGTCAGGTGCTTCATCAGGCCCATGCCGTTGCACCAGCCCCGGTAGCCTTCCTTGCCATTGGGCTTGATGCCCACGGGGGCGTAGACGCAGGGGATGCCTTTCTCCAGCACGGCGGTCACGGCGGGCGACCACATCGACTGGATGAACACCTCGCCGCTGGCCATCAGTTCGACCGATTGCTCGAAGGTGCTCCACGAGGCGCGGAAGTGGCCCTTCTTCTTCAGGTCGATCAGCGCTTCGATCGTGATGTCGATCTCTTTGCGCGTCATGTTGCCCTTGTTGCCATAGACCAGGTCGCCGCGCGACTCCAGCGCTTGCGCCGCGTCCATGATGCCGATGTTGGGGATGTCAAGGATGGCGGCCCGGCCCTTGAACTTGGGGTCGATCAAGTCCTTCCACTCGGTGACTTCGCGGCCCACCTTGTCGGGCCGGTAGCCGATGGAGTCGGCGTTGAACACCTGCGGCAGGAAGGTGAGGTGCTGGCGCTGGCCTTCGATGATCTTGGTGGCGCCCGCGTCGGTGTACATCACCTCGTAGGGCGAGATGCCTTGGCGCGAGACCTTGCGGCCTTCGTACGAGCCCGTGGTGAAGATGGGCAGGATGCCGTCGAACTCCTTGATCTTCTTGGAATCGATGGCCTGGATGATCTTGCGGGCCATCGCCACCTTCACCTGCCAGCCTTCCATGTCGGCGATGTCCACGCTGTTGGGTTGCGTGACGAAGCGCGTGATCGAGGCCGAGGTGTCCAGGTTCTGCATCTCGATCTTGAAGCCCAGGTCTTTGGAGGCCTGTTCGCCGATGGCGCGTTGCACGGCATAGGACACGCCCACGTGGCGCAAGGTGATGTCCTTGATCTCGCGCTTCATGATCTGCGGGAAGCCCGTCAGGGGCACGCCTGCCAGGGCGGCCCCGGTGGCCACAGCAGCGGCACCTTTGATGACGGCGCGTCGGCTGGGGTCGGTGGGGGTTGTGGCCTTGTCGTTGACCGCTGATTCGGGCTTCACATCGTCCTTGGGCATGATCGGGTTCTCCAACAGGTGGGGTTTGGGTGATGGTCAGCAAAGGTGCTGCCGTTGGAGTCCATTGTGCGAAGCCGATGCCTGCGTGCAAATACGCGAGATCGCGTATTCATCGGGGTTTCAAGGCCAGGGCGACGGCAGCGGTCCGCGTTTCCACGCCCAACTTCTCGAAGATGTGCTGCAGGTGTTTGTCCACCGTGCGCGGGCTCATGCCCAGGATCTCGGCAATGTCCTTGCTGGTCTTGCCGGCGGCCAGCCAGTAAAGCACCTCGGCTTCACGCAAGGTGAGGTTGAAGGTCGTGGCCAGTGCCGATGGCTCGGCGGCGCTCTGCCTTCGGTGGATGAGCAAGGTGGTGTCCTGCCCATCGCTGGCCAGGCGGATCATGTTGAGGTGCTTGCCTTGCACCAGCAGTGGCAGGCTGTCGCCTTGCGGTTGGGCCATCCAGGCCATGGCGGCGGGCGGCAGGCAACCGTCATCGCTCAGGTAGCCGTTCAACCAGTCGGAGGCCGAGGGCGATTGCCAACGCACGTGGCCCACGGCGTCAACCGACAGCATCGCGTGGCCGGTGGCGTCCACGGCTTGTTGGGCACGCGTGGTCAGGCGTGCGCTGCGCATGTGGGCGGCAATGCGGGCCAACACTTCGGGCGGCCGGATGGGCTTGGTCAGGTAGTCGACCCCGCCAGCGGCGAAACCATCCAACACGTGGCCGGTCTCGGTCAAGCCGGTCATGAAGACGATGGGGATGTGCGCGCTGAGGGGCGAGGCCTTGAGGCGGCGGCAGGTTTCAAAACCGTCGATGCCCGGCATGATCGCGTCCAGCAGGATCACGTCGGGCAAGAGCCGCGCCACCCGCTCGATGGCACTGTGGCCATCGGTGGCGATGAGCACCTGGTAGCCGGCCTCGTCCAGTGCCTCGTGCAGCATGGCCAGGTTCTCGGGGGCGTCATCGACGATGAGCACGATGCCTTGGGTCTGCATGTCTTCAGGCTTCCGTCATGTTGTCCAGCACGCGCACATAGCCGGGCAGGTCGAAGCGTTGCACGTGGTAGCGCAAGGTGCGCGTGGCCGAGGCGCAGTCGGCGTCCTCGCGGTCGATCTCGTCCAGCTTTTCCAGGATGCCGCGCACATAGCCCAGGTCGCCCAATTGCCGGAGGATGGCCAGCTGAGCAGGCGCGATGGCCCGGTGGTCCGACAGCGCTTCGACCGTGGGCTCTTGCACGCCATGATCGATCCACTCAATGCCCAGCTTGACGCGCATGCGCGTCAGCAGATCGTCGATGCGCAGCGGCTTGACAATGAAATCCTCGCGCTCCACCCCAACGTTGTTGTGCAGGTCGACCTCGAAAGCGTTGGCCGAGACGATGAGGATGGGGGCCTCGGACAGTTGCTGGCTGCGCAACAGCCGCGCCACTTCCCAGCCGTTCATGCCGGGCATGTCGATGTCGAGCAGGATCAAGTCGGGCGCGGTCTGCGCGGCGATGGGCAGGGCCTCGATGCCCGAAGCGATCGACAGCACGTCAAAGCCCAAAGGGGTGAGGACATCTTCCAGAAAGCGCCTGTCGAATGCCGAGTCATCGACGATCAGAACCCGCTTGCGTGGGCCCCGGTAGCCAGCGACATGGCGAGAGGGCGGGGTGTTCACCAGGGCTTGAGGATTCATGACGGACGGCAGGAACAACTTCGCCACAAAGGTGGAGCCCGCCCCGACTTCGCTGCGCAAGCTGAGTTCGCCCCCCATCAGTCCCACGATCATCTTGGAGATGGTGAGCCCCAGGCCCACCCCGCCCACCGCGGTGCCTGCAGGCGCCTCGGCCCGCTCGAAGGGCTGGAAGATGCGCTCCTGGTCCTCGAGTCCGATGCCGGGGCCCGTGTCCTCGACCTCGAAGATGGCGATTTCGTTCGCGTGGCTGACGCGCAAGGTGACTTGGCCGTGCACGGTGTACTTCACGGCGTTGCCCAGCAGGTTGATCAGCAATTGGGCTACGCGCTTCTTGTCGCCCCGCACGGTCAGGGGCAGGCGTGCAGGCTGGTAGACAAAGGCAATGCCCTTGTTCTCGGCCTCCAGGCGGAAGATGTCGGCCATTTGCGCCAGGAACTCGGGGAATGGGATCTCGTTGCTGGCCAGTGACAGGCGGCGCGCCTCGATGCGCGCGATGTCCAGCAGGCCGTCGATCAGGGACACCACGTGGTCGCCGCTTTTGCGGATCACCTCCAGCGCGGCCCGGCGATGCGGCGGCAGGCCCTGATCGCGCTCCAGGATCTGCGAATAGCCCAGGATGCTGTTGAGCGGTGTGCGCAACTCGTGGCTGATGTTGGTGATGAAACGGCTCTTGGCCACGTTGGCTTGCTCGGCCACCTGGCGCGCGGCCTGCAGCTCGCCATCGGTGATCTCGTGGGCCATCACTTCTTCGCGCAGCAGGGTGGCTTGTCGCTCCGATTCGTCTTGCGCCACGCGCCGGCTGTCGGCGGTCAGCAGCAGCCAGCATGCCCCGATGGACAGCACCAGCAGCACCAAGGCGCAACAGATCTTGATGGCGATGAGGTTCCAGCGGGCGGGTGAGCCAGGCGACAGTTCGTTGAGGATGTGCACCTCTTGCGACACGATGAAGGCCAGCACGGCCCCCACCACCACGGCCAGGCCCGCCAGGTAGAGCAGGTAGTGCATGGGCCGGCTCAGCTCTGGCAGGAAACGGCCGGGCCACCAGCGGCTGAAGAGCCCGCCCAGCTGCCGCGTCAGGCTGGCTTGCGGTTTGCAGATGTCATCGCAGCGGGCGTCCAGCGAGCAGCACAGTGAACAGATGTTGCAGCCATAGGCCGGGCAGTGGGCCATGTCTTCGGACTCGTAGGGCTTCTCGCACACGCCGCAGGTGACGACGCTGCCGCGCGCGAAGGGCGCCTGCTGGCGGGCGATGTAGTAGCGCCCTTCGGTCAGCCAGGCGATCAAGGGCGCGCAGCCAAAGGCCACGCCAAAACCAATGACGATGCTGAGCGCCTTGACCTCTGGCCCGAAGGCGCCCACGAAGGCGGCGAGCGACAAGGTGGTGCCCAGGCCCATCGAGACAAAGCCCACCGGATTCACGTCATACAGATAGGCCCGCCGGAACTCGATGCCGGGCGGGCTCAAGCCCAAGGGCTTGTTGATCACCAAGTCGGCCACCAAGGCGCCAATCCAGGCCACGGCGAAGTGGGCATAAAAGCCCAGCACGCTTTCCAGCACCTCGAAGATGCCGACCTTGATCAGGGCCACGCTGATCAGCACGTTGAAGACGAGCCACACCAGTCGCCCGGGGTGCGCATGCGTCAGCCGCGAAAAGAAGTTGGACCAGGCCAGCGAGCCCGCATACGCATTGGTGACGTTGATCTTTACCTGCGACACGATCACGAACAAGCAGGTGAAGGCCACCACCCAGCGGGGATCATGGAAGACCTGCGCATAGCCCACCATGTACATCTCGGTGGGCTTGACCGCCAGCGTGGGCGGCAGGCCAGTTCGGATGGCCAGGAAGGCGAGCATGGCCCCACCCAACATCTTGGCCACGCCGATCACGATCCAGCCAGGCCCTGCGGCGATCACGGCCGTCCACCACTTCCACTGCTTGCCTTTGGTGGGCTCGGGCATGAAGCGCAGAAAGTCGACCTGTTCGCCCAGGTGGGCCACCATCGAGGCCACGACGGTGCTGGCCGCGCCGAACAGCATCCAGTCAAAGTGCCCATCGTTGATGCCGTAGGACGCGTGCATCAGGCCTTCCAACTCCTTGGGCCATTTGCCCAGCACAAAGGCGTAGGGCAGGATCAGCAGCACCAGCCACACGGGTTGCGTCCAGGCCTGCAGGCGCGAGATCAGCGTGACGCCATACATGACCAAGGGAATGATGGTGACCGAGCTGATCAGGTAGCCCAGCCACAGCGGGATGCCCAGGCCCAGCTGCAGCCCGAAGGCCATGATCACGGCCTCCAGCGAGAAGAAGATGAAGGTGAAGGAGGCGTAGATCAGCGAGCTGATCGTGGAGCCCAGGTAGCCGAAGCCCGAGCCGCGCGCCAGCAGGTCGATGTCAACCGCGTAGCGTGCCGCGTAGACGCTGATCGGGATGCCGGTCAGGAAGATGAAAAGGCCGACGGCCAGGATGGCCCAGAAGGCGTTGTAGAAGCCGAAGTCGATGGCAATGGAGGCGCCGATGGCCTCCAACGCCAGGAAGGAGATGGCGCCCAGCGCAGTGTTGGCCACGCGGAACTCTGACCACTTGCGGAAGCTGCGCGGCGTGTAGCGCAGTGCGTAGTCTTCGATGGTCTCGTCGCCCACCCAGGCGTTGTATTCGCGCCGGATGCGCACGATGCGCTGGGTGGGAGGCCCAGTGGTGTCGTGTGGTGGTTGATCGTTGTGTGAGGCTGGTGCGCCCATGGATTTGACGGTTCACTGCGAAGGCGCAGGGGCCATGCCCCAAAGCATGCAGCAAGGCCCTGGCCGGGCCCATACGTCAAATCACGTAGACCGCTTTCATGGGCTCACTGAAACCCCATCGGTGCCCGCACGGACGATGCACCGCGCCGGGCGTCCAGGCCAGAACCCTTGCCCAGCACCTTCAACAGGGCGTAGCCCTCCAAGGCGGTGACCATGGCATCGCTTGCCCAAGGCCATGTCGGAGTCTTCAGCGCGGCCCAGCAGCTTGGTCAGCCTGGCGATGTGCGTGCGCACCACGTCGATCTGCGTCATGTCGCGCTGCGCTTCGGCCACGTCCACACATGGCGACCAGCGTGCGGCGGCAGAAGGTTTCAGATTTCCCGCCCATCTTGTTCAGGTGGCGGCGCTCGTTGGTGCTCAGCAAGATCAGGGCGCCTACTTGATGCTGGTGGCGGCGCATTTTTTTTCACCGATCGGCAAGGGCGCGCTGTTGGGCGTGCTTTGCCAGGTGCAGGCATTCGGGTTTCCTTCGTTCTCGCCTCAACAGGCCCGCAGCTCAGGTACAGCCGTTATCGTGATACTGGTTATTTCCTGGATCAGCATGAGTTTCTGGGGTGGGCCAGGATTCGATGCCGCATCAGAGGGCTTGAGCATGGCGACAGCTTGCGGTGTCCTGATGATGCTCACCTGGCAGTCATACAACTACGCCCGCTCCCGCGAAAAGAACCACCACGAGCGCAAAGAACTTGAATTGGCCATCGCCGAAGTCGAGCGCCTCACGACCATTGACACGTTGACAGGCCTGTACAACCGACAGCATTTGCATGAAGTCCTTGATCATGAAACCATGCGCGGCGGCATCGGCTCGCCTGGCTTCTACGTTGCCTTGATTGACCTGGATCATTTCAAGCAGGTCAATGACACCCATGGACATCAGGTTGGTGATGAGGTGCTGGTGGGGTTTGCCGCCCTGGCAAAAACGGCCTTTCGAGACACAGACACGGTTGGCCGGTGGGGTGGTGAAGAGTTCCTGATCGTCATGCCAGGTGGGTCTCAGGCGCCCATTGACCGCCTGCTGGTGGCGGTTGCCCAAGCAGCGCTTTCGAATCAAGCCTCAGAACTGCGCGTTACCTTCTCTGCGGGTCTGGCTCACCATCGCGTTGGAGAGACCTGGGCAGACACACTCGAACGCGCTGATCGCGCACTGTACGCAGCCAAAAAGGCTGGTCGCAATCAATGCATCGCCGAGATCTAGCGATGGCAGGAGTGATGACCGCCTATCGGCCCAAGAACTTCAACTGCGGTGCCAGGACCGCTGGAAACAGCGGATCGAAGTAGGGATCAAAATGATTGGCGTCGATCTGGATGACCTGCACATTGGGGTTGCCGACCCGTTTGACTTTGTCAGCCACAAATGGCGCGACCGTGTCGCCCGTCGCACCGATCATGAGCATCGGGATTTTCACGTCCTTCAGGCGCAGCCAGGGGCGGTAGAACGGCATGGTCAGCACGGACCTCGCAGCAACGCGGTTGTCATAGCTGCGGTCTTTCCAGGCCGCGAGCGCGATTTCCATGGCGTCCCAGGCCCCATCGCGGTCCATGGTGGCGAACTCGCCTTCGCGGCCCAGCGTCGGCACATAAATCGGAGCGCCAGGTTTGACCAAGTCCAACACGCCAAGGGCGATCAGCTTCATGAGCCGCAGTGGTGGCGTGGCGAGCGTAGCGGCCAGGCCATCCAGCATGGGCACCTGGATGATGGCGCCCTTCAGTTCGGGATGTTGAGAAGCCAGATCGACCACATGGCCGCCACCGAAGGACGTGCCCCAAAGGGTGATCTGATGGGCGGCCACCATGGGCTGCGATTTCAAGTGCGTCAGCGCGGTATCTGCGACGCGTGTGCGGCGCCATGGATCGATGCCCTGCCTGGGAAAGCCGCCACTGTCCCCCCATCCAGGGTAGTCGAACTCCATCACGGCAAAGCCCGCTTCGACAAAGCTGTGGGCAAACGATGAGGTCAAGGCCCTTTGAATGCTGCCCCAACCGCCGAGCATGAGGATGGTGGGCAGTTCCTGATCGGGCGCGGTGTCCGCTGGCACATAGAGCGTGGCGCCACAAAGGGCCCCTTCGGCCATGAAGGTGGACTTGATCGCCCTGAGGCGCACATGCGAGGTATCAGGGTAACGGCGAGATTTCACTGTTGGGTTCCGAAAGTAATGCGATGTGGAAACGGGAGCATGCGCCACACAGGCGTGTGGCGCAACGAGGGCGTCGTCAAAACGCCATGGCCCTGGAGATCGGGTCGCCTGCACTCTCATGCCAGGCAAAGTGAGGCGTTGGTGCCTGCGTTCTTTGGCTGGCGAAGGTGGCCAGGCGTGTCACCGCGTTGGCTGCAGAGGCCAGGAATGCCGCCTGAAGTTGAAACACATGCCAACGGCCTGAATAGATTTCCAGACGGCAAGGCACGCCGTAGTGCGCGGCGCGCTCATTCAGCCTGCTTGCATCGGATTCGAGGATTTCGAGGTCACCCACTTGAATCAGCATGGGGGGCAGCCCATGCAATTCGGCGTCCAACAAGTGCGGCCTTTTGGAACCCGGCGCATACCAATGCGCAGCCTGCTTCAGCCATGCCACATTGAGCATCGGATCAAGCTTCGAAGCCGACCGGATGGTCTCACCTGACAGGGTGTTGTCCAGGAAGGGCGACAGCAGCATCAACCCTGCGGGCATGGGCTCTCCCGCGTCACGCAGCTTCAAGGCCAGCGCGAGGGCCAAGCCGCCACCAGCAGAATCCCCGCAAACCACGATCTGGTGAGGCGCGAGGCCTTGCTTGAGCAAAGCGCGATAGCAGGTCATTGCGTCCTCGACAGCGGCGGGCTGTGGGTGCTCGGGCGCCAGGCGGTACTGCGGCACCCAGACCGTCATGCCGGTGGCGGCAAGGCGCGTTGTCAAACTGCGGTGTGTGCGGGCACTGCCCGTGCAGAAGCCTCCGCCATGCAAGTAGAGGATGGTGGCGCCCCGGACCTGCGCCTGTTTTGGCGAGATCACTTCGGTGGTGACGCCATGGATGTCATGCCGTGCGACATGCACATGCCGGTGGCTGGGCATGAGGTTTGACAAGGCGCTCACGATGAAGCGCTGTGCGCCCACCCCGAACGGCGGACGAATGAAGGCTTTGAATGTGATGCGCAACAGGGCCTTCAAGGTGCTGGCACTGAGTGATTCCACCACGCCCAGCGGTTCCGCAAACCGAATCACATTGCCTGAGCCGCGATGTGGCTCGATGAAGTTGTACGCGTTGAGCGAGGAATAACGCGTGAGCCAGCGGTACCCAAAGGTGAAGCCAGGCCAGTTCGTGCTGTTGTGGCCGTTGGCATCGACGTACCAGCTCTTGCAGCCCTGCCACACCGTGGCCGCCAGGCGCTTCTGCACAGCGCCATTGAAGCTCGCATAGCGTGCCGCATCGACCTCGATCGCGTTGGCGCCCGCCTTGTGCGCCGCCTTCATGCACCTCAAGGTGTGGGCGATCTGGCTTTCGAGCATGTAGATGATGGAGCTGTGGCCCAAGTTGGTGTTGGGCCCATAGAGCATGAAGAAGTTGGGAAAGCCCGGCACCGTCATGCCCAGATAGGCCTGCGCGCCCTTGCTCCAGGCTTCGTTCAGATCCAACCCGTCCCGCCCGGTGATGGTCATCGGTGCGAGGAACTCGGTGGCCGCGAACCCTGTGCCATAGACAATCGCATCCACGGTGTGGTGCTGCCCGTCCGCTGTCTCGATGCCATCGGCCGT
>Ga0073914_10000274_pt1 | contig 10689 bp, 7 predicted proteins | sample GWRWT4_30Apr14_FD_71481 | JGI IMG/M metagenome (GOLD analysis project Ga0073914, IMG submission 71481) | Sand microcosm microbial communities from a hyporheic zone in Columbia River, Washington, USA - GW-RW T4_30-Apr-14 | ecosystem: Engineered > Artificial ecosystem > Sand microcosm >... | reverse complement strand
GTCGGGCAAGACGACGCTGTTCCAGCAGGTCGTCGAACGCCTCGGCACACTGGGCGCGGCCGACATCGTGGTGGCCGCGCCGCTGCTCGTCGGCAACGAGGAACACCGGTTCCTGATGCTGAACCAGCTGCGCGAGATAGGCGCTGCGAACGGCACGCTGCTGCTGGAGCCCCTCGGCCGCAACACCGCGCCCGCCCTCACGCTGGCGGCGCTGCAGGCGCTGGAAGGGGGTGCCGACCCGGTGCTGGTGGTGACGCCGGCCGACCAGACGATCACCGATGCCAATGCCTTCACGGCGGCGCTGCAACGCGCCGTGCGGCAGGCGGCCGGTGGCGCCATCGTCATCCTCGGCATCACGCCCGACCGCCCTGAAACCGGCTACGGCTACATCCGCAGCGCGCCCGCCGAAGGTGCCGACCGGGTGATGGCCTTCACCGAAAAACCGGACCACGCTACGGCACAGCGTTATGTCTCGGAAGGTGACTACCGCTGGAACAGCGGCATGTTCGTGCTCAGGGCGTCGGTGTGGCTCGCGGCACTCGGCCACTTTCGCCCCGACATCGTCGCCGCCACGCGCATCGCCTGGGACGCACGCAGCACCGACGCGCCCTTCGTTCGCCCGGGCAAGGCCGCGTTCGCCGCCGTGTCTTCCGAGTCGGTCGACTACGCGGTGATGGAGCGTTGCCCGGGGAGCGCCTTCGACCTGCGCATGGTCGACCTCGCAGCCGGCTGGAACGACCTCGGCGCCTGGGACGCCGTGTGGCAGGTGGCCGCCAAAGACGAGAGTGGCAACGCGAGTTCGGGCGACGTGATGCTGAACGATTGCAACGACACGTTGGTGCACGCCACCAGCCGGCTCGTCAGCGTGGTCGGCCTGCGTGATGTGGTGGTGGTGGAAACGGCCGACGCCGTGATGGTCAGCGACCGTGCGCGCAGCCAGGACGTGAAGAAGGTCGTGAGCACGCTGACCGCGCAAGGCCGCGGTGAACACAGCCTGCACCGCAAGGTACACCGGCCCTGGGGCTGGTACGACAGCATCGACGCCGGCGCGCGCTTTCAGGTCAAGCGCATTCTCGTGAACCCCGGCGCCACGCTCAGCCTGCAGATGCACCACCATCGCGCCGAACACTGGATCGTGGTCTCGGGCACGGCGGAAGTGACGAACGGCGACAGCGTCGTGATCCTCACCGAGAACCAGAGCACCTACATCCCGCTCGGCCAGACCCACCGGCTGGCCAACCCGGGGAAGATCCCGCTCGAGATCATCGAGGTGCAGTCGGGCACCTACCTCGGCGAAGACGACATCGTGCGCTTCGAAGACACCTACGGCCGTGTGCTGTGAGCGAGCCCATCCCATGCTGACGACAACCGGAACCGACTCATGACCAAGGCCATGATCCTCGCTGCAGGCCAGGGCACACGCGTGCGCCCGCTGACCCGCGATCTGCCCAAACCGATGGTGCCGATTCTCGGCAAGCCGGTGATGGAATACCTGATCGAGCATCTCGCGCGTTTCGGCGTGCGGCAGATCATGATCAATGTCGCCTTCAACCACTGGAAGATCGAGAGCCACTTCGGCGACGGCCGGCGCTGGGGCGTGGAGATCGGCTACTCGTTTGAGGGCGCGCGCCAGCACGGCGACATCGTGCCCAAGCCGATGGGTTCGGCCGGCGGCATGAAGAAGATCCAGGACTTCTCGGGCTTCTTCGACGAAACCACGGTCGTGTTGTGCGGCGACGCGTTGATCGACCTCGACTTCGGCGCCGCGCTGTTCGAGCACCGCAACAAGGGCGCGATCGCCAGCGTGGTGGCGCTCGACGTGCCGCGCGAGGAGGTCGAGAACTACGGCATCGTCAAGACCGACAAGGCGGGCAAGGTGCTGTCTTTCCAGGAAAAGCCCAAACCGGCCGATGCGCAGAGCACGCTCGCTTCGACCGGCATCTACATCTTCGAGCCCAAGGTGCTCGACCTCGTGCCCAGCGACACCGTGTTCGACATCGGCAGCCAGCTGTTCCCGCTGATGGTCGAGAGCGGCATGCCGTTCTATGCGCAGAGCCGCTACTTCAACTGGATCGACATCGGCCGCGTCAGCGACTACTGGACCGTGCTGCAACGTGTGCTGTGCGGTGAAGTGGCGCAGATGGACATGCCCGGCCACGAAGTGCGGCCCGGCGTGTGGGTCGGCCTGAACACGCGCGTGGCCTGGGACGAGGTGACGATCGTCGGCCCGGTCTACATCGGCTCGGGCGTGCACATCGAACCCGGCGTGACCATTCAGGGGCCGGCGTGGATCGGCTCCGGCAGCCACGTGCGGCGCGGCGCGAGCCTGGTGCGCAGCGTATTGTTCGAGTACACGCGCATCGCCGAATCGCAGGTGTTTCACGAAATGATCGTCGCGCCGCAGTACTGCGTCGACCGCAAGGGCGACACCTACTACCTCGGCGACGAAGCCTGCCCCTTGCGCTGGGGCGACGCCCGCGCCTGATCTTCGGAGCGCAAAAAAAAGCCCACCGGCCTGGGCAGGTGGGCTTCGCAAGTCCTCGAAAGGACGTCGTTGGGACTGGTGCGGTCTGCGCTCTGTTCGGTGTGATGTTCTTCGCCGAGCGTTGAGGACCTTGCGTTCGCGACCGCTTGCGAGGCCTCGTGTGACAGCAATGAAGCGACTCTATGGGCGCGCATGCGCTTGCACCATCCCCACTTTGAAGGAAGCGGGCGTGCGAGTCACAAAGGTTCACGATTGATTCACCCTGGGCGGGGGATGTGCCTTGGCGTGACAATGCCGGCATGACTGCCCCCCCGCGCCGCCCACCCTCCCGCGCTCCATCGCGCCCACCGCCGCGGGGCGCCAGCGGCCCCGGCGCGCCGGTCTTGCCGATCACCGAACCCGAGCTCGAAGAACTGCAGGCGCTGCTCGACCGTGTGCCTGCGCCGCTGGAAGCGCTCGACGTCAGCATGCTCGACGGCTTCTTGTGCGGCGTGCTGCTGCAGCCGGAATGGGTGCCGGTCGCGCGCTGGATGCCCTTCGTCACCGACGTGGACGGCCGCGCGCTGCCGCCGCGTTTCGACACGACCCGATTGCATCCGCTGGTGCTGCGCCGCCACGCCGAACTGAACGACGCGATCGACCGCCGCCAGTGGTTCGACCCGTGGGTGTTCGAGCTGGGTGAAGAAGCGGGTGAAGACGACGAGGACGACTTCGACGACGGTGCGCCGTCCGAGGTCGACGCCGTGTATCCGTGGGTCGCTGGCTTCGCGACCGCACTCGAACACTTTCCGGGCCTGATGGCGGGCGACGCGAAAGCGCTGACCGAGCCGCTGGCGCTGCTGTACCGACACCTCGCGGCCGACGACCTGGAAGACGCTGACGACCTGCTCGCCGAGATCGAGTCGCTGGAGCCGCCGGCCGACCTGAGCGAGGCGGTCGAAGGCCTGGTTCAGGCGACGCTGCTGCTGGCCGACATCAGCCGGCCGCTGCCCGGCGCGCAAGGTGATGCGGGCAGACCGCGGCGCCCGGCGCCACCGCGGCGGCGCTGACGCAACTCAGATCGACAGCGGGTCCACGTCCACGGCCCAGCGCAAGACCTTGGCCGTGCGGGCCTGCCGTGTGTCGTGCAGCGCTGCCAGCCAGAGCGCCAGAAAGCGCTGCAGGGCCACGCGCGAGGCCGATTCCACCAGCATCTGCATGCGCTCCACGTTCGCCACCCGCGCCACGCCCAGCGGCACCGGCGGGTACATCATCACGGCCTCGTGGCCGGGCAAGGTCACGGCGAGTTCGGCGGCGGCCTGCAGGAAGGCGCGTGCCGCTTCGGGCGTGCGTGCATCGGCACGCAGGATCGCGAGGTGCGAATACGGCGGCAGGCCCGCCATCTCGCGCTCTTTCAGCTGGCTCGCGGCGAAGGTCTCGAAGTCGTGTTGGCGCAAGGCGTCGTACAGCGCGTGGCGCGGGTGCCAGGTCTGCACCCACATTTCGCTGCGCGCGGCCTGGTCGGCATCGCGCCCGGCGCGGCCGGCCGCCTGCATCAAGAGCGCGAACAGGCGCTCGGGCGCGCGAAAGTCGCTGCTGAACAGCGCGCCGTCGGGGTTCACCGCGGCCACCAGCGTGATGCGCCGGAAGTCGTGGCCCTTGGTCACCATCTGCGTGCCGACCAGCACGTCCACATCGCCCGCGTGCACGGCGCCGAGCTGCGCTTCGAGCGCGCCTTTGAGGCGTGTGCTGTCGGCGTCGATGCGGGCGATGCGGGCCGGCTGGCCGTCGGCGCCCAGCAGCGTCTGCGCGAGCTGCTCTTCGAGCCGCTCGGTGCCGCGGCCGAGCGGCGCGATGTCGAGGTTGCCGCACTCGGGGCAGGCGCGAGGCACCCGTTCGGTGAAGCCGCAGTGGTGGCAGCGCAGCGTGCGGTCGAGCTTGTGGAACACCCGCCAGGCACTGCAATGCGGGCAGCCGCTTTTCCAGCCGCAATCGCCGCAATGCAATACCGGCGCATAACCGCGCCGGTTCAGGAACACGAGGCTTTGTTCGCCGCGGTCGATGCGCAGTTGCAAGGCGGCCACCAGCGGTGGCGAGAGCGAACTGTTCACACCCTTGGTCTTGGGCAGCAGGTTCATGTCGACCAGCCGCACGGTCGGGAACGCGCCGCCACCGATGCGCTCCGGCAGCGCCAGGCGTTTGTACCGGCCCTCGTTGGCGCGTTGCCAGGTTTCGAGCGAGGGCGTGGCCGAGCCGAGCAGGACCGTCGCCGCTTCGAGCTTGCCGCGGTACACGGCCAGGTCACGTGCCGAATAACGCGCGCCTTCCTGTTGCTTGTACGACGGGTCGTGTTCTTCATCGACCACGATCAACCCGAGCCGCGGCATCGAAGCGAACACCGCCAGCCGCGTGCCCAGCACGAGGTCGGCCAGGCCCAGGTGCGCGGCGAGCCAGCTGCGCAGCCGCTGTGCCGGCGTCAGGCCGCTGTGCAATGACACGATGTGGCGGCCGGCAAAGCGCTCGGTGAAGCGCGCTTCGAGCTGCGGCGTGAGGTTGATCTCGGGCACCAGCACCAGCGCCTGCTGGCCGGCCGCCAGGGCGCGTGCTGCGGCGCCGAGGTAGACCTCGGTCTTGCCGCTGCCGGTCACGCCGTGCAGCAGCACCGTGTTCGCGCCTTCGGCCGCGGCGATCTGCGCCAACGCTTCGGCCTGCGCTTCGTTCAGTGGCGGTGCTTCGGTTTCAGTCGCCGCCGCCGGCCGTGCAGCGAGCGCCTGGTGCAGCTTCTTGATGCGGTTGGCGAGCTGCGCATCGTCGAGTTTGCGCAGCTCCGGTGGCAGGACCGACAGCGCCACTTCGCCGACGCTGCGTTGATAGTAAGCAGATGCAAATTCAATCAGCTCAAGCCAGGCGGCGTTCAGCGGTGGCAGCGCTGGCAGCGCGTGCGAAACGGGCTTCAAGTCGGCGTCCGCCGTATCGCCCGGCACACCCGACCACACCACGCCTGGCACTTCGCGCCGCCCGAAAGGAACGCTCACCAATGTTCCAGGCGAGAGCGTGCGCTCACTGATGTAGTCGAGCGGCCCGATCAGGCCGGTGTGCTGCGGCGCATCGACGACCACCCGCAGCCGAATCGTTTCAGCCATGGTGCAGTGCAGAACAGTTATGGCTCAAAGCTAAAAGATCCTGCAAAGACGGCCCGTAAGTCGATGATTTTGAACGGCTTTTGAAATTCTCCACTCATTCTGTGGATAACTTTGTGCGTAACTCACCCTGAACGGCCGCAAACGCTTGCTGCGCTTGGGATCGGAAAAGATTGCCCGCTTTCGGGGCAACGACCGACCCTCAATGAAATCAACAACTTGGCGCTGCTTGGTGAAATCCGCATGCTGCATCGCAACAGTCGTCGGCGCGCAACCCGTGAGGTCAGATTTTGGGGATAAGTCAAGCCCTGAGCGCTCACTTACCTGCGAAATAATGCGATTTGCCGGTCGTCGGGATCCGGCGGGGGTGGCTGGACTCAGGCCGTGCCACGCAAGCGGCGCGAGACTTCGTGCACGGTGTCGACCAGCACCGACACGTTCTCGGCCGGCGTGTGCTGGCTGATGCCGTGGCCGAGGTTGAACACATGGCCGGCGACGCTGCCGTCGGCGTTCAAAGGCGCGCCGAAACTTTCGAGCGTGCGCGTCACTTCGGCGCGGATCTGCTCCGGCCCGGCGAACAGCACGTTCGGGTCGATGTTGCCTTGCAGCGCCACGCGGTCGCCGACGAGTGCGCGAGCGGTGCCCAGGTTCATCGTCCAGTCCAGGCCCACCACGTCGGGGTTCAGGTCGGCGATCTGATCCAGCCACAGGCCGCCGCCCTTCGTGAACACGATGTGCGGAATGCGCTGGCCGCCTTGTTCGCGCTTGAGCTGCTGCAGCACGCGCTTCGTGTAGGCCAGGCTGAAGGCCTGGAACGCGCCGTCGGCAAGCACGCCGCCCCAGCTGTCGAAGATCATCACGGCCTGCGCGCCGGCCTCGATCTGCGTGTTCAGGTACAGCGCGACCGCGTCGGCGTTGATCGCCAGCATGCGGTGCATCAGGTCGGGCCGGCTGTAGAGCATGGTCTTGACCAGCCGGTAGTCGTCGGAGCCCGCGCCCTCGACCATGTAGCAGGCCAGCGTCCACGGGCTGCCGGAAAAACCGATCAGCGGCACCCGGCCGTTCAAGGCGCGGCGGATCGACGTGACGGCGTCGAACACGTAGCGCAGCTTGTCCATGTCGGGCACTTCGAGTTTCGCGACCGCGGCTTCGTCGCGCACCGGGTGCGCGAACTTCGGGCCTTCGCCGAGCGCGAAGCTCAAACCCAGGCCCATCGCGTCGGGCACGGTCAGGATGTCGCTGAACAGGATGGCGGCGTCGAGTGCGTAACGCTCCAGCGGCTGCAGCGTCACCTCGGTGGCGTAGTCGGTGTTCGTCGCCAGCCCCATGAAACTGCCGGCCTTGGCGCGGGTGGCGCGGTACTCGGGCAGGTAGCGCCCGGCCTGGCGCATCAGCCAGACGGGCGTGTGATCGGTGGGCTGGCGCAGGCAGGCGCGCAGGAAGCTGTCGTTTTGAAGCGGTGCGTACATGGGGCATTGTCGCAAAGGCGGTGGGGTCGGCGCTTCAGCGCTTCCACCATGCCGGCGCCGATAATCGGCGCTCCAACACGGAGGCCCGCCATGCTCGCTCAAGACATTCTCGCCACCATCGGCAACACGCCGCACATCCGCATCAACCGCCTGTTCGGCAACAGCCACAGCGTCTACGTGAAGAGCGAACGCTCGAACCCGGGCGGTTCGATCAAGGACCGGATCGCGCTGTCGATGATCGAAGCGGCCGAGGTCTCGGGTGCGCTCAAGAAAGGCGGCACGATCATCGAGCCGACTTCCGGCAACACCGGCGTGGGGCTGGCGATGGTGGCGGCCGTGAAAGGCTACAAGCTCGTGCTCGTGATGCCCGACAGCATGAGCGTCGAGCGCCGCCGCCTGATGCTCGCCTACGGCGCCACCTTCGTGCTCACGCCGCGCGAAAAAGGCATGAAGGGCTCGATCGCACGGGCGATGGAACTGATTGCCGAAACCCCGAACTCGTGGATGCCGCAGCAGTTCGAAAACCCCGCCAACATCGACGTGCACGTGCGCACCACGGCGCAGGAGATCGCGGCCGACTTCCCGAGTGGTGTCGACGCGCTGATCACCGGCGTGGGCACCGGTGGCCACCTGACCGGCTGTGCGCAGGTGCTGAAAAGCATGTGGCCGAAGCTCAAGGTCTACGCCGTCGAGCCCACCGCCTCGCCGGTGATCAGCGGCGGCGCGCCGAGCCCGCACCCGATCCAGGGCATCGGCGCCGGGTTCATCCCGAAGAACCTGCGCACCGAGTTGCTCGACGGCGTGATCCAGGTCGAAGCCGAAGCGGCACGCGAGATGGCACGGCGCTGCGCGCGCGAAGAAGGCATCCTGGTCGGCATCTCGTCGGGCGCCACGCTCGCCGCCATCGCGCAGAAACTGCCCGATCTGGCCAAAGGCGCGACCGTGCTCGGCTTCAACTACGACACCGGCGAGCGCTATCTGTCGATCGAAGGTTTTCTGCCGACCGAATGAAACCGCGGATCCTGATCGTCGAAGACGAGCCGGGCATCGCCGACACGCTGCAGTACGCGCTGCGCACCGAAGGCTTCGAGCCGGTGTGCTGCGCCACCGGCGAAGAAGCGCTGGCCTCGGCGCGCGCCGAGCCGCCGGCGCTGGTGATCCTCGATGTCGGCCTGCCCGACACCAGCGGCTTCGAAGTGTTCAAGCGCTTGCGGGCCAGCAGCGACGTGCCGGTCGTGTTTCTCACCGCGCGCAGCGACGAGATCGACCGCGTAGTCGGCCTGGAGCTGGGTGCCGACGACTACATCGCCAAACCGTTCTCGCCGCGTGAGCTGGTGGCGCGGGTGCGGGGCATTCTGCGGCGCTCGACAAAACCGGTGACGAGCAGCGTGGTGGTGCCCGCGCCCACCTTGCCGGTCGTTGTGGACGAAGGCCGCCGCCAGATCCGCTTCTACGGCCGCGCACTCGAACTCTCGCGCTACGAATTCGGCCTGCTGCAGACGCTGGCCTCGCGCCCCGGTCACGTGTTCTCGCGCGACGCACTGCTCGACCGCGTGTGGGGCGACGCGACCGAAAGCCTCGACCGCACCGTCGACGCGCACGTGAAGACGCTGCGCGCGAAGATGAAACTCGTCGCGCCGGCGCTGGAGCCGATCCGCACCCACCGTGGCAGCGGGTATGCGCTCGCTGAAGATCTACCCGCCGTATTGCCTTCACCCGCTTGAGCAAACGCACCCGCATCTTCATCGGAATATTGCTCGCCTACGCGCTCGGCGTGGGCGCGTTGATGTACCGCCAGCTCGGCGACATCGACCCGCGTTACCGCGAGTCGGCCGAAGAGTCGCTGGTCGAAACCGCGCAGCTGCTCGCGGTGCTGGTCGAAGGCGCGTCGCACGATGGCGCTTTGCAGACCGAGACGCTCGGCCCGCTGTTCCAGTCGCTCTACGCGCGGCGCTTCACCGCCGACATCTTCGGCTTCGAAAAAACCCGCGTCGAACTTCGCCTGACCGTGGTCGACCGGAGCGGCACAGTCGTGTTCGATTCGATGAACCGCCACCTCGGCGCCGACCACTCGCAGTGGCACGACATCCACCTCGCGCTGCAGGGCGAGTACGGCGCGCGCACCAGCCGCGATGTCGATGGCGACCCGAAAACCTCGGTGATGTTCGTGGCCGCGCCGGTGCGCGACAGGACGAGCGGCGGCGACCGCATCATCGGCGCCGTGAGCGTCGGCAAGCCGGTGCAGAGCTTCGGCCAGTTCGTCGAAGCGGCGCGGCGCAAGACCTTGCTGGTCGGCGCGACCTCGGTGGTGGCGGTGCTGCTGCTCGCGGTCATTCTTTCGGTGTGGCTGGTGCGGCCCTTCGGCGTGATCGCCGACTACGTGCGCTACGTGCGCGCCCAGCGTTCCTTCAGCCTGCCGCGCCTCGGACGGCGTGCGCTCGGTGCGATCGGCGCGGCCTACGACGAGATGCGCGACGCGCTCGCCGGCCGCAACTACGTGGCCGACTACGTGCAGACGCTGACGCACGAAGTGAAGAGCCCGCTCTCGGCGATTCGCGGCGCCGCCGAGCTGTTGCAGGAGCCGACGATGGCCGACGCCGACCGCGCCCGCTTCAGCGCCAACATCGTGCGCGAGACGCAGCGCATCCAGGAACTCGTGGACCGCATGATGGAGCTGACCGCGCTCGAATCGCGCCGCAGCCTCGACGAGACGGCCGTGATCCCGTTGCGCGCGTTGCTCGAAGAGCTCGCGGCGAGCGCGCAGGCCACCGGCGCGGCGCGGGCTCTCTCGGTCGAGTTGCTCGCCGGTGACGACGCGACCGTCGAAGGCGACGCCTTCCTGCTGCGCCGCGCCCTGGCCAACCTGATCGACAACGCGCTCGACTTTTCGCCGGCGAACGGCAAGATCGAACTGATGCTGCGCGTCCAGCCGCGCAGCGTCGACATCAGCGTGCGCGACCACGGCCCCGGCATTCCCGAATACGCAGAAGACAAGGTGTTCGAGAAGTTCTACTCGCTGGCCCGGCCGCACTCGCGCAAGAAGAGCACCGGGCTCGGCCTGCCGTTCGTGAAAGAGATCGCCGAGCTGCACCACGGGCGCGTGACGCTGAAGAACGCGCCCGAAGGTGGCGGTGCGGTGGCCACACTCTCGCTGCCGCGCGCCACGCCGGGCGCCTGACGCGCGTCAGCGCAAGGCCGCGGCGGCCGGCCCGCTGAAGTCGGTCGGCATCGGCAGCCCGGCTCTCATCGCCTTCGCGCGCGCTGCGGCGTGGTTCATGTCGGCCGGGATGAACTGCGTGGGCTTGCCTTGTTGCTGCGCCACCAGCAACTCGTCGCGCGCCACCTCGCCGCCGCCGATGGCGACGAGCCGGTCGCTGCAGTCGACCATGGCCTGCGAGGTGGGCGAGAGCCGCGTCGTGCCCTTGATGAAGCCGCCCCAGGTGTCGTCCTGCACCTCGAAAACCGTGTCGACGAAAGGCGACATCGCCACGCCGTTGGCGCGTGCCTGCGTCGAGACGATGCCGGTCGTCTCGAAGCCCAGGCGTTGCGCCAGCGGGTAGACGGCGCCGATGCCGTCGGGCGTGGCGCAGATGTTCACGAGCGTCGTGTTCGGATC
>Ga0073914_10000271_pt1 | contig 10770 bp, 12 predicted proteins | sample GWRWT4_30Apr14_FD_71481 | JGI IMG/M metagenome (GOLD analysis project Ga0073914, IMG submission 71481) | Sand microcosm microbial communities from a hyporheic zone in Columbia River, Washington, USA - GW-RW T4_30-Apr-14 | ecosystem: Engineered > Artificial ecosystem > Sand microcosm >... | reverse complement strand
CTTCAACGGTTTCAGCGGCAAGAAGATCAGCGTCAAGATCGGGGCGCTGGCCGCCGCGGATGCCACGCTGGACGTCTGGCCCGCAGGCACCGTCACCACGCTGGCCCAGCTTCGGCCTCGCCTGGAGAAAGCCATCCGGGCGGCCAACGTCAATTCCACGTCCTACACCGGCGCCACGGTTGAAGTGGTGGGCACCAGGCTGCGCGTGCTGTCAGGCAAAGGCAGCACCACCTTCGACCCGGTTGAAACCGTGCTCATCGCCAATGCGGCCGCCGACACCACGGCCACCACGCTGGCGCTGGTGGCCGCCAACAACACCAATGTGCAGCAGTACCCATTGGGGCTGGTGGCAGGTGCGGACATCGCGGCGCTCAAGAAGTCCACGGTGGGTGGCGATGGCATCGCCCCCGACGCCACGGCCATCATCGGCAACTCCGCACTGTTCACGGGCCTGAACGCACTTGAAAAAGTCGACCTGTTCAACATCCTGTGCATTCCACGCGCGGTGGCCGATGGCTTCCCCGATTCGCAGACGCGCGCCGTCTACAGCGCCGCGCTGACCTTCTGCGAACGCAAGCGCGCCTTCGCCTTGATCGACTTCCCCTCCGACAAGAACGAGGTGCAGGAGATCAAGGACTGGCTGGACGACCACAACGAGTTCCGCAACAAGAACGCGGCGCTGTACTTTCCGCGCACGCAGATTCCCGACCCGGTCAACGAGTTCCGCCTGCGCTCCGTGGCCGCCAGCGGCACCGTTGCCGGCATCTACGCGCGCACCGACAGCCAGCGTGGTGTCTGGAAGGCACCGGCCGGCGTGGAAGCGGTGCTGAACGGCGTGGCACAACTCGACACCAAGCTGACCGATGCCGAGAACGGCGTGCTCAATCCCCTGGCCATCAACTGCCTGCGCACCTTCCCCGTCTACGGCGGGATTGCCTGGGGCGCGCGCACGCTGGTCGGCGCCGACCAGATGGGCTCGGAGTGGAAGTACGTGCCCATCCGCCGACTGGCCTTGATGCTGGAAGAGTCGCTGTTCCGCGGTACCAAGTGGGTGGTGTTCGAGCCCAATGATGAACCGCTGTGGGCCAACATCCGCCTCAACGTGGGCGCCTACATGAACTCGCTGTTCCGCCAGGGGGCCTTCCAGGGCGGAACGCCAAAAGAAGCCTACTTCGTCAAGTGCGATGGCGAGACCACCAACCAGAACGACCGCAACCAGGGCATCGTCAACATCCAGGTCGGTTTTGCCCCGCTCAAGCCCGCCGAATTTGTCGTCATCAGCATCCAGCAGATCGCTGGTGATCTGTAAATAAATACCGGAGAACCTCGTCATGGCCAATACCGGTTTCGTCGTCAACGCGACCCGCATCGATCCTTACAAGAACTTCAAATTCCGCGTGCTGTGGGACGGCAAGGCCGTGCTCGGCGTGTCCAAGGTCAGCTCGCTCAAGCGCACCACCGAGGTGGTCAAGCACCGAAGTGGCGGGCAGAACAGCTACGACCACAAGTCACCCGGCCGCTCGACCTATGAAGGTGTGACGCTGGAGCGGGGCATCACGCACGATTTGGAGTTCGAGAAGTGGGCCAATGGCGTCAGCAGTTATGCGGGTGATTCGGCCATGGACCTGGCGGGCTACAAGAAGGATCTGACGCTGGAAGTGCTCAACGAGAAGAGCCAGGTGGCCATCCGCTACTTCCTCTTCCGCTGCTGGGTCAGCGAGTTCGTCACCCTGCCCGACCTCGACGCCAACGCCAACGCGGTGGCGATCGAGCACATCAAGATCGAACTGGAAGGCTGGGTGCGCGATGCCGACACGCCTGAGCCGAATGAGGCGGGTTGATGATGGCTGGGCAGGATGCTCAGGCCTGGCAGGCGCGTGCCGTTGGCAGCGCGGCATCGGACATCGACCTGGTGTTCGACGCGGCTGATCGGCCTGGCACGGTGACGGCCTTGCTGGCAGCGTGCGTGTGCGGCCCGGATGGGCAGGCCATCGAAGCGGATGAAGCCTGGGACTGGACGCTGAACCAGCGCTTGCAGGCCTTGATCGCCATGCGATTGGCCGCGCAGGAGCCCGTGATCGAGCTGCAAAGCGCGTGCATTCGGTGCAGCGAGGCCATGGAGGTCGCGTTGGACTTGCGCGCCTTGGTCGGCCAATCGGCTGCGCCGCGCTTCGATTGGCACAGCGACAGCGGCATCGAATTGGCATTGCGCCTGCCCCGTGGCCGTGATCTGCAAAACTGGATGATGGAAGGGCCTTCTTCGCAAGAGGCCCTGGCAGCGTCTTTGATTGAAGCCGTGCATGGTGTGGCGCCTGATGAAGAGCCGCCGGCCCTGTCCACCTTGCTGCCCATGCTGGACGACGCGTTTGAAGCGCATGACCCTTTGACCGCCTTGCGCCTGCACACGGCTTGCCCCGAATGTGCGCATGACAACACCCTGGTCTGCGACCTGGAAGCTTTGCTGATCGACGGGTTCTCGCGCGCACAAGCCCGCATGCTGGATGACGTGCTGCAACTGGCGAGCGCTTTCCATTGGCGCGAGGCTGACATCCTGGCCTTGCCCCGGTGGCGACGTGCGCACTACCTGCGGCAGCTTCATCATGACGGAGCCTGGGCATGAGCGGCTACTTTGCCCGACTGGCGGCGCAGGTTGCATCGCCTGCGGCAACACCTGGCGCACGTGCCGCGGCGAGCCCCTCATTGCTTGAGCAGCATGCCGAGCTCACGGCGCCCATGGCCACGACTGCGCCTCCTCTGCGGTTGGGCAAAAAGCGCCAGCCCTCGTCTTTGCCTGGCGCGCTGCCCGAGCAACAGGCGCAGCCCCCCGAGGAAGCGGCGCCAATTGCTCGGCCAGCTGAACGGCGCACCGAAGCCGCTGTCGACTTCTTGCCTTTGCCCGACGCGATGGCATGGCCGCGCCATCTCCAGACAAGCAAGCCAGCCTTGGCGTCGAGGCTGACTCAGCTTCAGAACGAAGCCCCGGCAGCCAACAAAGCTTTGGCACCACTGACCACGGCCCAGACCCACACCACGTCCAGTTCGCCTCGGCAACCAAGCGACATGCCCTTGCCGCAAGTCAGGCCCGATCTGATCAAGGAAGCGCCATCAACCCTGGCCAGCCCAAGCAGCTTGGACCTGACCCGGCAAAACCCCGAGCCTCAAGAGCAAAGCCTGGCATGGCAGGTCCCTGAACAGGTGCCCTCCGTGGGATCGCCATTCAAGGTGCGGCCAGTACAGCCTGCGCACCAGCGCGGATCGCTCCCAACGATCAAGCCCTCCAACCCAGGCGAAGCCATGCCCCGCACCCATGTCCGCATCGGCACCATCACCCTGGAGGTGCGTGCCGCCAACCCTGTCCCGGTGATGACGCCCGAGCCTCAGACCGTGGCCGAGCCCACCCCGGCGCCAGCGCGGTTTGCCTTGCGCCGCCACCATGTGCGGTGGAGTTGAGCCATGTCACTTGCCGCCAGCAGTGAGGCCATCGGCGCCGTCAGCGATTTGCTGAAGGTCCAGATTGCATCCCGAACCGGCATCAACGCCGTGGCCGTGGGCCGGCCGGAAGACGCCAGCAATGCCGGTGCGACGGGCGGCAGCTTCAATCTATTCCTCTACCGCGTGGGCATCGACGCCAACCTGCGCAACCGCCCGCTCGATACCGGGCAGGCCCCGCCCGTCTGGCTGGTGCTGTACTACCTGCTGACCGCCTTCGATGGCGCGGACAGCGACTCCATCGCCGCGCACAAGCTGCTGAGCCGGGGCATGCTGGCCTTGAACAGCATGAGCGTGATCCCGCCTGACCCGACCAACGCCGCCTTGTCGAGCAGCCCCGATCCATTGCGCATCACCTTCGACGAGGCCGATGTCGAGATGCTGTCCAAGATCATGCAGGGCAGCGAAGAGAAGTACCGCATCTCGGCCGCCTTCCAGGTTCGCCCGGTCATGCTGGCGCCGATGGACACGCCGCCGGCCTATGCGCTGCCTGTCAAGACCATCGGCAAGCCGCTGCCGCCACCGCAGATGTACGAAGGTGTCACGGCACTGCCCAGCCTGGGCCCCAGGCTCAGTGCCATCGAACCAGAGCGCTTCAGCGCCGGCCAGGCCTTCGTACTGCGCGGTGTTGATCTGGCGGGCTACGACATGATCATGGTAGGCGCCTCGGTCTATCCCGCCACGCCCACAGCAGATGGGGGTTTGAGCGCCACCATTCCGTTGGCCGACCCGATCGCCGCAGGCGCCTACCCTGTCTGCGTGGCACGCACGCTGCCCGATGGCCACACGCTCAGCAGCAATGCAGTGGCCGGGCACCTGGTGCCTCGGGTCACCAGCGTGAACCTGCCCGTTCCGCTCACCCTGGTGGCGGGCAAGCTGTTCGGTCAGTTCGTGGTCAATGGCGCGCAACTGGGCGGGCCTGATGCCGCCATCTACGCGGCGCTTTACCTCAATGGCAAAGCGCAATTGCTGCTGGAGCCATTGCCCGGCGGCAGTGCCACTTCCCTCACCTTTGCCGTCAGCGACGTTCAAGCGCTGGCACCCAATCCCAACTACCGGGTGATCCTGCGCGTGAATGGCGAGCAGGCCCTGGACTCTCCCGCGCTGAGCTGGACATGAGCACGCCACTCGCCGCCACGCCTGTTTCCATGAACCCCGACCTGGGCGTGGGTGACCCGGTGTGCGCCCATTGGCTGGCGCAGGTGACCTGGCGTCTGCGCCGTGAGATCGCCTGGTGCTGGCACCAGCGGGGCCATGGCGCCGCGCCAGTCCCTGGCGCCTTGCCGCCCGTCACGGACCCGGTGCAAGACAGCCTGGACCTGGCGCGCTTTCGAGATGACAAGCGCACCTTCTTTGCCGAGGACACGACCGCGCGCTACTTGAGCGACCGCATCGCCGAGCTGGAGGCACCTCGTCTGCGCCTCAGTCGCCACGGGGATTGGGCCTGGCTGACGCGCACTTGCGGCTTGACGCCCGCAGCCCAGTTCGTGTTGGCCTGCGCGCTGGCGGGGCGTGTCGATGCCTCGATCGGCGCGGTGTGCGCGGCCTGCCAGAACGACCTGTCTCGCCCCTGGCCGACGCTGGCATTGGCACAGCGCCTGTGGGACGACCCCATGGCCGTGGCCGCCTGCGCCGATGCCAGTCATGCCTTGTTCCGCCATGGCCTGCTGCACTTGCCAAGCGGGCGGGAAGTGCTGGACTGGCATCAGGCGCTGGACATGCCCGCCAGCGTGGCACAGGCCCTGCTGGATCCTCAAAGCAGCCCCCGAGGCCTGCTGCAAAACGTTGATGCCCCCACGCGCGAACTGCCACGCGAGATGCAAGCCGTGCTGGCTCGCCTGCGCTCTGATCCACCCCCCGCCATGCAGGTGTTGCCTCTGCAGGCGCAGCGCGGCACTGATTTCACCACCTGGGCGCAGGCCCTGAGCGCCGCCACAGGCCGAGGCCTGTGCCTGCTGAGCGACGACATCACCCCCGAGCGTGGCCTGGCCGCGGCAGCGACCGTCTGCTGGCTGCGGGGCGTAGACGTGCTGCTCCCGGAACATTGGCAAGACCGCTGCTGCGCCAACGGTGCGGATCACTGGACCGCGCCACTGGCGGCCCTGCCATTGCGCTGGTACCTGCCCACCACCGATGGCGGCCAGGCTGCACGTGGCCTGCCAGGCAAGCTGATGCTGCCCACCTGCACCCTGCCACCGTTGAATGTGGCAGCCCGGGGTCAGCGGCTGAACGCATTGCTCGCTGACTGCGCCCCCTCCGTTCGCGCAGCCATCCCCGAAGCCGCGCGGCGCTTCCGCATGGCCGAGCGCCCGCTGGATCGCGCCGCAGCAGCGGCCTCAGCCTTGGGCGATGAAGCCCGCGCCTCGGACCTGTTCGCCGTGTGCCGCGCCGAAGCACGGCTTGAACTCGACGGCCTGGCCAATGCCGTGACGCCACGCTTCGCCCTGAACGAACTGGTGCTGCCCACCGCGCAGGCGCAGCAACTGCGCGAAATCGTCGCTGCGATGTCCGTGCTGGGCCGGGTTCACCATGATTGGGGCACGGCTCAGGCCTGGAACGAAAGCGGCCTGTCGGTGCTGTTCTGCGGCCCGCCTGGCACCGGCAAGACCATGGCCGCCGAAGCCCTGGCGCACGAACTGGATTTGCCCATGTACCGCATCGACCTGTCCCAGGTCGTCAACAAATACATCGGCGAGACCGAAAAGAACCTGCGCCGCATCTTCGATGCCGCCGAGACCAGCGACTGCCTGATGTTCTTCGACGAGGCCGACGCCTTGTTCGGCAAGCGCACCGAGGTGAAGGACGCGCACGACCGCTTCGCCAACATCGAGATCAGCTATTTGCTGGAACGCATGGAGCGCTTCAAGGGCCTGGCGGTGCTGGCCAGCAACCGCCGCAAGGACCTGGACGAGGCCTTCACACGTCGCCTGCGCCACATCGTGGAGTTCCCGGTGCCGGGCGTCATCGAGCGCGAGCAACTGTGGCGCCAGGTTTTTCCCACACAGGTCGACATCAGCGAGCTGGATTGCCGCTGGCTGGCCCAGCAGTTCGACATAGCCGGTGGCCACATCCGCTCGGCCGCATTCAACGCCTGCCTGCTGGCCGCATCAAAGCAAAGCACGGCGTCGCCAGCACGCGTTGACATGCCCCACGTGCTCACCGCCATCAAGCGCGAGCTGGAAAAGATGAACCGCGTGGCCGGCCGCGAACAGTTTGGGCGCTATGCCGCACTCATGGAGGTCTGGGCATGAAGCTGGACATTGATCACCTGGCGGTCACGCTGCAAGGCGTGTCCACGGAGATGGGCGGACAGGTGCAAGAACTGCTCGGTCCCACGCTGACCCGTCGGCTGTCCGACCTGAAGCTGCGTGGTGCCAGTAGTGTCATTGCCCAAGCCGACCTGGGGACCATCGACGCCCCCGCTGGCATGGATGCGCATTCGTTGACCGACCTGATCGCCGCGCGCCTGGTCTACTGGATCGGCACCACGCAAGGGGAGACGATCTGATGGCAATTTTCCCATTGCGCGGCGTGCTGGTGGAATACGGCGCCAACATCCTCGGGCCGATCCCGAACATCGTCGTCTTCCAGTTCAACCCTGAACAGATGACGCGGACCATCACCATTCCCCCGCCGCCCAGCACCGCGGCCGCTCAGCCGCGCACCGAGAACCACGCCGCTGCTGCGCCACCTTCCGAGCGCTTCGAGATCACTGCCCGTTTTTCGGCGGCGGATGACCTGGGCGCTGGTGGTGCTGTGTCGGCCATTCCCAGGCTGTTCGGCGTGGGCCCCCAGATCGCGGCGTTGGAAAAAATGGTCTACCCGCCCACCAAGCCCGGCGGACTGATCGGGGCGGCCATCGACGCGGTGGGCTCTGCGATCTCCGGGCCCAGCGCCACGCCACCATCAAAGCCCATGCCACGCGTGGCGCTACCGCGCATCCTCTTCATCTGGGGCCCCTCGCGCGTGTTACCGGTGACGATCACCTCGATGACCATCACCGAGCAGAAATACGACGTGCTGCTCAACCCCATACAAGCCGAAGTGAAGATCGGCCTGCAGGTGTCCAGCCAGGCCCCCATCGACGACGCCGTGGGCGCGGGCGCCTACAAGTACACGCAAATGATCAAGGACACCCAGGCGACCTTGAACCTCGCCAAGGCCGTCGAGTTTGCGCTGGACATCATTCCCTTTTGATGACGAAGGATGGAGAAGCCACCATGTTCCTGAAGAACTCCCGCTACTTCGGCCTGCCCACCGTCACCGCGCCAGACCGCGCCGGTGCGCCCGTCGCTGCCGTCAAGCTCAGGCCGCTGCCATCGACACCCGGCCTTGAGGTGACCGTGCGATCGCACGACCAACTCGATGCCCTGAGCGAGCAGCGCTACAGCGACGCCACCCGCTACTGGCACATCGCCGATGCCAACACCGAGCTCGAAGCGGCCTCGCTGTTGGAGCCCACCGGCCGCACCATCCAGATCCCCAACAGCTGAGCACCATGGCCAAGGCTGAATACCGCGTCTATTTCGACAATGCTCCGGCGTCAGCGGAGCAATTGGCGCTGTTCACCGAAATCCGCATCGATCAGGGCATCGGCATCGCGGCCGAGGCCGAGCTGGACCTGCCCGTGGGCACCGACGACGCCGGTGTGTGGGCTGGCATTGAAGATGACATCGCCCAACCCTTTGTGCGCGTGCGCATCGAGGTCAAGGTGGCCGACGCAGACTTCCTGCCCCTGATCGACGGCATGGTGGTGGGCAACCGCTACGAGATGAAATCGGCCCCCAACCAAAGCACCATGACCCTGATCGTGCAGGACGACAGCGTGCAGCTCAACCGCGACGAGAAGGTTGTGCTGTTCGAAGACATGGCGCCCCAGGACATCGTGACCAGCCTGTTCACCGACGTGGGCTTCAGCGCCGATGTGGATGCCGCCCCTGATGCTGGCGCGGCGCTTCAGCGCGTGGTGGTGCAGCGCGGCACCAGCATGCAGTTGCTGCGCGACCTGGCCAAGCGCTACGGCATGTTCACCTACGTGAAGCCCGGCGAGGCACCCGGCCTGAGCGTGGGCATGTTCAAGCGCCCACAGTTCGACGCGGCCGATCTGCCCGAGATCCTGCTGGTGGGCGACAAGTGCAATGTGGCCAGCTTCTCGGCCGAGTTCGATGCCCTGCGGCCCATCAAGGCCCAAGCCGGCAGCATCAGCCTGGCCGACCGCAGCGTGCTGACTAGCCGCACCGATGCCGCCGACATCGCACCTCTGGGCGATGCCGCCACACACGACCTGACCCAACCCGCCGTGATGCTGCTGACCGGCACGCGCGAAGAGCAGACCGACCTGGACGCGGCCACCTCGGCCACGGTCGATCTCTCGTCTTGGGCTTACGCCGCGAATGGCGAGCTGGACGCCGACAACTACGAAGGCGTGATGCAACCCCATCACCTGGTCCGCGTGCGCGGCATCGGCGGCTACCTGTCGGGCGACTACCTCATTGGTCGCGTCACCCATGTGCTGACGGACCACGGCTATCGGCAAAAGTTTTCTCTGCACCGCAATGCGCGCTCGGCCGGTGGCGCGGGTGGCGGTGCAGGCATGGCCTCGGGGGTGTTCTGATGGAAAGCGGCACGCTTGAAAAACTGGTGGTCGAACTGGCGACGCAATCGCGCACACGCCATTTCGGCAAGTACCGCGGCCTGGTCACCGACAACGAAGACCCCTCCGCCATTGGCCGCATCAAGGCCCAGGTGCCCGAGGTGTTTGGCGAGTTGTCCACGCCCTGGGCCACGCCGTGTTCGCCCTACGCCGGCCCGGGCGTGGGCTTCCATGCCATCCCCCCCGTGGGCGCGGGCGTGTGGATCGAGTTCGAAGCGGGCGACCCATCCCGCCCCATCTGGACCGGAGGTTGGTGGGGCACCAGCGATGTCCCGGCCGACGAGAAAGGCACCGCGGCCAAGCCCGCCTTGAAGATCCTGCGCAGCGAGAAGGGCCTGATGGTCTCGCTGGACGACGATGCCAACACGCTGACCTTGTCAGACGGCAACGGCAGCAACCTGATGACCATCAGCGTCAACGATGGACAGATCAAGCTGCTGGCGGCCACCAAGGTGATCGTCGAAGCGCCTTTGATCGAGCTGACTGAGGGCGCCACGCACCCCGTGGCCTTTGGCGATTCGCTGCTGCAATACCTGAACCAGCTCGTCAGCATTTTCAACGCGCACATGCACGTGGGCGAAACCGTGATTGGCATCCCGGTCACGCCCATCGTGCCCGTCACGCCTTTCCCACCCGCGACGCCGGCCTTGCTGTCGACCCGCGTCACCACTGGTTGATCGACCGAGGCCACCCCATGAGCTCCCCCCTCAAAGCCGGCACCTTCGATGACTTCGCGTCCAGCCTGGCCGCGTACATCGACCAGGCCATGCAGAACGAATGGCAGGCGCGCAAAGGCGAGTTCCTGCCCACCGAGGGCCAGGGCGCCGACGATCGCAAGATCCTGTTCGCGGCCATCGCTCAAGGGGTGCTGAAGTTCCTGGGCGACCACGTGGGCGACCTGGTCACCACCGACAACACTGGCGACGGCGGCTTGACCAAGCACCGGCACACCATGGCCTTCACGGTCGACACCTACCGGACGCCGCTGCCATGAGCATGAACAACGGCCGCCACCTGGCCTTCCCATTCCGCATCGGCACCGATGGGCGCACAGCCACGCCTGCCGACCTGCCCGACCACATCCGGGGCGAGATCATCCAATTGCTGCTCACCGCGCAAGGCGAACGGCCATTCCTGCCCAGCTTCGGGGCCGGATTGCGCCGCCTCGTCTTCCAGCGCAATGACGATGCGACCGCCGGCATCACCAAGGCCCTGGTCAGCCAGAACCTGTCGCGCTGGCTGGGTCAGCGCATCACGGTCGAGCTGCTGGACGTCAGCGCCGAAGACTCAACGCTCAACGTGGACCTGCGCTACCGCATCATCGCCACCGGCGAGGTGATCAGCGTGCGCCTGCAACGCCAGGGAGCGCACTGACATGACCCTGCTGCGCAACGAAGAACGCCTGAGCGACCGCGACCGCGACCTGGACGCCAAGGGCCTGAACGCCTTCAAGCTGGCCTACGTCACGCTGGAAGCCGCGCCCAAGCCCACCTTTGCCTGGCTGGAGGTCGAGTTCTGGAACGACAACGCGCTGGTGCCTTTGCCGCCCAAGGAAGCCTTCAGGGTGCAAGGCGCCGAGCGCCACCGGGCGGGCAATCCGGCACGGCCCGTTCAGGTGGTCCAGGTGC
>Ga0073914_10000268_pt1 | contig 10784 bp, 7 predicted proteins | sample GWRWT4_30Apr14_FD_71481 | JGI IMG/M metagenome (GOLD analysis project Ga0073914, IMG submission 71481) | Sand microcosm microbial communities from a hyporheic zone in Columbia River, Washington, USA - GW-RW T4_30-Apr-14 | ecosystem: Engineered > Artificial ecosystem > Sand microcosm >... | reverse complement strand
TACGATGAGCATCATTAATGCTGATGACGGCGTCGCTCATGGCGTAAAGAATAGTCTCGGCCTGGCTGGGTGCGTAGGAGCTTAAGTAATCAAAAAGTAATGTGTGTTCGGGTTCTTTTTTTAGTCTCAAAATGGCAATGCCGTTGATAGTCACCAGGTCTGTCGGAGAAACAACGTTGGAATAAACAATCAGGGTTTTTAATTGAGGGATGGTTTCATTTTCTAGAAAACTTTCCAGCGTTTCTTGATTAAAATCATCGCAGGTGTAAATGATGTGTGCAGATTCGCAGCGCTGGCATGCCTGTAATGCTGTTTCTAGGCTAGGGGTTTCATAGGCGATAAAATGCCTTTTATGTAATTCTGCTACCAGTGTTTTTGTTGATGGCGGCTGGTCTGAATTCACAAGAATAATGGTGTTTTGTTCTGTTGTACTCATTCCCTGAGAGCCTTATGCGTTAGTTGGCTGCCCACTTTTTTTAATAATTTAGAGTGGTAACTGTGATAAGCCCTGTGCAAATCTATCGTGTTGTTCGCTAATTGCACAAGGCAGGGGATACTGCGCTTTGCGTAAGAGCTTGTCATTATTTTTTTGTGACATTTGTCTGTTTTTTTGTGTACTTTGGCGCCGTTTTACCGTCAAACACCTTAACAATGCATATGCTTTCGTTAAATTACAAATTTCGGTGTATTACCGTCGTTTGTAGCAATGAATCAATTTCTTTTAATAAATTTCGTGTGCTGATTGGTTTTTGCAGAAAGCGCCGAATGCCGATTTGATACGCCATTTTTTCATCGACGGTAAAACTAAAACCCGTACACAAGATAATAGCCAGATCAGGTTTTAATTTCAGTAAGTATTGGGCCAGTTGCGAGCCGGTAATGCCGGGCATGGTGTGGTCAGTAAGAACCAGATCGACTGTTTCAAGCAGTGCAGGTAACTCGGCTTTGGCTTTCAGGCTATCAGTGAAGGTAGTAACCCGATAGCCCTGGGTCGCGAGTAAGTCACTTAAAAAATGGGCCAAACTCTCTTCATCGTCAATCACTACAATGTGGCCACTGGACAATCCGGTTGCAGGCAATAGCGCGTCATTAAATTGCTTTGTTAATTCGCTCGGCAGGGATGTTGTTTGTTCCTTCCCATAACTGGCGGGCAGAAGCAGATGAAAGGCGGTGCCTCTGTTGGGTGACGATTGCACGGTAATGTGTCCATGGTGTTCGTGGATAATTCCGTGCACGATGGACAGTCCCATCCCCGTGCCCTGACCGACGTCCTTTGTGGTGTAAAACGGTTCAAAAATTCGATTTACGTGCTGCGGGTCTATCCCTGAGCCATCATCTATCACGCTTATTTCGACAAAATTACCGTGGAATCCCTCGTGGCAGGATGCACATTGTCCGGACATGGCGTTCTTTTTAGATGCGATGATGCTAATGTTGCCTTTCTCGTTTAGGGCATCTCGTGCATTGATACACAGGTTCATGATGACCTGATGCAGCTGAATCGGTGCAATCTCAATTAGTGGCAGGTTTTCTTCAAACACGGTAGAAACATGAAGGGATTTTGGCAGTGTCGATGCAAGTAGTTTGAGGATTTCGTTCACGGTGGGTTCGACACGGATGGCTTGTGGCAGAACGTCGTCTTCATTACGACTGAATATCAGTAGTTGTTTGACCAGATCACGGGCCCGTATTCCAGCCTCGTAAGTGGAATTTAAATAGGCATGCAGTTTTTTATTAAACGGTTTGATGTTTAAGAAAGGGTCCTGATCGGCCATGTCAGATAGATGTTGGGCCAATTCGGTATAACCGAGAATCGAGGCCAATACATTATTAAAGTCATGCGCAATGCCTCCTGTAAGTTGGCCAATGGCTTCCATTTTTTGTGCTTGCCGTAGCTGGGTTTGTATCAAGCCTTTTTCTTTTTCATCCTGACGACGCTGGCTGATATCACGTCCGACACCCAAGATACGAATTTCACCGTTTTCTTTGAGAATGGACGCGCTAAATTCAATGGGGGTTATTTTTCCACCCGTGGAAAGAATGTCAAATTCCAGTCCGATGATCTTGCCCGATACCATCAGTTGTTTGCATTCTTGCTCAAAACGTTCTTTTTCGTAGTCGGGTAACCAGTGTCTGGCCTCTGTACCCAGAACAGCATCCAGTTGGTCGAAACCGGTAATACGCAGAAAGTCTTCGTTGGCATCAACTAATTTACCTTGCTGATCCAGCACGCAGTAGCCTAAGTGGGTGGTGTTGATCAGACTCCAGTATTTACGTTCGCGTTCTCTGATGTCGAGTTCAGCCTGGAATTGTTCGGTTAAATCCCGGATGACAATAATATTGTCCATGCCTTTGATGGCATTAAAATAGCGCCCTCCTTTGACACAGACCTGATGCAGTTTTCCGGTTTTAGCATACAAACGTGCATGAAAACCGGGTATATGATGAACGCCGCTATGATCACACAATCCCTGATAGAGTGATTTTTGTAACACGGTGCTAAGGATGGACGCGTCAGAATCGGGATCTCTGAGATCAAGCACGTGTTCGATTGCTTGTTTGAAGGCCTGCGCCCGCGTTGTGCCCAGCAGTCGCTCGGCTGCACTATTGAGATAGTCAATTCTTGATTCGCCATCTAGCGAAATAAGCGCCTCGTCGATACTGCTTAACAGAGCCTGTGCCTGGGTTTGATCCAGAGACAGTGGCTGTTCGGGTGCAGGCAAGGGTTGTGGTTTTGTGTTTAGGCCAGGCTGTGCTTGCGTAAGATAGTCCACCAGATTCTGGGGAGGATTTTGTTTTTTGAGAAAAACAGTCGTTGACTCTGGCGCAATGTGCTGAGCAATGTGCTGGGCATAGACCAGCAGTTTTACGTTGTCCAGGTGTTGCAGTTTTTGTTGAATGTGGGCAACGATGTCATCGTTACTGTGTTCGCAGCATAGAATGATGGCAGAAATTTTTTTCTTTCTGTGGTTATCAAAAGCAACACGCAGGTTGAAATAACCCCGTGCAGAAATCCCGGATTGGATTAACTGATCAACCAGAGGGTCAATTTCGTAAAGCTGTTTAGAAATAACAGCGACCATTACGTCTGTGTCGTTTGTATTAATCAAACACTTTATTCCTATGAGCCTGGTTGATTTTTATTTCTCACAAAGGAGATTGATTGCTTCGTTCGTACTGAATAGCGGCGGCTGATGTCAGCGCCGTGGTTTTTGGGCTGGTCAATTATTAATCAATATGACTTGGGAGTAAAGGAGAAAAAATACAGGAATGATTGAAAGGTTTTATGAAATTGACCACGCAGTGGCGAATACGGTTTGTGTTAGCACACGGGGTGTGCCTTCACCGTCCTGTCACACCTTCCATGGCGTCAAACAGGGTGGCGATCACAACATGGAATTTACAGCGCGTTAATAATTTGCAGCTGCTCTTCCAGTTTGGCTTTGGCGGATTCCGCATTAACACGTTTTTCCTTTTCCTTGGTCACAACGTCAACGGGGGCTTTGTCAATGAAACTGCTGTTATTGAGTTTTTCAGACAGGCGGGTGATTTCCTTGTCGAGTTTGTCAATTTCTTTGCGCAGACGCTGACTTTCTGCCGTTTTATCGATAAATCCGGCGATAGGTACCCGCACTTCCATGCCATTAACCAATTGTGTGGCTGAAACCGGCGGGGTGCCGTCTTGCAACCAGGTGATGCTTTCCAGTTTGGCTAAATTAAGCAAGAAGGACTCAAAACGCTGGTAACGCAGTCTATCGCTGGGTGTGCCGTTGTGCAGGAATACTGGCAGCTTTTTGCCGGGTGCAATGTCCATTTCGCCCCGGATGTTGCGTATGGCGATAATGACCTGTTTGATCCATTGAATGTCTTCCTCGGCCGATACATCGATTTTTTCATTATTGGGCTGGGGATAGGCTTGCAACATCAGCGTCGATTTTTGTCCTGCGGCGGGTATGTTGCCGCACAGAGGGGCGATACGCTGCCATATTTCTTCAGTGATGAAAGGCATGATGGGGTGAGTCAGACGCAAAATGGTTTCAAACACGCGAACCAAGGTGCGCCGGGTGCCGCGTTTTTCTGCCTCCGTGGTCGTCTCGCTCGTGAGGATGGGTTTACTCAGTTCCAGGTACCAGTCGCAGTATTCGTTCCAGACAAAGTCGTAAATACTTTGTGAGGCATGATCAAAACGGAATTGTTCCAGCGCATGAATGACTTCGGCTTCGGTGTGTTGCAAACGCGAAATAATCCAGCGGTCAGCCACGCTCAGCTCGACGGACTGCTGTTCATCCAGACCACAATCCTGTTCTTCGGTATTGAGTAAGACATAACGCGCGGCGTTCCACAGTTTGTTGCAGAAGTTGCGATAACCTTCGGTGCGATTCAAATCGAACTGAATGTCACGACCGGTCGACGCCAACGAACAGAAGGTAAAACGCAAGGCGTCAGTGCCATAAACAGGAATGCCGTCCGGGAATTGTTTACGGGTGCTTTTTTCTATTTGTTTGGCCATCTGGGGTTGCATTAGCGCACTCGTGCGTTTGCGCACCAGTGTTTCCAGTTCGATGCCGTCAATGATGTCGAGCGGGTCGAGCACATTGCCTTTGGATTTGGACATCTTCTGTCCTTCCTGATCTCTGACCAAGCCATGAATATACACTTTCTTGAACGGCACCTGACCGGTGAATTTGAGGGTCATCATGATCATTCGGGCAACCCAGAAGAAAATGATGTCAAAACCGGTGACGAGCACGTCGGTAGGATGAAAGGTTGCCAGTGCCTCGGTTTTTTCAGGCCAGCCCAGGGTAGAGAAGGTCCACAGCGCCGATGAAAACCAGGTATCGAGAACGTCATCGTCCTGACGCAAGGGCGTATCACCTAACTGGTGTTTTGTGCGTACCTCTTCTTCGCTGCGACCGACGTAAAAATTGCCGGCATTGTCATACCAGGCAGGGATGCGATGCCCCCACCAGAGTTGCCGGCTGATGCACCAGTCTTGCAGGTCACGCATCCAGGCAAAATAGGTGTTTTCCCAGTTTTTGGGTACAAATTCGATATCACCTTTTTCAACCGCGTCGATGGCTGGCTGCGCCAGACTTGCCACCGCGACATACCATTGGTCGGTCAGATACGGTTCAATTACCACACCTGAGCGATCGCCGCGCGGAACTTTAAGCAGGTGATCCTGGGTTTTAACCAGCAAGCCGAGTTCCGTGAGATCCGCCAGGATTTTTTTACGCGCCTCAAAACGATCCAGACCACGATAAGCAGCGGGTGCTTCGTCGTTGAGGTGGGCATCGGCGGTAAAAATATTAATCATGGGCAGCTGGTGGCGCTTGCCCATGTCATAGTCATTAAAATCATGAGCGGGCGTAATTTTTACGCAGCCCGTGCCGAATGCGGGATCGACGTGTTCGTCGGCAATAATGGGAATGGAGCGACCGGTCAGTGGCAAGTTGATGGTTTTGCCGATATAAGACTGATAACGCGTATCGTCGGGGTGAACAGCGACGGCCGTATCACCCAGCAGGGTTTCAGGGCGGGTGGTTGCCACAACCAAATTGCCTGAGCCATCCGTCAGGTCGTAGCGGATGTGCCAAAGAAAGCCCTTTTCCTCTTCGGAAATTACTTCCAGATCAGAAATTGCAGTGTGCAGAACGGGATCCCAGTTGACCAGACGTTTACCGCGATAAATCAGCCCCTCTTCGTAGAGGCGAACAAAGACCTCTTGCACGGCATGGGACAAACCCTCGTCCATGGTGAAACGTTCGCGTGACCAGTCGACCGACGCACCCATGCGACGCAATTGCTGGGTAATGGTGCCGCCGGATTCCTCTTTCCACTGCCAGACCTTGTCGAGAAATTTTTCTCGGCCTAGATCGTGACGTGATAAACCCTCGGCCAGTAATTGGCGCTCAACCACCATTTGTGTGGCGATGCCGGCATGGTCAGTGCCGACTTGCCAGAGCGTATTGTGGCCTGCCATGCGTTTATAGCGGATCAGCGTATCCATCAGGGTGTCCTGAAACGCATGGCCCATGTGCAAGCTGCCGGTGACATTCGGTGGTGGAATCATAATGCAGTACGGCTTGCCCTTGCCTTGAGGGGCAAAGTAACCGCGTTTTTCCCACTCTTGATACCAGGATTGTTCAATTGCGCCGGGGTTGTAGATTTTGTCCATAGCTGTTTTATCAGATTGCTCAGTGTTGATTGTTCAGTGTTGAAGGTAACGGGGAATTATACGTGATTTCGCTGTACGCGCAGTGGCTATTTCGTGTGCTTTGCTTAGGCGTTTTACACGTGATGCGTTTTTAGCGAACAGTCTTGTTGCCGGTAAAAGCGGTAATGCTCACGCAGTCGACCTAGATTGTTTTCCTCTTGTAGGGCGAGTTCAACAATACGTGAGAAGTGGGTGTAAAACGCCGGTACATGCTCGTTAAGATTGATCAGTACATCAAAATTAATTGGAACCGCAGGCGCTGTTTCCCCTATTAAAACAGGAGAAACAGGGGTGTTTTCTGCTGGGTTCAGCCGTTCATGGGGCAGAAAAGAGTCCGGCTTAAACTGCCAAAGGAGCTGGTCCATAAGGGCTGACTGTGCTTCGTCACGGGTATACACATAAATCTTTTGTTGTTGTCGGTATAACTGAGCGCTCAGACGACAGGCAAATACCCGTGCCGATTGCTCAGTGTTTTCGGGGAGTACATAAAAATCGACGTGTGGCATGGGATTTTACGAATGCCCCGCTGTTTTCATCAGATATTGCGTGAGCATGGCGACGGGGCGTCCGGTGGCGCCTTTTTTCTCGCCGCCGCTGACCCAGGCTGTTCCTGCAATATCAAGGTGTGCCCAGGCATAGTCTTCGGTGAAACGCGATAAAAAACAGGCTGCCGTGATGGAGCCGGCAGGGCGGCCACCAATGTTGGCAATGTCGGCAAAGGGGCTTTTGAGTTGTTCCTGATATTCATCCCAAAGCGGCATCGGCCAACCGCGATCGCTGCTGTCTTTTCCGGCTTGAATGAGCGTATCGGACAGCGCTTCGTTGTTGCTGTAGATGGCTGTGGCGTGGGCACCCAAGGCAATTACGCAGGCGCCGGTCAGAGTGGCGATGTCAATCACATGCGCGGGTTTAAAACGGCTGGCGTAGGTGAGCGCATCACAGAGAATCAAACGACCTTCTGCATCGGTATTGAGAATTTCTACTGTTTTCCCCGCCAGGGTTTTAACAATGTCTCCGGGACGCGTGGCTGAGCCACTGGGCATGTTTTCCACCGCAGGAATAATGCCGATGACATTAATCGCCAGTTTAAGTTCGGCCACTGCTTTGAGTGTACCCAACACGGACGCGGCACCACACATGTCGTATTTCATTTCATCCATGCCTTCGCCGGGTTTGAGTGAAATACCGCCGCTATCGAAAGTCACGCCTTTGCCGACCAAGACTTCGGGCTGCTCGTCTTTTTTTCCGCCCTGATAGTGCATGATGATCAGTTTGGCCGGCTGGTCACTGCCCTGGCTGACGGCGAGCAGCGAGAGGAGTCCCAGTTTTTTGAGCTCGGCATCGGATAAGACCTGGGTCTTGATGGCAGGATAGTGTTTTGCCAGTTTATGCGCTTCTTCGGCAAGGTAGGGTGGGTTACAGATATTGCCAGGCAAATTGCCTAGATTGCGTGTTAGCGTCATGCCGGCAGAGATGGCGACGCCTTCCGCTAAACCGTGTTGATAGGTTTTGGCCGAGCTGTTAACGAGGAAGCTGTGTTTCTTGGGGCTGTTTTTTAGCTTTTTGGGTTTTTCTTTGAATTGGTCGAAGTTATACAGCACGCTTTCCATGGATTGAATGGCCAGCGAGGTTTTGATTTTATCGCTGCACTCGTTAACTGCAAGTTCAAGCAGGGTTGAAGAGGAATCGGTGATGCAGTGATTTTTCAGTGCGCTGGCCGCAGCGGCGTATATTTTTTTGAATTTCTGGGCATTGATTTTTTTTTCATCACCGCAGCCCACGAGCAATAATTGTGGCGCCCGAAGCTTGGGTACTTCAAACACAAGTTGTGTGCTGCCGATATCGCCTGAAAAGGCGCCGCTTTTTAAAATGCGGGTTAAATAAGCAGAAGAGTGCTGATCTATTTCGCTGGCGCTTGGGGAAAGTTTTCCATCGCTGAAGACGCCAACAACCAGACAGGAGGTAGTGAGGTTTCCCGCTTTGCCTGTTTTGATGCCATAGTCCATTTTATTTTCCTTGTGGAGTTCGCTGGATTTTAAGGGGTGGGTTTTAATTGGCACTGCCGTGATAATGTTTTAATCGCGTACTTAATATAGGTTACTATTGGCCACTTTATGCTATTGATTCAGGCGGGGGCTGTCTGAAAATTGTCTGGTTATTGGGCCTTGTTGGTGTTTTGTCAGTGAATCAAAGCCACACTTGTTTTTATAGGGTACACCTTATGCGCACGCACTGCGTAATCGATGACTTTGTTGTATTGCGCACTGTACCCGTGCCATACGGTCTGCCTTATTCTACCAGCATGGAGGAGCCGATTGATAATATATAACTATCTGGCGAGGCAGCTGTTTGTTTCCACGGCGGGGGTCGCGTTTGTACTGAGCCTGATTCTGATCAGCGGGCGTTTTATCAAATATATGGCAGAAGCCGCAAGCGGCCGAATTTTAGGCGATGTGCTGTTTGCCATCATGGCCTACCGTCTTCCCGGATTTCTCGAATTGATTCTGCCCTTGAGTCTTTTTCTCGGGGTGCTGCTCGCCTATGGCCAGTTGTATATGAGTAATGAAATAACGGTTTTGACGGCCTGTGGGATTGGTGAGCGTGACATCTTGCGTTATACGATTTTTCCTGCGGTTTGTTTGGCGCTTGTGGTTGCTTTTCTGAGTTTATACCTGGCTCCTTTAGGGAGTCATCGTGCCGAACAAATTCTGACAGAACAGAAATCAAGATCAGAATTCGAAACGCTGACACCGGGTCGTTTTCATAGTGGGGGCAAAATAGTTGTGTACGCGCGTTCTTTATCTCAGGATAAAACGCGGATGGAAAATTTGTTTATTTATCAGAGTCAAAAAAGTAAAGAAGTAAAAGGCAAACATGTCGAGTCACAACTTATTCTGACAGCCCAAAGTGGTGTGCGGCGGATGGATGCTACAACGGGTGAGCAATATCTGGAGCTGATGAACGGGGTTCGTTATGAAGGCAGTCCTGGTCGGCTGGATTACCGTACGATGGCCTTTGAAACCTACCGGCAAAAACTGGAAAAATCAACGGAGCCCGTTGACATTCGTAAATTGAAATCATTAACAACGCTATCGTTGTGGGGCGTTCATCGCGCACAAGAACAAGCTGAATTACAGTGGCGTTTGTCCATGCCGATACTGGTGCTTGTTGTGGCAATCATGGCCATTCCTTTAAGCAAAGTGAACCCACGGCAGGGACGCTTTCTGAAATTGATTCCCTCTATCATGCTGTATTTGCTTTATGTTCTTTTGCTGATTATGAGCCAGAAATGGTTAGAGGCAGGGAAAATCGGTGTCTGGGTGGGTTTGTGGTGGGTGCATGGCGTGTTTTTTATTTTTGCGCTGGGGCTGCTGTTGTGGGGCCGTTATCAATTTCAGTGGCGTCGCCTCTGGCACCGAGGACACTAAAATGAAAATTCTCGATCACTACATTCGCAGTAACGTGTTGTCTTCTTTTTTTACCGTACTGATGATTATTGTGGGCCTCGATAGTTTGTCAGCATTTCTTGCTGAACTGGAAGACCTGGAGCGTAATTATCAGACCTTGCAGGCGCTGCAATTTGTTGCCTGGTCGTTTCCACGGCGTATGATCGAGTTTGTGCCTGTGGCTTCCCTGATTGGTTGTTTGGTGGGATTGGGCATGCTGGCCAATAACAGTGAGTTGATTGTGATGCGTGCAGCGGGCGTATCGGTAAACCGGATTGTATGGGGCGTGTTGAAACCTACGATTTTAATTTTGCTGCTCACGGGTGGTTTAAGTGAGCTTGTTGTGCCCTATACCGAGCAAATTGCAACGAGCCAGCGCGCCCTGTTAAAAGGCGGGCAAGCCACACTTCGAAGCGGGAAGGGTTTGTGGCACCGGGAAGGTAATGAGATTGTGCACATCAGCGCAGTGACCCCCGATGGACAACTCTATGGGGTGAGTCGTTATCAGTTCGATGCGCAGGGGCACTTATTAAAATCGAGTTTTTCTGAACAGGCGCGTTATGAGGATCATCACTGGTTGCTTGCCGACTCAGCTGAAACCGAATTATTTGCGACGCATACGCAGGTTGCTGTAAAGCAGAACGAGGCGTGGCCGCTTGTATTAATGCCGGAAAATTTGTCGGTCGCATCCGTTGAAGCTGAATTTCTTAATCTTGTAGCCTTATACCGTTATGCTAATTATCTTGATGCGCAGGCATTGAATTCCAGTCAGTATTTTCTGGCCTTCTGGAAAAAAATATTCAAGCCGGTGGTGACTGTTGCGATGGTGCTAATTGCGGTGTCGTTTATTTTTGGTCCGCTGCGTTCCGTGTCCATGAGTTTTCGTATACTGGTGGGCGTGGTAGTGGGTTTGGTTTTCCAGCAAGCACAGGATTTTTTCGGTTATGCCAGCCTGGTATTTAATGTTGATCCTCTGCTTGCCATTCTGATTCCGGTCAGTATTTGTCTGGGTGCCGGTGTTTACATGATGAGTCGTGTGCGTTAATGGCCAAGTAGTGCCATGCTTTAAGTATTCTTGTACTTAAAATGTGTGGCACCATGAATGTATTACGTTTTTTTCA
>Ga0073914_10000267_pt1 | contig 10822 bp, 11 predicted proteins | sample GWRWT4_30Apr14_FD_71481 | JGI IMG/M metagenome (GOLD analysis project Ga0073914, IMG submission 71481) | Sand microcosm microbial communities from a hyporheic zone in Columbia River, Washington, USA - GW-RW T4_30-Apr-14 | ecosystem: Engineered > Artificial ecosystem > Sand microcosm >... | reverse complement strand
ATTATTTTTTACGGTGAAACTCAGACCGATTTAATGCGTAATGAATTGGCCTGAATTTTATGGCTTAGCCCCCGACATGAGGCGCATGCCCAGAATGGGGTTTTTCTACAGCGTCGTTAGACATCGCTTTAACTAGTCGTACTTTATTTGGAGAAAACAAATGCTTGATCACATGACATTTCGGGTAAGTGACATTGCTCGCACCAAAGCCTTTTACAGCGTTGCGTTGGCACCATTGGGCTACAGCCTGAACATGGAAGGAAGCTACGAGGGAATGAACATGCTTGGCTTTTCTCATCCGGACGCAGCAGAGCCAGACGGAAAAAAAGTTGATGTTTGGTTTGTGGATGGCGCCTCTCCTTACGGAGGTTCACCGTCTACTACGAGTTGCCATCTTTGCTGGAGAGCCAGCAATCGAGCGCAAGTCGATGCCTTCTATCAAGCTGCCATTTCGGCGGGCGCAAAAGACTACGGCGCTCCTGGGTTGCGCCCGCACTACCATGCAAATTACTACGGCGCATTTGTTATCGACCCAGAAGGGAACAATATTGAGGCCGTATGCCATCTACCTGAGTAATATTCATGCGGCACGGCGATGTCTAACAATTCAAGGCCGACGTGACGCAAACGCCAATTCATCATCAGCCAGAAAATACCCCATAATTCTTGCCATATTTTGTGCCATCTGCCTGATTAAATCGCCCTCAAACCAGCGGCTCGAGGTACTCCACCAGCAATTGCAGGGTCCGGGCACCACGGAACTCATTGATGTCGAGACGATAGGCCAGACGCACACGCTTGGCCTGACTGGGCCATATCTCGCGGTCCACATTGAAGGCGATCGCATCAAAGACACGATTGGAGTCAGGGTGCGACAGGCTGAGCTTGAGATGCTTTTCCTTGAGCACACGCTGGTCCAGGCAAAGAAACTCGCCGTGGAAAAGCGGCTCGGGAAAGCCCTGCCCCCAGGGACCTCCGGCACGCAACAATTCGGCAAAGCTTTCGCTGAAACACTCCGCGGGCAACTCGCCATCCGAGTGCAGCACCGGCTCCAGATCGGCACGATCGGCTACCGCCTGCACGGCGGCATTAAACGCACTGCGGAATTTTTCCATATTGGCCAGCGGCAGTGACAGGCCGGCGGCCATGGCATGGCCGCCAAAGCGCGTGATCAGCCCCGGATTTTTTGCCGCCACCCGGTCCAGCACGTCACGAATGTGCACACCCGGAATGGAACGCGCCGACCCCTTCAGCTGGATGGGCTCGATGCCCGTGTCATCAGCCGGAGCAAAGGCAATCACCGGACGATGGAACTTTTCTTTTATTCGCCCTGCCAGAATGCCTATCACACCCTGATGCCAGCGCTTGTCAAACAGCACCAGTCCGTAAGGTAATGATGATTTGTCGAGACTGAAGTGCTTAAGCACATTCATCGCTTCCTGCTGCATGCCGGACTCGATTTCGCGGCGAGTCTGGTTAAGACCATCCAGCTCGGCGGCATACTGCGCAGCAAGATCGGGAGACGCCGTCAGCAGGCACTCGATGCCGTGCGACATGTCATCAAGACGACCTGCCGCATTCAGGCGCGGTGCCACCTGAAAACCAAGGTCGGTGGCAACAATCTGTTCCTGGCGCTTGCCCGCAATGGCCAGCAAGGCAGTAATGCCGGGCCGGCAACGGCCCGCGCGGATTCTGGCCAGCCCCTGGTGCACCAGCACCCGGTTATTGGCATCCAGGGGCACCACATCCGCCACGGTGCCCAGCGCGACGAGATCCAGATAATCCGTGAGCGCAGGCTCGGCAATATTCTGCTCGATAAACCAGCCGGCATTTTTCAGACGTGTACGCAGGCTCGAGAGCAGATAAAAAACCACTCCGACGCCGGCCAGATGCTTGCTCGGGAACTCGCAGGCAGGCTGGTTCGGATTGACGATGGCATCGGCGAGAGGCAACTCGGCACCCGGCAGGTGGTGATCGGTAATCAGCACGCGAATACCGGCCTCCCTGGCCGCCAGCACGCCTTCAAGGCTGGAGATTCCGTTGTCCACCGTGATGATGAGGTCAGGTGATTTTTCGGCACGCGCCAGCTGCACGATTTCCGGTGTCAGGCCGTAACCGTATTCAAAACGGTTGGGCACCAGATAATCCACATGCTCTGCCCCCATGGCACGCAAGGCCAGTACCGCCAGTGTGGTGCTGGTCGCTCCGTCCGCATCAAAATCACCAACGATGAGCATGCGCTGCTGCTGGCGAATCCCCTGCTCCAGCAACACCAGCGCCGGCTCCAGGCCTTTCATTATCTGCGCCGGCATCAGGGCTTTCAGGGCACGCTCAAGCTCCGCTGTGCTACGCACGCCGCGCAAGGCATACAAACGTGCCAGCACAGGATGCATGCCGGGTAACAGTTCAATACCGGTGGCGAGAACGCGGGGACGTATGGTTTTTTTCATGAAAATCCGCAAGTGACCTGAAAAAAACTGAAGCTCACCTAAAGAAGGCACTAACAAAAAAGCCCGTGTGAATACGGGCTTTTTCAAGCTGAATCGGTTTACTTTGCCATGGACTCGAGAATGGAGCCCTTCACTTCCGACAGTGTGGCATCGATGGTTTTGAGTACGGCATTGCCGCACTGCTTGATGGCAGTATCAGGATCCTTCAAGCCATTGCCGGTCAGCGTGCACACAACCTTGGAGCCTTCGGGAATCTTGCCGTTGCGAATGTCACGCATGGCACCGGCCAGCGACGCTGCCGACGCCGGCTCGCAGAAAATGCCTTCGCGCATGGCGAGCAGGCGCTGGGCATCCAGAATTTCCTGATCGGCAAGCTCGTCAAACCAGCCGCCGGAATCCTTCTGCAGCGCCCAGGCTTTGTCCCAGGACTGCGGATTGCCGATGCGGATGGCCGTTGCCACCGTTTCCGGATTGGCCACCGGACCGCCACGCATGAACGGTGCGGAACCTGCTGCCTGGTAACCCACCATCTTCGGACGGCTGTTGACGATGCCGCGCTCGTGGTACTCGCTGTAACCCATCCAGTGCGCCGTGATGTTGCCGGCATTGCCGACAGGCAGACAGTGGAAGTCTGGGGCGAAACCCAGCTCTTCCACAATTTCAAACGCCGCTGTCTTCTGACCCTGCAGGCGGTAAGGATTAATGGAGTTCACGATGGTGACGGGTGCTTCTTTCGCCACCTGTTTCACCAGCTCCATGCCTTCATCGAAATTGCCGCGAATCTGCAAGGTGATGGCACCGTACATCATGGCCTGTGCCAGCTTGCCCATGGCAATCTTGCCTTCGGGAATCAGCACGAAAGCCGTGATGCCAGCGCGGGCAGCATAGGCAGCCGCAGCGGCAGACGTATTACCGGTGGACGCACAGATGATGGCCTTGCTGCCTTCTTCGACGGCCTTGGTCACGGCCATGGTCATGCCACGGTCCTTGAAGGAGCCTGTGGGATTCAGGCCTTCGTATTTCACATAGATCTCGACGCTTTTGCCCAGCAACTGCGGGATGTTCTTCAGCTTGATCAGCGGCGTGTTGCCTTCACCCAGCGAAATCAGACGGGTATCATCCGAAACCGGCAGATGGTCGCGGTATTTATTGATCAGGCCGGTGTAACGGTTGCCGAAATTCATGGTTTCTCTCTCATGCTGGCACTGCCGGTCAGGCAGTGCTTTTAATCGTTCAAGGTTCTTGGTCAGGCCGCTGCATTACATGTAGCAGCGACAATCAGGCGTCGAGGTTTTCCAGACGTATGCGCACCACTTTGCCGATGATGTCGTCAAGCGCTTCCATTTTCACGATGGCCTGATTCATTTTCTTTTCCTGCACCAGCTTGGTCAGCAAAATGACGGGTACAGAACCGGCTTCGTGCGCCGGCTTTTGCAGAATGGCTTCGATGCTGATGCCATGCTCGGACAATATCCGGGTGACATCGGCAAGCACACCCGGCCGGTCATTGGCCGTCAGGCGCAAATAGTACGAGGTCACCACCTCATCCATGGGCAGGATGGGTGTATCGGCCAGGGCACCCGGCTGGAAAGCCAGATGCGGCACGAATTTTGAGCCTTCCGTGTTGAGTGCACGCACCACATCAACAATGTCTGCAACCACGGCAGAAGCTGTCGGGCCGGCACCGGCGCCGGAACCGTAATAAAGGGTTGCCCCCACGGGAGCCGACTGCACCAGTACGGCGTTTTTCACGCCATTCACATTGGCGATCAGCCGCTCTGCCGGAATCAGGGTCGGATGTACGCGCAGTTCAATACCGTTTTCGGCACGACGGGCAATACCGAGATGCTTGATGCGAAAGCCCAGCTCTTCTGCATAGGAAACATCCTCACGCGTCAGCTTGGTAATGCCTTCGGTATAGGCCTTCTTGAACTGCAGCGGAATGCCAAACGCGAGTGACGCCAGAATGGTGAGTTTGTGTGCCGCGTCAATGCCTTCCACATCGAAGGTGGGATCGGCTTCGGCATAACCGAGTTCCTGCGCCTCTTTCAGCACATCATAGAAATCACGGCCCTTCTCGCGCATTTCACTCAGAATGAAATTGCCGGTGCCATTGATGATGCCTGCCAGCCACTCAACATGATTGGCAGCAAGACCTTCACGCAAGACCTTGATGATCGGAACGCCACCGGCAACCGCAGCTTCAAACGCCACGTAAACGCCCTTCTCTTCGGCAGCGGCAAAAATCTCGTTGCCAAACTCCGCCAGCAGCGCCTTGTTCGCGGTAACCACATGCTTGCCATTGGCAATCGCACGCATGACAACATCACGTGCCGTTGTCGTGCCACCGATGACTTCAACCACAATATCGACTTCAGGATCGTTGACCACCGCCATGATGTCACGGCTGACCCTGGTGTCAGCGAGATCATACTGGGGAGTTTCGCGACGCGCTCCGACATGGGTAATGCGAATGTCACGACCGGTACGGCGAGAGATTTCGGCAGCATTGTCGCGGAGCAAATTGAAAGCACCGCCACCGACCGTGCCCAGACCCACAATACCTACGGAAACCGCTTTCACATCATCACCTGAAATACTTGAAATAGACGTCCGGAACACAAGGAATCAAGGCTTGTGGCCGTGTTTTGAGGGCGCAACATTATGGCCGCTCCCGGGCTTTGTCAAACCCGGAAGGGGAACGAAAGATCAGGGGAATTCAGCGCAGATCCAGGGCCTTCGCCAGCTCCGCCGCCGGCAGATACCCCCCCAGCTCGCGACCATCTGCCGTCATGATGGCAGGGGTGCCGCGCACGCCAAGGCGCACGCCAAGGGCGAATTCGTCATCGACCGGAGACTTGCAAGTGGCGAGCGGCTTGGCCAGCGGCACACCGCTCTTGGCCTGTGTCATGGCCAGACGACTGTCTTTGGCGCACCACACGCTGTCCAGCTTGCTGGCAGCAGGCGAATGCGGGCCGCTACGCGGAAAGGCCAGGTAGCGCACCTCGATACCCAGCTTGTTGATGGCGGCCATTTCAGAATGCAGCTTGCGGCAATAGCCGCAATCCACATCCGTGAAAACGTAGACTGCCGCTTTGGCTTTACCCACCGCAGGAAAAACCACCATGTCAGCCGGCTTCATCGCCGCCAGCGCCAGCTTCCTCTCTCCAGCCATTTGCTGGTCGGTGACACTGACGATCTTGTTGCCACGAATTTCCAGCAGCTCGCCCTGCACCAGATAGCGACCGTCTTCCGACACCAGCACGGTTTCATAGTTTTTGGAGCTGACCTGGTAAAGACCGGCAACATCGGTCTGCTTCACGCTGGTCACTTCGGCTTCAGGAATGGCCTGCTTGAGCTTGGCACGAATGACTTCTTCCGGCCCCGCATGGGCAAAAGCAGCAAGCAGGACAAAGGGCAGCAGGCCGCCACGCAGTAAGGGGGACTTCATGACGTCTCTCCGGGAGGTTGAATCGTTGATGGGCGAAGCATACGGCTTTCACTGCAGGAGTCAGATAGTACAAGCTTAAACGGCGGCCAGCGCTGACCGGGTGTCATCCTCGCGGATGATGTTTCTCATGCAGCTCCTGCAAACGCTGGCTGGCTATATGGGTATAGATCTGGGTTGTTGAAAGATCGCTGTGGCCCAGCAGCATCTGCACCACGCGCAAATCGGCACCGTGATTGAGAAGGTGTGTCGCAAAAGCATGGCGCAACGTATGGGGTGACAAGGGTTTGACTATGCCGGCTGCCTTCGCCAGATGCTTGATGCGGTACCAGAACGCCTGTCTTGTCATGAAGTCTCCCTCGCGGCTGGGAAAGAGGGCCTCTGTGGTACTGCCGGCAACCAGTGCCGGCCGCGCCGCATCCACATAACGCACCAGCCAGTCCATTGCGGTTTCATTCATGGGCACCAGGCGCTCTTTTGAACCCTTGCCCGTCACCCGCACAAAGCCGCCCCGCAAATTCGGCTGGTCAATGCGCAGCCCGATCAGCTCGGACACGCGCAAGCCGCAGGCATACAGCAGCTCGAGCATGGCCCGGTCACGCAAGCCTATCGGTGTAAGGGTTTCCGGCACCGCCAGCAGTGCCTCGACATCTTCCTCCGACAAATCCTTGGGCAACGCACGGCCAAGCTTTGGCGACTCCAGGTTCAGGCTGGGATCCGCCAGCAAACGGTGCTGGGCGAGATGAAAACGATAAAAACGGCGAACGGCAGAAAGAAAACGGGCACGTGAACGCGGATGGCTTTGCTCTTGCGTCAGCTGCTCAATGTATTTCACCAGATCATCGTGGGTCAGATCGAGCAAGGGGCGCGTATCGGCCCAAACTGCCAGCTTGTGCAAATCCGAGAGATAGCCGGCAATCGAGTGCCGACTCAAGCCTTCCACCACCAGCTTGCTGCGAAACTGGCGCAGCTCCGCCACTTCCGGCAGGGCAGAATCATTTTGTCGGGGACGGCCTCGCGGGCGACGCGGGTTCACACTCATGCGCCCAGCATAATCAAAGCCGTGCTGTTGTGGGATAAAAAGCACGCCACCAATCCATAAAAAAACGGCCCGAAGGCCGTTTTTTATGCGTGCACAATTACTTGGCAGTAGCAGCCTTGCGATTGGGCAGCTTTTCCTTGATACGTGCGGACTTGCCCGAACGATCGCGGAGGTAGTACAGCTTGGCACGACGCACGTCGCCACGACGCTTCACTTCAATGCCTGCGACCACCGGGGAATGAGTCTGGAACACACGTTCCACGCCCACACCATTGGAAATCTTGCGCACTGTGAAAGCAGAGTTAAGGCCGCGATTCTTCTTGGCAATAACCACACCTTCATAAGCCTGCAGACGCTCACGATCACCTTCTTTCACCTTCACCTGAACGACAACGGTGTCGCCCGGGCCGAAAGACGGCACGTTCTGCTTGAGTTGGGACTGTTCGATTTGCTGAACCAGGGGATGCTTGCCGCTCATGGCATTTCCTCAATCAAATGGTCACAGAGGCTGTGGCAGGATTTTTTTGTGAAAGCCTGCCGGCGCATTCTGACCGTTACACATCGGGCCCATTGCTTTCAGAAAAATCCAAAAACGCCAGACCCATGGAGATGAAAAACCTAACTGCTTTTTTCATCCTCGCCGCTTTCGCCCTGCAGGAAGTACCCTTGGGGTGCACGACGGATTTCGTTGAGCAGCTTTTGCTGCTCCTTGCTCAGCACGGCCTTTTGCAATAAATCAGGCCTGCGCTGCAATGTTCGTTTAAGGCTTGCTTTGGCGCGCCAGCGGCGTATCGCTGCATGATCGCCGGAAAGCAGGACGGGCGGGACTTCGTCACCGTCATACACCTCCGGACGGGTGTAATGCGGGCAGTCCAGCAAGCCATCCGAAAAAGAATCCTCTTCGGCGGAGGCCTCGCTGCCCAGCGCACCGGGCAGCAAACGCGTCAACGCATCTATCATCACCATCGCCGGCAATTCACCACCCGACAGCACATAATCACCCACCGACCACTCCGCATCGACCTCACGCTTTATCAGGCGCTCATCAATGCCTTCGTAACGGCCACAGAGAAAAATGAATGCCTCTGTTGTGACAGCTGTGACAGCTTCCTTTTTAACAGCAGCCGAACCCGCCAGCTCACGCACGCCGTCCTGAGTCAGGACACGGCCTTGCGGCGAGAGATAAATCACTTGCGGTGCAAAACCGCGGGCCTCTGCTGCCGCTTTGGCGGCTGACAGTGCACGCCGCAAGGGCTCTATCAACATCACCATGCCGGGACCACCACCGTAAGGGCGATCATCAACGCGGTGATAGGCATCCTCGGTAAAGTCACGGGGATTCCAGCAGGCCAGCTCCAGCAATCCGTTTTTCACGGCACGGCCGGTAATGCCGCTTTCGCTGACTGCCTTGAACATGTCGGGAAACAGGCTGATCAGCCCCACCCACATGCCTGGCTGCTTTTGGCTCAAAACTCCGGATCCCAATCGACGGTAATGACACGGCCGACCAGATCCACGTTTTTCACCACCGTACCGGGCAACCAGGGAATGAGACGCTCCCGGTCGTCCATGCTGCCAGCGGCGGCCTTCACCACCACGACATCATTGGAGCCGGTCTCCATCAGGCCATCCACCACACCCAGCATCTGGCCGGCTTCCGTTCTGACTTCGAGATCGATGAGGTCAGACCAGTAGTAATCGCCTTCTTCCAGCTCGGGCAAAGCGTCTTTCGGTACCCATATCTCGGTGTTCTTCAGCGCCTCGGCCGCATTGCGGTCGGGAGCCAGATCGAGCTGGGCCACCACGCCTTTACCCTGGGTGCGCCACTCCAGCACCTTGACCAGACGAAAACCTTCACGGGTCTTCAGGTACCAGGGCTGATAGCCAAAAATATTGCTGACCGGATCAGTGAGCGCATGCACCCAGACCCAGCCCTTGATGCCATACGCCGTGCTGACATGGCCCATGGCAATCAGGTTTGCCTCGGCAACAGCCGCGGCAGGAACACCGGAACGGGAAACCTCTGAAGGAGAGCCTCCCGAGGAGGCGGCCGGCAAAACCGGCGGCGCCTTGGCGTTCATAATCAGGCCTTGCCGGCTTCCTTCACCAGCGCAGCAACGCGCTCGGAAGGCTGGGCGCCAAGGGCAACCCAATGCTGGAAACGCTCGGTGTTGATGCGCAGGCGCTCTTCCTTGCCAACCGCTACCGGGTTGAAAAAGCCGACGCGTTCAATGAAGCGGCCGTCACGGGCATTGCGGCTGTCCGCTACTACCAGCTGGTAGAAAGGACGCTTTTTGGCACCGCCACGAGCTAAACGAATGGTTACCATACTGTTGCACCTTAAGAAATTCTGGCTTTGCAGGCAGCCCGAAACCCGAGCCACCCCGTAAAGGGCGCGTAGTCTACGCGAATTAGGCCGGTGATGAAAGCCGGATTTACAGCAGCAAAAACGGCTTTCCGTTATGCTTCGCCGCCTCTTGTTCCGCCCCTGTCAGGACCCTGCTTCATGGCCCGCCATACTACCCTGCACGGCGCCGGACTGCTGGCATTATCGGCACTGCTGTTTGCCACCATGGGGGTCTTCATCCGCCTGGCCTCGCACACGGTGGGCAACGAGATCCTTGTCTTCGCCCGTAATCTGGGCGGCCTGGCCCTGCTGCTGCCCTTCATGTTGCTGAATCGCGAAAGCCGGTTTCGTACCACGGTGTTTCCCCGGCACCTTTGGCGCGCCCTGACCGGCCTCACCGCCATGTACGGCTTTTTCTACGCCATTGCCCACCTGCCCCTGTCCAGCGCCATGGTGTTCACCTACTCCTCGCCCGTATTTATTCCCTTGGTGGCCTGGCTTTTCCTGAAGGAGCCACTGACCACGCGCGCCATGGCCGCCGCCCTGGTGGGCTTTGTCGGCGTGCTGCTGGTCTGCAAACCGGGTGACGGGGTGCTTAACCACTTTGCCCTGATTGGCATAGGCTCCAGCATTCTGGCAGCCACCGCCTTTGTCACGGTACGCTCGCTGGGTGCCAGCGAACCGGCCACCCGCATCGTCTTCTACTTTGCCCTCATTTCCACACTGGTCTCGACCGTGCCGCTGTTCTGGGCCGGTCGCACCGTCACCGCACACGAGTTTGGTCTGCTGGCAGCCGTCGGCCTGCTCGCCACCCTCAGCCAGCTCTGCCTGACACGAGCCTACGCGCTGGCTCCTGCCAACAGGATCGGGCCCGTCACCTATCTCGCCATCGTGATCGCCGGCATTTACGCCTGGGTGTTGTGGGGAGAGACGCCAGATGCCTGGGCCATTGCCGGGACGATACTGATTTTCACCGCCGCCATGATCAGCCTGCGCCAATAGGCCGCCACCTTTCGTCGCCAGAAAAAATGACATCGTGCCGACAATAACGCTGTCGCTGTCACGCAAAAAAGCAACAGGCCCCGCAAACTCTCGACAGCCGGAAACTGCATCGTCATAAAAAACCACCGAGCGGTTGTGGCCATAACCATATGAAAAAATGAACTTTCACTTCCTTCATGAAAAAGCCCCGGCCCGCCGCACTGCTGTCCCACAGTTTCACACCCCCAAGCCATGCGTGGAGCGATGCGACTGGCAGCGACTGAGCAGGCGGTTAAAAAGCGCCTCGTAAAGCGTGTGGGGTGGTTGTTCATTCAAACGAGCGAGAGACGTGCGGTCGATGGGCTTGGCGCCCGTGTGATAGAGCGCATGGCGCTGGTTGTGCAGATTGGATTCGATGTCGCGCAGACTTTGGGGGCCGCTCAGCGGCGCCATGAACAGCGCGGTGAACTGATCCCAGCGACTGGTTTTACGCAGCGCCTGGCCGACATGATGCTGTTTTGCCAGCGTCTGGAATCCATGTCTCGGCACCAGTT
>Ga0073914_10000266_pt1 | contig 10827 bp, 13 predicted proteins | sample GWRWT4_30Apr14_FD_71481 | JGI IMG/M metagenome (GOLD analysis project Ga0073914, IMG submission 71481) | Sand microcosm microbial communities from a hyporheic zone in Columbia River, Washington, USA - GW-RW T4_30-Apr-14 | ecosystem: Engineered > Artificial ecosystem > Sand microcosm >... | reverse complement strand
TGGAAATGAGGCATGGCACGTTATTCCTTGGAGAAGCGTGAGCCCCCGGTGCAACCAAGTCGGAGCCACTCACCGTAAAGCGAGACAAAACAAAAATCCCCGCACTCCCGGGAAAGCGGCAAACAAAAGTCCAGGCCGCATACCCCGCCCTATTCAAGAATTCACAGGCAATAAAAAGCCCGGCTCATGGCCGGGATTTTTATCCACGCAAACATCAAAAAGATCAGTTACTGCTCTTCACCGGCCTGAACCAGTGCGCCCAGGACACAAACGCACCCGCGGTGCGAGTCTGTATCCACACCTTGCCCTTGCCCTTGAACCGGCAGACCAAACCTTCCCCCGAAAAGAACAGCGACTTGTAGCCGCCTATCTTGCTGATGCTGTACTCAAGACCATCAGTGAACGCCACGATATTGCCAGTATCGACCACATAATCACCTTCGACATCCAGCTCGATCATGCCGCCATAGGTATTGAACCAGAGATCACCTTTTCCGCTGGCACGCACCAGAAAAAAACTCTCCCCGGAGAAAAATCCCTTGGTAAAACCCTGCCATTTGGTTTCCAGCGTCACGGCCGGATCGCAGGCCACAAACGCGGAGTTCTGCAGGAAAATGGTTTCACCCCTGAGATAGACGTGCGCGAGGTCACCCGGTGCTGCCGGTGCAATGCCGATTTCACCGGCCACGTTTTCAGCCGTGAAATCATTCAGGAAAAGTGATTCCCCCGTCAGAAAGCGCCCGAAGCCGCCCTTCAGCTTGGTTTTCATTTTCAGGCTGGTGTCCATGGTTGCCATGGCCGAGGCTTCCACTTTCAGGGTCTGGCTGGCCGGAATCTGCACAGTCAGGAACGCGTAATCCGGACGACCTTCAATCGTGAACTTGAAACCGGGCTGTTCGCTGTTCTGCAACTCGGCACGCGGCAGGGCCGCGGTTTTTTCCGAAGGCACATAGGCGGCAACCAGCTCGTCCACGGGAGGCGCAATAATCTCCACACGCAAACCGATACGCTGCAGATTGGCCGCGTATTTTCCGGCAATTTCTGCATCCAGCCCTTCCTTGATGACCAGAGGCAAACGCGACAACAAGCTGGCCGCTTTTTCTTCACTGATCTTGAACAGCAAGGCGAAGGCATCAACAACACGCGCTTCTTCATGCGTTCCGGCAAAGCCGGAGATTTGAACTTTATGGGCCATCTTTTATCTCCTGGTCGCCTGTTTCAGTAGGCGTAACGAGCGCCGGCAGTTTGGGTGCGGACCGCGCACAGGAACCGGAGCGTACTGGCAGTACGTGAGGATTCCGAGTACGGACCAAGCCCAAAATGGCAAGCGCAGTAGCTTAATGAAATAGGCATTACGCACGACGCGGCTTGAGGCCGGAGGTCAGGCTGCTGCCGAAACTTTTCGGATTGTGCGACTGGCACCAGACCGTGCCGCGCCCCTTGAATTTGCAGACCAGACCTTCACCGCCAAGCATCGAGGACAGCCAGCTCTTGCCCGCCTTGGTCAGCGTGAAATCCAGTGTCTCGTTGAAAGCCACGATGTGACCGGTATCGACAATGTATTCCCCGTCGACTTCAACCGGGTAAATGGCACCGAACGAATTCAGGATGAGCTGGCCACGGCCCGACATGCGCAACCAGAACATGCTTTCGCCGGAGATCAGGTTCTTGAAACCCTGCCAGCCCATGTCCATGTTCACGCTGTGCTCGCAGGCCACAAACGAACCCGCCTGCACAATCAGGTTTTCGCCATCCAGTTCGTAACGCATCATGTCACCGGCCAGGGAACTGCCCAGCCAGAGCTCACCCGATTCGTTGCCAGCGGTGAAATGATTCAGGAACAGCGACTCACCCGCGAACATGCGCTTTACCGCCTTGATGAAACCGCCACTGCTTTTTTTGTGCGTGGTGGTTTCCACATGAAGATGACCGCTCATGGCAATCATGGCGCCGCCTTCAGCGGTCAGTGTTTCGCCGGTTGCCAGCACCACGCGGGCTGCCGTGTTGCCGGGCTGGTGTATGAAATCGATTTTCATTTTCTTGGCTCCCTCACGGCAATTTCGGATTGATCCAGCTCGCAAGGCCCGACAGGCTTCGCGTCTGGATCACGATACGGCCTTTGCCGACAACGCGCGTCACCAGCCCTTCGCCACCGAACATGCTGGAAAAAATTCCGCCCGCCAGTTGCAGCTTGAGACCGATGCCGGGCGTGTAGCCCACAAGATGACTGGTATCGACAATGTATTCCCCGTCAATCTCGCGCTCCAGCAAAGCGCCATACGCGCCGTACCAGACTTTTCCCGTGCCGCTGACGACAATCCGGAAAAGCCCTTCACGGGCAACCCAGGAAATGAAGCCGGCGAACTTCACGCCCAGCTTTACCTCACCGGTACAGGCCAGAAATGCGCCAGGCTGCAAATAGAAGGTTTCGTTGTTCAGCTCCAGACAGCGCACGGCGCCAGGTGTCGGCTGCACCAGCGTCAGGCGGCGCTCGCCCTGGGTATTGTTGCTGAAGTGATTTACAAAAATCGTTTCGCCCACGAGGAACTTGCGCATCAGGGCGACAAAGAAGCCGCCATTGAATTTGGCCTGCAAATCCAGATCGGCTGCCATGCTCGACATGGCATCGGCTTCGGCTATCACCTTTTCACCCGGCGCCAGCTCCACCTCCACATAGGCAAAGGCATCGCTGCCCTTGATCGCTGTCTTCATTCTGCTTTCTCCTTGATTGCCTTGCTGTCGCTGTCTTTTTGATCACCGCCGTTTGCTGCGCTGCCTGCCGGCTTGTCACCAGTTCCTTTCTTTCCCGTTTCGCCAACAAACTGCCTGACTCTTTCCTGCAGGGCCAGAAAGGCGGCTTCATCATTACGCCAGCCGGTAGTCGCTTCCTTGCCCAGTTTTTTCTTGAGGGTGGCAATACGCTCGGCCGTTTCAGGATGGGAACCGATAAAGCCCTGGGCGGCTTCCATGGCCTGACGGGCCTTGTCGTCTTTTATTTTTTCCATCTGCTTTTTCTGCTCGGCCAGCACGGTCTGGAAAAAATCGGCCATGCCGCGCGGATCGATGTTGGCACGCTTGAGCAGTGCGTAACCCTTGGCATCCGCATCGCGCTCGAAGTCGCGCGAGTATTTCTGGTTCAGCAGCAAAGGACCGGCGTTGGCCATGACGGCTACCAGACCACTGGCATCACCCAGCAGGGTTTGCGCCAGCAGGTAAACGCCGGTGCTGCGGATGACGGCGCGCAGGCCATGCTGCTCGGTCACATGCGACACTTCGTGACCGAGCACACCCTGCAACTCCTGCGCACGCCGGGCGCGCAGGATCAGGCCGGAATTGATCACCATGTAGCCGCCGGGAAGTGCGAAGGCATTAATGGCCGGATCGTTCACGATATAAAAATGCAGAGGATATTTTTTATCCGGCAACGCGGCTGCCAAGGGAGCGGTCAGCGGGTTCAGCAAAGCCGTGGCTTCTTTTTCATCGAGCAGATCGTGGCCCAGGCGATATTGCGCCATGACCGTGCTGCCAAGCTTGGCTTCCCACTCCACCGGAATGCGCCGCGCGGCCACGGCACTGAGTCCGTCCAGCGACCACCACACCAGCAGTGCCAGCAAGGCCAGTGTCGCCACGCTGCCGGCCAGCAATCCCCAGAAATGCGCATGCCCCTGGCGGCGCTGGCCACCAATGCTGCGCAGTGCCGGATGGTTAGCCAGCGCCGGCGCTTTCAGCAGGGCGTGATCCGTGGTGTAAAGCTGCCAGTCCGGCAATGCGGGATGTGTACAGAAAATGAGCCGGTTGGAGGCACCGCCCAGTTTCAGCTGCAAACCGTCAAGCGGCAAGGTCACGGTGTTGGTGCCATTGCTGAACACCAGGCCGTGGTCAAACACCCGCAAGCTGCCACTGGCGCGCCCCTTGGGCAGGGAAGCATGAAAGGCCTGTGTGGAAAATTCGGGAACTTCAGGCATGAACTTTAACCATGAAAAAACGGTCCGGCCGGAAAACGGCGAAAGCGCAGTGTAGCCATAGTGCGATGGCGAACAAGACCGGAAAATACGGATGGCCTTGTAAGCGGATAACCCTTAAGGCGGAAAAAGGGTGTGCATAAAAAAGGACAGCCCGGGCTGTCCTTTTCTGGTTGGTGCGGGAGGGCCGTAATTTATTTGCCGCCGGCCTTCAGGCAGTCCGAACAAATGCCGTAAAGGTAAAGGGAGTGGTCGGTCAGGGTGAAGCCCAGCGAAGCCGCCATCTTGGCCTGGCGTTCTTCGATGACCTCGTCCTTGAACTCCACCACCTTGCCGCAGCTGGTGCAGACGATATGGTCGTGATGGGTGCTGTCCTTGAGTTCAAAGACGGAATGGCCGCCTTCAAAATGGTGACGCTCCACCATGCCCGCCGCTTCAAACTGCGTCAGCACGCGATAGACCGTGGCCAGCCCGACGTCTTCGCCCTGCTCCAGCAGTGACTTGTACACGTCTTCCGCGCTCAGGTGGCGCAGGGAACAGGTTTCCAGAAGCTCGAGAATCTTGAGGCGGGGCAAGGTGACCTTGAGGCCGGCCTTGCGCAGTTCCTGATTGCTGATCGACATGATGAATTCCGGTTAGTTCTGGTGCGGCGGCAACCCGCGGGATGAGTTACCAAAGTGCAGCGATCTGCCGTTGAATGCCGGCCGGTATCATGGGGTATCATCGCCGCTCGCCACGCCGGCCATGGGCCGCCGCGTTTCCGGCGCAAGATAGAGGAATTCAGAGTCTGATGCAAAAAGCCGCCCCGTTTTCACCCCGTTTCCTGCTGGTACTGGGCATGGCCCTGTGCATGATGCTGGCCGGCTGCACCAATTTCCTGAGCGTCTACAAGGCCGACCTGACCCAGGGCAATGTGGTCACGCGAGAGATGGTGGACAAGCTCAAGCCCGGCATGACGCCGTCACAAGTGCGTTATGTGCTGGGCACACCGCTCATTACCGACACCCTGAACCCCAAGCGCTGGGACTATCTCTACGACTATGTGCCGGGCACGTATGCACGCAAGGGTGGTTTGCCGGAAGTGAACAACCGCTACTTCACGGTGTATTTCGAGGGTGGCGTGATGGCCCGCGTGGAAGGGGCCGAGAGCATTCCGGTCACCAATCCCAGCGAGCCGGAAAGCAAGGATAAAACGCTGACGGCTGATCCGCTTTAAACACTCCCTCGCCGCCGTATGCGCGGCCCGTGGTCGCGCGGTGAGAACCGGCTAGCCTGCTCGTTTCTTTTTTGCTTTTTCCGCACGCGCCTTGCGCGCTTCCATGGGGTCAATCTGCAGTGGCCGGTAAATTTCCACGCGGTCGCCGGGCTGCAAGATGCGCTTCGCCGGCTCTTTTTCGATGTGACTGAAAACACCGAAGGTGGCCGTGGCGGGATCAATCTCCGGACACTGCTGCAATATGCCTGACAGGCGTACAGCCTCCGCCAAAGAGGTACCGGCCGGAACCCGCAGGCTCAGCAGGAATTGCCGGTCGGGCCTGACATAAGCCACTTCAACGAGCATCGCTTCAGCGGCTGCCGCTTCCTGCGCGCCCATGTCAGCGCGCGCCATAAACCTGTACCGCCCGACGCTGGAAAGCATCCACGGTCTGACCCACGCTCTGGTTGATGGCCGAGGCGGCGGCGAACTGCAGGAACTTCGCCTGCAGCTGGAAATCAACACTGAAATCCACCTTACAGGCGGTGGCGTGCAGCTCCTTGAACTGCCAGCGGCCGCGCAAAAACTCAAACGGGCCGGAGACAAACTCAATGGCAATTTCCGAGTGCGGTGTCAGGCGGTTGCGCGTGATCAGTGACTGCGACATGCCCATGCGCGAGAACGCGATACGCGCCCGCATCTCGGCCGCCGTTTCTTCCAGCACTTCAGAGGCGATGCAGAACGGCAGGAATTCGCGATAACGCGCCACGTCATTCACCAGCACAAAAACTTCCGGCGCCGAATACGGCAGCAATGCCGAACGAATGACGGTGGTCACAGGACGTAACCCGCCAGCACCCACACAATCGCCAGCGGCACGGCAAGGCGCACCGCCACACGCCAGAGGTTGTAGAGCGCCTCATTCGGCAAGGCCAGCTCCTTGCGGGCGTGACTGATTTTCATGATCCAGCCAGCAAACAGCGCGAAGCCAAGCAGCACGGCCAGCACCAGCACCCCCAGTATTTTCAGGGCGCCCTGCACCGCACCGGCTTGCCCCGCAAACCACAGCACTTCGGCCAGTGCGGCACCGGCGGCAAACACCAGCGTGACCGCCGGCAGGCGTGCCAGCCCGCGCTCCTGCAGCCACAGCAGCAGCGGCTCGGCCACGCGTACCAGTGCCGCCACGGCCGTGAGAATCAGCGCAATCATCACAATCCAGACGGTGGCTCCGGTCGGCACGATTTGCAGTGCCTCTCCGGTATTCGCCTGGGCAGCGGCCACAAAAGGGGCCAGTGCCAGCAGAAGCAGCACGCCCAGCACGATGTGGATCACCACCATGACCAGGGCCAGCCGGCCCAGAGCCTGCTCTTTGGGCAACTGCACACCGGCCGCCCAGATCACCCCGAGACCGCTGGCCAGACTGAGCAAGGCCAGGCGCACAGCCTCACGCCAGTCGGCCGCACCGAGCCCGGTGCTCTGGTAAACCGATGCGGCGGTGGCCAGCCCGGCCAGCGCCGCCAGTAAAAGCAGAACGGGCACCAGCACCATGGCCGCCAGCGTCACCAGCGCGCGCGGTGCCGGGGCCAGCAGGCTCAAACCGGCACTCAGTAACAGCAGCAGACCCGTACCGACGGGCCAGACCAGTCCGGACTGGCTGACCGCATGCACGGCCCCGTCCACCAGTTCAATTTCACGGCCGAGAAAATTGATGCTGCCGCCAGCAATCAGGGCGATCACCGCCAGCGCCAGCAGCGCCGCCAGATTCAGCCCCCAGACCGGGCCCCGCCAGGCACGCGAGGCATCCGCCTCACGCGTGAGTACCGCCATGCCTTCCACCGGCGCACGACGCGAACGCCGTCCCAGCATGAGTTCCAGCAGCAGAAGCGGCAGCGCCAGTACCAGCAGGGCCGCCGCCCACGCCGCCACGAAGGCAAACCCGCCATGATGCGCCGCCAGCCGCGGCAGCTCCCAGACATGCAGCATGGCCAGACCGGCCAGTGAAAGCGCTGCCACGACATCGCGCGGGCGTGAATGACCATGAAGCAGGGAGGGAGTGGTAGCCATGATGTCTCGTTGCAAAAAGCGTCAGCGGAAAACGAGCCGCATTGTGGGCGATTCAAAATGGCGGCTCAAGGCCGCCTTTGATCTGCAAGGGCTTTCCCCGGCGCCGCTATCCAAAAGCCGGATCAAGCTGATGACGGCAAGGCGTGAGAGGTGCAGAAAACGGAGTTTACAGAGAGTAAATAAGCATTTCTGCGCCTCTCACAACGCAGGCGGCGCAGCTTCAGCGGGCTTTTAGCAAGTTTTTGGGGGACGCTGGTGCACACCTGCCCCTATAATCGCCGCCCATGAGCAAACCACCTTCCCCCGGCAACATCGCGCAAAACCGTCGCGCCCGTCACGAATACTTCATTGAAGACAAGTTCGAGGCCGGGCTCGCCCTGCTGGGCTGGGAAGTGAAATCCCTGCGCGCCGGCAAGGCCAACCTCACCGACGCCTATGTGCTGCTCAAGAACAACGAAGCCTGGCTGCTGGGCTCGCATTTCCTGCCCCTGCTGCAGGCCTCGACCCATGTCATTGCCGACCCCACCCGTACCCGCAAGCTCCTGCTGAACCGTCGCGAGATCGACAGGATCAGCAGCGAAGTCCAGCAAAAAGGTCACACCTGCGTCCCGCTCTCCCTGTACTGGAGCCACGGCCGCGTCAAGGTGGAAATCGCCGTGGTAAAGGGCAAGCAACTGCACGACAAGCGCCAGAGCGAGAAAGAGCGCGACTGGCAGCGTGAAAAGCAGCAGGTGCTGCGCCGCTAATCCGCACGAGCCAGAACCCCGAAAGCTGGCCCGAAATCACATGGACAGTTACATTGGCCAATATAACACTCGCGACTCTTGTTGAGTTTCCGAGTCGCCATGAACGCTCCCCTGAAAAAACTGCCCGTCACCACACACGAAGTGCACTCCGGCCGCGTCAAGCTCGCGGCCTACACGCGCGGCAATCCTGACCACACCCCGATTGTCCTGGTGCACGGCTATCCCGATGACAGCAGCACCTGGAACGGCGTTGCCGACCGTCTTGCCGAACAGTATTTCGTGGTGACTTATGACGTGCGCGGTGCCGGCAATTCCGACCGCCCACGCCAGGCACGCCACTACACGCTGGAAAAACTTTCTGACGATCTCGTTGCCGTGCTGGACCATGTAGTGCCCGGCCGCGCCGTGCATCTGGTGGGCCACGACTGGGGCTCCATCCAGACCTGGGAATCGGTGACCGCGTCGCATCTGCAATACCGCATTCTTTCCTACACCACACTTTCCGGCCCTTCGCTGGATCACGCCGGTTTCTGGATGCGCGGCCGCCTGCTCTCGGGCGATCCCGCGAAAGTGAAAAAAGCCGTGAAACAGCTCGGCAGCTCCTGGTACATCATGATGTTCCAGTTTCCGTTCCTCGCACCCACCACCTGGCGCCTGGCCGGTGACCGCCTGCCCAAGCTGATTGCCGCCAATGAAAAGGTTCCTTACGAGCCCCGCCCGCATGCGGTGCAGGACGGCATTTTCGGCGTGAATCTCTACCGCGCCAATTTCATCAAGTGCATGCTGAAACCGCGCGAGCGCTACACCGGCAAACCGGTGCAGCTGATCGTGCTGACGAAAGACAACTATGTCGGCGAACAGCTTTTTGAAGACATCACTGTCTGGGCGCGCAATACCTGGCGCCGCGATGTCGACGCCGGCCACTGGACACTGCTCGCCGAAGGCGAACGCCTGGCCGGCTGGATCGGCGATTTCGTGACGCAAGTGGATACCGGAAAAGAAGCCGCAGGACTCACCCGCCTGCCCTGATCTGATGGCGCCCCACCGAGTGCCCTTCGATCATTTTTGATTATCGTAGGAGCGGCTTCAGCCGCGAACCTTTGAAGCAAGATCGGAAAGTTCGCGGCTGAAGCCGCTCCTACGAAACATAAAACCACGGCGACAGGACAGCGCCCGACTTTCAAAGCCGACCTGCATCATCTGGAGAAATGCAGGGAGCCAGAAAAAAGAGAATTCGCCATGACTGCTGCCATCGCCGCCCCGCACCACAAACTCCTGCCGCGCCGTGTGCGTTTTGACCTGAGCCACAGCCCGCTGCACTGGATTCCGCACGATCCGGAAGCGTCTTACATCATCAATTCCATTCACCTCTTGCTGCCTGCCGGCGAATTCTGGTTCTGCCGCGTTTACAACAAGGCCCTGCCACAGGTGAAAAATGAAACCCTGCGTGATGACGTGCAGGGCTTTATCCGCCAGGAAGCCATGCATGCCCGCGTGCACGAAAACGCGCTGGCAGACCGCCCGCTGGGCCTGCCCGACAATTTCATCACCCGCCGTCTGGTTAATCGTTTAGACCCGTGGTGGCTGAAGCAGCGCGTCGGCATCATTGCCGCCATCGAGCATTTCACCTGCGTGTTCGGCAAATGGGTGGTGGAAAGCGAAGCCCTGGACGCGCCCAATATCGACAAGAACATTCTCGATCTTTTCCGCTGGCACGGTGCCGAAGAAGTGGAACACCGCAATGTCGCCCACGATCTGCACGTGAGCATGGGCGGCTCCACCTACGAGCGTCAGGTCTGGGCCGCAATAGTATTCCCGCTGCTGATGGGCCTGTTCGCACTCGGCAGCAACCACATGATGAAGCAGGATGCCGGCATCAAGAATGAAACCTTCCTGCGCCGCTGGTGGCGCAGCGGCAAACGCGGCACGCTGCCCACGGTCGAATCCGTAATCGCCGCCGGCGCCCGTTATTTCGACCCGGAATACCACCCCGACGGCGAAGCCCCGCTGAACCTCGCCCTGGAATACTTCGCCCGCTCACCGGCCGTACAGGCCGCGCTGGCGCGTGAAAAAGCCGGGCGTGCTGCGAAGGCTGCTGCCTGAACCATGCGCTGACCGGCGCCTGTACCAAACGCAAAAAAGGCCCGCTGAAACAGCGGGCCTTTTTATTGGCGTTCGAAAGCTCAGCTCTGGCAATAAACGCCCGTCGGTAAAGACGCCCCCCATCTTTCAGTGCAGGTAGAAAATGAAAGGGGATTTGATATAGAGAGCGGAGACGCAGCGCCTGATTCTACACAGAAAAAAGCCCCGCCAAATGAGTGGGGCTTTTTGTTCGCATGGGGCATTACAGGAGTCCAGTGTCCTTATTCCTTCTGTACTTGAGGGGGGCTGGGTCATCATGCGGCTCTTGTCCTGCCTCACGATCATCCCCTCAATCGGCACGCGCCCCTCCGGTTGAAACATCACCCTGTCTCCTATGCGAAACTCAAGCATCTGCGTATGGGCGCGCATCTGGTTCAGAAATCGCAGGCGTTCTATAAGCCGGTGGTTCAGATCAATCAGATCCGCTTCGCTGAGCGTGTCGATATCAATTCGCATGCCGCCACTCCTAATCAATCAAGGCCAGAAAAGATGCCATGGGGTTTGTAGAGCGCTTACAAGGCTTCTGCTTGCGTCTGCTCTTCTTCAAGCAGTGATTTTTCCTGAGCAAGGCCAAGGAGCCCTGAGCGATCAAGCTTCTCAACTCTTCAAGTTTTTCGAGTTTGATCTGTTCGATTTTGTTCTTGAGCCTGATTTTTTCCAGATCTGACAAAGGCTCGTGGGCAATCTCCATATGAACCTGCTCGAAGAGCTCGTTGAT
>Ga0073914_10000261_pt1 | contig 10892 bp, 8 predicted proteins | sample GWRWT4_30Apr14_FD_71481 | JGI IMG/M metagenome (GOLD analysis project Ga0073914, IMG submission 71481) | Sand microcosm microbial communities from a hyporheic zone in Columbia River, Washington, USA - GW-RW T4_30-Apr-14 | ecosystem: Engineered > Artificial ecosystem > Sand microcosm >... | reverse complement strand
TTTGAGCCACTGGGCGAGCACCGTACCAGTATGGGACAAGGCCTGAATCCTTCTGTTTTTACAACGGTTTTTAGCGAAACTCATTGTATCAATAGCAGGGATTCAGGCCTTCTTTTTTACAGCAACTGTGGGACAGCAGTGGGCACATTGCGGGCTTTTTCATGGTGCTGTCCGATTCTGCGCTTAGCTGTTTACCGGAATCTTGCCGATTTTTGCTTGCCAGATTTTCGGTGCCGTTTCGTGCACCGATTCACCCGTCACATCAACCGCCACTGAAACCGGCATGTCTTCCACGACAAATTCGTAAATCGCTTCCATGCCAAGGTCTTCAAACGCCACCACGCGAGCTTTGCGAATCGCCTTGGACACCAGATACGCCGCACCCCCTACCGCCATCAGGTACACCGCCTTGTGCTTCTTGATCGCGGCAATGCCCGAAGCACCACGCTCGGATTTTCCGATCATGCCGTAGAGGCCAGTTTTATCGAGCACGGTTTCGGTGAACTTGTCCATGCGCGTTGCCGTGGTCGGGCCGGCAGGCCCCACCACTTCATCGCGCACCGGATCAACCGGACCCACGTAGTAAATGAACTTGCCACGCAGATCAACCGGCAGTGTTTCACCGCGCGCAAACATTTCCACCATGCGCTTGTGCGCCGCATCACGGCCGGTATACATCGTGCCGTTAAGCAGCAGCGTTTCACCCGGCTTCCAGCTGGCAATGTCTTCCGGCGTAATCGTGTCGAGATTGACGCGGCGCGACTTGCTCGCATCAAAGGTGAGCTTCGGCCAGTCTTCGAGTTTGGGTACTTCCAGCTCGGCAGGACCGCTGCCGTCCAGCTCGAAATGCACATGGCGCGTGGCGGCACAATTCGGAATCATCGCCACCGGCAGTGAAGCCGCATGGGTCGGGTAATCCAGAATCTTGATGTCGATGACGGTGGTGAGGCCGCCCAGACCCTGCGCGCCGATGCCGAGCGCATTCACTTTTTCATAAAGCTCGACGCGCAATTCTTCGATGCGATTCTGCGGGCCGCGCGCGAGCAATTCATGCATGTCCACCGGGTCCATCAGCGACTCTTTCGCCAGCAAGGCGGCTTTTTCTGCCGTGCCGCCAATACCGATACCCAGCATGCCGGGCGGACACCAGCCGGCACCCATGGTCGGCACGGTTTTCAGCACCCAGTCCACAATGGAATCCGAAGGATTCAGCATCGCCATCTTGGATTTGTTTTCGGAACCGCCGCCCTTGGCCGCTACCGTGATGTCGAGCTTGTCGCCCGGCACGATGGCGTAATGAATCACCGCCGGCGTGTTGTCTTTGGTGTTGGTGCGCTTGCCGGCCGGATCACGAAGGATGGAAGCCCGCAGCACATTGTCCGGATTGAGGTAAGCCCGGCGTACGCCTTCGTTGATGGCGTCATCAAGACTGAGCGTCATGTCCCAACGCACGTTCATGCCCACTTTTACAAAAATGGTGACGATGCCGGTGTCCTGGCAGATGGGGCGATGGCCTTCCGCACACATGCGCGAATTGATCAGGATCTGCGCCATCGCATCCTTGGCCGCCTGGCTCTCCTCACGCTGCCAGGCCGCATGAATGGCCTGGATAAAGTCCACCGGGTGGTAGTAGGAGATGTACTGAAGGGCGTCGGCAACGCTCTGGATAAGATCGTCCTGCTTGATGACGGTCATGCATGGCTCCGGGCAAGGGGCTGGGGATTCAGGGACGGCAACGGGCGGCGATTATAACGGAGGAGCGCTTTCCCGAGGAGGGCATATAGTCGGGGAGTCTGTCGCAAAAGAGCCCGGGCAAGAGGCCTTGCCCGGGCAGTCCCCTATTCCGCCCGCCTCAAAAGATCAAAGACCACTTTGGCAAAGCCGTTGGTGCGTGCATGACTGGATAATAACTGCATCTTCTGGTTGTCGTGTGCATCGCCACTGTCCAGGATGGCATCCTCAATCGCCTTGAGGAAACCACCCAGCATGGCCTGTTCAGGCGAATTATTGGCAATCTGCTTCATCACCAGCTCGTTTTCGCTGACCTTGTCGCGAATGGTGTAGGCGTAATTCACCAGGTCTTTTTCGGTCAGCCCGTCGGTAATGAAAAGCTCGTTCAGGCGGCTGATGATCTGTGACAGGAATTCCTCGTTTTTGTCTTTGGCGGTGGCAGAGCCCAGACCTTCGCCGGGAACCAGCTGGTAGTCCGGTGAATCTTCTTTCAGCTTCAGGTCCTGCTGGCGTATTTTTGACAGCCGGTAATGGCTGAGAACAATGCCGTTCAGGTCAATATCGTCTTCATCCACAATGGTTTCGCGCAGCATGGGGCGAAGATTGCGCGCATACAGGCTGAGTTTTTCCAGCTGCTTGTCATCGTAATCAACGATCTGCGACATGAATTCGTAAAAGCGCACAAAAGTCCCTAGGTCTTTCCTGAAGATATCGAGGGCATCTTTTTCTGTCTTGCATTCCTTGAGGCTGTTTTCGGCATTGGCGATCAATACCGCATCACCGGTTTTTTGGGTGCGCTCAAACATGGCCAATGCCTGCTTGTACGCCTCCAGCGCAGATTTATAACGCTTGCTCCAGCGCTCCACGGCAGGCTTGCAGATATTGGCGATGGCCGCATTGCTTTTGTTTTTGATGAAGAAGGCATCGCAGAACTGTTCCACCTCGTTCCAGGTGAAAATGCCGGCCGCACGCAGCTTGTCAAAGAGGTCAAAGATCAGGTCGGGATCAGAGACATCCGCCAGCTCGGCCGTCTGGTAGTAGGGCTGGAAGGCATCGAGGATGTCTTGCGGTTCATTGAAGAAATCCAGGATGAAGGTGCCGGTTTCGGCCTTGCCGGGATACGTGCGGTTCAGGCGCGAGAGGGTTTGCACGCACTCCACGCCACCGAGTTTCTTGTCCACATATATGGCGCAGAGCTTGGGCTGGTCAAAGCCGGTCTGGAACTTGTTGGCGACGATCATCACCTGATAGTCATCGCTGTCAAACGCCTTGCGCAGGTCACGGCCCTTGAGGTGGGGGTTCATGTTGCCTTCGGTGAATTTTTCACCGAGCAGAGCGCTGGCATTCGGGTCTTTCTCGCTGAATTCCACTTCGCCGGAGAAAGCCACCATGGCATGAATCTTCTGGTAGCCCTTCTCGCTGATGTAGCGGTCAAAGCCGAGCTTGTAGCGTGCCGCTTCCTTGCGCGAGCTGGTCACCACCATGGCTTTCGCCTGTCCGCCCAGCAGGCCCGCCACATTGTCGCGGAAGTGCTCAACAATCACCTGCACCTTCTGCGCAATATTGTAGTCATGCAGGCGCACCCACTGGTTGAGCTTCACTTTGGCTTTTTTGCTTTCAACTTCCTGATCGCCAGCCTGGATTTTCAGCGCCAGGTTATAGGCCACCTTGTAGTTGGTGTAGTTTTTCAGCACATCCAGAATAAAGCCTTCTTCAATGGCCTGACGCATGCTGTACACATGATAGGCCGCCGGCTTGTTGGTTTTTGAAGGCGCTTCATCGGGCCGCGGCAGGCGGCCAAACAGTTCCAGCGTTTTGGTTTTCGGCGTTGCCGTAAAGGCAAAATAACTGAGGTTTTGCGACACCCGCCGGGAGGCGACCGCCGCATCCAGAATGTCCTCACTGCCAAGTTCATCCTCATCGCCCGCGCGGGCGTCCATCATCAGCACTTCTTTCAGCTGGCGCGCCGTAGAGCCGGTCTGGGAGGAATGCGCCTCATCGGCAATGATCGCGTAGCAGCGTTCTTTCAGGCTGACGCTGTTTTCAATCGCGCGCAGCACATAGGGAAAGGTTTGAATGGTGACGATGATGATCGGTTGCGAGTTTTCCAGCGCGGCGGCGAGTTTTTCCGATTTGGAGCCGTCGCCTTCCTGGTTGTTGATGCGCCCGACCACGCCATCCACATGCTCGAACTGGTTGATGGTGTCTTGCAGCTGATCGTCGAGCACCGTGCGATCCGTCACCACAATCACGGAATTGAAGCGTTTGCGGCCCTGCCCGTCGTAGAGCGAAGAGAGCTGGTGCGCCACCCAGGCAATGGAGTTGGATTTTCCGGAGCCTGCGCTGTGCTGGATCAGGTATTTATGGCCGGGGCCTTCGCTGCGCGCCGCGTTCACCAGTTTGTTCACCACATCCCACTGGTGATAACGCGGGAAGATCAGGCTTTCTTTTTTATATTTCCGGCCCTCCCAGTCTTCCTTTTCCTCGATCTGCAAATGCACAAAGCGGCCAAGAATGGCGAGCAGGTTGGCCGGCAGCAGGACTTCGTTCCACAGATAATCCGTGGCGTATTGATGGATGTCTTCCGGCACCTCGTTGCCGGCGCCGCCTTCCTTGGTGCCCTTGTTGAACGGCAGGAAAAAAGTCTCGTCGCCTTCCAGCCGCGTTGCCATGTAAACCTCGTACTGGCTCACGGCGAAATGCACCAGGGCACCGCGCTTGAAAGTGAGCAGCGGCTCCGGTTTTTTCGTTGCAGGGTCAATCGCAAAGCGGGTGGTTTTGTACTGGTGAATGGCCCGGTGTACCGCCTGCTTGAATTCCGATTTCAGCTCCAGTGTCGCCACCGGCAAGCCGTTGACGAACAGCACCAGATCAATGCGCCAGGCCCTGGCCTTGCTGCCGGTTTCCGCCAGATGGGCTTCCGTGGCCCACGGGCTGTACACCAGCTCCGGCACCACGCGGCAGCGGTTCTTTTCATAACGTGCCAGCGTGACCGGGTTGAGATCGTGTTCGGGCTTGAACTGGCACAGGCTGAAACGCGTGCCCCGGTCGCGCAGCTCATGGCGCAAAACGCCCAGCGTGCCAAAAGTGCGCATGTCCTTGTTGGCGGCATTGGGGTCGCTTTTGTTCAACTGGTTCGCCACCCGTTCCAGAAACTGCTGTTCGGGATTGCCGGGGTAGAGCGCGGCGAATTTTTGCCATTGCTCGTCCTGCGTTTCCTGCACAAAACCCAGCAGATCTTCCGGATACAGCGCCAGCTGGCGGTCATAGTGTTCCGGCGTGCCCAGCAGCCAGCCGCTGGCCAGCAGGTGTTGGATCATGTCGTTCTGAAACGCCAGCTCTGCGGCCTGGTCAGCCATAAAAACATTCCTTTTTCTTATGCCGCTGTTTTTTAAAAATCATTCAATCGTAGGTTGGGCTGACGCAGGAAGCCCAACCTACAAAGTTGCCAAAGCGCCCATCAGGACAAGGGCGCCAGGCCGGGGAAATACCACGCCTCTGCATGCTCCGGAATTTCCCAGCGCAGCGGTGACTTGCTGCTGGTTTCACTCAGAAGCCCTTCGCTTTTCATCTGGCTTAACAGGCGCCGCGCGCTGCGCTCCGGCATGGCACACAATTCCAGCGCCTGCGCACGCTCAATCTCGCCGTGTATGAAGGCCGTGTACAGCACCAGTGCGGCCGTAGCCTTCAGCGGCTCCGTCATTCCCGGCACACGCAGATCGTTGCGCGCGCGCACGTAGCTATCAATGCGGTTGCGCAAACCCGGCAGGTCCAGCAGGCCGCTCATATACGCCACCTGGTCGGTGGCGGTATCCAGCAGGTAATCGCAAAACGCCAGCAGGCCGGCTTCGCTCAGGGCGCCACGGCCATCGTAATCGCCCTGGCGCGGCGCATCGGCACCGGCCAGCAGGCCTTTGTAACGGCTGGCGCTTTTGGCCAGGCCACGGCTTAAACACCAGGCGCCATAGCTCTCCAGTCCTGCCGCTTTCAATGCCGCATCCGTCAGCAAGCGGCCAACACGGCCATTGCCATCAAGAAAAGGGTGAATCCACGCAAAGCGGTGGTGCGCTGCCATGATCGCAATCAGGCGGCGGTCACCCTTGAAACGGCCGGGCTTGTACGTTTCGCAAAAAGCCTGCATCAGATCCGGGAGGTCAGCATCCGGCGGCGGCACATGCTGCCCCACTTTCACCCTGCGAGTACGCCACTCCCCGGGCACCACCGTGTCCATGGCCTTGCCTTGCTCGTCGTGCACGATCCACAGGCTTTCCGGGATGCGCACATAAAATTCCTGATGCACACGGCGAATAAAGGCCGTGCTGAACAGAGTGTCGAGATCGGGGGCCTGTGCACGCAGCCACTCCTGCACCTGCATATGCGCCAGCGATTCCAGCTGCAAATCACGCCGTGCCGGATCACCGCTGTAATCACCGCGCTGGGCGGCACGGATCTCGTGCGGGAGCGTGGCGTTGCCTTCAATCAGGTTGGAGTAATAGGAGTTGATCGCCGCCATATGCCATTCCAGCGTGGCCAGCGTCAGCGGCGCCAGTTGCCCGGTCAGGCGCGCCGACAGCGTGACCAGGGTCACGGCCTTGTCCGGCAGGGCCGATTGCGCCAGCGCCGTGTCGCCCGGAATAAAAGGCGCGATATCCAGCATTGATGTGGTCATGGCCCCGGCCCCGTGACGCTTCATGGTGTTTTTGGCCGATTGAGTGGCCGCATGATGGCGCCTGTATCTGGCTGATAGTTATAGGTATTTAAATTTTATTGGCGGCAGGTAAGGCATATTCTGGCCGGATCAATGGCCGGTTAATACCATACGCCGCCAGAAACAGCCAGCCGCAGAAAGGCATCGCGGGCATGGCCCGCTCCTACCCCATGAGCCACGATCCCCTAGGAGCGGGCCATGCCCGCGATGCAGGTTGTGATTGAATCCCGCGATTCACAATGCCATTTCCACCGGCCCATTGGCGAACCATGCCTGCATGAATGTTGGCGCGCGAGCTTACCCCAACCTACGCCCGCTTTACCGGCCCCAGCGCCTGCACAAGCCCCAGCAATTCATGGGCCAGCTCAATCAGCTCGGTCAGCAACTGCGCATCAATGTCCAGGTGCCCCTCGTATTCGGCAAGGTTGCGGCGGTTATGGCAGGCATCCAGTACCCGCCATTGGGCATTTTCCAGCCCCACTGTGTGCTGCAGGCACTGAAAAACGATATAGCGTTTGTCGGAGCGGTAACCGTGCCAGCGCAATGCCGCCAGTGCCAGGGCGTGGCTCGCGCCATAGGCCAGTGCAAACTGGCTGTCGGTCGAGAGCCCGGGCAGGCGCACATCCTGCAATTTGGTCGTGGCGGCCGCTAGCATGCCGGCAAATTCGGCCTGATCGGGCGGCTCACGATTAAGTAACTTTGTTTTGACGAGATTATCGAGAGCGTTCATTCGCGGCTTCCTTGCTGCGTTGGTGTTGCTGTGATGGTTGCTGTGGCGGTTGCCGGTACGGGTGTGCCGTCGTGGCGCTCACCCACCAGCCAGAGTTTGGGTTGCTCCATCACCCGGGTGATAAACGCTTGCTGCTGGTCTTGCCGCTCCGCAAATTCCTTAACGGAATACAGCGTGGGGTTGATGGTGCGGGCCAGTTGTTGTTCCGCCGGCGCCAGCAGGCTCATCAGGTCGCCGTAACGCACATCATCGGCCACCAGCATCAGGTCAATGTCACTGCCGGCATGCTCGCTGCCTTTGGCCACCGATCCATAAACAAAGGCCAGCGCTGTTTTTGGCAACAGCGTGGCCAGTGCCGCCTTGAGGATATCCGCCACGCCAAAGGTTTTCTGCACGATGGCGGTGAGCTCCCTGAACACAGGGCTGTGGGGGTTGGCCTGGTAATGGTTCTGGTTGCCCTGACGGGCGACGGTGAGCAGGCCGGCGGCGCAGAGCTTTTCCAGCTCACGGTTGACCGAGCCCTTGCCCACCGCTGCCAGGCGCACGATTTCGTTCAGGTAATAGCTTTGTTCCGGTTTGCCATAGAGCAGACCCAGCACCCGTTGCTGGGTCTTGGTAAACAAGGCATCGCCGATGGCAGATTGGCTGGTCACGTTGTGCTCACCACGGGAAGAGTCCCAATTTGGGGACTATAGGTCTCATATTGGGACTTTTCAAGCGGTCAGCCAGTCTGCGTAAGTCTGTAGTTTGGGCTTCGTAGGAGCGGCTTCAGCCGCGAACAGTTCCCTTAAAAGCATTCGCGGCTGAAGCCGCTCCTACGGGATGGGGGCACATGGGTAGGAGCGGGCTTGTCAGGGTTTGTTTTTCAGCAGGATAAAATGCTCGAGCAGGCGGATCATCAAGGCTTTTTGGTCTGGCTGGCTTTCCGCCACCAGCGCGTTGTCGTTGATCAGTTGCGCCACCGGTTTGGCCAGCAAGTGCTGGTTGATCTGCAAATACCACAAGAACAGGAACGAGCCCGTGCGTTTGTTGCCATCGGCCAGCGGGTGGTTCTTGATGACAAAATACAAGAGATGCGCCGCACGGCTGGCCACGTTCGGGTAAAAAAACGTGTCGCCAAAACCTTGTTCAATGGTGGCCACCGCCGATGCCAGGCCCTCGCCGCGCAGCTGGCCAAACAGGGCGGTGGCCTCGCCCTTGGCCATCAGTTCGCGCTTTAACGCCGCCATCGCCGTGAGCACATCGGCATAGTGGAGTGCGTTCATGCCCTGCTGCGCCTGGGTAATATCGGTCAGGCTTTGCTCGTCGTAGCCCTGCAACAGGCTCCAGGTGCGCGCGTAATCGCTGATGACTTTCAGCACCGCCTCACCTTCGGGCGCAAGCAGTTGCTGCTGCGTGAGCGTGCGGGAGAGCAGGGCAATGGCCTGCTCAAACTCGATGCCGCGCTCCTGCAGGCGCCGCTGATTCACGGTGTAGCCTTGCACCAGATGCTGCTTCAGCACAGCGGTGGCCCATATCCTGAACTGGGTGGCGCGGCTGGAGTTGACGCGATACCCCACGGAGATGATGGCATCCAGATTGTAGAGCCGGGTTTTGTAGCGCTGCCCGTGTTCGGCCATATGTTCCAAAATGGAACTTGTGCTGAGCTCATCCAGCTCGGCGCTGCGGTAGATGTTGGCCAGATGTTTGGTAACGGCAGGCCGTTTGGTACCAAACAGCTCCGCCATCTGCGCCTGACTCAGCCACACCGATTCCCGTTCCAGCGAAACCTCCAGCCTCACCACGCCATCGGCCGAGGTATACAGCTGTATCTTGTCATCCTTGCCAGGCACTCCTGTCGTTCTTCACGCCACTATTTCCTTGTTGCTGCCATTCCCGCGCCGGTGGAAAGGTATCGCGGGCATGGCCCGCTCCTACGGGATCATGGCTCGTTGTGTAGGAGCGGGCCATGCCCGCGATGCGGTGGTTTGCAGGAATGCCCGCGATGCAGACCGCGATTGAATCCCGCGAATCGCCATGGCGCAGCGCCTGCCCCGGCCCGATCAGGGGCGGGCATCCTCAGGGGCAAGCCAGTCCCTGACATCGATTTTTCCGGTAACGGCGGCGGAGATCAGGGCGGTGCGGCGCTCATAGAGCCGTTCGATTTGATTACGCACCTTCTCCACCAAAAGATCATATTTGTTATTGGCATCTTCCGCATAATCAACGATTTTTTTCTGCTCCTTAATAGGCGGAAGAGTGATTTTTACCATTTTCACATAGCCGCAATTTAGGTGGGGATGCAAAGCTCCAGTTTGAATTGATTTCAAGCTATGGAATCCATAATCAGAGTTAAGAAGCCATGATAAATAAAATCCATTTAGCTCGGGGTTTGTTGATATAACAATTAATGCGTGGCAGTTACAGCCTTCATAGTTTTTCGTAACTGCAGCGACCTGACCTATATCGCCAGTTTGGACAACCAAAACGTCGCCTTCTTTTAAGATAGATTTCTCTTTCCCATTACTCCACTCCTCGCTTACATAATAAGGGGTATGAAATTCAATTTTATTGTTTTTTATGTGCAAAGATTGCAAATACCTAACACCATCGTCATGAAAAATATCTCTTGTTGGCCCTACATACCCGTTGGTGATTTTATTACTCAACGAAGAAATCATCCCAACACCCCAATGCTCCGGCACTTCTCCCAGCCACTCGACGCCCGAGTCGCGCATTTTGGCGAGGGGGTTGAGGCCTTTGGTGACGGCGTGGCTGATCACGGCCTGACGCTTTTCTTTTAGCAGCTTGATGAGCTGTTGCTGTTTTTCGATCAGGGTGTCGATTTTGGCGGTTTCGTGGTCGAGGAAGCGTGTGATGGTTTCTTGCTCAAAAATTGGAGGCACTGGAAAAGCTGTATTCGCCAGATATTCATGCTCAATGCTTTCAACTGTGGCTCCCTGCTTGCTCCACTCAAGCAACAATAACCTTTGATTTCCTACTATCACTTGCATTGCATATTGCACACTGCAGCGTGCATTAAATCTAAATGCCTTCATGTCTTGATTCAATGTAACCGGCACATCATTAATTGCAACTGGAATAGAATGTTGAAGAACTCCAGATCGAACTACCATCAACAAAGCACCCTCAGTCAGCAAATTAGTGGATGACTCTTTAATGGCTTTCTCTGAAACTTTGTCGATGGTTGATGTGATACGGGGTGATCTCATATCTTTTGGCGAAACCCATGGAATATCGCCAGTCCAATATTCAGGGTTATCCTTGCTGGGAGTTCCACCACCACTGAACCTCGATAGATATTTAAGTGGCGTTAAGTCCCAATGCTCAGGCACGTCACCCAGCCACTCCACTCCCGAATCCTTATACTCCGGATACGCCCGATACTTACTCATGCGTACCGTCTCCTGCTGAGGATGTTTGCGTCAGGGCAAGGCGTGCCTGCCCGCCGCGAAGGAGCGTGGCCACGGAATATGGCAGAGAGATTCCCGCCCCCGATCGAGTCGAGGGCAGGCTCTGCGCGGGAATGACGGAAGGAACCGCGGGAATAACGGAGGGGGTCGCGGGAGTGGCGCACGTTGCCATCAGGAGTGCACCTCCTGCAGCAGCTTCATGATCTCGGCGCTGACGGCATCCAGATCCGCATCAATCTCGCGTAAATCCCGTGGCGGCTGGTACTGGTAGAAATGCCGGTTAAAGGGAATCTCGTAACCGACCATGCCG
>Ga0073914_10000260_pt1 | contig 10931 bp, 6 predicted proteins | sample GWRWT4_30Apr14_FD_71481 | JGI IMG/M metagenome (GOLD analysis project Ga0073914, IMG submission 71481) | Sand microcosm microbial communities from a hyporheic zone in Columbia River, Washington, USA - GW-RW T4_30-Apr-14 | ecosystem: Engineered > Artificial ecosystem > Sand microcosm >... | reverse complement strand
GACCAGGCTGTTGGTGTAAAAGCCGGCACAGGCCAGTGCCATGATGCCGACCTCGAAGGCCTTGATCAGGCGGATCAGCGTGGCCTTGTCCCAGGAGTCGGCCAGTTGGCCGGCCGTGGCGGAGAACAGGAAAAAGGGCAGGATGAAAAGCGCCTGGCAAAGCGGTGCGCGAATATCCAGCGGTAAGGTGCTGATGCTGACGGCCTTGAACGTCAGCAGGATGATCAGACTTTGCTTGAAGACGTTGTCGTTAAAGGCGCCCAGAAACTGGGTCAGGAAAAAGGGCAGAAAGCGGCGTGTTTTGAGAAGGCTGAACTGGTTATTGCTCATTGGCTTGATCCGCAAGGCAGTGACGATGGATGACGGGATGCTGACATGCATTCGGCAGCGTCTGAGTGGGGTAAGCGGCGCAGGACGGGCGATTGAAGAGGCACCCTGAGAGAGGCCGGCTTGAGGGGCAGCGCATCCCTGACCCTGCTTGCACGCAGGGGATTGCCACGCAGGATGGCGGCAGCGTTGCTTTGTGGCTTCACCTTGTGAATTCCTTTTGCGCAAGCTTTGGACGGATGACGCAGCGACAGCGCAGGCGCTCCGTCCGGGTGGGGCAAGCTTAAGGAGACCCCGGGCAAATATCCATGGGGCTATGCCGGTAATGCGCGGTGGCCGTTGAAAACAAATGTCAGATAACGGCGTCCGGGGAAAGCCGCTATGATGCGGTTTTTTCGCGCAGTGCTGGATGGCAGCAGCAGGCAACGGGATAGCGGCGGCATGAGAGCAGTGCGGATGGCAGGACAGCAGCGGAGGGCGGTAGGCAGTGCATGCGCGCGCTTTCTGCTTTTGCTGTTGACTGTCTTTTTGCCAGCCTTGGCAGGTGCGGCTGATGTTGCCATTGAGGTGCGCGGGGTCAATGACGAGCTCAAGGAAAATGTCATTGCCCATGTTGGCAAAATCACGCCCGAGGATATGCAGTCCTGGCGAGCGACGCGGGCACGCATCACCGACAGCCTGCACGATGGCCTGCAGGCCATGGGCTATTACGACGCCCGCTATGAGATAGACCGTACCAAGAAAGCCATTCTCGTCAGCATTACGCCGGGCGAGCCTGTGCGGGTTCGCAAGCTTGACCTGCTGTTCAAGGGTGAGGCCGGCAATGACATTGCGTTCACGGCCCTGCGTGAAGGTGTGCCTCTGCATGAAGGCGATGTTTTTCATCACGGCAAATACGAATCAATGAAATCGGCCATCCAGAACCTGGGGATTGATCGCGGCTATTTTGATGCCGAATGGGTGCAGCATGCCGTGACAGTGGACCCGGCAGCACATACGGCCGACATTGAGCTGGTGTATGACAGCGGAGCCCGCCACCGCTTTGGGGCGGTGTCTTTTGTCAAAGCGGATGGCGGCGAGCAGGATCTGGTGACCCCGGATCTCCTGCAGCGCTTCCTGCCTTTTGCCGAGGGTGATCCCTATGAGGCCAGTGCGGTCATCAAGTTCAACAAGGTGTTGCTGGATTCCCGTTATTTCAGTGAGGTCCGGGTGCATGTCGAGCGGGACAAGACAGTCGATCATGCGGTGCCCATTTCCGTCATGCTGCGCCGCGAAAAGCCCAACAATATCGATTTCGGTATCGGCTACTCCACGGACGTGCGTGAGCGGCTCACCCTTAAGGGCCAGCGGCCCTTGTTGAATACGAGAGGCCACAGCATCGAGGCCAATGCCGAGTTGTCGCCGGTTCGTTCCAGCTTTGACACCAAGTACACCGTTCCCCTGACCCATCCCATTGATGACACCCTGCAATACTTTTACGGGGTAAAGCGTGAAGAGGTGGAAACGGTGGTGACCTGGAATACCGTGCTCGGGGTGCAGCGCCAGGTCAAGCAGGACAGTGGCTGGCAGCGTATCTATTCCCTGCGCTTCAATCGTGACACCACGGAGTCGGCCTTTGATCCCGAAGTCAAAAAGGATCTGGTGCTGCCCGGTATCAGCTTTGACCGTACCCGCATCAAGGGCGGCATCGATCCTTTCTGGGGAGACCGGCAGTTCTACCAGATGGAGGTTGCCTCGGATAAGGTGCTGTCGGATGCCTCGCTGGTCTCCTTGCGCAGCGGATTGCGCTTTCTGCGGACGCTGGCAGACAAACACCAGTTTTTGCTGCGCGGGGATGCTGGCACCATCGTGACGACCGATTTTGATGATGTCCCGCAATCCATGCGCTTCTTTGCCGGTGGTGACCAGAGCATTCGTGGCTATGGCTACAAATCCATTTCACCCCGTGATGAAAACGGGGTGGCAGTGGGAGCGCGCAATCTGCTGACCGGCAGTGCCGAATACGATTACACCTTCATTCCCCGCTGGCGGGCCGCCGTGTTTGTGGATGGCGGCAATGCCTTTGACTCCATCAATGACCCTTTCAAGATCGGCTCCGGCGTAGGTGTGCGCTGGGTGTCACCGGTAGGGCCGATACGTCTTGATTTTGCCTGGGCCGTTTCCGAGCCCGACAAACCTTTCCGTCTGCACTTCTCCATGGGACCCAATCTCTGATGTGGCGCCAGCGCTTGCAGGGCTTTGGCCGTGGGCTTCTGCGCATGGTGCTCTGGGCTTTGCTCATCCTGATCCTGCTGCTCCTGCCCGTGCTGGCCATTCTTGGCAGTGAAACGGGCAGTCGCTGGGTGCTGGAGCAGGGCGTCGGCATGCAAAAAGTCCTGAGCTGGGAATACCGTAGCGGCACCCTGCTGACCGGGCTCGAGTTGAACAATGTGCATCTGCGTACTGCCAAGCTCGATCTTCACGTGCGGCACGTACTGGCGCGCTGGTCACTTGTGCAATTGCTGGGGGGCGAGGTTGAGCTCAACGCTCTGAAGGCTGAGGGCGTTGCTCTGAAGATGCTGACGCCACCCACCGGCAAGCCGACCAAGCTGCCGCTATTGGTATTACCTGTTCGCCTGATCATTCACGATGTCACTATCCAGGACATCAGCCTGTTGAACTGGCAGGCCAAGGCTCCCCTGACTCTGGACAGGCTGGCGCTGGCTGGCCGCTGGCGCGGCGCACGCGTCAGGCTGGACCGTCTGCTGGCCGACCAGAAGCAGATTGGCCGACTGCAACTGCAGGGCACCATCCGCTTGCGCGGCGGCTATCCCCTCGACCTCAAGGGCAGTCTCGCCTACAAGCCCTTTCTGGCACAGGGCTGGCAGCCGGTTTCGCTGCAGCTCAGCCAGGAAGTGGCTGACCTTGCCCTGCAACTGGACTCCCGGGGGCCTCTGACAGCCACGGCCAGCGGGCACATAAAGCCACTGCAGCCAGCTTTGCCTTACAGCATGACGATGCAGTGGCAGCCGGTCGAACTGCCTTGGCTGAAAGACCAGGCACTGGTTAGCCAGGGCGGCACATTACGCGTCGCTGGCGACAAGGCCGGCATGCAAACCCAGGGCGATGCCAATTTAGGAGGGCGCCAGTTGCCTTCGGGGCAGTATGTCTGGCGTGCCCACACCAACTGGAAGTCGGCTGATATAGAGTCATTTAATTTCAAAGGCTTGGGTGGTGATCTTAAAGTAAAAGGAAGTGTCTCATGGCAGCAGGGCATTGCCTGGAACCTGGCGGCAAACGCTAACCAGCTGGATCTGGCGAAGCACTGGCCGGTGCCGCATAGCGCCGTGCCGGTGTTGACGGGCAAGCTTGATTCGAAAGGTCATACCAGCAAGCAGGGCTCCGGGCTGACAGCTTCGGTACGGCTGGCGGGCGGCGAAAGCTGGGACCTGCAGGAGAAGGGCCGCTCATGGGTGTGGGATCTGCAGACTCCCCAGGACATCGGGCTGAAATGGGCCGGGGTGCGGCGGCAGGTGCCGGGTCTTGAGTCGCTGGTCAGTGATTCCGGCAGCCTTGATTTCAAAGGAGCGCTTCCGGATTACCAGCTGACGCTGGATGCCGGCCTGCAAAGTCCGCGCTTGCCGGCGGGTCGCTGGACCGCTGCGCTTGCCGGGCAACACCGGCACATGGACATTGATCATCTTGATTACCACGGTGAGGCCGGCTCCCTGGGCTTTGGTGGCGAACTGGATCTGGGGCCAAGCGTGCAATGGCAAGGGGCGCTGGTGCTTGGTGATTTTTCGACAGCCTGGCTGTCGAAGGATTGGTCTGGCCAATTCTCGGGCCATGTGGCAGGCCGTGGTGTCTGGGGCAAGGAAGTGCGCGAGGCTCACCTGGAAGACACTCACCTGACCGGCCTGCTGCGTGATCAGCCTGTCGTGGTCGATGGCGCCCTGGCGTTGCGTCTGCCGATGACCAAGGGCCGCTGGCCCGAAGCATGGACGAGCAGTGGATTGAAGCTTGTCTGGGGCAAGAACCAGGTATTCGCCACGGGCGGTTTGCGTGAGCGGCAATGGGGTCTGGCGGCTGATGTGCAACTGGGTGACTTGTCCTTGCTGGTTCCGCAGATGAAGGGCGGTTTGCAGGGGCATGTTGCCGTACAGGGCGAGGAGGCTCTGCCCGACATTCAGGCGGACTTGCAGGGGGCGGGGATTGGCACTGCGGCCGTTTCTGCCCGCGCCGCGACGATTGCCCTGCAATTGCAGAAGCTGGGAGAGGGGACGAGCTCATTGCACCTGAAGGCGGATGACCTGGCCACTTCGGCCGGTACGGATCTGGGCAATGTGCAGCTCGATCTGACAGGTACCCGATCGGCGCACACGCTGGGCTGGCAGGCTGGCAACGAGCGTATCAAAAGCACCGGGAGCCTCTCTGGCGGGCTGGAAGCCGGCACGCTGGACTGGCACGGGAACATGGCGGCTGGCGATGTCAGTCTGCCCGCCCTGCAGTGGCGTTTGGCCGCCCCGTTTGCGGTGGACTGGGCAATGGCCGATCGCCAGCTTGAGCTGGCTGCACATTGCTGGGTGAGTGACGAGGCCCGTCTGTGCAATGAGGCACCCATGCAGGTCGGTCCCACAGGGCGCCTGCAGTGGAGCCTGAAAGGATTGCAGGCGGAGCGCCTTGGCGGACTGTTGCCGGAGGGATTGGGCCTGAGCGGCCTGATTGCCGGGCAGGCCAGCGGTGGCTGGCAGCCGGGGCAGCATCCGGTTCTGAAGGCGGATTTGCACGCCGATAATGGTGCCGTCAGCCTAGCCCGCGATGAGCCTTCACCGCCGTTGCAGGTGGCTTATCAGCGCATTGCCCTGACCATGGAGGCAGTGGCGGACAAGGTGCAACTACAGTTCGATCTCGCCTCCAGCGAGATGGGGAAGGGCCGGGCCGAGGTGGCGATTGACCCCTATACCGATGACAAGGCCCTTAAGGGAACGGTGTCCCTGCAGGGCTTGCGCCTGGATATCCTCAAGCCCTTCCTGCCCACACTGGAAACACTGGCCGGTACTGTTTCGGCCGATGGACGCCTCGAGGGCACACTGGCGCGCCCCTTGTTCTGGGGGGCGGTGGTGCTGGCTGACGGTGAAGTGGGTGTGCAGGGCTTGCCGGTCAACATCAACAGCATCAATGCACGGGTGGACGTAAAGGGGACGGCAGCGGACATCAGCGGCAGCATGCGCAGTGGCGAGGGCACGGCCGCGTTGAACGGTCAGGCCGACTGGGCGGTTTCGCCAAAACTGGACATGACGCTGAAAGGTGAGCGCTTCGAGCTGCGCCGTGAGCCGGAGTTGCTGGCAGAGATTGCACCCGACCTGCGCTTGCAGGTGGTGCCCGGGCAGATCGACCTGACCGGCACAATCCGGGTGCCCATGGCCCGGCTGAACATCAAGTCGCTGGCGACCAAGGCGGTACCCCTGTCTTCCGATGTCACGATTGTGAGTGCAGACGGCAGTGATCGTGTGCAGTTGTCCCGGACCATGGCGAGCTGGGCCATCAATGCCGATGTCAGTGTGCTGCTGGGCGATGATGTCTTCTTCCATGGCTATGGCGTGAATGGCCGCTTGATGGGGGGCTTGCGCCTGCGTCAGCAGGGCAAAAAAGGGCTGGAAGCGAATGGCGAGGTCGAGCTGGACAAGGACTCGCGCTACGACGCGTATGGACAGCGCCTGCTGATTCGCCGGGGTCGCCTGATCTTTGCCGGTAACCTGACGCAGCCCGGGCTGGACGTAGAGGCAGTGCGCGAGATTGACGGCAAGGTGGTGGGTGTCCGTGTGGAAGGACGTGCGAATGCGCCTGAAGCCACCCTCTTTTCCGACTCCGCCATGTCGCAGGAAGAAATCATTTCCTATCTGGTGCTGGGGCGTCCCCTGGACACCAGTGGCAAGCCCGAGAGCGGACAGAATCTTTCTGCCGCGGCGGCCGCCATCAAGATCGGCGCGACCGGTGGTGCCGGCCTGGGCCTGACCGACAAGATCGGTGACACCTTCGGGATTACCGATCTTGCCGTGGATGCGGAAGGCAATGGCGATGACACCCAGTTCACCGTTTCCGGTTACCTGAGCCCCAAGCTTTACCTGCGCTACGGCGTGGGCATTTTCACGCCGGTCAACACCGCCACCATCCGTTACAAGATCAATGCCAAGGTTTATCTGGAGGCGGTTTCGTCACTGGATAGTGCGATCGACCTTTTCTACAACTGGCGCTTCTAGGTTCGCGCTTCTCTGGTGACTTGGCGCGCTTGTGGTGCGCGGGTATAGTCGCCGCCTTCTGTTGCGATATCCGCCTTCGGATCCGGTTTCTTTCCTAGGATGCCGGCCGGCCGGTTCTATCAGGCAAGTTTGCCTGTTGCCGGTGGTAAACATCCGTGGCACCGCAATCTCTAGGTCATGTGGCCACTCGTAGCGGTCACCACTGCTGAAGGATGAATGTCATGCCAGCCATTACCCTCCCGGACGGGTCTGTCCGTACTTTTGATCACTCCGTTTCTGTCGCTGAAGTTGCTGCCTCCATTGGTGCAGGTCTTGCCAAGGCTACTGTGGCCGGCAAGGTTGATGGTCGTCTTGTTGATGCCAGTGACCTCATCGAGAGCGATGCCGCTCTGCACATCATCACGCCCAAGGATGAAGAAGGCCTGGAGATCATTCGTCACTCCTGCGCGCATCTGATTGGTCATGCGGTAAAGCAGCTTTACCCGACGGCCAAGATGGTGATTGGTCCTGTCATCGCCGAAGGTTTTTATTACGACATCTGGTATGAGCGCCCGTTTACGCCGGATGACATGGCGGCGATTGAAAAGCGCATGCTGGAGCTGATCGAGAAAGACTACGACGTCGTCAAGAAAGTGACGCCGCGTGATGAGGTCATTGCGGTATTCAAGTCGCGTGGCGAGGAGTACAAGCTGCGCCTCATCGACGACATGCCCGATGAAAAGGCCATGGGCCTTTACTACCACGAAGAATACGTGGACATGTGCCGTGGTCCGCACGTACCCAACACCCGCTTTCTGAAGTCCTTCAAGCTCACCAAGATTTCCGGTGCCTACTGGCGCGGGGATTCGAAAAACGAGCAGCTGCAGCGCATTTACGGTACTGCCTGGGCGGACAAGAAGCAGCTGGCTGCCTATGCCCAGCGCATTGAGGAAGCCGAGAAGCGTGACCATCGCAAGATCGGCAAGCAGCAGGACCTTTTTCATCTCCAGGAAGAAGCACCGGGCATGGTGTTCTGGCACCCCAATGGCTGGACCATTTACCAGGTACTCGAGCAGTACATGCGTAAAGTCCAGCAGGACAACGGTTATGTCGAGGTGCGCACGCCGCAGGTGGTGGATCGCGTGCTCTGGGAACGCTCCGGGCACTGGGCCAACTATGCCGACAACATGTTCACCACGGCATCCGAGAACCGCGACTACGCCGTGAAGCCCATGAATTGCCCCTGCCATGTGCAGATATTCAACCAGGGCCTCAAGAGCTACCGCGACCTGCCGCTGCGTCTGGCCGAGTTCGGCGCCTGTCATCGCAACGAGCCCTCGGGTGCCCTGCACGGCATCATGCGTGTACGCGGTTTTACCCAGGACGATGCCCATATCTTCTGTACCGAAGAGCAGGTGAGCAAAGAGGCGGCCGACTTCATCAGGCTGACTCTCAAGGTCTATGCCGACTTCGGCTTCAGCAACATCAGCCTCAAGCTCTCCACCCGTCCTGCCAAGCGCGTGGGCTCGGACGAGTTCTGGGATCGGGCTGAGTCCGCCCTGGCCAGCGCGCTGGATGAGGCCGGACTCAAATGGGACCTGCAGCCGGGCGAGGGCGCCTTCTACGGCCCCAAGATCGAATTCACCCTGCATGACTCCATCGGCCGTGCCTGGCAGTGCGGAACCCTGCAATACGACCCCAATCTGCCGGAGCGCCTGGATGCCAGCTATATTGCTGAAGACAACAGCCGCCAGCGTCCGATCATGCTGCACCGGGCCATTCTGGGCTCCTTCGAGCGCTTCATCGGCATGATGATTGAGCACTATGCCGGCTCCTTCCCGGCATGGCTGGCGCCGGTGCAAGTGGTGGTCATGGGCATCACTGATACCCAGGCAGAGGCTTGCAAGCGGGTGGAGGAGGCCTTGAAAAACAAGGGCTTCAGGGCAATTGCGGACTTGAGAAATGAGAAGATCGGCTTTAAAATCCGCGACCGCACCCTTCAGCGCATCCCCTACCTGCTGGTAGTGGGTGACCGCGAGATGGAATCTGGCACCGTATCTGTACGTACCCGCAAAGGCGAGGATTTAGGCAGTATGTCGATTGACGACTTCGCCTCTCGCTTGCAAGCGGATATCGCGCAGCGGGGCCGTTTTGTATTGGAGAATTAACGATTAAGCCTGAACGTAGTGGCCCAGCCAAAGAAAAGCGCCCCCTGATCAATGATGAAATTCGCGCAAAAGATGTGCGCTTGATTGATCAGGAAGGCCAGCAGGCTGGCATCGTGCCCTTGCGCGATGCCCTTGCCGCCGCAGAAGCCGTTGCACTTGATCTCGTTGAAATTGTTGCTGATGCGGAGCCTCCGGTTTGCCGCATCATGGATTACGGCAAGCATGTCTTCGAACAGAAGCAGCAGAAGAAAGAGTCCAAGAAAAAGCAGCATCAGGTTCAGATCAAGGAAATCAAGCTGCGTCCGGGCACGGAAGAGGCTGACTACCAGGTAAAATTGCGCTCTATCGTCCGTTTCCTGGAAGAAGGCGATAAAGCAAAAATCACGCTCCGTTTCCGCGGACGTGAGATGGCTCACCAGACTATCGGTATGAAGCAATTGCAACGTATCGAAGTGGATCTGGCGGAGATCGGGGTTGTGGAGCAACACCCGAAGATGGAAGGGAAGATGATGCATATGCTCATCGGCCCCAAGAAAAAGCGATAAGCCGGAAGGATTCCAGCGCATCACTTACCCCCAAGCCGCGTTACACCAACCTGCGGGTGTGTGACGGAGTGCTGCAAGGGTCAACCCAAACGAGGCAGATATGTCGAAGTTGAAAATCAAAACCAAGCGTGGTGCTGCAAAACGCTTCATGAAGACAGCCAATGGCTTCAAGCGCAAGCAGGCGTTCAAACGCCACATCCTGACGAAGAAGTCAGCCAAACGTATCCGTCAGCTGCGTCCCATGACGATGGTCGCCAAAAGCGATGTCGCTCGTGTAGTGCGTATGTTGCCCAATCTGTAACTGACGGAGAAATACGAAAATGGCTCGTGTAAAACGTGGTGTAGTTGCTCACCGTCGTCACAAAAAGATCCTGGATCGCGCCAAAGGTTATTACGGCGCCCGTTCACGCGTTTACCGTGTGGCATTTCAGGCCGTCATCAAGGCTGGCCAGTATGCTTATCGTGACCGTCGTCAACGGAAACGCCAGTTCCGTGCACTCTGGATTGCCCGTATCAACGCCGCATCGCGCTTGAATGGTGTCTCCTACAGCCGTCTTATCAACGGTCTGAAGCGAGCCAGCATCGAGATCGATCGCCGCGTACTGGCAGACATTGCTGTGCACGATGCTGCCGCGTTTAGCGCGCTGGCCGAGAAGGCGAAAGCCAGCCTCGCCGCGTAAGCAAGACGCAGGGGCTTTCGGGCCCGATCCAAAAGGGGAAGGGCTTAGCGGTTCTTCCCCTTTTTATTTTCAGTTTGCTTTGCGCAGGAGCGGTTCGTGTTATTACCGCGGAAGATTCCGTGGATACATTCCGCGTAAAGACAAAACAGATCCCTTCCCTTCGCGAGAGCGAGAGCAAGATGAGTGAATTAAAAGCGCTGGTGCAGGAAGCGCAATCCTTGGTCGCCGCAGCTGCTGACATGCAGGCTCTGGATCACGTGCGTGTACAGTTCCTTGGCAAGAAAAGCCGCATTACCGAATTATCAAAAGCACTGGGTCAGATGGGCGAGGACGAGCGCCGAGCACAGGGCGCTGTCCTGAACGAGGCTCGTGAGGCCATTAACGGTGCGCTCAACGCCCGTCGTGAACGTATGGCCGCTGATGCTTTGTCCAGGCAGCTTGAGGCTGAACGTATCGATGTCACCCTTCCTGGGCGTGACAGTGAACTCGGTGGGCTGCATCCGGTGACGCGGGTGATGGAGCGGATTGAGTCCTTCTTCACCGGTATTGGTTTTGCCGTGGCATCTGGCCCCGAAGTTGAGGATGACTATCACAATTTCGAAGCCCTCAATATTCCGGCACATCATCCGGCTCGTGCGATGCATGACACTTTTTATTTTGATGCGCATCGTCTGCTGCGTACGCATACCTCGCCGGTACAGATTCGCGTCATGAACCAGCAGAAGCCTCCCATTCGCATCATCTGTCCAGGTCGTGTGTATCGCTGTGATTCCGATCAGACGCATTCACCCATGTTTCATCAGGTGGAAGGTCTGGTTATTGATGAGAAGATCAACTTTTCTGATCTTAAAAGCATGCTCGAGAGTTTTCTGCGTGAATTCTTCGAAGAAGAGCTGGAGGTGCGCTTTCGTCCTTCCTATTTTCCGTTTACCGAGCCCTCGGCCGAGGTTGATATCCAGCGCATGGTGAAGAGAGGCGGTAGCGAAACTGCCA
>Ga0073914_10000259_pt1 | contig 10933 bp, 11 predicted proteins | sample GWRWT4_30Apr14_FD_71481 | JGI IMG/M metagenome (GOLD analysis project Ga0073914, IMG submission 71481) | Sand microcosm microbial communities from a hyporheic zone in Columbia River, Washington, USA - GW-RW T4_30-Apr-14 | ecosystem: Engineered > Artificial ecosystem > Sand microcosm >... | reverse complement strand
GCAAAAGCAGGAAAGTGCCAGCCTGCGCGAGTTCCCCGATCATTCGATACTGATTGGCGAGGAAATCACCACGGCCATGCTGGTGGAAACACCGCTGGATAAAATCGGCGGCATTGTCACCGTGGAAGGAGCGGCCAATTCGCATATGGCGATTGTGGCGCGCGCACTTGGCATACCAACAGTGCTGGGGGTGAGCGAGCTGCCCGTGACGCAGCTCGACGACACGGAAATGATTGTTGACGCCTATCAGGGCCGCGTCTACGTGCAGCCCTCGCGTCAACTGCGTACCCGCTACAAGGACATCATCAAGGAAGAACTGCAGCTGGTCGCCGGCCTTGATGCCTATCGCGACGTACCCGCCGAAACCCCGGACGGGCACCGCGTGGCACTGTACGTCAATACCGGGCTGATGGCCGATGTCGCACGGGCAAAAGATCGCGGCGCCGAGGGCGTTGGCCTGTATCGCTCGGAAATTCCTTTCATGCTGCGCGAACGCTTTCCCGGAGAGGAAGAGCAGCGCGGCATTTATCGCCAGCAGCTGGAAGCCTTTGCACCGCGCCCTGTCACCATGCGTACGCTGGACATTGGCGGCGACAAGGACCTGCCCTACTTCCCCATCAAGGAAGACAATCCGGCGCTGGGCTGGCGTGGCATACGCATCACGCTGGACCATCCGGAAATTTTCATGGTGCAGATTCGCGCCATGCTGAAAGCTGCCATCGGCCTCGACAACCTGCAAATTCTTCTTCCCATGATTTCTTCCGTGTTTGAGGTGGAAGAAGCGCTGCATCTTATTCATCGTGCCATGATGGAAGTACAGGAGGAGGAAGGCGTTCCCATCACCATGCCGCGCATAGGTGTAATGGTGGAAGTGCCGGCCGCCGTTTTCCAGATTGGCGACATGGTACAACTGGTGGATTTTGTGTCAGTCGGCTCCAACGACCTCACGCAATACATGCTGGCCGTGGATCGCAACAACGCACGCGTTGCCGACATTTATACCCCCTACCACCCCTCAGTACTGCGTGCCCTGCAAATGGTGGTGGATGAGGTTCATCGTGCCGGCAAGCCTGTTGGCATCTGTGGCGAAATGGCCGGTGACCCGGGCACAGCCATGCTTCTCATGGCCATGGGCTTCGATTCGCTCTCCATGAGCGCCAGCAATTTGCTGAAGATCCGGAAAGTCATTTGCAATGTCCCCTACATACAGGCCCGCGGCCTGCTCGAGCAGGTCATGCAGGTAGACAACGCTGCCGTTATTCGCAGCCTCGTCGAATTTGAACTGGAAGACCTCGGCCTGCTTGATTTGCTGCGACCCGGTAAAAAATAACCGCCGGCGCCTTGCGCAAGGAATGGCAGATGCTTGATATCCGCACGATGTATTTTCTGCTGACGCTGTCATCCGTCGTGGCGGGGATTTGCGTTTTCGCCATGAGCCTGCCCGATCCGGAAAGAAGGCGCAGCGCCATCTACTGGGCCACCGGCAACTTCATGGTGGCCACGGGTCTGCTTCTGGTGGGCCTGCGCGACATCATCCCTCTGTGGCCCTCTGCCGTGCTCGGCAACAGTGTCCTGTTTTTGGGATTCTTTCTTCTCTATCTTTCATTCCGCCTGCTGATGAAAATGCCCCCATTGAAGCGTTTCTATTTTCTGGCGGCACTGGCCTACCCGGTCATTTTTCATTTTCTCGTCAGTTTCGAGGTCGCCGTCAGGCACCGCATTGCCATTGTCTCCCTCATGCTGATTGTTCTCTCGATTGGCATGATCCGGGTTGCGCGCAGCTCACAAAATCCGCACACCAGAAATGCACGTCTGTTGATGCAGTTCTTTTACGGCATTGTCCTGGCTAACGCACTGATACGCGGCCTGCATTCCGGGTTCTTCAGCAACGGCGCTGCCCTGATTTTTGAGCCAACGGCCATTCAGATAGTGAGTTTCATCAGCTATTACTTTGCGCTCATAGGGGCGGGCATTGCCTACTTACTGATGCAGAGCGGACTGGCCTACAACGACCTTTCTGTTATCGCCAGCAAGGACATGCTGACGGGAGTACGCAATCGCCGCAATTTCATGGAAATGGCCGACCGTGACTGGGCGCTTGCACAACGCATGTGGCGCCCGCTCAGCGTGATGATGCTGGATATGGATAACTTCAAAAAGATAAACGACGAATTCGGACACCTGGTTGGCGATGAAGCATTACGCCGCTTCGGTGCCGTTCTCAACAACACGGTGCGCAATGTGGATCTGGCCGGAAGATACGGTGGCGAGGAGTTCTGTATTGTCCTGACCGATACCAGCCCGGATGTAGCAGGCCACAGCGCAGAACGCATCCGCCGTGATTTTGCAGCCGTGGATATCATGATTGAGGGCCGGCGCGTGCCACTTTCTGTCAGCATCGGCATTGCCGGCATGGCAGCAGGAGACTCGCGGAGCATGCAGCAGTTACTGAGTGCCGCCGATAATGCGCTGTATGCCGCCAAGGCCGCAGGGCGCAACTGCATTCGCCAGGAAGAAAGTCACCGCCTGGAGACAGCTGCACTCCCGCTCACATAAAAACGCAGCGGCCACTGCGCTGCCTCACCCGCATAATCAACGCCCACCCTGGGCGCTGCCACAATGTCCGCCGGAGCCACTTCCTCACCTGCCCCTATCCACAAGACATCCGACTGCAATGTCAGGCCATTGTGGGTTTTGTCTATGGCCAGTGCCCGGCAAAGTCGCCCGGGACCGCTCAGCCATTGCTGCGTTTTCAAACGAGGATATTGTGCCCGCCATCCGGCCTCGTCATCCGCATCAACCTGCGCCGCTCGAATCAGGACAGCTTCGGGCTCACCCTCATTTTTTGTCACGGCATTCAGGCAAAAATACATGCCGTAAATCAGGTAGACATAAGCCGTACCGCCAGCCCCATGCATGATCTCGGTCCGTGCTGTGCGCCGACCGCCAAAGGAGTGGCTAGCCCTGTCCTCCGCACCCAGATAGGCCTCTGTTTCCACAATGATGCCGGAACAAACCCGACCATCCTCAAGACGCCGCGACAACTGCATGCCCAGCAATTCGCGCGCGACGGTGGTGGTATCGCGGCGATAGAAACCGGCAGGAAGCACGGAGCTTTTTTTCATGCGAGTCATGCGGGCAGCCGGTCAAACACAAACGCTGAGCACTCACCCGGCTCGCCTTCGTCAAAGGTCTGCTCGGCAAAATGAATCCGCTCGCGGCCCAGCATGAGTGCTGTGGAGACACGGGTTCCGTAGTGCGGCGAACGGATAAACAGCGGCGACAGCATGCGCTCCAGTGGCAGGCCGACACCGGTATCCGGAAGCAGCTCATCGGCAGCCACTGCCTGGCTCGTCAGCAGGGCCAGCAATTTTTCAGGAGAAGGCGCGGGCAAGGACCGCTGCAGGTCATGGCGGGCCTTTTCCACCTTGGGCCAGGGCGTATCCAGTTGATGATTGCTGAGCGCATGCACACCGGCCGTCACGTGCTGCGGTGCAGCGCCACGATTGCTCACCACGATTAGTTCGTCCGGGGTTCCCAGCAAAAGACTGAAGCCGCTGTAGGCAGCCCCTTCTGCTGCCACACGCCCGGCATAGGCCAGGGGATCCTCGGCCCCCTCCAGATAGGTACTGACCAACAGGCCGCGTGAGCGCTCGCCGGCTACTGCACCAGGTTCGCGAAAATTGGTGAGGGCGGCAAAACGCCCGCTCCGGGTCACCCCCATCCAGGTTCCGCCGGCCAGCCGGTCGCGACCGGCCAGCACGGACGGCGAGTCCTCCCAGAAGCGTGCGGGCGTTGCCGGGCGGCGATAGAACTCGTCGCGGTTGGCGGCAACGATCAGGGGGTAATCCGGGTGGGCCTGCCAGGCCAGCGCAATCAGGCACATGGGTTGTCTCTGCCTCAGGGAACCGTGGTCACGAATCGGGATTCACGGGTCTGGATTCACAGGTCAAGGTTTACGAAAAGTGCGGTTCATCCGGGAGGCCGGCCATGGGAGAATGCCCGCCTTGCCATCAGCACCACCGGCGCATCTGCGGCCAGAGGAAAAAGTCCCGTGCTAGTTTATCCGCAAATAGATCCCGTCGCCCTTCACCTCGGACCGCTCAGCATTCACTGGTACGGCCTGATGTACCTTTGCGGCTTTGGCGCCGGCTATGCACTTGCACTCTGGCGCTGCCGGCGTGCCGGCAGTACCTGGACCCCTGACATGGTCTCGGACATGGTGTTTTATGTGGCCCTTGGTGTGATTCTCGGCGGCCGGCTTGGTTATGTGCTGTTTTACGGCATGCCACGCTTCCTCAATGATCCTGTCTGGGCGCTGCGTGTCTGGGAAGGCGGCATGAGCTTTCATGGCGGTCTGCTCGGCGTCATTGTTGCGATGGTCATTTTTGCGCGCCAGTACAAAAAGAACTGGTTTGATGTAATGGATTTTGTAGCGCCACTGGTGCCACCCGGCATTTTCTTCGGCCGCATCGGCAACTTCATCGGCGGCGAATTGTGGGGCCGCCCTGTCATCAACCAGGATTACCCGCTGGCGATGATTTTTCCTCATGTCGACACGCTTGGGCGTCACCCGTCACAACTGTATGAAGCGGCACTGGAAGGTTTGCTGCTGTTCGTGCTGCTCTGGTGGTTTTCCAACAAGCCCCGTCCGCGCATGGCCGTGGCCAGCCTGTTCCTGATCGGTTACGGGTTCTCCCGCTTTATCGTGGAATTCTTCCGCCAGCCCGATGCTGACAAGGGCTTCATCCTGTTTGACTGGATGACCATGGGGCAGATACTCACGGCTCCCATGATTCTGGGCGGACTGTTTCTGCTGTTGCTTGCGTATCGTAATGCCAGACTGGGAGTGCGTAGCTGATGAAAGCCTATCTTGATTTCATGCGTCATGTGCGTGAGCACGGCACGTTCAAAACCGATCGCACCGGCACTGGCACCTATTCCGTGTTTGGCTACCAGATGCGCTTCAATCTGGCCGAAGGTTTTCCTGCCATCACCACCAAGAAACTGCACCTGAAATCCATCATTCACGAACTGCTCTGGTTCCTGCAGGGCGATACCAATATTCGCTACCTCAAGGAAAACGGTGTTTCCATCTGGGACGAATGGGCGGATGAAAACGGCAAACTTGGCCCTGTTTACGGCTATCAGTGGCGCTCCTGGCCTACGGCAGATGGCCGCCACATCGACCAGATCACGCAAGTCATCGAACAGATCAAGAAAAATCCGGATTCGCGCCGCCTCATTGTGTCGGCCTGGAATGTTGGCGAAATCGAGAACATGGCGCTGCCTCCCTGCCATGCATTTTTCCAGTTCTATGTCGCCGACGGCAAACTCTCCTGCCAGCTGTATCAGCGCAGTGCCGATATTTTTCTTGGCGTGCCCTTCAACATTGCAAGCTATGCACTGCTCACCCTGATGGTGGCGCAAGTCTGCAATCTTGAGCCCGGCGACTTTGTCTGGACCGGCGGCGACTGCCATCTCTACAGCAATCACCTGGAACAGGCTGACCTGCAACTCAGCCGGGAACCGCTCAAGCCTGGTGTCATGCACCTGAATCCCGACGTGAAAAACATTTTTGACTTCACCTTCGACGACTTCACGCTGGAAGGCTATGAAAGCCATGCCCACATAAAAGCTCCTGTAGCCGTGTAACCCATGCAGGCCCTCTCAGGAAGAATGCATGAATAACGCAGACGCCAAGCCCCGCCTCTCGCTGATTGCCGCCATTGCCGAAAACGGCTGCATCGGCATCAACAACAAACTGCCCTGGTATTTGCCGGAAGACCTCAAGTACTTCAAAGCTGTGACCTCAGGCAAACCGGTCATCATGGGAAGAAGCACGTTTGAATCGCTGGGACGGCCGCTGCCCAACCGCACCAATATCGTGATCACGCGTAACCGCGATTTTCAGGCAGCAGAAGGTGTGCGTATTGTGCACTCACTTGATGACGCCCTGCGGGTTGCGGAAAGCGTTGCCCATATCGCCGGCAATGAAGAGGTGGTGATTATTGGGGGCGCACAGATTTATGCGGAAGCACTGCCACGCGTGCAGCGCATGTATCTGACGGAAGTGAAAAAGCTGGTGGAGGGCGACGCCTTCTTTCCGGCATGGAATAAAAGCGAATGGCGAGAAATCGGTCGTGAAGCGCACCACTACGAGCCCGCACAACTGGACTACAGCTTTGTGGCTTACGAAAGACGTCCCCCGAGCGAGTAACCCAGCATCAACGCCGGATCTAGCCGGCACTCACATCCATGACAGCGGGCTCGCTCTCCGAGCAGCCATGATCATTGCAAAGTGCCACCTTGATTTCATAGGAGCCTGCCGTGTCCATCGGCAGTGCGATGGTGGCCTGCTGAGCCTTGGGCGTGGCCGCCGAGAGCTCGCCCGAACCCACTTCGACACCGTTCACATACATGGCCCAATGCTGGCCATTTTCTCCCCACCACATATTCCAGGTAATCGGCTGCACGGCACCTTTGACGGCCTTGGCAGGCAACCTTTCCAGCTGAGGCCTGCCGGGCGCCATCAGGCTGCCGTCCTTGATCACGGGAGCCATTGCGGCGACCGGGGCAGGGGCGGCAGCCTGCTCGGTACCACAGGCAGACAACAGGCAGACAACGCCCAGCAAAACCGGAAAGACAAAGGGATATGACATGAAAACAATCCTCTGGTACTGCAACTGAGGACTGATTCTACGGTGCGGGAATAGCGGGGAAACCTCGAAAGATGACGTTTTTTGTCATCTTTTTGCATTTTGTGACAGCGCAGTCACAAAGACAGGATGGCCGTCACAAAAACCGGGGCCTGAATCATGCTCACCCCGCCGCAAGGCGGGAATGGATGCTGGCCAAGACCTCCATCAGGTCGCGGGCACGAGCAGGCTTGGTCAGGGCAAACGTATTCGGGATAAGCGTTTTGTCAGGCGATGCATAGGCAATGAGCACCCGGGGCTTGCTCGACTTCAGGGCAGACAGTCCGCTGCGCTCATCCGTATCAACAATCAACACGTCGGCATCGGGGCCTTCGCTATAAACCCATTCAACGTCATTACTGCGGCCAATAATCCCGAGCAGGGATTTGATCAGGGCAATATCGCGCTCGCCCATGGAGGAACAACTGATGGAATACTTGGACATGATGACCTCGCACGCAGGGGTGCCTGCGTCGCGCCTCGATAGCAAACCTAAGGATCTGTGCGAGCAATCGCACCCAGCAGGAGGAAAACAGATTGGCCATTATTTGCAAGCCTTGACCGCCGCTGCCACCGTATCAGTGGCCACAAAAGACGCTTATTGCTTGCCCGACAAATGCTTTTGCTTCAGAAAGCCTCTGCACTTCCAGGATTGTGATGATTACCGGCAAGTCCGGCAACCGGCGCCCCAAAGCGTCAGGATCAGAAAACAAAAACGCCGGCATGAGCCGGCGTTTTTGTTTTGTATCTTGGTGGCCCAGGCCAGAATCGAACTGGCGACACGCGGATTTTCAATCCGCTGCTCTACCGACTGAGCTACCGGGCCAAGAAGGCGCGTATTAAACCCATGCCCTCTCTGGTCGTCAAGGCAAAACCGCATGACTGAGGCAGAAAAACCCCCGGGAAGAAAGGGCAAGGTTCGCCCGGGCAAGACCTCTTAAAGCTTCTTGTGGGTGCCATCGCATAACGGGGCGCCGCTGCTTTGCTTGCATCCGCAAAACCAGACAATGCGGGTCACCGGGGTCTGGTATTTTTCGGGGGTAAAGACGGTGCCCTTGTGAGAGCCATCGCAGAAAGGCTGGGCCTGGCTGCGGCCGCAACGGCACCACCAGTAGACCTGGCCAGGCTCAACTTCAACGGCATAGGGGCGGGCGGGATTCTCGCTCATGACCATGGCTCCTTGCAGGGCTCTTCTTTTTCTTATGCAAGCAGCCTAGCAGCAAGAAGGCGGTTTGCGGGGCCACCGGTCAGGCAAACCCGCAAAACAGAACGTTCAGGGCAGGGGCAAGTCCGGGAGCTTGGCGTTGATCTGGCCAAGGCTTTCAACGAGATAGTGGCTGGCCTCCCTGTCATCAAGCTGTGTCAGCAAGCGAATCAGTTCGGCATAGGCTTCCGGGGATTTGCGCAAGGCCAGTGAGGCTTCGAAATAATGCCGGGCCTCCTGCCAGCGCCGGTTCTGCAAACTGAGCCGGCCCAGTGCCAGCATCAGGTTCGGGTTGTGGGGGTGCTCAAGCTTCCAGCCTTCAGCACGCTGCAGGGCCTGGTCGGGCCGGGTACTGCGCGTGCAGCCGTAAGCGTCGATGCCTGCGTTACTCCATTGCCGGGACAAGGCATCCGCAAGCAAGCTTTCGGCAACGTCATCCCCTCCTGTCCTGATCAACTCATTGGCATAGGCCGAGATCAATTCTTCATCACTGCGCAAGCGCTTGGGCAGCGCCTCCCAATAGGTGCGCAACTTCCGTGCGGTATAGGCGCGGTCTACCCGGCCCGCCGTATCGGCAATCCATCCCAGCACTTCACGATTGGCGCGCTTCTCCAGCGCACTGAAATGCGGGTCCTCCACGGAAACGCGCTTTTGCAGCACGGGCAGCAGCTCGGCCAGCTCGCCCCATTTTTGCAACCGGGTCAGGGCCTCTATGCGCAGCATCAGAATGCTGTCATCACGCCGGTATTTATCCTGAAGTCGCGCGAGAAGGATGGCCGCCTGCTCCCAGCGACCCGCCGCCAGTAACAGCCGTGCACGCGCCAAACCCACGGCCAGCCGGTTGCCTCGCTCTTCTGCGAGTACGAGGTATTGCTCGGCACGATCAAATGCCTGGCCTCGCGAGGCCGCGGTGGCCGCAGCGAGATACGCCGGCAGGGGCTCGGGAGAAAGACGGGCGGCCGTAAACAGCAAGCGCTCTGCCCGTTTCCAGTCGCCCTGCTCCAGGCTGACACTGCCTTCCTGAAAGCTGCGCAGGCTGCGCTCCGTGTTGCGGCTGCGGGTCCAGCGCGCCCACCAGTTATTCAGGCCCAGCACGGCAATCAGCAATTCGATGAAGGCGGCGGCAGCCAGCAGACTGAGAAACCAGAGCAGGCCCGCCACCCACAAACTCATTTCTACGGACGTGAGGCGCCAGCTCACCAACACATAACCGGGATCGCGCAACAGCCAGATCCCCAGCAGGGCGCCAAGCCCCAGCAACACCAGTATCAGCAGTAAGCCCCGCTTCATGGTGCTTTCCCGGCAGGCAGGGCAGCAGGGGCGTGTGCCGCGTTGGCAGAGAGGGCATCAAGAGCGGCAATGGAAGCGCCGAGATCGGGCAAGGCCGGGTGAATATCAATTGCCGCAAGCGCTGTCAGCTCTTTCAGCAGCGTGTCGTATTCCGTTTTGGGCAGCAGGGGAAAATAGCGCGCCAGACGATTTTTGGCGGTCAGCAAACTGCTTTTGTAGACGACAGGCTCGCCACGCATCAGGGCCAGTTGCGCCTGTGCCAGATCAAGACGCAGCGCCTCGCGCACCAGCGCCCGATCCGCCGCGCTGAGCAAGGGTCGCAAGGGCTCGTCGTAATGACGCACCGTGACCAGCGCACGCATTTTTGCCCAGCCGGCATCGATCAGGCCAGAGGCTGAAGGATTCACCGCCACGATTTCCGGTGCTGACGACGACGGCTGTGCTTTGCCCGTCAGCTGCGGCAACTGCAGGTTGCCGACATGCTCACTCAATACGCCAAGCCGCAGGTAAATACCCGGCACATCCATGCCCAGGGCAGCCGACAAGGCCAACCTGTCACGGGCAATGGCATTACGCAGCGGCAGCACACGATTGTCGCCGTGTCCTGCCAGCAGGCGGTCCGCTACATCGAGCAGGGCACGTGCGCCCGCCACATCGCGCGTGAGTTGCAAATGCTGCTGCGCAAGACGCAGGTAATGATCGGACTCATTGATCAGCCATATCTGGCGTTGCGTTGCATTCAGCGTGTCATCCCAGCGCGCGAGCTTGGCGCTGACTTCATCGACTTGCCGCGCTTTCAGGGTGAGATCATCCACCAGCCGTTGCTGCTGTCGTTGCAACTCCACAAAACGGCTTTCCATGCGCAGCAGTTTTTCCTCTTGCGTGCGCTGTGCAGCGGCATCATCTGCGCCGACCTTCCACACATAGCCGGCCAGGCATAGCGCCAGCACCGCCAGTGCATAGGCAAGATAAGGGCGGGCGTGGACAGTCAGCATGGCCGGGCCCGTCACCAGAGGGATGCGGGTACTGCCGGCTTTTGAATCGTGAGGTGTCATGAAAATTCCCTGGGCCTGGGCCCGACATGCAAGGCTCTGCTGCAAGCGCTCACCATAAAGGAAGGCAGGCATCCGGATCAATGCGCGCAGCGTGCAGAAGCGGTTTGCGATGCCGCTCTGACAATGCAGCTAAAAAATATCCGCCGAAGAAAGTGCCGCCACGATGCTCGGCACATCAGCACCTTCGGCGCATAGGGCACGCGCACCGGCGAGCCGAGCCAGTGCCAGCATGCGCGAACTGACCACCAACCAGAGAGGGCGCAAGGCATCGCTGCCCGCCACCTGCTGCCAGTGGCGCAAGGCATCGGGACTGGTCAGCACCACAACATCGGTCTGGCGGTCGCTGCCTTCATGCAATACCTGCCATTGCCTGCGTGCATCCGCAGGCAGCTCACGGCGATAAAGCTCAAGCACATCGACATGCGCACCGCGCTCGCGCAAACCCTCAAGCAGCCACGCGCGCCCACCCTCGCCCCGGCACAACAGGAATTTCCGGCCCGTCAGCTCCTGCAACTCCGGCATCGCCAGCAAGCCTTCACTGTCCGCTTGTGCCGGCACATGAACATCCAGCGCCGCCTCACGGAGCACGGATGCCGTGCTCTCGCCAACGGCAAAACAGGGGAGACGATGCGGCCATTGCGGCCAGACACCAGCCACCGCATCAAGACCAAGACGCGCCGCATTGG
>Ga0073914_10000258_pt1 | contig 10955 bp, 5 predicted proteins | sample GWRWT4_30Apr14_FD_71481 | JGI IMG/M metagenome (GOLD analysis project Ga0073914, IMG submission 71481) | Sand microcosm microbial communities from a hyporheic zone in Columbia River, Washington, USA - GW-RW T4_30-Apr-14 | ecosystem: Engineered > Artificial ecosystem > Sand microcosm >... | reverse complement strand
AACCGTCCAGGCTGGTTGGCCAAAGGTGCTGCCGCCGCCGGGAGGCGTCATGGGCAGTCGGTCGGTGACCACTGGCGAGACCACCAACATGCCTTCGTGGCTACCATCCGGGAAAGTGACGCTATTGGCCTTGACCTTCATCTGGAAGCCTTCCAAGCCAGGAATTTTCAAGTAGCTGACCAAAAGGAGAGAGCCAAGGCCAAGATACACAGCAAATGCCGGGCTTTTGGCAGTGCTTTTATCTGCCCAAGTCTTATTGAGCCATCACTGCGCAACATGAAGCCGCTCCCTTTTATTTTTAATTTCCAACAATGCAGAGGCAATAGTTAATATTTTATGGACGAAAACTGGTCAGCCATAGGCTGCGTCACGCGCCGCTCAGTCCAACTGGAAAACCCCACGAATTCCACCAATGCTGGACTTTCTAGGGGCGCTAATATGAAACTCTCGGAACTCAGGCCTCCCCTTTAAGTCCAATATAAACAATCGCTCCGCAGCAGTTCCTTCGAGACTCGCTGCACGTCCATGCGTGAAAAACCAACGATCCCGAGATCGAGACTTACCTACCAGCCAGAGACTAGTGTAAGGCGGCATGTTATTAGGTAAGTTAAAACGCCCCAAGCTCTGGCCAAGATCAAAATCATAGACATCCAAATGATCGCCGTACCAGCAAAAAGCATATTGCCCATTGCTCCCAGATGCCTCACAGCCCGCAGTAAGATAATCAGTACGCAATGGGATATTAATGACATCCAACTTCTTTGTTTTCGGGTCATAGCGCGATATTTTTCCATCCATTTTGTTGTCTTTACTCGGAGGAAAAAATAATAAAATTCTCTGATCCGGCCAGCAGCCAGCCACCGCTCCAGCGCCCACTAAACGATGACGCTCTGCCTTGTTGCTTTCATCAGCGAGAGATCGAACTCCCAGAGTTTTCTCATCCAACAAGGATAGAGCGTACTCCCCCCAAAAGGCCTTCTGGTCGCGTGAATAACACCGAAACTGTGTTGATGCCTGCCATTGATCTAAGGGCTTCTCCATTAACTTAACTAAAGATAAAGTCTTTCGATCATATAGCTCCAACGAGTAGCTCAAATACTCCCCGTTCTCAGGCCCGACATACTCTCCAAGTCCATGACGCACCACCAATGGACCAAGCACTTCAACCGGCAAAGTAGCAATGGCATTATTTCGAATATGAAGAATTGGCTTTAATGAAATAAAATCAAACGCATGTATATCCTGCGCCTCATGCGCTGGGCGGTGATAAACAAAAAGGTGGGAGCTGGCGTAATCCACCTCAACACCAGTCACTGCAGGGTTTGTAGGGACATTCACTAGGCCAGGCAGGCGCCTTTCATTAATCACCATGCCCGCATCACCACTTAGGGCAAGTATTAGGCCGCTTTCAAGAACTACATTGATGTTTGGGGTCTTAGCAATAGCAGCTTGGCTATGCCAAATAAAAATCAATCCCAAAAAAATAATTTTGTATAGAGACTTAAACATTACCGCTCCTTATTCGCACTCGAGCACTTTATTCACATAGAGTTCATCCCCGACTGTACGCGGCTCCGAAACCCACATTCCTTTTGAGCAATCCTGATAATTATTTGATGCATCCGACAACTTCCACTTATGCTCGCGACCGCCGTTATAGCCCCTAAGCGCTTCTCGTGCTATTTCAGCATCGGTTAATCGCACCACCTTTTCCTCCGCCACTAACTGTGCCCAGTCTTGCCCTGTTTCAGCGAGACATACTCTTAATTCATTATTGGCACGATAACCTGTGCTTATCGTTCCTTCGGAGTTAATAAGGCGGCGTGACTGCGCAATTTTATCATTGAAGATGCGCCTCCCCTGTCGGACATTCTCTCGCCAATCCCACAGCGCCGCACATGATCGCCCGGCCGTGTCAGTAACCTGCATGATTCCAAATCCACCATCCAGGCCGCTATTTAGTGCCGGCAAACCATCACTTCCAAAATGCCTCTTACGATTCTCATGACATGCAAAATGAATCAATGCATTAGAATTATTAGGGTTTGATTCAATGCCACTTATAAAAGACTTTACAGTCTCAAAAGAAGGGTTTTTCGCCTTCAAAGAGAACTCCTGTTTTTCTGTTTTCAAACTACAAGTTTGAACTTCTGCTGTCGCCTCTCCTGTAATCAAAGCGCCATTAGAAAAATTACTTGAAACACAATCAGACCGGCCGACCGAAAATACAGAGCCAGCTTTTGAGTTACTCATCTCACATGAGGCCTCACAAGAAATAGTTACCCCACTTTTGATCTCTACATCTTGTTTTTTTACGGAAACCTTCCATGTTTTCTTGGCCTTGTCTAAGCCTGATGTCTTAATGTCAAAGTAGGTGTTGCTATCCGTATTAAACTCAACACTTGCCTTTGATGCCGGCTGTACAACCTGAAATTTGATTTCATCAGCAGTTTTTTGAATGCAGCATTGTCCCTCAGCAGGATTACCTTCTTTCTCACAATCATTACATTTGGCAGCACATCTCTGTGGTGTCGGCAGCGGTGGACAATCCGTACATCCACCCCACCCTGCTTTGGAAACCCCTGTCCCAGCGTCGGTCACCAGGAAGGCGCCATCTTCAGTGACGGTGGCACGGCCCATCGGCACGTACTGCCCCAAGTCGTGATCCCATTGCACGACAGGTGCCGTTTCACCGGGCCTCATACCGCCGACATTGGGCATGGTGACTTCAATCGGCGGATCGAAACGGGCACCGCTGGGTTGAATGGTCCAGGCGGGCTGACCAAAGATGCTGCCGCCACCAGGCGGGCTCATGGGCAGGCGATCAGTAACCACTGGCGAAACCACCAACATGCCTTCGTGGCTGCCGTCCGGGAAAGTGACGCTATTGGCCTTGACCTTCATCTGGAAGCCTTCCAGACCGGGAATCTTCAGAATGGCATCTTCACTCCCACCCACCCACTTGGCTTCACTCATGGCCAGTGGTGGCAAATAGATGGGATGCGGTAGTTGATTGTCCTGACCGCGAATGGCGATCACTTCAAAATGCAAGGCGGGCCACTGCTTGTTCTGGAAGGTGCTGGCACGTGCATCCACGTACAGATCAATACGCCCTGGTGGCACGCTCTCCAGCACAAAAGCGCCGGTTTCATCGGTCGTGACCGAGAGGTTGGTGCGGCCCACGCTCATGCGCACGCCCGCCATGGGCTCGCTTTTGTCGGTGTAAACAAACCCACGGAAAAAGGTGGGGCCATCTTTGGGTTCCCTGGCTTGAATCAGGAAAATGGCTTGGCCAATGTTCCCACTCTGTGCGTTGTGTGGATCGGCCACAGTTTTAGCGCTCACCTGAACAGTACCTATCTTCTGCCCCAGCACAGGCCGCACAGCTGCAACACCATTTCTATCGGTTGATACGACGAGTGACTGCACCTTGGTACCATTCGCATCAATCAGGAAGGCCTCACCCTCTTCAATCCGGAAGGTCACGGGCACGTTAAGCAGTGGGTTGCCTTCGCTGTCCTTGATTACAGCGGTCAAGGGCTCCAGCGGCTCCGTACCCAGCTCGGCGTACTGATTGATGCCCATGTCCGGCAAAACCATCGCTGGCAGACCACGCTCAGAGGTGGCGGTAAAGAACACATCCTCGGCAATGACCTGTGCTGCACCGGGCATGACAAAGGCACGGACGACGTTGGCTCCTACCCCTGTTTTCCTACCCGTGGTCAGCCAAACACTGGCGCGACCTGCAGCATCGGTATTCACCACCAAGTTACGTGCCGGATTGACACCATCGGGTTTGGTCGATTGGCCTTGTGTGGTGGAAATGCTGCCGGTGCCGCGCAGCACATCAAAGCTCACCGGCACATTGGCCAGTGGCTCTCCATTCCGGTTCAGCGCCACAATTGTCAGAGGCTTGGGCAGCTCCGTACTGAGAGCTGCTTTCTGATGATTGCCCGAAAGCAAAGTCAGACGATCTGTACCTACTGCCAAGCGCGTTACCTGAAACTCCAGGCGACGGCTGTTGCCTGCATGATCGGTTGTGATAACTGCCTGCGTGTTGACGCCAATCTGCAGCGGTACATCAGTGGCCAGGTAATAACGATCCGCCACTTGGGCCTGAACACCATTTACCGTCACAGTTGGCTCGGGAGCACCGACAAAACCTTCCACCGCATCATTGACCACACCACGCACATCAATCGTGCTGCTGGAAGTGATGCTATCCGCCAAGGGATGCTCCACCGAGAGAATCGGCGCGGTCTGATCCACGGACACCACAATGGCACTCGTACCAGTACGACCCAAGTTGTCGGTCGCAACCACAGTGAGGTGGTTGGTGCCCTCATGCAGGAAGAAATTGTCGAAGCGGAACTCGGTGCCGCCGGTGAGCACGGCTCGTTGCTGGTTAACCATGACGCTGGTTACTGGCTTGTTGACGCGGCCGGTAATACTGACCGGACGCTCAACATTACCCGTCAGATCACGAGGGCTGGAGGGGTTAGCGGCACCAAGTATGGCGCGGTCGAGGGGCGCGGTAATCGTGACGATTGGCGGAGCGTTATAGTTGATTACTGTAGAGGCGGTACGGGTTTGGCCATCTGCATAGATCGCGTTAATCGTCAGAGTATTAGCGCCATCATTCAGCGCCACGGTGGCCACGTATTGGATATCGCCAGTGTCAGTCGACGCGGGGCGCATGGTCTGGCCATTGATCGTGAGTGCGGTAGCGTAGGTTTTGTTCGCCTCGGCTTTGACACGTACTTCGACTTTTGGAGTAATCACCGTGCTGTTGGCCACCGGATCCAAGATGGACACGGTATAAGTCGCCAGTGTATCGACCTCAAAACCCCAGACCGTCTGCGCGGTCCCATTGGTTTGATTGCCAACCTCCAGATACATCGTCACCGGCCCTGACTCCAAGGGAGCTGCCGGGGTGTAGCTCACACCCGTTCCGGTAATCTGTGATTGTGCAGTGACATCCATGCCATTGACGATCAAACGCACGGAAGAGGTATTGATACCGACACGCGCATCCGTGTATTGAGCGCTGATCGTGGGCTGGCTACCCGGCGGCAAGATCACATCTTTCGGTATCAGGCCGCTGATTTCTGGCGCCTTCGCAGTACCGAACTGCCATGAGGAAACTGTTTGGTTGCCGGCATTGTCAGCCACGGTCAATTTGACCGTATGCGTGCCATCTTGCAGTGATTGAGGTGCAGCATAAGTTACGCCGCTGTCGGTAATCTGCGCCTGCGCAGTAACATCGACATTATCAAGCTCAAGGCGAACGGAGGCAGAAGCAATACCAACACCAACATCTGAATAGCTTGCGGTCAACGTGGGCGGCACGGCGGCTGGCAGGAAAGTGTCCTTGGGGGTTTCGCCGTAAATTTGTGGAGCCGTGGCCGTAGTAAAGACCCAAGCCTGCGTGGCGACGTTGGCCGCTTTATCGACAACGATCACACGTAATGTATGCGCCCCTTCCTGCAGTGCCTGGGGGACCGTATAAATAATGCCTGTCGCCGACACTGTCGCCTGAGCAGTGATATCCACGTTGTCCAGTACAAGCTTCACCGAAGTTAGCTCAATACCGGCACTTTCATCACTGAAGTCCGCCTTGATAGTTGGCAACGCATCCGCAGGCAGGCTCGCCCCTTCTACTGGTGCCAGATTTATCAGCGCAGGAGCTGTGGCATCCACGCGGAAACGCCAACTGCTCTCAGCCAGATTGCCGGCCTTGTCGGCCACCTGCAAAACCACACTGTGTTCTCCATCTGCCAGAAGCTGAGTCGGCACATAGTTAATCTGCTCAACGGCGACTACCGCTTGGGCGGTGACATCCACGCCATTGAACAGCAGTTTGATGCTGGCAGTATCAATGCCGGAAACAGGGGAGCCCACGCCACTATCAAGAAAGCTGGCAGAGATAGTGGGGTGTACGGCGTTAACCCAGATGTTGGCACCTGGCAGTGTGTTGGTAATTTGCGGAGAACCACCATCCACCGTGAACTGCCACTGCTTCGAGGCGGCATTACCGGCTTTATCCAGAATGGTCAGCACCAATGGGTGTACACCATCAGCAAGCGGTGTATTAGTCGTCAGTGTCAAACCTTGTGCAGTGATCTGTGCCTGCGCCGTGACATCAATACCATCCAGCGTCAGATGAACACGTGTTGTATCAATACCGCTGCCAATATCACGGTATTGCGCGGTAATGATTGCCGACTGACCCGCCTTGAGAAATCCATCTTGGGGCGACACCGAGGTGATCTCGGGAGAGGTTTTCGTCGTGAACCCCCATATCGATTCCGTAATATTTCCATTCTTATCCGTCGCTACCAGCTTGATGCTGTGTGCGCCTTCGATGAGGGCTTGCGGTGGCGTATAAGAAATACCGGTAACTGTGATTTGGGAAGCAGCCGATACATCTTGGCCATCAATAAATAACTTGATGGCAGTCGGCTCAATGCCAATACCGGCATCGCTATAACTGGCGCTGACGGCGGGAATAACATCAGCGGCAAGCTGGGCGCCGTTTATAGGCTGCTGGCTGGCCGCAATGGGGCCAATAGCATCAACACCAAAAGTCCAGGTTGATTCAGCGGGATTCCCAGACATATCAGCTATTTTAAGGAGGACCGTGTGCTGACCATTCGACAGCTTTACTGCTGGCTGATAGCTGATGGCGGTGGCACTACGGTTTGCACTGGCGGTTACATTCTGGCCATCCACCGTGAGACTGACCTTGGTCGTATCGATTCCACTCTCATCCGCATACTGCGCAACAATAGGAGCACTCGGGCTGGCTACGTTGGTATCTTTAGGTGATTGCCCACTGATGGTGGGGGCTATTCCGTCTTGATGGAAGGTCCATGAAAAAACGAGGGAAAATTTGGTGGTGTAGTAACTGGATAGCCAGTTATCCCAGCCTTGAAATAAAGACGGGATTAATCCTTGCAACAGTCCCAATACACCAGCGTCATCGGGATCACTTCCAGCCTCCTCGAAGACTTCTCTGCCATTTATGACAATGCGGTGATCAAGGCGACGATCAAAAAACTTACCGGCACGAACGGTGAATGTATCAGAGCTCAATTTGGTCGCTTGCACCGCGATCAGCCCAAAGCTCACACCATTGTCCGTAACCACAACAGAGGAGCGCTTGCTCGTTACCTGCCCGGTCGGGGAGACCGGCGTATTGCCAGCATTGCGCACTTTTACCTTATAGACGTAGTCATACTTGGAATTTAACGCGGAGCTGCCAGATACATAGGTCTTGGAAACTGGTTGGTAATCAACAACCTGAATGGATGATCCGCTGGGGGGAGGAAAGAGGCCGTCCAGCAAGCCAGCGTGTGCCGTAGAGGTCGAGAAAACAACAAAAACCAACGACCACAGAAGCCGAAGCAGCCAACTTGCACTGCACATTCCCTGTTGCCCCGGCAAAGCTCGGCCCAAGCGGGTCCGCAAGATCGTGGATCTGCGCATCCGTTACTCCCCTTTTTATGCTTGCAGATCGCCTTGCACACAACGGCGACTGTTATTTGTTATTCAACACGAGCAGGCAAGCTTAAAAGCCATCCACTCAAAAGGCCGGCAATGTAGCAGCTTGTTATTTTGTTTCAAAGCAATATGTATTTCGTGGTATTTTTACTGCCGCCCCAAGACAGCCTTCGGCATCAGCCGCAAGGCGCTTGATGATGGAGTTACGCTGAAAAAGACCTAAAAGGCCAAAATGGCTACGACCACTTCAATCTGCAAAGGCCCGCTCTTAGAAGCCGCAAGGACGCAATGCATAAGCATCCATTAACAAATCAGCCATGGCAATTGCGGAAACTACGTAATGCAATCTCTTCGGGGGTTCGGTTACAGTGGCCTCGTCTTTTGCTTTCTCTATGCCTTTCTGGGTGCGCTATAGCCGATACGACCGCTGCAGGAAATGGCAACGTCTATGTCTCTTATGACGAGAATGGCGACCCTCGCTATGCCAACTACCCCTTAGATGCTGACTATGTTCTGTTTATCGCTGGCCCTGTACCTGTCGCCGCAGCATCTCCCCCTAAAAGTCTTACCCCTGAGCTACAGGCACGGAAGACCCGGCTTACTCCGTTGATCAATCGGTACGCCAAGCAATACCAGCTGGCACCTGCCCTTGTGTCAGCCGTCATTGCCATTGAGTCCGGGTACAATTCCGCCGCCGTTTCTCCCAAGGGAGCACAGGGGGCCATGCAGCTGATGCCGGCAACAGCTGCCCGCTATGGAGTAGTGAATCGCCACGACCCAGCGCAGAACATTGAGGCGGGGGTTCGTTATTTAAAGGAATTAATGCAGAGGTATGATGGTAATGTCGCGCTGGCACTGGCGGCCTACAATGCCGGCGAAGGTGCAGTGAAACGCCATGGCGCACGAATTCCTCCGTACCACGAAACCATGCTTTATGTGCCCGCCGTGATGGCGCAGCAACTTGATCAGGAGTAATGCAGCATGCGGCTGCGTGTATGTTTCCACCCAAAAATAATCTTTTTGAATACCAGAGGCCGATCACATCAACGGGGCTTTACCCTACTGGAGCTCTTGGTGGTCATTGCCATTATCGGTTTACTCGCCGCCTATGTGGGACCCAAATATTTTTCTCATATAGAAAAATCCGAACGAGCTTTGGCCAAAACTCAGATTGAAGCCTTTGGTAAAGCGCTGGATACCTTCCGCATTGATGTTGGCCGCTTCCCTACTGCCGAAGAAGGCCTAAATGCACTGCTTCTGAAACCTGCCAGCGCAGACAAATGGCATGGTCCTTATATGCAAAAAGCCATACCCCTGGATCCATGGGGAACCGCATATGTGTACCGCAGTCCCGGCGGGCAAGGCGACTATGACTTGCTGTCTTACGGCAAGGATCGCCAAGCGGGCGGCAGTGAAGATGCTGCTGACATCAGCAATTACTGAGTTCATGGAGCCAAATTATGCGGTTCCATGTGCGTGCGCTGACGCCCGACAATCAGATAAAAGTGCTCGACATAGAGGCGCTGGACAGTGATGACGCTCGTCGACAAGCCGTAAGCCAGCGACTGAAACCTCTGGCAATCACGGGGCTTCATGAGCACCCGCTGACGCTACGTCGATCCAAACCTTTCGCCTTGATGTTATTCAGCCAAGAGTTGCTGGCACTGCTTGAGGCGGGATTGAGCATTGTTGAATGCATTGAGGCGTTGCGCGAAAAAGAGTCGACACCAGCCATTCGTCTCGTGCTGGATCGCTTGCTGGGACATCTGCGTGAGGGCCTGCGTTTCTCAGCGGCACTGGCAAGGCAGCCGGAAATATTTCCACTTCTATATGTCGGCATTGTTCAAGCGGCGGAAGGAACAAGCGATCTGCCTTTAGCGCTGTCACGCTATGTGGAGTATCAAGCGCGGCTAGACACTGTACGCAACAAGATCATTAGCGCGGCAATTTATCCCGCCATCCTGCTCACCGTTGGTAGTGCCGTCAGCTTTTTTCTCTTGGGTTATGTAGTGCCCCGTTTTGCTATCGTTTATCAAGGATCTGGACGCTCACTGCCTTGGCTCTCTCAAGTACTGCTGTCATGGGGACAGTTTGTCGCGGCCCATCACCAAGCTTTTTTCTTACTGCTAGGGCTCGTGGTAACGGTTAGCTTTTGGTCGATCCGGCGCTTGATCCGCTCGGGTCATTGGCAAACCCTGGCGGGGAAACTGCCGGGCATTGGCGAACGCGTTCGTATTCTTGAACTGTCACGACTGTATTTGACCCTGGGCATGCTGCTTGAGGGAGGGCTATCCATTCTCACGGCACTGGACATGGTGCACGGCATCGTTTCTCCGCGTACGCGTCAGGCTTTGGCACAGGCGCGGGAAATTATCGCTCAAGGCCATCCACTTTCTGAGGCTTTTGAGAGGCACGATCTCACCACTCCCATTGCCTTGCGCATGCTGCGTGTGGGCGAGCGCTCCGGTCAGATGGGAACCATGCTGACACGCTCGGCGTTATTTTATGAGGGTGAAACTCAGCGCTGGCTGGAGCGCTTCATTAAAACCTTCGAGCCCTTATTAATGGCCGCTATTGGTATTGTTATCGGCTTGATCGTGGTGCTGCTGTACATGCCCATTTTTGATCTGGCAGGGAGCCTGCAATGACCACAGAGACTCTAGAGATTTCCTCAGCACTCTTGCAGCGTGCCCGACAGGCTACTCGGCAGTCCGGACATGGCTTGGTTGCGGAGCTGGAGCGCCTTACTAACCAGGATGCCCGCCAGCTGGTCGTGGCACTGGCACAGCAGTTCCGCTTGGCCGTCATCGAAACCACAGAAATGTTGGACCTCGCGCCGGTGTTTGATCGACTGCCACTCGCCACGGCACAACAGCGCAATGCCATATTACTGCGCAACCCTCAGGGCAATGGCCCACAGCTAATTGGCGTGGTGACAGATCCCTGCGATTGCGATTTACCAATTTGGATGGACAACTTGGCGCAAGCGCCCGTGGAGTATCGGCTGGCGCTTGCTGCTGACATCCATGCGTATCTCGCCAAACAGGAAGAATCCTTCAAAGCCGTGGATAGCATGGTCACTGAAGCAACACTACCTGCCACTGCCGGCAGGACTACAGAATACCTAAGCTTTGCCACCGTCAACGAGTTACGCAGCCCGGCAGTCAAACTCCTTAATTCAACACTGTACGATGCGCTAAAACTCGGAGTCAGTGACGTGCATCTGGAGAGTACGCCTGAGGGCATGACCGTAAGATATCGTATCGATGGCGTGCTCGATCAAGCACTAAAAGTGCACGGCACCGCACTAGCTGAGCAGACTATCTCTCGTCTCAAGGTGCTGGCCGAGCTCGATATTGCCGAACGCCGTATTCCTCAGGATGGCAGTTTTCGCGTTGAAGCGAATCAGCGTGAAATCGATTTGCGCGTCTCCATCATGCCCAGTATTCACG
>Ga0073914_10000255_pt1 | contig 11011 bp, 2 predicted proteins | sample GWRWT4_30Apr14_FD_71481 | JGI IMG/M metagenome (GOLD analysis project Ga0073914, IMG submission 71481) | Sand microcosm microbial communities from a hyporheic zone in Columbia River, Washington, USA - GW-RW T4_30-Apr-14 | ecosystem: Engineered > Artificial ecosystem > Sand microcosm >... | reverse complement strand
ATTTTTCAAATCGGTCAATTGCGTTAGCGGCAGCACCAACTTTACAGCAATTAAATAACCGCTAGTTAAAGCTGTCGTCAGTGTAATGTTACCACCGCCACTAAGATTAACACCACTAACAGTGTAATCAGTTGCAAGTGTTAATTTTGACACAGTTCCTGCCAATGTTTGAATCCACACCTCAATATGCGATTGGTCATAAATCTGGAAAGTATATGGATAGACTGTTGTCGCACCATTACCCACATAATCATTACGGTTGACGGTTGACGATACAGTCATATTAATTCTCTCTTGGTTTGCCAAAAATAATAGAGCGTAAGACTCTTAATTCATCTTCGCCCGATTCATTACCTTCTATGTAATCATACAAAGGTTCACCACTTTTATACACTGATTTTGTCGGCAATGCGAAAGCATATCCAATCCCTTCAATCATGGCTTTAGTGTCTTTTCTTGTGAACTCAGATTCATCATCAAAAACCTTACCAGCAGCTAAAGAGCCTTTGATAATACCTTCAAAGTAAGATTGTGATGGGGATATAGAAAACCCAAATTCAGGGTGAGCGATTCGACCAGCTACTGCCCGAGCAATAACCACAGTTGAAAATGGATAGGCCGCTAAATCACGATAGGCGTGTGTTCTTGTCATCCAGTCGTCTAAGTCTTCGGTATCGTCGGGAGGCGTGTAGCGCATAGCTGTTGTAATCAACACAGGCATTGCCATCACATAAATAGCAAACATACAATCGTTAAAATAACGCTCAGTCATCGGTTCATATTTGCGCTTGCCTAAGCGAATTCGTCCCATATTGAAAATCATATTAAAATAACTACCCATAAGGGTTAGCATTCGCAAAAACTCACCACGTGCAAACAAATTGGAAAGGTCTTTAATCGCGCCGCTTGATTGTGTATTTTCAATCATACGATCAGCATAGGCCACCGCCGCCGCGTCATCTAATGGGTCAAGCCCTGATACTTTGCCAGCAGTCGCCTTACGGTATGCGCCGAGCCATACCATTAAATCAACCTGATTTTGTACAATCTGCTGAGGCACAAAAGCAAGACGCGCAATATCTCCACCTGTGCCGCCAATAGACTGCTTTTTAATGGTGCGTTTAGCATCGTTAGAATATTGATTAGTTGTTCTACGGACATAAATCAAATCAGACTTGCCCATAACATAAGCAACTGCCGCCGATGGATTTTTAGCAAACTCCGCCATACCTGAGGCAAGCCATTTGCCGCCTAACAAACCAGCCGCTACGGGCAAGCCTGTGGCATTCTGAATAGCATTAAATAAACTCAAACCTAAAAACATAATAGAAGATGCGTTGTTTGCCTTGCCAATCATGCGCTCGACAATGGATGTAGGCTTTACTTCACCTTTAGCAATACGAACAACCCAAGGCTTGAATTGGCTTAATGCAGCCTCGCCAAGTTTTGCATCAATCAATTTCATAAAACGAACATTGGTAATGAGCTTGTACGTCTGTATCACCATTTCACGGTTAGCAATATCGTGAATAGTTTCTTGTAAGTGTTCATCCATCACGCCAAAATCTAAGCGCGGAGGCTTACCTCCGCTACCAACACGGGCAATGGTTGACCCTGCATTAGTTTGTGACTTACCAGTCATACCACTAACCAAGTCCTCCATCGTTTCTAATGGGTCGCTTTTATTAAACTTGAATAGGTCGTCTTTTTTGTTGTACATAAGACGCGAGTAACCGCCCGTCATCGCTGTTTCACCAATCATGTACGGAATAGCCTCAACTTTAGGCGGAGCATAGCCCTTAGTACGCATGTCCAAAGCTTCAAGCTCAGGCCAATACTTATCGTATAATACCCATCCTTCATTGACCGCTTTTAATTGCGTAGGTGTCAAAACCTCCAACGCTTTAAGAATGTTTTCTTCTGTCCATAAGCCCCCACTAGCCACGTTGTAGGCCATTTCCTCATGGGTTAACGCATCACGGCCACCTTGATGACCCATGAGCCACGCCATGCCCATAATGTCTTGAATGCTTAAATCGGTATTAAGACTAGGCAAATGAACGCGATTACCTAATAAGATTTTATCCAGTTCTAGCGTAGAAAGATTAGCGATGGACTTTGTGACTTTGCCTTGACCGAGTACATTTTTCTTGTCCGTTTCTTTATAAACAGGCGTAAAAATAGCCTCTAATCTATCGTGCATTTTCACAAGCATTATCTGCTCATTAGTAAATGCTTTACGTTGTGGCAACGTCAATACATCGTGAAAGATACCAACTTCTACACCGTCAAGCGCATGGACATAACTATCAATGGTTGATTGAAATGCACCAAAAGCATCAATACCTTCTACGCCAATATCAATAAAATGCTTATTGTGTTCAAACTTAACCTTGCGCGATTTTAAACCTTTAGTCGCTTGCTCCATCTGACTAAGCACTTCATTCATATCCATCTTGCCGTAGCGTGTTTCCATTCCTCGCGCAAGACTCGATACCTTCTCGATGACCTTCATCGCGCCAATAACGTCACTAAACTCTTGAAAGGTTAACTTCTTATAGCTTTTTGGCGTAGCAAAGGTTGACGGGTCAAATGGTAAAGAGATTCCCTCAGCTAAAGCATCTTTGTACAACTTAACAATCATATCTTGTTGTTTGATTAACCACTTCGGCACAACCTTAAAATTGTACGCGCCACGAATAGAATCAATCATCTCAAGATAGCTATTTTGTGTACTGACATAGCTACCATCAATCGTTTCTGAATGTGCCATAGCCTCAGATTTTGACGGGAACTCAGCAATCTTATCGCCATCTAATAAAACGATATAAGTAGCCGAACCCCCTTTGGCAATGTTTTCACGCACTGACTTCTTATCATAGCGTTTGGCATCTTTCACGCCTTGCTCAATCTGCGATTCAACCTTGACCGCTTGGTCATACATATAATGATTGAATAATGCTTTTTGTACCGAAACTAAAGCAGCTTCATAATCACCACTTGCAACATTCTTAATGGTTTCACGGTTGATCCGTCTTTCGGCCGCCAAGTATTTAGACGAGTTAATATCTTCAATTAACAGTTTATCGAATTGGCGCGTAGCAAAATCATGCAACATGGCCGCAGGCGTAAAAGGCTTATTCGTCTTTTTAGACAATGCGTTAATTTCAGCAATCAACAATTCAGCGCGTTTACTGCCGTGTATGGCTTTTTGCGCTTCGGTCGCCAATTGTTCGGTAGATGTAAAGTCAGGGTGTAAATCATTCATCCGCCTTTTAGCTTCATATTCAACATAAGCCTTACGTTTTGCCTCTGTGTTTAATGGTTCATTAATGAGCATTTCCATCATCTTAGAACCCGATGAAACACCAAAAGCATCGGCCACTAAATCAGGATGAGTGCCGTTAAAACCATATACGCCACGCGGCAATCGTTTGAGATACTCCTTATCAAACATACTCACAATATCGGCTTTATCTAAGCGAGTAGCTTCGATAGGAAATAACGAGTCTGTACCTTCTTTGAATTGGCCAGTTCTCAAAAAGTGCAAAATAATCTGCGGTAATTGTTGGCTTAACTCTTTTTCAACTTCCGCCTTAATGCCGTCCAATTCCTCTTTATAGGCCGATTGTTGTTCGCGTAGGCTATCTTGCATAGCTTTGGCTAACAGCTTATCTTCAGCTTCTGTTGTAGCCGCCGCCGCTAACCTTTCATATTGAACAATTTGCTCATCGTTAAGCCCGAATTCTTTAAGCATCTTCGCGTCAAATAACTTTTGAGCTTGCTGAATTTGTTGCACCGATTCAATCTCAGCATCGGTAGCAATCATGCGGTCAAACACGCCACGCACTTCATCACTAAGAGTTACGCCAAGCATCTTTAAGAATGGGTATATGATTTTAGCAAGCCAGTTTTTGAATGATGCAAACGCTTCGATTAAGTCAGATGATGGTGCTTTACCCTCTCTAAAATAAGCCTCCATACTCCGCGCAAATTGTTCATGATAAGGCTTGGTCAGAATGTTTTTAACAGCATTATCACCAATCGACGCGCCAAAATCAGTAGCCACTTGCACCAATAAATCAGGATTAGCTTCCATCATAGCAATGGCTTTTTTGTGAGACTCAACAGTATTAAGTTTTTGCGCAAACTCCTTTTCTTGTTTGGGGTTGCGCTTTTTCATCCCTTGAAGTTTTTTAACATCACTTTCAAGTTTGGAAAAGTCAGCCATAATCTCAGACTTTGCTTTATCTGAATAACTAGCAAAGTATTTCGATAGCAACACCCAATCGTCTTTCAATTGTTGGGTGACATTTGGTGACTTCAAATCATCCATCATCATCTCAAGCCACATATGAGCCGATTCATGAAGTAATGTAGAAAAGTCAGCATTGCCGCCAAGCGTGATAACCATTTCACGGTCGGCATTAGTGGATAAATATCCCTTGTACCCTTGATTCAACTGATTGCTATTCAAATCACCAATAATTGAGTTATCCAAGATAACCATTTCATTCATTGGGTCGCCTTCAACCTTCTGAATAATAGCATCGTAACCATCTTGTTTTGCTAACTGTGCGCCTAACACTTCAAGCAACTCATAAGCATCATGGTATTGGCTTGTATCAATATCAGGGAATTGGTCTTTAATAGTTGCGGTCAATTCCGCTTTATCAGCTTTAATCAATGAGTCGAATAACTTAGCATTGACTAATTGCTTTAATGCGCTAACTCCTGCTGATGTTTCCATCGGGTAATCATTACCGCGCTTATGCTGAATTTTGACACTATCAACATTTAACGGATTCTTAGGAGTCGCATATCCGCTAAATGAAGTATCGCCAACCTCTTTATGTGGGCTGCTAAACGTCGATACATCACTAGGAATAGAGACATATAACCCATGAGGCTTGATAATATTCTTATTAAATCCTTGTGTGTCTATACGGTAGATAGGTATTGAGTTAGATTGTTGAAAATAATTAATTGAATCAACACCATACTTAGTAGGCTCGCCATTGGGTGCTTTCATCCACTGATCTGTACCTTCGTACTGCGCGCGTATCGCGTCAATCTGTTTTTGTTCTTCTTGGAATAGCGTATTTTTACCTTGCTCAGATAAATCATAAGCCAACTCACGCAGCACTTTAGCGCGTTCGCCTTCTTGATACTCTCTAAATTGCACACCTGCATTAGTTAAAATATCGCGTGTTTCTTGTGTGGCATTGGCAGGAATAACCGCACCTGAAAACTCAGATAAATAAACAGCGCGTTGAGGCTTTGCTTCAAAGTATGGGACAGGCGCGTTTAGTAATGCTTTTCCTGCACTTAATCCAACTTCTAAAACAGAATCAGGAACACCCTTAAAGTCTTCTTTTGTTAAAAAAGATTTAAGCGATTGCTTATCTAGTTTTCCAGAAGAAGCCCATTTCGCCAACGCCCTCATTGACGCATCCATTGCCTCCCATATATTGGGATTGCCTTTCCAGTCTTTTAAAGTGGTGAACTCAGACACCTTAGCTTGATAGTCGTCAATTAGTTTTTGAGTCTCGACTTTCGCTAACTCATAATCATCGATATTGACAATAGATGACTCTGCTGCTAATCGCATTTGCTCAACATCTTTAAACTTGACACTAGATGCAGCTCTAACCTGACCAGCCCCAAAAGTCGAAGTATCTTCCTTACCTTTAACTTTTGAATCAGTCATATAGTCAACAATATTATGCAGAGTATATGGCTTCTTTTTCCCCGATACTTTAAGTGTCGGCTCGCCAAAAACAGGCAAAATTAAATCATCAACCCATTGTTTAAACTCAACCTCAAGATTATTTTCTTTGACAATCTTGTCTTGTGATTCTCTTATTTTTTGCGTGTTAAGTTGGGGCTTCGCTAATGCTAAATAATCCTTTTCCATATAGATTGTTGGTTTGCTAAGTATTCTGCTAGTAACACTTTCAATCAATGATTCAGGCTTACCTGTCATGCGCTCTTTTATTTTTTCACGGATATAATCATCAAGTTGTTTTTGTTCTTCTGTATTGTACTTAGCATTATTTAGTTGCTCAGTCACAACATCATATAGACTTTCAACCTCTCTTAATTGAGCCTCAGTTAGTGTTGATTGACCATTAAAATCAGAATAAATTAAAGGCGTACTAAATCCTTTTTTATCAAGAAACACTGACATAACGGTAATGCTTCGCATCATCCTACCTAGTACATCTTTAGGTTTTGGATAATTAACCATATCGTTAAATAATTGGTCTGTTAATGAAAACTCAAAAAAGTCTCTATTTTTATCAGAGAACATTTTAACTATTCTATCGGCATCTTTTACTTTTACTTTTCCATAGTCAGGCTCAGGAAATCTAATAGTGTAAGCGTCAGCACTAAATACTGGCTCTTTTTTAGGGTCAACTAAGTTTTTATCACCTAATAATGTTATTTCACCAAATCCATCTACCCCTCCTTTTTCAGAGGTAACAACAGCAATAGAAGGAACAGGCATCCCACCAAGATCATCGGCATATTTTAAATTTTCAGCAGATAAATTATGAATAGCCATCATCTTTAACGCGGCATCACCTTGATACAGCGTATTATCACCACTCAATAATGCCTTTAGTTCATCATTGGTGTATTCATTGATATTAATACCTTGCTCGTCAAGATACTTTTGCAAGTTATCTAGTTTTTGTTTGCGCTCAAGTTTTTCCTCATTAGGATTGGTCATGTTGTAAACAGGATTGCCGCGCAAGTCGCTCTCTATGGCCGCCAATAGCGAATTGCTATCTGCATCTTGAATATATCCATTATCAGCAGCCCATTGAGCCGCATCATCCAAGCTCATACCATCATCGCGCAACATTTTACGGGTGAATGGTTTTAACTCTTTATCCACGTCCATAGAATTCAAGTCGCCACGATCATCACTAATACCCAGTTTACGCAATGCCTCTTGTAAGGTGTCGCCGTAAATCTCAGATTCTTTAGGAATCGCACCAGTACGCAAGCTATCAATTAACGGGTCAATCGTGTTATCAAAGTTACCACGCGCCAACCCATGAAGCTTACTTGCTTCATTCACGATGTTTAATTTGTACTTGTCGTACATTTCAAATGCTTTGTCAGGGGTTTTGTGTTCGCGGATAGATTGTGTCGCCATCTTTTTAGCCCAAACAGTAGCAAAGAACTGTCTGTCTTTTTTGCTCAAGAATGGCAAATTTAGGCTTTCAATCTGACCATAGACATCATCATAAACTTGCTTAACGGCATTAGGCGCAACACCCGATGCAATATCTTGTTCGGTCTTGCGTAATTCTTCTAAGTGTTGTTGTTGCATCGCTTCAAAATTAGCAATGTCTTCGGCGGTCAAACTAGAAGCGTTTAAGGTCGTAAACTCTTTTACTTGCTCATACAGGCCGCCTACCATCACTTTAGAGACGTAAGCATCAAACGGCACAGCAAAGCTAGTGCTTGTCGTCAATGCCTCGCTAAAGCGATTAGCGGCATCTTGACCAAACATCTCGCTAATAATATCAACAGGGTCACGGGCAGAATCTAAAGATTGAAATAACTGATTGGTTTTATCGGCATCCATGAATAACTGCTTCGTATCAGCATCTCCGCCAAAAGTACGCGCTAATCTAGCAATAGTTTCAGGGTCACGGGTAGCGGTTTCTGTGCCATTGGCGGCCGCATTGATAGCGTCAAGTTTTGCCTTGTCTTCTTCAAACTTGGTAATGTCACGTTGAAGCCTTGACTCTGCAAATGCTTTGGGCGATGCACCTAAAAAACCAATAGCAAACGTGGACTTCATCGCCTCAATAGAATCATGTGCGGCACGAGTCGCCATAGATTCCTCTTTGTCCGTTCCTTCAAACAAAGTAGGTGACACAAACTTAGCATTGCCTTGCTTAGTGGCGTTACCCTCAGCAATCAAGCGAATGGTGTCTTTAACAAGGCTTTGTGTGCCTTCTACCGCCCCCTCAGCAAGCACTAACTTACTGGCAGTACCAACATACTTCTGAATAATATCACGCGCACCCTTGCGCTTTAATGCCTCTGCAAGAGCTTCATTCATGCCCTTCTTGCCGAGCTTCTTTAAAGCCGCTTGTACAACAGGGGAAAATGTCTTGGTAATCATTCCCATTTGTGCAGCGTCAAGACTGGCATTTAATGCGCCGCTCATAATTGCCGCAGTACGGGCAATATCCGCAGGCATAGGTTGACCAGCTTCGTCGCGCACCCCAGTATAAAGCTGATGCGCTTCGTTGGTATTTTGCTTGAACGAATCAGTAACAACAAACGCCGCTAAATCAGCACCTAACAACTTTGCACCTACATCTTTTGCTTTTAGTGCTTTTGTTGGATCAATCTTCCCTTTGGATGCAATAGCAGTAGCAGCAGCACCAACAAGCATTGGGGCAACTGTTGGATTTTCTGCAACATCACTAGCTAATTGGCCAACATCCGTAAACAACCCCTCAATTGCATTTTTAGCCATATAGCCCAAGTTTGCAAAGCCATAACCTGTAGCACGCGCCATATCAGGCATAACGCCTTGCTTGGCGTAATACTGTGTTTCTTGACCGTAGAGTTGCGTATCTTTAATGGATTGAGCTAGACGTTGTTCACCAGTAATTGTTTTGTTTGCGCCAGCACGAGAGTGACTTTTAATATCGTATTTAGTTAAATCTTTGCCCAAGATGTTTTTATCAAAGTAAATTTTACCTTCATCTTGTGCGGCCATACCACGCCACCCTGCACCAAACGCTTCGCCTAAGTTATCTAACGACTTGACAGCTTGTTCAAATATACCTAACTTTTCTTCATCGCCTTGAGCAATAGCGTAGTTTTGATGGTCAGTCATAAACAAGGCGGTACTCGGGTGTCGCTTTGCTAAATCATCGTAATAAGCAGATTCGGCAATCTTACGTTGTTTAACTATTTCAGGATTGTTAAGTGCATCTTCATAGTTAATCCCTAGCTGTTTGCTATCGTTTTTGGCATTAACGGCTTTGTCAGGAGTAACATTTTGCGCTTGTAATTGAGCGCGGATAAATGCCTCTTTATTGGCAGAATCGGCAGGGTCAGCAGTAAACCGTGACAAATCCATACCTGTAGATTGGTCGGTATGGTTATTTTCGTCAGGAGTAAATCGTGAAGCGTCGAAGCTAATAGCGTCTAAAGTAGGCATTATTCCCCCATCAATATCGAGTTGTTATAGTCTTCTAATATAGCATCATTCGCCTTCTTATCATTAGGCAATAGCTTCATATCCGACAATCTGCGCCGATACGGTTCGCTAAATGATAATGGCACTTCTTGAATGGTTTTTGCAGGTTTCACAGCTTTTTTAGCATTGGGCGTGAACGGTTTGTCGCCTGCCTCATATCTAAAGCCTTGTTTCTCGTCTGAGCCTAATCCCATCCATGTGCTTGTAGAAATATCACCACGCGCAAACCCCTCACTAATGCGTTTATCAATGGCCGATTTAGGGATTGGCTTCTCTCCATATTCGCCTTCTAACTCACTAATAATCGTATTAACCGTTGTAAATGCGCTAGCGTTATATTTCTGTGCTTTCGTTTGGTCAACAGGGGCAAAAGGCTTAATTAATGTAGTGACACGCTGATACGCATAACGCTTGGCATCGCCAATATCAAACTGACCATTAACACGCATAGAATCTTTTTTCAGACTTGCATACAAATCATTCTGACCCGCCAAGTCAAAAACCAACTGCAAAGACGGCACGTTAATTGTCTTTAAGTAGTTAGGGTCAGAATATACTTTGGTCAATACATCATTCACCGTAAGCATGGCTTCACGCTTAACAGCCCTTGCTTGCTTACTTTCTGCTCGCTGCTCGTTGGTATAAGCCTCGTTTACGTCAGCCTTACGCTTTGAATCAATAGCAACACGCACTTTGTTTTGAGAGTCTGTATCTAATTGAGCATAACCAAGTGCGTCAATCTTTCCTGTTTCAAGGAAGCGATTCATAACATTGGATGATTTTAAGCCTTGGTCTTCATCGTACGCCTTATCAAGCAATGACAAGTTAATAGAGACTTGTTGCTTTTTCTGTGGGTCGCTAATGGATAGCAAAGCCTTGGCGCGGCCTTGTGGGTCTTGCTTGTATTGGTCGAATATGGATTGTGCTTCTAAGCTAGATTCAGCCGCCAACTGTAAGGGGCGCATCGTTTCCTTTAGTTTGTTTTTATCATCAACCGTCATCCTGTCGCCAAAACTATCAACAATGTTTTTAGCTGATTGAAAGTCAGGTATCTGTTGCGATAGCGCGGTCAATGCCGTTTCTGTCAATGCAGCACTTTGCCGTTTTAATCTAAACTCTGGACTAACAATACCGCTTTGCGATTCAAGGTCAGTTACACCTGATTCAATGCCTAAAATGTTTCTAGCAATCTCTGTTGGGTTGTTATAATTTTGTTTCATTGTTTCAGCATGAGTAAAAATGCTGTCATCAATCGTGGTTAATACCGCTTTTCTATTTTCGTTATAAACGTGATTTTGCAGGTTAGCGTTAAAGCTATTGGCGGTCGAACCTAACTCAGCTTGAAACATTTCACGCTGTCTAGGGTTCATGTCTTTTAAGATGTTGGCCTGTGAACGCTCAAAACCCTTTCTAGCTTGGTCGCCAGCGTGTAAAGCATTAATACCTTGAGCGTGGGCATATCCGCCTTCGCCATAGGTTAAGTCGTTAACGTCTTTTTGCAGTTGTGTTTTAGCAGACAGTACGCGCATTCTGTCAGCATCATCTCGCGCTTTTTGAAAAACGTCTGCTATTTCATTTGCGACTTTGGCTACAGGCGCAACATTTAACGGTGTAGCACTGACTTGTTGCGCTTGAGCAACTTGATTGGTCTGTTGTGACTCATAACGTGGGACGACTGGCATAATTCACCTATGACAAGTATTGATTAGGCATATAACGATTGCCAAAATCGGCGTTTGGCGAACCCTTACCAAAAGATGTTGATTGTGG
>Ga0073914_10000254_pt1 | contig 11023 bp, 4 predicted proteins | sample GWRWT4_30Apr14_FD_71481 | JGI IMG/M metagenome (GOLD analysis project Ga0073914, IMG submission 71481) | Sand microcosm microbial communities from a hyporheic zone in Columbia River, Washington, USA - GW-RW T4_30-Apr-14 | ecosystem: Engineered > Artificial ecosystem > Sand microcosm >... | reverse complement strand
GGACCTGTTCTTTGCCATCGTCTTCATTGCCGTCATGTTCTTCTACAGCGGTTGGCTCACCTTGCTCGTTCTGCTGTCGCTGCCTTGCTATATCGTGCTGTCGGTGTGGGCTACCCCCATCATCCGTGCTCGCCTGAACGAAAAGTTTGCGCGCGGCGCCGAGAACCAGGCTTTTCTGGTGGAGTCGGTGAGCGGCATTGAAACCGTGAAATCGCTGGCAGTGGAGCCGCAGATGCAGCGCCACTGGGACAACCAGCTGGCCGCCTATGTTTCTGCCAGTTTCCGCGCGGGGCAGGTGTCTAATATTGCCGGGCAGGGCGCCCAGTTCATCAACAAGCTGGTGACCGTGCTCACGCTCTGGTTCGGCGCGCACTACGTGATGAAGGGCGAGCTGACGGTGGGCCAGTTCGTGGCCTTCAACATGCTCGCGCAGCGCGTGTCCGCTCCCGTGCTGCGTCTCACCCAGCTCTGGCAGGATTTCCAGCAGGCCGGCATTTCCGTGAAGCGTCTTGCCGACATTCTCAATACCCGTACCGAAGTCGCCGGCGCTAGCCGTTCCGCGCTGCCACCGTCACAGGGACGCATTACCTTCGATCAGGTGGTGTTCCGTTATCGTGTGGACGGTCCTGAAACGCTGCGTACCGTGTCGTTTGAGCTCAATCCCGGTGAAGTGGTCGGCGTGGTCGGCCGCTCCGGCTCCGGTAAAAGCACCATCGCCAAACTCGTGCAGCGCCTGTACGTGCCGGAGCGTGGCCGCGTACTGGTAGATGGTGTTGATCTGGCACTCGTTGATCCGGCCTGGCTGCGCCGCCAGATCGGCGTGGTGCTGCAGGAAAACCGCCTGTTCAACCGCACCATCCGCGAAAACATTGCCCTGGGTGATCCCGGCCTGCCCGTCGAGCGTGTGATTGCTGCCGCTAAACTGGCTGGCGCGCACGAGTTCATTCTGGAATTGCCGGAAGCCTACGACACCATCGTCGGCGAGCAGGGCGCTTCGCTCTCCGGCGGCCAGCGCCAGCGCATTGCCATTGCCCGGGCGCTCGTTACTAACCCACGCATCCTGATTTTCGACGAAGCCACCAGCGCGCTCGATTACGAATCCGAACGCATCATCCAGCAGAACATGCAGGCCATTTGCCAGGGCCGCACGGTCATCATCATTGCGCATCGCCTCACGGCCTTGCGCAATGCCAACCGCATATTCGTGATCGACAAGGGGCAACTGGTGGAAGAGGGCACCCAGCAGGGCCTGCTTGCCAAAGAAGACGGTCTTTACCGCCACCTGTTCGCGCAGCAGAGTACCTGATCATGAATTCGTTTCTCGTCCCCCAAGGGGACTTCCTTCCGGGCGTAGGAGCGGCTTCAGCCGCGAACCAGTCGTCTCATCCCTCCTGTTCCAGCCGGGCACAGCTTTTGATCAGGCAACAGTCCTTTTCAAGGTTTCCTGATAAAGCCTTGCTTGCTTTGGGAGCGTCAGGAAGAAAATGAGCCTTCTCGACAAATACAAAACCGTGTTCAAGGCTTCCTGGTCCGAGCGTGAAAGCCTGGCGCCCGAGCAGCGCCTGAAATCCGAAATCGAATTCCTTCCCGCTGCACTGGAGCTGATGGAAACGCCGCCCTCACACACGGCGCGCTGGATACTCTGGGGCACGATTGCCTTCGTGGTGATCACCCTGCTGTGGGCCACGTTTGGCCAGCTCGACATCATTGCCGTGGCGCAGGGCAAGGTGGTGCCCAGCGGTCAGGTGAAAGTGGTACAGCCGTATGAAACCGCCGTGGTCAGGCGCTTGCATGTGCGTGACGGCATGCAGGTGAAAAAAGGCCAGCTGCTGATCGAGCTGGATGCCACCGAACTCGGTGCCGAGCAGGAGAAGGTACACAGCAGCCTGCTCGATGCCACGCTGGCCGCCGCCCGTGCACGCTCACTGCTGGCCGCCGTGCAGCAAAAAGCCGTAATCGCACAGCCGCTACCGACCGACAGCAAGATTCCGGCGGATCGCCTGCTGGAGGCCAACCGCATGCTCGGTTCGGAATACCAGGCCTTTCGCAGCGAGCTGCTCTCGCGTGATGCCGAAGCGCTGCACCTGCAGGCGCAAAAAGCCACCACGCAGGAAACCCTGAACAAGCTGCAAGCCCTGTATCCCCTGTACCAGCAGCGTGTGGCCGATCTCAAGCCGCTGCTGGAAAAAAACTACATCCCCAAGCACCAGTATCTCGATCAGGAAAACCAGCGCGTGGAAACCGCCAAGGAAATCGACGTGCAGCGCCGCCGCCTGACCGAGACCGATACCCTGGTGGCGCAGCAGCGCGAACAGCGCAATGCCATCGTCGCCAATTATGTACGCCAGACCCGCGAGCAGCTGATGCAGGCCGAGCAGCAGCTCGCCCAGCTGGAGCAAGACGGCGTCAAGCTGCAAAGCCGCAGTGACCTGCTCGAATTGCGTTCCCCCGTGGATGGCACCGTGCAACAGCTTGCCGTGCATACCGAAGGTGGCGTGGTCACCGAAGCGCAGCCCCTGATGGTGGTGGTACCCGTCAATGAAAAGCTCGAAATCGATGCCATGGTGGAAAACAAGGACATCGGCTTCATCAACAAGGGCCAGCAGGCCGAAGTAAAAATAGAATCGTTTCCCTTTACCCGCTACGGCATCCTCGACGGCAAAGTGCTGAACGTATCACTCGATGCTATTGCCGATGAAAAACGTGGTCTGCTGTACCAGACCAAAATCTTGCTCGACCAGACCTGGATAGGTGTGGAAGGCAAGCGCGTGCCTCTCGTGCCCGGCATGGCCGTGACCGTGGAAATCAAGACTGGTAAACGCCGCGTGATCGATTATTTCCTGAGTCCAGTGATGCAGTACGGGAATGAGAGTGTGAGGGAGCGATGATGTGCAAGTTGTGCCTTTAGCGCACAAAAGAAATGGCAATAACGCTCAAGGCTACGGCAGCTACTACGCATTGCAGGCTTTGCGACTGGCTGCGTAGGATGTCGCGTGACGATGTAAACATGAGAGATGAGGGAGTGGGGACATGAAGGGATTGAGCGTGAAGTTCGCCGGGCTGGTATTGATCACGATATTGCTGGGTGCTTGCGGTATGGATGCTGACGAGCAGGTGCCGGAAGCCTGGAAGCATCTGGTGAAAACCGAAGGGCAGGCCTATCCCGTTCCCGAGAGCTGGTTGAGTACACCGGAAGGCAGGATTGCTCACAACCTCAAGCTGCCGGACTCCGTGCCAAAGCCGGTGCCGTTTGATTTTGAGAAGGCCAGGGGGGCGTGGTATTGGCCGACGAGCAGGAAAGACGTCAAGAAAACTTACTTCGAGCATCTCTGCAAGGCGGAGGCAGGCGAGTGGGTGTTCAAGAAAGTTGAAAATGTAGAGGGACTGTACTTCGCGCGCCCTCGCGGGAATATGGAGATCACCGATGACTTCCTTCTTGATCCTTATGAGCTAGAAGCGCCTGCGCTAGAACGACATTTTCAGGTAATGGGAGACAGTGCTGATTCTCGGGGAGGGCAGTATGTAAGCCCACCATTTCGAAATTATCAATTTGTTGAAGAGCCGCAGCGGGATGTTAAGTGGCAGAAGGATATTCATGAGTCGTATATCCGGCTCTTTGGGTACACCAGTGCAGTCATTCATAACCCGAAATTTGGAAAAATTCCCGGGGCGACTCCTTATCTTGAGGTCAGGGAGAAAACTCCCATGCAAGTCGTGGGTATTCCTGAGCCCTCAGCAAAATATGCCTATACCTGGCGTGGCATTACACGGCCACATGATCGTGAACTGCGAATTGCCGGGGTTGAGCTGATTGCGTATGAACGCTCCAGCGGTGCAATCATTGCCTTGCGGCGAACCTTTGCACTTTCGGGAGACAGCACAAGTTACCCCGGAAAAGTGGGCTGGATGACAGCGCCAACCTGTAATCATGGGGAAGAGTTGAGGCTAGAGGCCCTTGCCTTAACTGAATTTGCAAAACGAGTTATTCCTGCTTATCAGCAGTCACAACGAAATAAAGGGGTCGGAGTCATTTAATTGATTTTTTCGAGGTGAATTGCTCAATTAAATGGTTTCTCTGTCGTGAACGTCGTGTGCAAAAGGATTTGCCATGCCAAGAAAATCAAGAATGTACATGCCGGGAGTGCCTGCGCATGTGGTTCAGCGGGGGAATAATCGGGAGCCATGTTTCTTTGCGGAGGCAGATTACCGTTTCTATCTCTCTGCGCTCATGGATGCCTTGGAGCGACATGAGGTTGAATTGCATGCGTATGTCCTGATGACCAATCATGTGCATTTGCTGATGACGCCTCGGCATGCGGAGGGAATTTCTCGTGTGATGCAGCATGTGGGACGGCACTATGTCAGGCACATCAACGAAAGGTATGTGCGGACCGGAACCCTGTGGGAGGGTCGGCACAAAGCCAGCTTGATTGATGCGGATGACTACCTGTTGAGCTGTTACCGCTATATCGAGCTGAATCCGGTGCGAGCCGGGATGGTGGTGTCGCCGGATGAGTACCTTTGGTCTAGTTATCGCTGGCATGCCTGGGGGCAAGAAGATTCGTTGATTTCGGATCATTCGATATACAACGAGATTTCGACTAATGCGGCAGCGCGACAGAAAGCTTATCGGGCCTTGTTTGAAGGGCATGTTGCTACTGAAGCTATGGAGACGATGAGGGAGGCAATAACGGCGAATTATCCCGTAGGCAATGATCGTTTTAAGGAGAGGATCATGAAGGAGCTTGGGCGTTCAATTGGGCATGCAAGGCGTGGTAGGCCGACGGGAAGTCGCATTGATGATAATTAATTCACTCCGATCTCTTTGCACTACGCCTTTGTGCACGCCATGAAGATTACCGCATGCGGTTATGTCTCACGAGAGGTATCGTGATTTATGCATGGTTTTTGCGGTGACTACGGATTGCTAGGCGTCACATGCCGGTTATAGGATGCAGCATTGTTTTTAGGGCGGCAGGATTTATTTTATTGACTCCGACCCCTTTATCGTACCGCGACCCCTTTATCGCGTGGGTGGCACCTATCGATCATAGGATGCCGCGTGATTATTTTATGCTTGGACAAGGAAGAAAACTATGAGTGGTTTAATTGCGTTGGCCATACTGATTGGCTGGGGTTGGTTGGTAAAAGTCATTGTGGGTTTATTGGCTGCTGAGGCGCCCAAAAAATCTGTTCGTGTATGTATTTATATCATTGGATTTCCCCTTATCTTTATTGCTCCGTTGGCTGATGAGATTGTTGCCGCCCCACAGGTTCATAAAATATGTAGAGAAGGATCTAAATTAAGTATAAGGCCAGAAAGGGCGGTAGGAAAAACTGTGAAAGTTGAAATTAGCCAGCCGAAGTTGGTCTCGAGCAACACCATAGTGCCTATAAGGCACTCTCATTACTCTTATAAAGATGTGAATTCAAACGAAGAAGTTCTTTCTTACAATACTTATGAAGTATCAGGTGGCTGGCTTAGCAGGGCTATAAATTTTAACGGATACAATGGCCCTTGGATTATAGGTACTTCTGACTGCTTTCCATCAAGAGAAGGCGAGCTTCCAAAAATATATGGGTTTACTCTTATAAACTAACTATTAAGGAGGTGGGGAATGGAAACTATTAGGGATACATATATTAATGCGCTTTTAGCCGATGCAACGTATGCTATTAGGCTGAGTACTGGGCTCTTTGGGCCCGTGCTAAATAGTAGGTTATCGCCAAGAATGACACCAATTTTGGCGAAATTTATATCAGATAACTTCTCCATTGTTTCTCACATTGAATCGGATGATGCCGTTGGTTCTGGTTTTGATGCGACAGTGTGGCGAGGAAATCCGAATACTGCTTATGCAGGCAAGGTTTATGTTTCGCTACAAGGAACGACGGGTTTTCAGGATCTGGAAACAGATATAGATTTGACGGCCAACGGGGCGGCCAGAGATCAGTTTGTCGACATGATTAACTGGTGGTTAAGAATCACGACGCCTGCTGATGTGCTGGCAAAGCAGGTAAAGAGTGTAGGGGGTGTGTTTTTTCCTGCGGATCCCGTGCAGGGCGATGGTCTCTTGGTTGGCGCCACTAATATTCAAGTGGATGGCCACAGCCTTGGCGGGCATCTGGCATCGGCCTTTGGGCGTCTTTTCGGGAATGTCGTTTCAGGGGTTTCCACGTTTAACAGCGCGGGATTTACGCCATCCAGCGGTCAAATTTTCTCCAGTATTGCTAACATACTGGGGATCACAGATCCAGATTTTCACGCACAGAACAACTATTACGCGGAAAACGGTCTTAGTGCGACAACACGAGAATTTTTGAATATCCAGGTGCCGCAAAGAATAGCTCTCTTTAATGAAGAAAGCGCTAATCCTCTGCCCAATCACTTTATGTATAAGCTGACTGACATGCTAGCGCTGGCGAATGCAATCGCGTCATTGCAACCAGATTTTTCTATTGTGAAAGCTAATACATTGCTGGAGTTGGCGTCGAATCGAACGGAGTCTTCGCTAGAAGGTTTACTTGATGGACTTCGATTTATGCTGGAAGGGCCGGATATTGATCCAACCCCTAATGGGGACGCGGGTGATTCTGTGTCATCGCGTCTTCAATACCATGAAAATCTTGATCGTCTTGTAACGAGCTTCGGGTTTCAGGGGGTGGCTGGCAAAGTGATTGTTGAGGCGGCAAGCAACCAATTAGCCAATGTGGCAAGAACTGATTTTTGTGCCTTTCTTGGTTTGCTTGCACTGTCTCCGGTTGTCATCAAGGCGACTGCTGGTAATGAAGCGCTGCTTGAGCAGGCGCTGGGTGGCGTGTGGGGCGACACCTACACTCACTGGCAAGCCGACAAGGACGCCGAGCACCCTGATCACTTCACGGATAACTGGATAAAAGATCGCGCGGCCATGTTGTCCTGGGTTGTGCAGATGAACCGGGAAGATCGCGAAAACCATATTACCTATGGCCCCACGCTGGGCCCCGACAGCTGGAAATTTGAAGACCTGAATTCCGGGCAGTGGGTATCAGTGCAATCACCCGCTAACGGTACCCGTCAGCACAGTGTGGTGTTTGACAAGGACGTGACAGTCACCGCTGTCACGGGCGGAAATTTCACCGATCACCTTTATGCAGGCACTGGTGGCAGCGATCTGCGCGGTGGCGAAGGCGCGGATTATCTGGAGGGAAATAGCGGCGCGGACAAACTGAGTGGCGATACCGGCAAGGATGTTTTGCGTGGCCTCACCGGCGACGACACGCTCACCGGTGGCAAAGATGCCGACCGCCTGGAAGGCGGCAAGGGCACGGACACCTACGTCATCGCCAAGGGCGATGGCGTCGACACGATTTTTGACAGCGATGGCCTTGGCACGATCAAGGTGGGTGGCGTAACGCTGACAGGCGGCAAAAAGGACGGTGAGAACAGCTGGATATCGGCGGATAAAAAACTCCGCTATGTGTTGATGGCGGCCGCAGGTGGTGCGCATACCCTGCAAGTCTTTCCGGTCGGTGGCAACAGCAGCGGTGATCCCACACTGCTGTATATCGAAAAATTCACCAGCGGCAATCTCGGCATCCATCTTGAAGACGCCCCCGTTCCTGATCCCTTGCAGATTCGTGTGGTCATGGGCGATGTGCAGGCCACGGAGTTTGAAGCGCCGGATGGCACGGGCGGCACTTATCTTGTTCATCATTACGACGATCTCGGCAATGTCATCGGCACGGCAGGCGCCGAATCGCGGGCAGACGAGTTGTTTGGCAGTGCCGGCAAGGACGAGATGCACGGTGGCGCCGGTAACGACAGCCTGCATGGCCGTGACGGCGACGATGTATTACGCGGCGAAGCCGGTGCCGATCTGGTGACTGGCGGCCAGGGCCGTGATGACATCAAGGGGGGAGACGGCAACGACATGCTGTATGGCGATGCCACGTTTGGCGTGGCCACGACCCAGGCCGACAGCCGCGTGTGGGGCAGTGATGTTCCTCCGCCCGTGGCCGGTGCCACTTTCCTGACTTCCGGCATCAACTGGGCGCGTTACCAGATCGCCTTCTCCGGCTTGCCACCGGTGTCCAATACCCACCCCGATGCCATCACGCCGGTGCTGAACCAATTGTCGCCCGCACGGTTTGGCACGGTGAACTTGTTCCGTGCTGGCCTGACCACCTATGGCCAGAACGAGGGTGGCGGCGATGTGATTGATGCTGGCGCGGGAAACGACACGGTCTACGGCGAAGCCGGTGATGATTATGTGCTGGGTGGTAGCGGTGATGATCACCTGCATGGCGGCAGCGGTGACGATGTGCTGGACGGCGGAGACGACAACGATCTGCTCATGGGCGACGGCATGGTGTACGCCGAGTTCCGCGTCAGCATGCTCGATCTCATGGGCACTTATCGCCTGACCCCGGCCGTGGAAACCTACGAAAACGAATTCGGCAACGATTTGTTGTTCGGTGGCAGCGGTGATGACTACCTCTTCGGCATGGCCGGGGCCGACATGCTTTACGGCCAGGCGGGCAACGATTATCTCGTGGGTGATTTTTTTGACATGGTCAGCATTCCGGTGCTGCGCTTGAGTGACGACGGCAGCGAATGGGTGCAAGACAGCAGCACGCATTTCACCGAAGCGGTGCAGTACCACGGCAATGATGTGCTCGATGGCGGTGATGGCGATGACTATCTCGTGGGCCTCGCCGGTGATGACCAGCTCCTGGGCGGTGCTGGCGCCGATGTGCTGATTGCCGATGGCAATCCGGATGAGGTACGGGGCCGTTACGGTAACGATTATCTGGAGGGGGGTGACGGTAATGATCTGTTGCTCGGCAGTGGCGGTGACGATGAGCTGCACGGTGGTACGGGCGATGACGAGTTGTGGGGCGATGAATATGCCGGCACCAACGGCGAGCCACTGGGTTCATGGGGCAACGCACCGGTCAACAGCAGTGGGCAAACGGCTCAGCTGGCGCAGGGCAAGCACGGCAAGGATTGGCTGGATGGGGGTGAGGGCAATGACATACTGACCGGTGGTGGCTTTGATGACCGTCTTGAAGGCGGCGCCGGCAACGACCTCATGTTTGGCGATGGCATTGGCGTGACCAACGAAGGCAATGATCAGTTGTTTGGTGGTGAAGGCGACGATGAATTGCAGGGGAATGGCGGCGACGATGTTCTGTCGGGCGATGAAGGAGCAGACCGTTTGTATGGCGGCGAGGGTGCCGACATTCTTCAGGCCGGCCTGGGTGATGATTATCTTGAGGGTGGCAAGGGAGCAGACAAGCTCTCTGGCAGTGATGGCAAGGATACGCTCTGGGGCAACGAAGATGATGACATCCTGGAGGGCGGCAACGGGGACGACAGCCTGGATGAGGGTGAGTGTAACGACACCATTAATGGCGGTGCCGGCATTGATCATCTGAATGGTGGTGCTGGCGACGATGCGTTCATTCTGAGAGCCGGTGATGGCGAAATACGTGATAACGGCTTTGAAACACTAGACGATAAGACCGGAACCAATACGCTGCGTTTTGACGGGATTTCAGCGGGCTCCATCACGGTGCGCAAGGCAGCCATAGACGGTGATCTTGCTCTGCAGTACGGCAGCAACGATGGTGTTTATATCAAGGGCGGATTGAATGGTGCGATTGATGCCTTCAGCCTTGGTTTTAACATCAGCCCCACACCGGTTGTGCCAACCGGCAGTGGGTCGGGAGGCGGTGCAGGCGTTCGTGTGGTCTCTGATCCTGCCATGCTTGCCTGGTTCAATTTTGTGGGGAGCGTTTCTGATGAGGCTACGTTACCCCCGCCTTCGGTAATAACGCCACCTGTCACGAACACAGTAGTTGCCAGCAATGCCGGCACGCTCTCCTGGATCGATTTTCTGGGTTACTACCTGGATGACTCGATAGATGTGCGAGGTGATGGTGTGCATCAGGCACTGGCCGGTGGTCGCAAGAATGATCACCTAGTGGCTGTCGGGGCGGAAATTATTTCCGGCGGTGGGGGTGATGATGCGATTGAGCTGAGTGGTGCGGGCAATATGCTGATGTACCGTTTGGGTGATGGCCGGGACACGCTGCAGGGTTTTGGCTCCGGCCAAACCCGTATCCGCTTTGGTCAGGGCATCGCGATGGACGATATTCACCTGCGCATCAAAAGTGATCCTGGCTTTAATAGTTATAGTGACATGCTGTGCATTGATGTGGGGGATGAAGCTAGCGGTTTTGATATGAGGGGGCTGGTAAGCCGAGCCTCGCTTTCTGCTTATGGAGATACGGTTGTCTTTGAATTTTCGGATGGCAGTGAAGCATTACTGAGCCATTACTTTTCCAACGGTTTTGAGTTCACGGGCACATCGGGGGCTGATCAGTTATACGGCACGGATGTGCACGACACCCTTTCAGGCGGAAGCAGCAACGATTCGCTGTACGCTGGTGGTGGTGACGATCTGCTGTTGGGGGAAGACGGCAGTGATTATTTGGTGGGTGGCGATGGCAACGATGCTTTGTTCGGTGCTGAGGGAAGCGACTCTCTTTATGGCGATAGTGGTGTGGACTCCCTGGATGGTGGAGCGGGCAATGATGAGCTGAGCGGTGGCGACGGCAACGACACGCTGTTGGGTGCCGATGAACAGGACACACTTTATGGCGGGAATGGTGATGATCTCCTGAGCGGTGGCACTGGCATTGATGTTCTGAATGGTGATGAGGGCAACGATACGCTGCTGGGCGGCGTGGGCAACGATGCGCTGCGTGGTGGAAACGGCACCGATTTCCTTGATGGGGGGGCGGGCAATGATGTTCTGGAGGGAGGCGAGGGCGTGGATACCTATCTCTATCGCTTGGGTGATGGGGACGACACGCTGAATGATCAGGGAAGTGACAATGCGGTTGATACCCTGCGTTTTGGTGAAGGGATCACAGCCAGTAATCTGGTGATTGTGCACGAGCAGGATGATCTGCTTATTCGCTTCAGCGGAACCTACGGCAAGCTGAGGCTCACCGGTGCAGCCAATCCGGCTCT
>Ga0073914_10000251_pt1 | contig 11076 bp, 10 predicted proteins | sample GWRWT4_30Apr14_FD_71481 | JGI IMG/M metagenome (GOLD analysis project Ga0073914, IMG submission 71481) | Sand microcosm microbial communities from a hyporheic zone in Columbia River, Washington, USA - GW-RW T4_30-Apr-14 | ecosystem: Engineered > Artificial ecosystem > Sand microcosm >... | reverse complement strand
GTGTTGACCGTGAAGAACAGGAAGAAGGTGAACAGGTTCACCCCCAGCAGCACCAGGGCGGCATAGACCAAGCGGCGGATGGCGTAGGACAGCATCGTGACTCGCTTTGGCTCAGGTCAGGACATCGCCGCGCGCAGTCCTGAGCTCGCGACGTTTCAGGCTGTGAAGGAGCCATCCCACCAGCGCGGCCAAGCCGATCAGCGCCAGGATCACCGGCCACCAGACCGGCTGGTTCCACTGCGCCTGCCGCTGCTGGCGTTCGGCCACGTCCAGACGCAAGTAACGGCCATGGTCACGCACCATGAGCGAGGGCTTGGAGTTGTAGACCCAATGCTGGACCGCCGCTGAGGCATGCGGGAAGTAGCCGAAGCTCCAGGGTGCGTCCTCTTGCGCAATCTTGACCATCTGATCAATGACCGCCTGCTTCTCGGGGCCATCCGCCATCAGCTTGAGTTTGGAGAACAGCCGGTCATAGGCCGGGTTGTCGTAGTTGGCGTAGCTTTCTCCGTCCGAGCGCGTCTTGCCATTGGGGCCGTACAGCAAGAAGAGAAAGTTTTCTGCATCAGGGTAGTCGGCCACCCAGCCTTGCCAGAAGACCTGGTGCTTGCCTTTGCGCACCTTGTCCTGGAACTGGTTGTTGTCGGTGGCGCGCACTTCCAGCTGGATGTCGACCTTGGCAAACTGGCGCACCACCCAGTCGATCTCGACCTTGCGCTCTGGGGTGGGCAGCACATAGAAGTCGTAGTTGAGCACCAGTGGCCGGCCGGTCTTCACATCGCGGCCATCGGGGTAGCCGGCCTCTACCATCAGCTTCTTGGCTTCTTCAATCGAACGGCGCACCGGCTGGCCATCCACGATCCGGTGCGTGACGAGGTTGACGCCAGCCAGCGTCCCTTCACGCGAACCAAAAATGGCTTTGGGCAAAGGCCCCATGGCCGAGGTGCCCGCCTTGCTGGGAAAGATCTTGGAGTACTCGTCCCAATCGATAGCGATGGAGATGGCCTGGCGCAATTTTCGGTTGCGGGTTTGCTGCGCAGGTGTCTTGCCATGCCCGATGACCGGGTCCAGCATGTTGAAGCCGATCTCGTAACTGTCCACGCCGTTGAGGCGGTCCAGGCGAAACCCTTTGGCGTCGTACTCGCGGCGGATCTCCTCCGAGTCCTGCTTGGCCACCAGATAGTCCATGCCCGTGTCGGTACGCTCGAACACCTCGATGTCGTAGTAGCCCTGGCGAAACTTGGCCCGTTGAGGCACGGCCTCGCGCTCCACGGTCGAAACCAGGGTGTCGATGAAAGGCGTCTTCTTGCCGCAATCGTCCAACAAGCCGGCTTCCCGATCACCTGGGGCACCTTCACAAGGATAAGGCTCTCCCCGGTAGTTGGGGTTGCGCTTGAGCACGTGGCGGCGGTCCTTGATGAACTCGACCATCATGTAAGGCCCCGTGCCCACCGGCCAGGTGTCCAGGCTCAAGCCCACGGTGGCCATGCCAGGCTGGGCGTAGAACGCATCGGCCTCCCAGGGGATGGGGGCCGTGAAGGTCATGGCCATCCAGTAGTTCCATTGCGGGTACTTGCCTTTGAGGCGGATGCGCAGCAGGTGCTTTTCGGGGGCAGTGACACCGGCCAGCGGCCATTGCCTGAAATCCAGAAACGGTTTGTCCAGGCTGGCGGGGTCCAGGCCAGAGCGCAGCTTGGCGTCCTCTTGCTTGACCAGGGCGCGGTAGTCCTTCAATCCGATCACGTGCTCGGAAAAGATGCCGAAGATGGGCGTGGTGATGCGCGTGGTGGCGTGCCGCTTGAGCGCGTAGACGTAGTCTTCGGCCACCAATTCGCGCGTGCCCTGGTGCTGGAACTGCAGGGGCGAGAAACGCCCACCCAGCTCACCCGGCAGCATCGAGTGGTAGCGATGCTGCCCTTGCTCATCGCGCGCAAAGCAAGGGTGCGGCTGGAACAGGATGCCTGGCTTGAGGCGGATCTCGTAGACGCTTTCGGCGATCTGATCGCCGGGCGCATCACCTGGCAAATCACGGCCGTTTTTGTCGAGGTAGCGGGGCTGGGACACCGCTTCGGCCGCCTTGCCGATCAACTCGTAGGGCCGCTTCAGGTAGTGGTAACCATAGAGCGGCTCGTAGATCTGGTAGGTGTAGGGCGTCTCGGGCGCCCAGTAAGAGGCGGTCGGGTCCAGGTGCCGGGGTGAGCTTTCCTTGACCGCTGAGTAGAGGGTGTTTTCCGCCGCCGCACCGGTCTCCCAGGGGCTGTTGTTGCAGCCTGCCAGGCAGAGCACCGCCAGCATCCAGGCCGCCCTCATGGCGTCACCACATCATGAACACATCGCGCCCCTGCGCCACCATCTGGGCCTTGCGCCCGATGGGCAGGCACAGCTTGGTGGGCACATGGCCAAACGGCAGGCCGGTCAGGATGGGCGTCTTGGTGATGGTGCGCAAGTAGGCCACCATGGCCTTGAGGTTGTAGCCCCGGTCCAGCGGCGACTTTCGGAAGTTGGTGAAGTCGCCCAGGATGATGGCCTTCTGCTTGTCCAGGATGCCCGCCTGGTGCAGTTGCAACATGGCCCGCTCAACGCGGTAGGGGTGCTCGTTGACATCCTCCAGGAAGAGCAAGCCATCCTTGACCTTGGGGAAATGTGGCGTGCCCAGCAGGGCCTGGACCATGGACAGGTTGCCACCCCACAAACGGCCCGTCACATCCAGGCCGTCAAAGCCTGCCTCGGTCCTGAAGCCCACGCCTTCGAGCAGGCCGGTCACCGCTTCGACAAAGCATTCCTGGGTGACGTCATCACCCCCGTCGGGCAGTTCTTCGTTGCCGAAATCGTCGCAGGCCAAGGGGCCGGCCCAAAAACCGGAAGACACGTGTGGGGCCACCTTCAGGGGGCCGGTGGCGCCATGGGCCAAGGCGGCCAGTTGCAGCGCTGTCATGTCGCTGTGGCCCACCCAGGCCGTCCCCTGCTCCACACTTTGGGCAATCAGTGCCCAGTCGATGCGGTCGAGCAGGCGGCTCAGGCCGTAGCCACCACGGGTGGCCAGGGCCACGCAGGGTGCCGCTTTCGCGATGCGGTGCAAGGCTTGAAGGCGGGTTTCGTCATCACCAGCAAAACGCTGGTGCTTGGCCAGCGCGGACTCGTCAATCCGGGTGTCAAAACCGAGGGCCTTGAGGCGCTTGGCAGCGCGGCGAACGGCGGGTGCCTTGGCCACGATGCCCGCGGGACTGAATAAAATCAGCGAATGCGAATGATCGTGATCATGCGAATGGGAGTGGTCATGCGGATGGTGCGAATGCGACACGCGGGCCTCACGGAATCAACGCTGAAAGCCGAGAGTCTACGGGACAGCCACACTCACATCGGAGGCTCACCCGCCGTTGACAAGGCGTCCGTGCGTCGGAAGGGCATGAGCCAGGGCGCCCCAGGTTCGGTGAGAGCCACGATGCTGATGATCGGCGGCTCCGAGGTCACCGCCCCAAAGATGGTTGAAAACGCCACGTCCACGGCATCGCGCCCGGTGCCGATGCGCACGAAGCCCATGGGGATGGCCGTGCCCGAGGGGTCGAAGATGTACCAGCGCCCCCCCACGAACACCTCCACATAGGCGTGGAAATCAGTGGGGCCCAAAACCGGGTCAGCGCCGTAGTCAATGCCTGTGGCAAAGCGAGCCGGCAGGTTGACAGCTCGGCATAGGGCAATCATCAAATGGGCGAAATCGCGGCACACGCCCACATGCTGACTCAAGGTGTCCAAGGCCGAGGTGCTCGAATTGGAACTCATCGACGTGAACTTGGTGTGCGCCTGTACCCAATCGTGGATGGCCTGGGCGCGCACATAGCCTTGCCGCAGGTGCCCGAACTCGCGAGTGGCCAACGCCGTCATCTGATCTGACTGGCAGTAGCGACTCGGGTAGATGTAGGGCAACACCGCCATGGGCAATTGCGATATGGGTGCTTCGCCCAAGCTGCCCGGCGGTGAAAAAACCTGAGCGATGTCCACCGTGGCTTCGTAACGCACCATCATCGGCCCTTGCCCCGCCCGCAAACGCATGAAGCGGTTGCCCAGGTGGTCGGTGACGTGCTGCAGGGGCACGGGTTGACTGACGTAGAGGGTTTCCTGCACCACCGTCTGATTGAGGGTGTGGGCCGCGTGCAGATTGAAGATGAAATCAGCCGTGGGGTCCTTGATCTCGTAGTTCAAGGAGATGGAAAACTTCAGCCTGACCATGGCCACCTGCTTTCCATTGAGTCGTTGTCACAGGGAAATCCCGTGATGCATCATAGTCCCTGCAAGCATGACGCATGCCATGCGAAGGAATGGTCAGCTGGGAACCACAATGCGCCTGCGCGGCTTCACCACGACGACAACGGCCGCGCGCTCGGCGGCCGTGGGCCCTTGAACCACGGGCACCCGTGGGTGGCGAACCACTGCTGAGCGCAATTTAGCCTCGACACGGCTGCTGTTCAGGGTTTGGCGGATGTCGCCATTGACCAGCAGGTAAGCACCCGCGTGGTCTTTCGCCAAGGCACCGATCTCCATGCCACGGCGAATGGTCCCCATGAAAGTGAGGTCTTCTCGGGGCATGGCAAATTGCCGCCATCCCTCACCGAGGGTGATCTGGGTGTCGTTGCCGGGGCGCTTCTTTGGTTTCGGGTTCATGCTGGTACTTCTAGCGTGGGCTGTATTGTGACCAATTATTCAAATGAGCTGTAAACAAGTGTTCAGACCTCCATGCCTGTCCATGGCGCACATTGCAAAGTTTGAAAAATTGGGCACCTCGGCACTTCAATTGCTCAAATCAGCAATCAGCATGCCCAGGCCACGGGGCAGAGCATGACCCTGCCGCCACAAGGCATTTGCGCTCGGAATCAGCGCTGTCAATGGTAATTTCTTCGGCAAAAACTGCCAAGAGCTTGGGCGCCAAAATTGGATCGAAAAGAGGTACCAAAGTGATCACAGGCCGCAGCGGCTATGTCCCCAGCGCATCGGTGGCCGGCGAGGAAGATCCGGGCGCCTCGCTTGGCCTGGTGTCGGGCCATGGCGGCATTGATTTCCTGGAACCCTCGGACAAAGTGGCCAAAGCGCTGATCGGGGCCACGTTGCTGGTCAATGGGGTGGGCGGCATCATTGTCGAGACCGAAGCCTACGACGAGGAAGATCCCGCCTCTCACAGCTTTGGCGGCCAAACCTTGCGGAACAGTTCAATGTTCGGCCCCGCAGGACAAGCCTGCGTCTACCAATCTTATGGCCTGCACTGGTGCCTCAACCTGGTGTGCATGCCGGCGGGACATGGCGCTGGCGTGCTGATCCGAGCGCTTGAACCCACCCAGGGCATAGAGGTCATGAGGCGCCGACGCGGCTTGGAAAACACCATGCTGCTGTGCGCCGGGCCTGGACGGGTTTGCCAGGCACTGGCGGTGACGCGCGACCTGGATGGCCTGAGCATCAACGCCCCGCCCTTTCAATTGCGACCCGCGCCTGAAGGGCAGACTGTCAACGTGGTCGTGGGTCCACGCATCGGCATCTCGAAAGCTGCGGACCTGCCTTGGCGATTCGGGTTGGCAGGCTCCCGATTTGTCAGCCATAACTTTCGGCTTGAACAAGCAGCTCCCGCAGCCCAACCGGCAGGTCGCAGGCGCCTGCCCTGACTATTTCGCGGAAGCTGGTGTGATCGCCAGAGCGGCGATCAACAGCCCTTGTGCAGACGCGTGGAAATCAGCAGAACTGACCGCGTTGAAGTGCGATGGCCACCAAAGCGCCAATTTTGACCGAATCACCCACGGTTGAGCCCATGAAGGCCATTCCGGGAACTGGCGCCCCCCCACCCAGCCGCCATCGGCCTGCTGAGCCAGAACCACACGTTGCAACCACACGGGCTTGACCTGATCGGGGCCTCCGCGCCAAAGCAGCAGCAGCACGCGCTGAAGATAGGCATCCTTGACGACCACGTCCAACTGCATCTGCTGGTGGATGTCGGCCAGCAAGTCACTTTCCAGCGTGGCCAACTCGTCAGGACGCGCACAGCCGACGCGTTGCAGCAGCATGACCCCGACCAACTGGTGCGTGGTGCAAACCGGGTCCTTCAGCCAGACCTGGGTGGGCTGGGGGTGGCAGGCGTCGCTCTGCAAGAAAACATTGCTGTCGCTGGCATCCAGGACCACAGGCTGGCAGGTCAACGCATGGTAGAAAAACCTTTGGTAGGGCTCCATCCAGCGGGTCGAGGCGATGTCCAGCACGACCTCCGCCTTGGGAAGCAACATCCGCTTCCAGGGCCCAACAGTCATTTCATCTGCGCTAGCGGCGGCCAGGTACCTCAGCACCAGATCTCGCAGAAACTCATCCCCGGTGCGCTCAGCCGCAGTCTGGACGAACCACCACAGGGCGACATTGTTTTCTTTGAGAATCTGCGCCTCATGCGCCCGCATCCAGGACACCGCCCGCTGAAAACTCTGCTGCCGATCGACCATCGAGACTGGTGTGACATCTCGGTTACCGTGCCAAACGGCCAGTGCGCCCAAGCTGGCCAGCACCACGATCAACACCAGCATGGTCTTGGCCACGCGCACGGTCCACTTCTTCATGCCATCCCCGTTTTATCCAAGGATGATTCTGACATGGTGGGCGATCCCCCTCGATTGCAGTAGTGGCCGCGATTGAAACCTGCTGCAGAAATCAGCAAATTCGTGAACTTGGTCACCGAGGCAGCTTAAGTGTCCGAGGGTGACTCCCGATATGCCCTGTAAGGAGCGATCTTTTCCCGACTCTTGGAAGCCACACAGTGGCCAACATGGGAGAGGGACGCACAGCTCTCATCAGATTTCACAGGGCCCGCCAGGACATGAACATCAACCACGACATCAAAGCCTATTTGATGTACCCCCCCATCCTGGGCGCTCTTGGCGGCACGGCCGCACTCGTGCTCAGCGGTGGAGCCCTGGCGGCCTGGATCACTGCACCGATTTTGGTCGGCGCTGGGTTGGCGGCCAGTTGGCGCATGTTGCACAACTTGCGCGAATCACGCCTGTCCATTCAGGCCTACATCGACGGACGCCAACGCTTTGGCGAAACCATGGCTCCAGTGTGGACCGGGCAGATCGAAACCTCACGCCAGCAGATGGAAACCGCCATCTCGGAACTGTCTCAGCGCTTTTCCGGCATCGTCGACAAGCTGGACAACACAGTGCGCACCACCAGTGCCGCGACCTCGTCCATCGGCAACAACGAGAACGGCCTGGTCGCCGTCTTTGCCAAGAGCGAGCGAGAACTGAGCTCGGTGGTGGCCACGATGGAGTCGGCCATGAGCAGCAAGACCCAGATGCTGGAAAAGATGCAAAGCCTGAACCACTTCACCATCGAGTTGCAGCAAATGGCCTCCGACGTGGCCAGCATCGCCTGGCAAACCAATCTGCTGGCCATCAATGCGGCCATTGAAGCGGCGCACGCGGGCGAGAACGGCCGGGGATTCTCGGTGCTGGCGCAAGAGGTTCGCAAGTTGTCGGCACTGTCCGGCGACACAGGCAAACGCATCACCGAAAAAGTCTCGCTGATCAACGCGGCCATTGTTGAAACCCGGGAAAGCGCCGAAGCCTCCAACCTGGAAGAAAGCCGCTCGATGGCCTGCTCGCAGGACACCATCACGGCGGTTTTGAACCAGCTGCGCGCAGTCACCGACACGCTGGTGGCCTCGACGGACCTGCTCAAGGACGAGAGCCTGGACATCAAGGCCGAGATCTCGGAAGCCCTGGTGCAACTTCAGTTCCAGGACCGCGTGAGCCAGATCATGAGCCACGTGAAAAGCAATATTGCGCGGCTGCCGGTGGTGCTGGACGACAACCGCGCCCAGTTCGAGCAAGACGGCGCCCTGCGGCCCCTGGATTCGGCGGGCCTGCTGGCCGAACTGGAGAAGACCTACGCGATGAAAGAAGAACGCGCGGTCCACCAACAAGGCGGCAAAGCCGCCGAAGCCACCCAAGACGACACCGAAATCACGTTTTTCTAGAGGACAACATGGCCAAAACCATTCTGATTGTGGACGACTCGTCCTCGCTGCGCGTCGTCGTGAGCATTGCATTGAAAAGCGCCGGCTACGAAGTGATTGAAGCCTGCGACGGCAAGGATGCCCTGACCAAGCTGACCGGCCAGAAGATCCACATGATCATCAGCGACGTGAACATGCCCAACATGGACGGCATCACGCTGGTCAAGGCGATCAAGCAACTGGCCGCGTACAAGTTCACGCCCATCATCATGCTGACCACCGAGTCGCAGGACGACAAGAAAAAGCAAGGCCAGGAAGCTGGCGCCAAGGCCTGGGTGCTCAAGCCCTTCAAGCCCGACCAGTTGCTGGGCGTGGTTCAAAAACTGGTTCTGCCATAAGAAGTACAAGGGAGCGTTCCATGACTACCGCATGCCTGCCCATTGAGGGCGAGATGACCATTTACCGCGCCGCCGAGTTGAAGCAAACGCTGCTCACGGCCTTGCGCGGCGCCACCTCGCTGGAGGTCGACCTGCACGGCATCACCGAGATCGACAGTGCCGGCATCCAGTTGCTGATGCTGGCCAAGGCCACGGGCCAGGCCACCGCCTGCGAAGTCAAGCTGGTCAACCACAGCCCCGCCGTGCTGGAAGTGTTTGAACTGCTGGACCTGGCCGCGCATTTTGGCGACCCGCTGCTCATGCCCGCCTGAGTTGCCGACCATTGCCATTGACCGTTCACTGAACCGAGACCGACTATGAACCTCGATCAAGCGCTACAGACCTACATCGTGGAAAGCCGCGAGATGCTGGAAGCCATGGAAACCGCCCTGCTCGGCTTGGCTCATACCGAAGGTGAAGAGCGCGCGGAATCCATCAATGCGATCTTCCGCGCCGCGCACACGATCAAGGGGTCTGCCGGCTTATTCGGGCTGGACCAGATTGTGGAATTCACGCACGTGGTGGAAAGCGTGCTGGACCATGTGCGGGATGGCAAAGTCGCCATCGAAGACGCCCTGGTGACCTTGCTGCTGTCCTGCGGCGACCACATCGGCACGCTGATCGACATCACCGAAAGCACCCGCGCCGACCCTGACGAAAGCGTGGCGCAAGCCGGCAAGCCGCTGCTGGTCCGCCTCAGCGTCTACCTGGCGACCCCGCCCTCGCCGGCCCTTCCCGCCGCCACTCTGGTGGTCGAAGCCGATCCCGCGGATTTTGCGCGCATGGGCCACCACGGCATCAACACCGACAACTGGCACATCTCGCTGCGATTCGGCCGCGATGTGCTGCGCAATGGCATGGACCCGCTGTCATTCATCCGCTACCTGGGCACCATGGGCGAGATCGTCGGCATCGTGACCTTGCACGACGGTTTGCCTTTGGCCGATGAGATGGACCCCGAGTCCTGCTACCTGGGCTTCGAAATCTCGTTCAAGAGTGAGGCCACCAAGGGGGCCATTGAAGGTGCCTTCGAGTTCGTGCTGGACGATTGCCTGCTGCACATCGTGCCGCCCAACAGCCTGGCCTCAGAGTACATCGCGATGATCCAGGCGTTGCCCGAGGGCCCTGCGCGCCTGGGCGAAATCCTGGTGCGCTGCGGCACACTCACCGCACACGAGCTGGACTCGGCACTGGCGCTGCAAGCCCAATCCGAGCAAGCCGCCCCCATTGGGGAGATCCTGGTCGAACAAGGTCGTGTTCAGCCCGCCGTGGTGGAAGCCGCCTTGACCAAGCAAAAGCAAGGCAAGGACAGCAAGGCCCAAGAGAGCCAGTCCATCCGCGTTGATGCCGACAAGCTGGACCACCTGATCAACCTGGTGGGCGAGCTGATCATCGCGGCCGCCGGCGCCAACCTGGTGGCCCGCAGCACCCGCATCCTGGAGCTGCAGGAAAGCCACTCGACCCTGGCCAACCTGGTAGAAGAAGTGCGCGACAGCGCCCTGCAACTGCGCATGGTCAAAGTGGGCGGCACCTTCAGCCGCTTCCAACGCGTGGTGCACGATGTCTCGCGCGAGATCGGCAAGGACATTGGCTTGGTCGTCAACGGTGAAGACACCGAACTGGACAAAACCGTCGTCGAGAAAATCGCCGACCCACTGATGCACCTGGTGCGCAACGCCATCGACCACGGCATCGAGGCGGCCGATGTGCGCATTGCACGGGGCAAGCCCGCCAAAGGCACGGTCAGGCTGAACGCCTATCACGACTCGGGCAGCATCGTCATTGAAGTAGGCGATGACGGCGGCGGCCTGAACCGAGAACGCATCCTGGCCAAGGCCTTGGAGCGGGGCTTGGTCGAATCAGGCAAGGCCTTGAGCGACAGTGAGATTTACGGCTTGATCTTCGAGCCCGGCTTTTCCACGGCGGAACAGGTGACCAACCTGTCAGGCCGAGGCGTGGGCATGGATGTGGTCAAGCGCAACATCACCGCCTTGCGCGGCAGCGTTGCCATCAACAGCGCCGAAGGCGTCGGCACCACCGTCAGCGTGCGGCTGCCCTTGACCCTGGCCATCATCAATGGCTTCCAGGTGGGCGTGGGGCACTCGGTGTTCGTGGTGCCGCTGGACATGATCGAGGAATGCGTGGCGTTCTCGGCCGAGGAAGGCCACGACTACACCAACCTGCGCGGCCAGGTTCTGCCTTTCATCCGTTTGCGCGAACTGTTCGACGTGGAAGGTCAAAAGGGATCACGCGAAAACATCGTGGTGGTCAAGCACGCAGGTCAGAAGTTTGGCCTGGTGGTGGACACCTTGCTGGGTGAGGCACAGACCGTGATCAAGCCCTTGTCCAAGATGTTTGCACAAGTGCAAGGCATCAGCGGTTCCAGCATCCTGGGCAGCGGCGATGTGGCGCTGATCCTGGATGTTCCCTCGCTGATGCAACAAACCCATGCCGCCAAGTCTGGCGACAGAGCCTCCGTTTCGGCTTGAGAAACATTTCATCCCAGTTCTCCCCGTTTTGAAAGGCCTGTCATGACAGCTCTGACCAACACCACTTCATCGCATACGGCCGCACACACCGCCATGGGCTCGCAAGACCCCACCCAGTACCTGACCTTCATGCTGGCGGGCGAGGTCTTCGCCCTGGGCATCCTGGCGGTCAAGG
>Ga0073914_10000250_pt1 | contig 11078 bp, 9 predicted proteins | sample GWRWT4_30Apr14_FD_71481 | JGI IMG/M metagenome (GOLD analysis project Ga0073914, IMG submission 71481) | Sand microcosm microbial communities from a hyporheic zone in Columbia River, Washington, USA - GW-RW T4_30-Apr-14 | ecosystem: Engineered > Artificial ecosystem > Sand microcosm >... | reverse complement strand
GGCAAAGGCGCAACCGCTGCGCTTCATGTACTCAACATCGGCGGCGATTATGGCCGCGTGGAGTTGAACGTCACGCTGCACGAAGGTGCCGATTTCAAACTCGGCGCGGTGCAGATTGGCGGCGACACGGAGAATCTCGAAATCGTGACGACGGTCACCCATGCCGAACCCGGCGCGACATCCTCGCAGATCGTGCGGTCCGTGCTCGCCGGGACAGCCATAGGCACCTATCTCGGCAAGGTCGCCGTGGCGCGCGATGCGCAGCAGACCGACAGCGAGCAATCGGTGAAAGCGATGCTGCTGGACCGCAGCGCGACCGCAAATGCCAAACCCGAACTCGAAATCTACGCCGATGACGTCAAATGCGCGCATGGCTGTGCGATTGGCGAGCTGGACCCGATGGGGCTGTTCTATCTGCAGGCACGCGGAATTGCGCCCGCCGATGCCAAGAAACTGATGTTGCAAGCGTTCGTCGCCGGTGTGTTTGAAGGCGCGGCGGATGAGGAGATGCTCATCGACGCGGCGCTTTCGAAATTGGGGGAATTGGTGTGAACGCGCCTGTCTCCATCAAGGCCGATATCAAGGCCCAATTCCCCGGACTTGCCAACAACTGGCATTATCTCGACACCGCAGCGACCGCGCAGAAGCCACAGAGCGTTCTGGACGCGATGATGCGCGCAGGTGGCGTGGATTACGCCACGGTCCATCGCGGCGTTTATGCGCGTTCTGCCAATATGACCGTCGCCTTCGAAGCAGCGCGCGAACGCGTAGCGCGGTTCATCGGCGCCGCCTCGCCGAACGAAATCGTGTTTGTCCGGGGTGCAACCGAAGGCATCAATCTGGTGGCGCAGAGTTGGGGACCGGCAAACCTGAAGGCAGGCGACCGCATCATGCTGTCGCAGTTGGAGCATCACAGCAACATCGTGCCTTGGCAGATGCTGGCCGAAAAGATCGGCGCGCATATTGATGTGTGTCCCCTGACCGCGGACGGCCTGATCGACCTCGATTGGCTGGAGGCAAACCTGACCGAGCAGCACAGACTGGTCGCGCTTGCCCATGTTTCCAATGTGCTGGGTTCGGTTCTGGGCGCAAAACGGGCAGCAAAGGCGGCGCATGCCGTGGGCGCAAAACTGCTGCTTGACGGCTGTCAGGCGGCACCGCGGATGCGGCTCAATATGGCTGAACTAGGCTGTGACTTTTACGTTCTGTCTGGTCACAAATTATACGGCCCCACCGGCGTGGGCGTGCTCTGGGCGAGCGCCGAAACGCTTGACGCGATGCCCCCATGGCAGGGCGGTGGCGCGATGATTGACCGGGTGACCTTCGCCAAGACGACCTACGCACCTGCTCCTTCACGGTTCGAAGCCGGAACGCCAATGATCATCGAAGTGATCGGTTTGCACGCCGCCATCGACTTTATCGACTCGTTCGGTCCGGAAGCCATCTTCGCCCACGAAAGCGCCCTCGCCGCGCAGACCCGCGACGCCTTGCGCGGCATCAATTCCATCACACTTTACGGCCCCGAGAAGTCGGCCGGTATCGTATCTTTTTCGATGGAAGGGGTGCATCCGCACGATATCGGCACCATATTGGATGAAGAAGGTGTTGCGATCCGTGCGGGCCATCACTGCGCGCAGCCGTTGATGGACCATTTGGGGGTCCCGGCAACGGCGCGGGCAAGTTTCGGTATTTATAATGATGAAAACGACGTCGCGGCGCTGGTGCGCGGCCTTGAACGAGTGAAGAGGATTTTCGGATGAGCGATGATGGCATCCGCATTGAAGAAGTCGACAGCGTGGAAAAACCGGCCAAAGCCCGGGTCGAAACGGCGTCGGAAACTTTTGAGCGCAAAAAGGACTATCTGGAAGGATTCCTTGCCCAGAAACCCGCCACACCAGCCGCAGGCGAGCCGGATGGCGACCTGTATGAGGCTGTCATCGCAGCGCTGAAGGAAATTTTCGATCCCGAAATTCCGGTCAATATCTATGACCTCGGGCTGATCTACAATGTGGAAATCAATGACGGTCATGCCGTGGTTTCGATGACGCTGACAACACCGCATTGCCCCGTAGCCGAATCCATGCCCGGAGAGGTTGAATTGCGCGTCGGCGCTGTGCCCGGAATAGGTGACGCAGAAGTCAATCTGGTCTGGGAGCCAGCATGGAGCCCGGCCAATATGACCGATGAAGCCCGTCTGGAGCTTGGAATGCTATGAGCGACAACAAAACACGCGCACGGCCAGCCGCCGTAATGCTGACACCGGCATCTGAAGCACGCATCGCCGAGCTGATGGCCAAGGCACCCGCCGGCGCAATTGGCGTCAAGCTGTCCACACCGCGGCGGGGCTGTTCCGGGCTTGCCTATTCTGTCGATTATGTCACCGAGGCGGTCGCTTTCGACGAGAAGATCGACACGCCCGGCGGCGTGCTTTATATTGACGGTGGTTCGGTACTGTATCTGATCGGTTCAACTATGGACTGGGTGGAAGACGAATTCGCCGCTGGTTTTGTTTTCAACAATCCCAATGCCACCGGCAGCTGCGGCTGCGGCGAGAGCTTTACTGTCTAAAATCGAACCTTAGAAATCATATTGCAGCCGGAAAGCCACACCGACATCGTCGGACAGGTTTTCATAATGCCCCGGTTCCTGCCGCCAAAATATGTTGGACGAAAAATAGCCGCCGGTAATCGGTAAGGTCCACGCTATTTCGCTCGCAATTTCGCGTCCCGACGGTGCCAGACTGAACCGGCGCGTACCAAATGTCGGCGTTAGCGTTGCATAATCATAGGATATCGGCACATTCAAAGCCAATCCGCCGGCCGAAACACGCAATGGTTGTGCGACCCGCAACGCCAATCGGTCGCCACTGGCAAAGGCATTGATGCGGGCGATATCAAACGAGAATGCGTTGCTGCTCAATTGGCTTTGGCCCGAGATCGCAGCGCCATTGTTGGCATAAGTCCACCCTTGCCGCCAGCTTGCGCCAAGGCTCCAGCCTGTACCCAAAGCCAGTTCACCATTACCATCCACAAACAGGGTGCGCGCGCCATTCTGGCCAATAAACTGGGCAAAATGCGAACCCAATATTGTCTCATCCTCCCGCATCCAACTGGTACCAAGCGCAAATTTTGCCGGGCCGACCTGCCTGTCCAGCGACAAGCCGAGCGTGGCGTAGGGATATTTACGGTGGCCGCTGCGGTCAAACTCAGCACCGGCACGTTCAAATAGACGGGCATCACCCGTCTCGACGCTCCCTGTCAGGCCAAATGCCCCCATCTGCCGTCGTAGCGCCACAGAACTGCCCGGCTGCCGTTCAAATCCGCCGTCGAGACGCGCCTCGGTCGCGGTTAAAAACGCGCCGCTGTGCATATCCTGCAAGGCTACGACTTGTGCCGAAGCCGCCTGCCTGATGCCCAGACTGAATCGCATATCTTGCGAAATGGCGGCACTCACCCGCCCCGCCAGAACGCGGGCCTGCCTTTGCTGTCCATCCGACAGCGCCAAGGGAAGTATATTCGCCGCTCCGGTTGATCCAGCGCTGATTGAAAAGGCAATCTGGGTTGTTCCAACACCCAGATTCACCGACCGCCCCTGATCGACGAGTGCAGGTGTCAGGCGCAATTTGGGCGTTGCCGCATTCAATCCGTGCGCCAGATCTATATCATAGGCCCTGCCATAGCTGTCCAATATTACCGCGTTAATGGGCTGGTTGGAAAGAGCGACGTCACCCATCGGGCCCGATGTCGTACCCCCATTTCCTGTAACCGGCACAATCGTCGTTGTTCCTGCCAATGACGTCGTTCCGGCCGGTGCAAAAGCCCTGGCGATATCCAATATACCGCGTCCGTAGACTGCATCGGTGCCCTGTGCGCCTGCATCGCGCGCACTCGTCAGCAAAAGATTGACAATCTGCTGGCCGGTCAGATTCGGGAATGCTTGTGCAAGCAATGCAGCGGCACCGGAAATCTGCGGCGCGGAAAACGAAGTACCATTGAAAACACGTACCAATGTCTGGCCATTCTGCTGAATACGATTGATGGTATCATTTACATATTCGCAGCAGATTCCTTCACCCAGCGCCGATAAGGTTGTGTTTTGCGATACCCCTGCCTTGTTGCTGAAATCCGAAATCACGCTTTGATCGTCGACGGACGTCGAAATGATGACCAGCCCATTTCCGCTCGAAACCAGGGCTTGTGCAAACGGACTCGGGTTATTCGGATCAAATTCGGGCGCGGTGTTGTTGCCTTCGTTCCCGGCGGAAACCACAATGACTATACCGGCAAGGGTAGCGCGATTTATCGCACTTCGCAGCGCCGTATTTGCTCCACCGGCCCCGCCCAATGAAATGTTGATGACGCGTGCGCCATTGTCGGTCGCGCGGTTGATACCGGCTGCGATGGAAGAATCAAAGAAGGAGCAACCGGCTTCGTCCTCTCCTGCCGCGGGCGTTGTGCAACTGCCGGCTTGATCCGCACGTAGCGACAATATGGTTGCGTTAAATGCAATGCCGTGTGTGTCGCGGTCATCTTTTGCAGCGGCAATGACGCGCGATACTTCGGTGCCATGTCCGTCTTCATCTCCCAGGGCGCGGCCTGCACCGGTCACATCGCCTGATTGTGCGTGAATTCGTCCCGCAAATTCATGGCTGTTGGGATCAATGCCGGAATCGATGACGCCAACCGTGATGCCTGTGCCCGATGCGCCGGATTGATAGGCAGTGATGGCATTGTGGAATCCCGGCCCGTCCGACCGGTTAAATTCCATCGTAGCAAAATTGGTGGTTGGAGGCGGAGGGGGAGGCGGAGGGGGCGGAGGTGGGGGTGGCGGAGGAGGCGCAACAACCGTCGGAGCGGCCGGAGGGGGAGGCGTCGAACTCACACCGCCCCCACTGGCACCACCACCACCACAAGCCGACAATGTCAGGGCAAATATAATCGAAGAGCCGATTACAATCCTGTTGTTTTTATGAGCTTGTTTCATCGCCGGGTCAGCCTTTTTTAAGAGTGGAATTAGATAAGACGACATGACTTTCAAAAAACTTAAGAACATTTGTACCCGAAGCTGTTAACCTTACTAAATTGCTCCAGACACTAAGAATTGTTGAGATATGTCAGATAGAAGTTTAGGCAAATCTTGATGCATCAAGCTTACCGCCATATCGACACCTGGATTTTCGATCTCGATCTGACTCTCTATCCGCCTGAAGCAAATATTATGGCACAGGTCCGCGACAGAATTGCGCTTTTTGTGCAGGATTTTTTTAAGATCGGCTCACAAGAAGCACATCTGATCCGGCACGAATATTGGCAAAAGTACGGGACGACCTTGGGCGGCTTGATGCGCGAGCACGATGTGGATCCGCATGGCTATCTTGATTTTGTTCATGACGTCGATTTGTCGTTGCTTTCGCCCGCGCCCTTATTGCGCGCGCATATTGAAGCATTGCCCGGCAGGAAACTGATATTCACAAACGCCGACGCACCTTATGCCGATCGCGTTCTGATGGCACGCGGGCTGGACAATCTTTTCGAGGATGTTTTCGATATTCACCGAATGGATCATCTGCCAAAACCGCATCCGGATAGCTACGCCGCATTATGCGCGGAACTTGAAATCAACGCGAGAACCTCGCTTTTCGTCGAAGATTCGGCCCATAATCTGGCTCCTGCCAAAGCAATGGGCATGAAAACTATTTGGGTGAAACACGCCGGAGAAGCTGATAGCAGCGGCGGCGTAGACCATATCGACCATGAAATTGCCGATGTCGCCGAATGGCTGTCGTCAATTCAAAGCATTGAAAGAGCGTTATGACAGAGCAGCTTTCCTTAATAATCGACAATGCCTGGGATGATCGGGATCAGATCAGCGTGGCGACACAAGGCGAAGTACGTGATGCCGTTAACACTGCATTGGCTGGGCTGGATGACGGCCGTTTTCGCGTGGCGGAAAAGCACGACGGGCAGTGGCTGGTCAATCAATGGCTTAAAAAGGCAGTATTGCTGTCGTTCCGCTTGAACGACAATATCGTGGTCGACGGAGGTGCTTCGGGCGCTCCAGCCTATGACAAGGTTCCATCAAAATTTGCGGGTTGGGGCGCGAACCGGTTCAAAGATGCCGGCTTTCGTGTCGTTCCGGGCGCCGTAGCGCGGCACGGAAGCTATATCGCAAAAAATGTCGTTCTGATGCCAAGTTTTGTCAATATCGGTGCCAGGGTCGACGAAGGAACGATGGTTGATACGTGGGCAACGGTGGGCAGTTGTGCGCAAATCGGAAAGAATGTGCATCTGTCGGGCGGAGTCGGGATAGGCGGCGTACTTGAACCATTGCAAGCAGGTCCCGTCATCATTGAAGACAATTGCTTCATCGGTGCACGCTCTGAAGTCGTTGAAGGCGTAATTGTCGAAGAAGGCGCTGTTTTGTCCATGGGCGTGTTCATCAGCTCGACAAGCAAGATTGTTGATCGCACGACAGGCGAAGTCTTTGTCGGACGGGTTCCTGCCTATTCGGTGGTCGTTCCCGGTTCATTGCCCGGCAAACCATTAGCCGACGGCAGCCCCGGACCCAGCCTTTCGTGCGCGGTTATAGTCAAGCGGGTGGACGCCCAAACCCGCGCAAAAACGGCAATAAACGATCTGTTGAGGGATTAGAAAGCCAAGCCGAGTAGCATCGATAAAATTCGCTCTTGCAAATCAGAGCGAATCGCTCCATTAAAAAAGGGCGGACCGGGCCCCTCTGGCGCTCGCTTCTTTTTGAAGCAACGTGATGTCGGCCGCATCGGATGTTTCCGGTGCACTGGCTTGGTGGTTCCCTCCCTCCAAACCCCGAAACGCTACCTCTCCGGTGACCGGAGCATACGATTGAACCCAATTTAGTTCAAAGAGGATGAATCTATGACCTTATCAGCATTCCGATTGATGCAATTCCACCAAAAGCTGGACCGGGAACTGCGCGCCGAATTAAAAATGCGGTGGCCCGATCTGTTCCGAATCCAGAAACTGAAGCGCCTGAAATTGGTCGTCAAAGACCGTCTGCAGGCCAGCGCGGCAACGCGTTTGCGTCGTAAGCAACCTCACCTTCAATAATATAGAAAACTGCCCTCTCCCGACACCATATGGCCTGTCCATATGGTGTCTTTTGGGCTGGTAACAGGGAATAGAATATGGAATTTTTATTAATGGACTGGCTGGGCACGCCAGTCTGGTTCTGGATGGCCTTTCTTGGCCTGGTCGTGGCCCTCACCGCCTTTGATCTTGGTATTCTGCACAAGGAAGACCGCGAGATGGGGATCAGTGAAAGCCTGAAACTGTCGGCCTTTTATATCAGCATCGCTTTGGCATTCGGTGTCTGGGTCTATTTCCAGAAAACGGCCGCGTTCGGCGCCGAAATCGGTGCCGACCTGACGATGAAATATTATACCGGATTTTTCATCGAAAAAGCACTGTCGATTGATAATATTTTCGTCATCGGCCTCATATTCACAACCTTTTCGATACCGCCCAAATATCAATATCGCGCTTTATTATGGGGCATAATTGGCGTCATTGTTCTACGTGGCGTGATGATTGCATTGGGCGCTGCCCTGGTCGAGCAATTCTATTGGGTGCTGTATATCTTTGCCCTGTTCCTGATCGCGACTGGCGTAAAAATGCTGTTCGCCAGCGACAAGCCGATGGACGTCGCAAACAACCCCGCCGTTCGGTTTATTTCGCGTATCTTGCGCGTGACGCCTGAATTGCATGAACAGAAATTCTTCGTTCGTGTTCCAGACACAAAGACCGGAAAGCTGGCTTTGGCCGCCACGCCACTATTTCTGGCTTTGGTGGTTATCAATGTCGTGGATCTTGTATTCGCGGTCGATTCTGTCCCGGCTATCTTTGCGATCACAACCGATACGTTCATCGTCTACACGTCGAACATCATGGCAGTATTGGGTCTACGCGCCTTGTATTTCGCGCTCGCCGCAATGGTCCATCGCTTCCATTATCTTAAATATGCGCTGGCGCTGGTTCTGGTGTTCATCGGCTCCAAAATCTTTGTCTCCGACTTTCTGTTGAGCGGCGACAAATTTCCGCCCGTGATGAGTCTGGCTGTGACATTCGGCCTGATATTTGGCGGGATCATCTATTCACTCTGGAAAACCAAGAGCGGGGAAACATCCACTCCGATAACCTGACCCCGTTCTAACCCAAATAGGAGAATTATAATGAAGTTTTATGTAATGAGCGCCGCAATCGCGGCAGCTATGATTGCTGTTCCGGCGCAGGCAAAGACGACACAATCGATGAAATGTGCGGTCGTCAACCAAGCCAATATTGATGGATTGTTCAACGAATTCAACAATGCCTGGGCGACCAAAAATCCGGATCTGGTAACAAAGCTGTTCACAAAAGACGCCGTCCTGTTGGCGACCGTATCCAATACGCCCCGGCTAAACCATGCTGAAATCCGGGACTATTTTGTCTCTTTTTTGAAAGGCAGTCCGGTTGGTTCAATCAACAGCAGCAGCTATAAGATCGGATGCAACACTGCGGCCCGCCTGGGTACTTGGACGGTGCAACTGACGGATGCAGCGACGGGTGCAAAGACCGACGTCAAAGCCCGATATTCATTCATCTATCGCCTCGAAGACGGGAAATGGAAAATTGACCATCTGCACTCTTCGATGATGCCGGAAAAGGCTGGTTAACGCCGATCCTTTGTCGGTGCGTTAAAGTCGGGCGGCTTGTTGGCAATCCATGCCACAAACCGCCCGATTTCTTCATGGGCCAATAGCGCCGAGACAGTGGAATAGCGCTTTTCCAAATCACTGTTGCTAAAGTTCGCATGGATCGTTCTGTGGCAAATCGGATGGACGGGTTCGCGCGTCTTGCCGCCCCGGCTTTTGGGCACAGGATGATGCCATTCGGTAATGTCGCCCATTTCACGCCCGCACAGCCAGCAAGTAACGGCTGGTTCAGCCGCTGCCGACTCTTCATCGTCCAGCCAATCGCGCGATTTGCGAGCCACTCTGTTTACCCCTTATCGCCGCACATCAACTTTTTGTCGTGCCAAGAAGATCAAGCACAGCTGCAGTCATCGCTTCAATGCCCAGCCGGACCGAAGGTTCTGGATCAATCTTGAATAATGGCGAATGATGCCCAGCGACCGGCTTGCCGCCGTTTTTTGCGGCCTCAATCCACTCCGGTGCTGTACCCCCAACGCCAAAATAATATCCCGGAATGTTGAACTTGGGATCGACAAAGAAAGCAAAATCCTCTGCCCCCATGCTGGTCTGACGGAATGGAACGACAACGTCCGGACCCAGCGCCTTTGCAATGGCACCATTCAACCGACGCGCCAGCGCCGCATCATTGACCGTGACTGGTGTCGATTCAATGACTTTGACGATGGGCAGCCTGTCCTCTGGCAACCCATGCGCGCGGCCAATACCCACCGCTACGCGTTCGATGGAGGCGATTAGCTTGTCGCGCACGTCCTGACTGTTCGCACGAACGGTCACTTGCAGATCGGCAAATTCGGAAATAATGTTATGCTTAGTCCCTGCGTGAAAAGCTCCGACCGTAATCACCCCGGGTTCCAGCGGTCCTTTTTCCCGGCTGATGATCGACTGAAGTCCAACCACAATTTGCGAAGCAATATAAACCGGATCTCTGCCCAGTTGGGGGGCGGCGCCATGCGTAGCTATACCGGGTACCCGGATATCGACGCTGTCGGCGGATGAATATTGAATGCCTTCCGATGCGGATATCGTTCCGGTTTCCAACTCCGCCGCGACATGAAAAGCCAGGGCAAAATCCGGTTTGGGGAAACGTGTATACAGACCGTCTTTGATCATCGCATCTGCGCCGCCGACACGCTCTTCAGCGGGCTGCACGATGAAAACAACCGTCCCTTTCCATCGATCTTTCATCGCAGCCAATTGTCGCGCCGTTCCGACGAGCGAAGTAATATGCACATCGTGCCCGCATGCGTGCATGACGGGCATTTCAAGACCATCCACACCAACCTGTCGAACGGTCGAAGCATTGGCAAGGCCGGACCGTTCCTGAACGGGAAGCCCATCCATGTCCGCACGCACCAGAACAACAGGTCCATCCCCATTTTTCATTACGCCAACGACGCCCGTCTGGGCGACTTTTTCGGTAACCACCATGCCGGGAACGGCGCGCAATTCCTGAGCCATTCTTGCGGCGGTCTTGAACTCGCGGAACGACAGTTCGGGGTTGCGATGGAAATGATCCCACAAAGCGGCCAGCGATTTGTCATAGTCCGCCTTTATGTCGGCCGAATAGTCAGGCTTGGCCATCACGGATCCGGAAAGCACCGCGCCGCCCAATAAAGCCAAAATCAATTTCTTTTGCATCATCCTGCCCCTTGTCCCTTTGCGCGCATGTCAATGTCCATGCCGCCTCCCGATCACCTGCAATGTATCATGGGCAACTATCGAAGCAATGGCCAACAGGTGCGAATTCATCGATCATATTTACATATTGAAAAAAACCGCGCCCGCTTTTGCGATTGACCCAGAACCCCGCGCGCAGGCTGTATGCCTCACCGACATGGCCAATCCATTGCCCGCCTTTTCCATCATCAAGCAAGTGGACGCCCAAACCATAAGCTTTGAAATATCCATGGTCATCCTGGCCATTGCTACCGTCGAAAGTCCATGACGCCCCCACCATTTCTTCAAACGACCTTTTCGACAATAGAGGCTGGCCTCCTTTCAATAACATCTGTCCAATTTTAGCGAGATCGCGTGCTGAAATTCGCAAACCTCCCTGCGGACTGAATGTCGATCCGTTAAGACGGAGCCGATAGAGCGCGTCGACATTGCAATTCCCATCTGTTGCAGGAGCAACATTGCAAATGACTTTCTTGCTAAACGCCGGATCAGTAGCCAGATCTCCATTTGGCCGAAGTAGCGTTACAGCCTTTGCTCGCCGTTTTACGCTACAGCCTGCGCCCCAGTTAAAACAGGCATCAAGCTTCAACGGTGCCAATACCAGACGCGCCATCAAACGATCAAAACGTTCACCGGTCGCACCCTCCATTATGGCCGCAATTAATGGCGAATT
>Ga0073914_10000249_pt1 | contig 11116 bp, 11 predicted proteins | sample GWRWT4_30Apr14_FD_71481 | JGI IMG/M metagenome (GOLD analysis project Ga0073914, IMG submission 71481) | Sand microcosm microbial communities from a hyporheic zone in Columbia River, Washington, USA - GW-RW T4_30-Apr-14 | ecosystem: Engineered > Artificial ecosystem > Sand microcosm >... | reverse complement strand
TTGCATTTGCACGAGCCGCAGGCGCCGTCCTTGCAGCCATAGGGCAGGCCGACGTTGTCGCTGATGGCCGCGCTCAGCACGGTCTCGTCGCGTTGCATCAAGAATTGGCGCCCACTGGGCAGGATGGTCACGGAAAAGCTCAAAACGCGCTCCACTGCGGTCAAAATCACTTCCCATTGTCCCTCAGCCGCCCATGCCCACTCCTTCGATCAGCCGCCCCGCCCGCTTTCGCCAGACCCGTGTGCTGATCGTGGGCTGCGGCGATGTCGGCTTGCGCGTGGCGCGCGAGTTGTTGCCGCGTTGCCGCGTGCTGGCCCTGACCTCGCAGCCTGAGCGCGCACAGGTTCTGCGCCAAGCCGGCCTGGTGCCGTTGCTGGGCAATCTGGATCAGCCGGCGACCTTGGCGAGGTTGGCCGGGCTGGCAACACGGGTGGTGCACCTGGCGCCGCCTCCGGGTCAAGGCAGCGAGGACGCGCGCACGCGCCACTTGCTGCAGGCCTTGTCCCGACGCGGCCGGGTGCGCAGCCTGGTGTATGGCAGCACCACCGGGGTCTATGGCAACGCGGGAGGTGCCCACTTCAATGAAACCCGCACCGTGGCGCCCGCCACGCCCCGCGCGCAGCGCCGTGTCCATGCGGAAGCCCTGGTGCGCTGGTGGGGCCGCCGGGCGGGCGTGCGTGCCAGCATCCTGCGCATTCCCGGCATCTACGCGGTGGACCGCGAGGGCGGCCATCCCCGCGACCGTGTGCTCAAAGGCTCACCCGTGTTGACGCGTGAGGACGATGTCTTCACCAACCACATCCAGGCCGATGACCTGGCGCGTGCCTGCGTGGCGGCGCTGTGGCGGGGTCGCCCTGGCCGCGTCGTGCACGCCAGCGATGACCAGACCCTGCTGATGGGAGACTACTTCGACCTGGTGGCCGACCTGTGCGGCTTGCCGCGCCCGCCGCGCTTGAGCCGGGCCGAGGCCACGCTGGTCATGTCGCCCATGCAGATGTCTTTCTTGAGTGAGTCCCGGCGCTTGGACAACCACCGCCTGCATGCGGAGTTGAGGGTGACGCTGCGCTGCCCCACGGTGCGCGAGGGCCTGGGGCTGGCTTGAGATAAAGTTTGAGTTTTCATCATTCAAAAATCACCGAGGATTCAAACCATGCGTTTCAACACAGCACTCACTTCGATTGGCGCGGCGATCGTCCTGATGGCATCGCCCTTCACCTCGGCGAACGCGGCCTACAGCCAGATCGTGGCTTTTGGCGACAGCCTGTCGGACAACGGCAATGTCTTTGCGGCCACCAAGGCGGGCCTGGGTTTTGGCATACCCACCTCGCCCTACTGGAACGGTCGCTTCAGCAATGGCCCGGTGGCGGTTGAGGTGATGGCGCAAACGCTGGGCATCAACCTGGTGGACTATGCCTTTGGTGGTGCGCTCACCGGCACCAGCAACCGCGCAGGCATCCCCGGCCTGCCCGGCATCCAGAACGAGGTTGATCAGTTCACCACCAGCTTGAGCGCGGCCAACAAAACGGCCGATGCCTCGGCCCTGTATTTCTTGTGGGGTGGTGGCAATGACTTCTTCTCGGCCACCGACAAACTGGCGGCGGTGGCCCCGGCCATTGCCAACCTGACCGGCCAGGTCCGCCAGCTCTACGGCGCGGGCGCGCGGGACTTCTTCGTGCCCCTGCTGCCTGACTTGTCCAGCACGCTGGACGCCATCAATGGTGGCCCGACGGCGCAAGCGCAGGCCCACGCCTTGTCGGTGTTCTTCAACACCAACCTGGCGTCTGCCTTGCAAGGTCTGCAGGGCAACCTGAGTGGCGCCACCATCCGCGTCTTTGACCCCAATCCCTCCCTGAACACCGCCCGTGATGCCGTCCTGGCCGATGGAGGCACGGCCAGCGCTTCTTGCTGGACCGGCGGTTACACCGGCTCGGGTGGTACTTTGTGCGCCAACCCGGATCTGTACACGTTGTGGGATGGTGTTCACCCCACCGCCAGGCTGCACCTGGCCTTGGGGCAGTCCATGGCCGCTGCCGTGCCTGAACCCGGCACGGCCGGACTGGCGCTGGTCGGCTTGCTGATCGCAGGAGTCACTGCTCGCCGGCGCGGCCAAACGGCCTGACGCCAATGCTGATCAAGACGCTGGTGCTGGCGTCTTGGGCTTGAACGAGCAGTAGCGGGCCACGCTGCATTCCCAGCAACGTGGCTTGCGCGCTTGGCACACATAACGCCCGTGCAGGATCAGCCAATGGTGGGCGTGCCGCAGGTACTGCGGTGGCACCCGCTTGAGCAATTTCAGCTCCACCGCCAACGGCGTCTTGCCTGGGGCCAAGCCCGTGCGGTTGCCCATGCGAAAGATGTGTGTGTCCACCGCCAGAGTGTGTTCGCCAAAGGCCACGTTCAACACCACATTGGCCGTTTTTCGGCCCACGCCAGGCAGGGCTTCCAGGGCCTCGCGGCTGCGCGGCACCTCACCCCCGTGCAGGTCGATGAGCATCTGGCAGGTCAACAGCAGGTGTTTGGCCTTGCTGCGGTACAGGCCGATGGTCTTGATGTACTCGCACAGCCCTTCAAAGCCCAGAGCCAGGATTTTTTGCGGCGTGTTGGCCACCGGGAACAGCTTCTGAGTGGCCTTGTTCACGCCCACATCGGTGGCCTGGGCCGACAGCAGCACGGCGGCCAGCAACTCAAAAGGCGTGCTGTAGTTCAGCTCGGTTTCAGGCTCGGGGTTGGCGGCTTGCAGCGTGGCGAAGAAGGGGGCGATGTCGGCGACTTTCATGGCGCCAGTCTAGCGGCCAGCGCAAGATGGGCCGTGCCTAGATCACCACGACCTTGTCCGGCAGCTCGTTGGGATTGTCACGGTCGGGATCAGCCGGGAAGTGAGCCGCCAGCAATTGCGTGACGGCCTCGATGGCGTGACTCAGGCCTTGTTCAAATTGACCGTTGTGCAGGCTGACCGCCAACTGCTGGGCGATGTGGGCCCACGGTTGATGGCCTGCACGGGCCATGATGCCTCGGTCGGCCAGGATCTCGATGCGGTGGTCGGCCAACAGCAGGTAAATCAGCACGCCGTTGTTGTGCTCGGTGTCCCACACGCGCAAGGTGCTGAAAAGATGCAGAGCGCGTGATCGGGCGGTTTGCCCGTCTTTCAAGTCCTGCCAACTCAGGCCGCCTTCGATGCACAAGCGCAATTCGCCCAAGTGTTGCACTTCGCTGGCACGCACTTGCGCCTGCAGGCGGTTCAGGCCGGCCGCGCCCAACTGGCGACGCACATCGGCCTCGTCGGTCCAGAGGTGCCTTGGCCAGCGCAGAAGAGGGTGGGCCGAAACCCCGGATTCACCAGTCACCGGACGCACCTCCACCACCAAAGTCGCCACCGCCACCGGATGAGAAGCCACCGCCTCCACCCCCACCGCCGAATCCTCCTCCACCGAAGCCGCCACCGCCCATGAAGGGCCCTCCGCGTCCTCGGGATCCGCTGGCCATGGCGGCCACGACCAGGGCCGAGGCCAGGCCCACGCCCAGGGCGATCAGCGTGCTGGTGGTCACCAGCCAGCCCAGCCCACCCACGACCAGGCCCGAGGTCAACGAGCCGGCCTTGCGGCCGAGCACTGAGGTCAGCAAGGCGCCAACCACGGGGACGCCCACGAACAGGAACACGCCCAGGTCGTTCCATTGAAAGCCCGGGTTTTCTGCCGACGAAGCTTGGGATTCGGCTGGCAGTGGCAGGTTCTCGCCTTGCGCGCGCGCTGCCAATTGATCAATGGCCAGATTCAAGCCTCCTGCGTAGTCGCCGGCCTTGAAGGCCGGCGTGATGGCCCGGGTGATGATCTGCTTGGCGGCCAGGTCGGGGATGGCGCCCTCCAGGGTCTTGGCCACCTCGATGCGCACGCGGCGGTCGTTCTTGGCCACCACCAGCAACAGGCCATCGCCCACCTCACGGCGCCCGATCTTCCAGGCATCACCCACCCGCTGTGCGTAAGCGGCGATGTCCTCGGGTTGGGTGGACGGCACCATCAGCACCACCATCTGCGTGCCCAGCCGGGTTTCGACGCCGGCCAGTTTGGCGTCCAACGCCACGCGCTGGGCTTCGCTCAAGGTGCCGGTCTGGTCGATGACCCGGCCACTGAGCACGGGCACGGGTTGAATGCCCCCATCGTCGGCCGCGAATGCCGGCAGCCCGGCGACCAACAGCATCAGCGTGGTCAGGCCGGCCAGTGTCCAGTGGTGCAGCCAGGCCGGCCAGGACAGCGTGCGCCTCACGATGGGGCGCCGATCACTTCTTGGTGTTGAAATCGACCACGGGGGGCGATGAAATCTGCGCCTCGTTCTGCACCGTGAAGCTGGGCTTGGCGTCGTAGCTGAAGACCTTGGCCGTCAGGTTGGTGGGAAAGCTGCGCACCTTGATGTTGTAGTCCTGCACGGTCTTGATGTACCGGTTGCGGGCCACGGTGATGCGGTTTTCAGTGCCTTCCAGTTGCACGCGCAGATCCTGGAAGCCCTGGTTGGCCTTCAGGTTGGGGTAGTTCTCAGTGACGACCAGCAGGCGCGACAGCGCGCCCGACAACTCACCTTGGGCCGCCTGGAATTTCTGGAAAGCAGCCGGGTCGTTGACCAACTCGGGCGTGGCCTGGATGCTGGTGGCCTTGGCGCGGGCTTCAACCACCTTGGTCAGCGTGTCCTGCTCAAAGCTGGCTTCACCCTTGACGGTGCTGACGATGTTGGGGATGAGGTCGGCCCGGCGCTGGTACTGGTTCAGCACTTCGGACCACGCCGATTTGCTTTGTTCGTCCAGGGCCTGGAATTCGTTGTAGCCGCAGCCCGAGAGGGACACGACAATCGTGGCGGTGGCCAAAACGCTCAGCCAGCGACGGGGTGAAGGAGCAGTCATCGCAATTCTTTCCTCAGCCTGGTATGAAATGCCGACGCGAATACCGCATCGACGCAACAGCATAACTGGGAACGAATTGGTTTGTTTCAAGGGCCTGCCGAGCCCTTGCCCATCGTCAAGCGAAAGACAGGTTGTCCGGCAGGTTGTGACGCGAGATCACCTGGTGAGCACGCGACTTGGGGTAGCGGTCACGCACGATCTTGACCGCGCCCATGGGCGTGTCGGCCAAGACCTTCAACACGCGGATGACCGCTTGTTGCGAGGTGGGGCTCAGGATCACCAACGCCGACACCTCAAAGAGGTGCAGAGCAGGTTCAATGGCAAGGTTCATCAAGGCGCGCATAGTTCAATCTCCACAACATGGACAACGGCGCAAGCGCTGCCCATTTCGTGAGGATGCATTTTGCGGGCCAACTGTGACATGCGGATGACCCTTGAATGGGGGGAAACCAGCTCTCATTTCGGCAATAAGCGTCGCAATTGCCAGACAGCGTTAATCTGAGTGCGAACAATTGATGCAGCCATTGGCCCCGCCGCCGTGCGGATTTTTCAGGTCAGGCGCCAGCATTGCGACGCGCTCTGGCTCTGGCCAGCGCCGCTTCAATCACCGACCGCTTTTCGTCCAATTGGGCCGGGTCGGTCAGGCGCGATTCCTCGGCCAGGTTGGCCAGTTTGCGCTCGGCCTTGGCCTGCAGGCGGGCATCGTTGTCGTGTTTGGCTTGTTCAATACGCCGCAGGTGAAACTCGTGGCGGCCTTGGGCTTGCTGGGCCAGCGGCGCGCTCCAGGCGGCCCAGCCGGTCGGTGGGGGCTGGACATCGGTGGCGGGCACCAGGGAAATGCAGTCCACTGGGCAAGCGGGAATGCACAACTCGCAGCCGGTGCAAAGGTCTTCGATCACCGTGTGCATTTGTTTGGCGGCCCCGATGATGCAGTCGACCGGGCAGGCCTTGATGCACAAGGTGCAGCCAATGCACCAGTTCTCGTCGATCACGGCCAGAAAGCGTGGGCCTTCAAGGCCATGGTCACCGCTCAGGGGCAGGGCGGGCAGGCCCGTGGCCTGGGCCAGCCGTTGCACGCCGGCTTCTCCACCGGGTGGGCATTGGTTGATGCCGGCTTCGCCCGCCACGATGGCCTGCGCGTAGCTTGCGCAATCGGGAAAGCCGCAGCGCGTGCATTGCGTCTGCGGCAAAAGGGCATTGATCAGGGCGGCGTCCAACATGGCGCCGCAGTCTACGTCATGCCGCTTTCTTGACCTTGGCCGCCTTGTTGTTGGCCGAGATGAAGCTGCGGATTTCCGGGTAGACCATCTCGCGCCAGCGGCGACCGGCAAAGATGCCGTAGTGGCCAGCGCCCTCCACGGTGTAGTGCTTCTGGCGCGACGCCGGGATGCCGGAGCACAGATCGTGGGCCGCTTCAGTCTGGCCTGCGCCAGAGATGTCGTCCAGCTCGCCTTCCACCGTCAGCAGAGAGGTGGTCTTGATGTCAGCGGGTTTGACCAGCTCGGGCACGCCCTCGGGATTGCGAACCTCCCAGGTGCCGTTGACCAGTGCGAAGTCCTGGAAGACGATGCGAATGGTGTCCAGGTAGTACTCGGCGGGCATGTCCAGCACGGCGTTGTACTCGTCGTAGAACACGCGGTGAGCTTCGGCGCTGTCGTCATCGCCGCGCATCAGATCCAGGAAGTAGTCGTAGTGCGACTCGCGGTGGCGGTCGGGGTTCATTGCCACGAAACCGGTGTGCTGCAAGAAGCCTGGGTACACGCGGCGGGTGGCGCCCGGGTAGTTGGTCGGCACGCGGTAAATCACGTTCGACTCGAACCACTCGAAGCTCTTGTTCATGGCCAGGTTGTTGACGGCCGTGGGCGATTTGCGCGCGTCAATCGGGCCGCCCATCATCGTCATGGTCAGCGGGGTTTGCTCGCCACGGCTGGCCATCAGCGAAACGGCGGCCAGCACCGGCACCGTCGGCTGACACACGGAGATGACGTGAACGTCCGGCCCCAAGGTGCGGATGAACTCCTGCACGTAGTTGACGTAGTCGTCCAGGTGGAAGGCGCCTTCATCGACCGGCACCATGCGGGCGTCGACCCAGTCGGTGATGTAAACCTTGTGGTCTTGCAGCAGCGTCTTGACGGTATCGCGCAGCAGCGTGGAGTGGTGGCCAGACAGGGGTGCCACAACCAGCACAGAGGGCTGGTCACGCATGGTGCCCAGCAGCTTGGCGTTGTCGGTGAAACGTTTGAAGCGCAGCAGGCGGCAGAAGGGCTTGGCCACGACCACTTGCTCCTGGATCACCACATCGGTGCCATCCACCATGACCTTGTTGATGCCGAACTCGGGCTTTTCGTATTCCTTGGTGAGGCGATGCACCAAATCGAAGCCTGCCGACACCCGCTGCGCCTGAGGCACTTGGGCAAAGGGAGACATGGGGTTGCTGTAGAGCTTGGACGCGGCGCTGGCGAACTCGGAGAACGGGCTGATCCAGGCGCGGTTGGTTTCGAAAATTTGATAGAGCATGGGCGACCTCTGTTGTGCAGTACGAGCCTGTTTATCGCGACCTCGAAAAACGCACCTTTTGGGCGCATTGTGCGGTGCAGCATAGACGACTTTGATCATCTTTGCACCGAGTGCGCTTTTCCAAGAAGCACAACAAGTGCACGTCCACCCCGTAATTCCGGGGGGTGCTGCCCCCCTTGATGGGGGATGACCAAAAGAAACCGCGTGCTAGATTTGGTTACACATCGGGGAGAACCCTTCATGACCGGTCCATTTTCGCGCGCGTCCGCTTCAAAACGGCCCTTTTTAAAAAGGAAGGCTTTGCACGCCTGCTCAGCACTGTTGCTGACCGCTTTGGGCGTTTTGCCCACCACCAGCCAAGCCGGGTTTTTTGAGGACTTGCTCAAATTGCTCGGTGGGGGCGGCGGCGGCACCACCACGCCTGGCACCAACACCGGCTCGATCCCGACCGACGCCTACCTCAAAGGCACTTTCGGTGCCGTGGCCAGTTGGCCGCTGATCCCCATTCACGTGGTGCTGCTCCCCGACGGGCGTGTGATGAGCTATGGCACCGATGCCAAAGGCGTGCAGACCGGGCAGTTCAACTACGACATCTGGGACCCCAGCAAGGGCACTGGCACGGCCTCGCACCTGATGCTGCCCAACACCACAGGCACGGACCTTTTTTGCAATGCGCAAATCATCGTGCCCTCCAGTGGCGCGGTTCTGCTGACCGGTGGAGACCGCACGATCAAGGGCGTGCGCAACTACTCGGCGGATGACGTCAACTTCTTTGACTACCGCTACAACGCCATGTACGCCGCGCCTCAGCGCATGAGTGCTTTGCGCTGGTACCCCACGGTGGTCACCTTGGCCAATGGCAAGGTGCTGGTGCTGGGCGGGCGCGCTGACCCGGACACCCCGGTGCCCACGCCTGAGCTCTATTCCGAGACCGAGGGTTGGAGCACGCTGAACGGCGCCACCAGCGATGATGCCTACGGCTTGCGCAATTGGAGCTACCCCCGCGCCTGGCAGGCGCCCAACGGCAAGGTGTTCGTCGCCACCATCTGGGGTGGCACTTATTACGTGGATCCCAGTGGCAATGGATCGTTGGCCGCCACGCCGCTCAGGTTGACCGAGGGCGATGTCTACCTGCCCAGCGTGATGTACGCCCCAGGCAAGATTCTGGCGTTCCGCAAGTTCAACAAGGCGGTGATCGTTGACATCAATGGCGCCACGCCCACGTCCACCAAGGTCACGGGTGTGGGGCAGGACCGCTTCCATGGCTCGGCCACGGTGCTGGCCAACGGGCAAGTGTTCGTCAATGGTGGCTCGATGGTGGACAACATAGCCAACGGCGTGGCCTACCAGGCCAAGATCTGGAACCCGACCACCAAGGCCTGGACGGTGGCCGCCACCGCCAGCAAGATGCGCCTGTACCACTCGGCGTCCTTGCTCTTGCCCGATGCCACGGTGTTGACGGCCGGCGGTGGGGCGCCGGGCCCGGCCACCAACCTGAATGCCGAAATTTACACGCCACCTTACCTGTACAAGGCGGGCAGTTCCCTGGCCGTGCGCCCGGTCATCCAGTCGGCGCCCACCGCAACCACCTGGGGCGCCAGCATCGCGGCCACCACCGACGTGACCGGTATCAGCCGTGTCACCCTGGTCAAAACGGGTTCGGCCACGCACACGGTGGATTTTGACCAACGCTTCATGGAGCTGGGCTACACCGCTTCCGGCACCAACCTGACCATCCAGGTGCCCACGTCGGCCAATGTCGCGCCACCCGGGTACTACATGTTGTTCGTGTTCAACGCAGCGGGTGTGCCTTCGGTGGCCAAGATCATCAAGCTGGGTTGATCCGGTTTTCGCCGGGCCACAAAAAAGGGGGCTTTCCAGCCCCCTTTGTCATGCCATCAATTGTCAAGGCGCTTTACAGCACAGCCTTGATCGCCGCCGCCACGGCCTTGATGTTGCCGTTGTTCAGCGCGGCCACGCAGATGCGGCCCGAGTCCACACCGTAGATGCCGAACTCCGAACGCAGGCGCTGCATTTGGGTGGCGTTCAGGCCTGAATAGCTGAACATGCCCTTCTGGCGGGTGATGAAGCTCAGGTCATCGCTCACGCCGGCGGCCTTCAATTCATCGACCAGCGCGCCGCGCATCAGCTTGATGCGGTCGCGCATGCCGGCCAGCTCGTCTTCCCACATCGTTCGCAGGGCAGGCGTGGTCAACACCACGGCCACCACTTGCGCGCCGTGCGTGGGCGGGTTGGAGTAATTGGTGCGGATCACGCGCTTGAGCTGGCTCAGCACGCGGGCGGCTTCCTCGGCCGATTCGCTGACGATGCTCAAGGCGCCGACGCGCTCGCCATACAGCGAGAAGCTCTTGGAGAAGCTGGTCGACACGAAGATGTTCAGGCCAGCGTCCAGGAACTTGATGACGACCTTGCCGTCTTCAGCGATGCCGTTGCCAAAGCCCTGGTAGGCCATGTCCAGGAAGGGCACCAGGCCGCGCTCTTTCACGGCGCCGATGATCTGCTCCCACTGGGCATTGTCCAGGTCGTAGCCGGTCGGGTTGTGGCAGCAGGCGTGCAGCACGATGATGGTGCCGGCGGCGGCGGCCTTCAAGGTGGACAGCAGGCCATCGAAGTTGACGCCCTTCTTTTCAGCGTCGTAATACGGGTAGGTGCCCACTTTGAACCCGGCACTCTCAAACAGGGCACGGTGGTTTTCCCAACTGGGGTCCGAGATCAACACCTGCGCATCGGGGTTCAGGCGCTTGAGGAAATCGGCGCCCAGCTTCAGGCCACCCGTGCCGCCAATGGCTTGCGCGGTGGAAATGCGGCCTGCCTTGACGGCGGCGTGCTCGGCGCCAAACACCAGCGCTTGCACGGCCTTGTCGTAGGCGGCGATGCCTTCGATGGGCAGGTAGCCACGGGGCTTGGGCGCTTCCTGCATTTGCTGCTCGGCGGCGGCCACGCATTTCAGCAGGGGCAACTTGCCCTGGTCGTCGGTGTACACGCCCACGCCCAGGTTCACCTTGGCGGGATTGGGGTCGGCGTTGAATTGTTCGTTCAGGCCCAGGATCGGGTCCCGGGGGGCCATTTCAACGGTGGCGAATAGCGAGGCCATGCAAGCAGTCCTTGATCGGTTGGGATAAGCTGAAACCAGTACACACCACGAGGCTCGACGCGTTCGGCGACTCGGGCAAACCCATTATTTTATCGACCTGCGCCCCTCATGTCAGATCTGATTGATATTTCTCTTGCCGCTACGGCGCCCAAAGAAGCCGCTGGCACTGAGCAAACAGGCCAATTCGTGAGTTTTCCCGACTCGCCTTTCCAGCTCTATCAACCCTATCCGCCCGCGGGGGATCAGCCCACCGCCATCGATTTGCTGTGCGAAGGCGTGCAAGACGGGCTGGCCTACCAGACCCTGCTGGGCGTGACCGGTTCGGGCAAAACCTTCACCATGGCCAATGTGATTGCCCGACAGGGGCGCCCCGCCATTGTGTTCGCGCCCAACAAAACCCTGGCAGCGCAGTTGTATTCGGAGTTCCGCGAGTTCTTCCCGAACAACGCGGTCGAGTACTTCGTCAGCTACTACGATTACTACCAGCCCGAGGCCTATGTGCCCCAGCGCGATCTGTTCATCGAAAAGGACAGCGCCATCAACGAGGCCATCGAGCAGATGCGCCTGAGCGCCACCAAGAGCCTGCTGGAGCGCCG
>Ga0073914_10000248_pt1 | contig 11153 bp, 10 predicted proteins | sample GWRWT4_30Apr14_FD_71481 | JGI IMG/M metagenome (GOLD analysis project Ga0073914, IMG submission 71481) | Sand microcosm microbial communities from a hyporheic zone in Columbia River, Washington, USA - GW-RW T4_30-Apr-14 | ecosystem: Engineered > Artificial ecosystem > Sand microcosm >... | reverse complement strand
CCAATATCCTTTTCAGCGGCGAAACAATTGACGCCTTTGGGGTCGATCAATTGTTGGGCCGCAGCCTGCCAAAATTGGCCGCCGTCCCCGCCCTGCCGGTAGTCGTCGATGCGCTAGACCTTGTTCCGGCAGCGGCCGATGCCGCGCCGCAGCCATTCGGTGCGCCCATAGACCTGAAGGCACAGATCGAGCGGATGGAACTGGAGCGCATACAAATGGCGTTGATCCACGCCGAAGGCGTCATTTCAGAAGCAGCGCGCCTGCTCACACTGAAGCGTACGACCCTCATCGAAAAAATGCGTAAATACCGCCTCGAAAAAATCGCTGCCTAATAGAAATCAACCAACGGCATATCGTCGCGTTGCCGATATTGGCGGTCACGTTGCTTGCGATCCTGTTCGGGAGATTTGGGCATTACGGATTCAGCCCTGATTATCTGCACGGTCGCTGTTCCCACCCGGCTGACGCGCGGCGACGCGTTCGGTGCGGTCGCCGGCGACGCTGCCAGCAGCAAGGGCAAAAGCGAAATCACAGCCAAATGATAACGCCGCTTTAACCATATCGCGCAAGCGGAATAGAGGGCAAACATCCAGAACATACCCAATAATAAACGGCCGCCTGGCCCCAAACTTAAAACCGTGCCGTTATGCGACAGCCACTTGAATGGCGCGGTCAGCACAAAGCCTGTTGCGCGCACCGGACCGCTTTGCTAGGGGCGGCCTCCTACCTGTCGAGGCGCGTGCGGCCATGGCGGAATTGGTAGACGCGCAACGTTGAGGTCGTTGTGGGCGAAAGCCCGTGGAAGTTCGAGTCTTCTTGGCCGCACCAGACAGTCGTTTTGCCCCCGTTCGCCACACGTTACTGTGCGCCTCGGGACGACGGGCGAATTCTTAACCCTTCACGTTCGCCCCAACCGCGCGACTATCGCCACAAAGAACGCTGTCGACCATCCCAGCAACAGCAGACCGTTGATGCCCTCAATCGCGGCGACCAAGCGCCAATCAGGGTCTATATAGCGGTCATCAAAGCCGATGCCGGCATAGCTGATAGTGGAAAAATAGACGGCGGTCTCAATATCGGTAACGGCACCGAGCGCTTCGAAGAGAAAAGCATAGAGCCAGATTTCCACGCCATGAAGCGTGAACAGCCCGATTACCAAAGCAAGCGTGAAAAGCATCGTTCGAGTAGACATTGCGGCCAAGTGATGCGCCCGCTCCACTTGGATTTCGTTACGCAAACTTCGTCCCAATAGCGTCAGTCCCGCCCCATGTATGACCACGGTAATCAGAACGCTCAATGTCGAGACAAAAAGTTGAACGAACATCTATCTACATACAATCGGCGCACAAGGTAGCAGTGGGGATCGATTCCAGCCGCGCCGCCGAAATAGGCTCGCCGCAGGACAGGCATTTGCCATATTGGCCATGATCCAGACGCCCGAGTGCAGCGCGGGTCGCTGCTATTTCCTGCATGACCAGCTCATCTTCTGCAGCAAGCGTTTCATCATCTTCAATTTCGATGGCTTGCTCTTCGGAATCGGCGCTCATCGGTTCGGTCAACTGGGATTCTATTCGCCCTCCACGCAATTCGAGGTCCGCAAGAAGGGCAACAAGTCTGGAGCGAACTTCCGCATCCTTGGTCATGACGACACCTCGTTTGTTTTCAGCGCCAGTTGAACGGCGTCCAACAGCGAAAGGCGTTCTTTTTTCAACTCCTCGGTCCGATCCTCGGAAGCGGCTTCGATACCGCTGTCGATCCGGTGGATTTCACGGTTGAGCACATGATAACGGTCGGCCATTGCGGCAAAGCGCTTGTCCTGCGTCTTTAACGCATGAATTTGTGCGGCAGCATCCGGGAATTCGTCGTGTAGCTCATGTGGCGTATGGGACATCATTTCTCTCCTTGGTGGAAGGGCATATGATGTAAATGGCTGAACGCCGTTTAAGTTGCATTGCGCTAGATCAAGAACATCTGGCGATGCCGGGGATATATAGCAAATCGCGGCCGGCATGCCGGAAACATTTCGGGGCATGTGGCGTTATCAATAATGCTTCCTGAAAGGAGATACTTTTATGACCCAAGACCCGAAATCACCATCGCGACCTATTGAAGAGCCCAATGACTGGCCCGACGAAGTGCCGCCCGATAACGGCGATTCAGACTTTCCGGGCGAGGCACCAGACGAAACACCGCTTGAGGCTTGAAAACCCACACCGGCGACGCTTCCAGAGTCTTTACGCCACTCTACCAAACCTCCGTCACGCCTTGGCCTTCAAACTGCCCGCCACTGGTACGCCATGGCGTTCGAGGGCTTCGACGATTTTACCTGCGCCTTCAAGATCGCCCCAGAACATCGGGCCGCCGCGATAGATGGGCCAGCCGTAGCCGTAGATCCAAACCACATCGATGTCGGATGCCCGCTGTGCCTTGCCTTCCTCGAGGATGTGATATCCTTCATTGACCATCGGATACAAAGTACGCTCGACAATTTCCTGATCGGATATATCGCGTTTGGGAAGGTTTGATGTCGCCCGGAATTCTTCGATAATGGCCAAGGCTTCGGCGCTGGGCGTTCCTACGCGCTTTTCATCATAATCGTAAAAACCCTTGCCGTTTTTCTGGCCAAAACGTCCTGCGGCGCACAGGCCATCACGGATGCTTTCAATCCGGGCCGGATCGCGGTGCCAGCCAATATCCAGCCCAGCCAGATCGCTCATCTGGAACGGGCCCATAGGCATGCCGAAATCGGTATGCACCTTGTCAATTTGCGCCGGAGTTGCGCCTTCGAGCAAAAGCTGCATCGCCGGTTGTTGCCTTTTGGAGAGCATACGGTTGCCGATAAAACCGTCGCATACACCGGCAACAACGGCGACCTTGCCGATTTTCTTGCCGGTCGCCATCGCGGTTGCAAGCACATCGGGCGCGGTTTTTTCGCCGCGCACCACTTCCAGCAGCTTCATGACATTGGCGGGGGAGAAAAAGTGCATGCCCACCACATCTTGCGGGCGGCTGGTCGCAGTAGCGATTTCGTCGACATTCAGATAGGAAGTGTTGGAAGCCAATATCGCGCCGGGCTTGCAAATCTGGTCAAGCTTGCCGAACACTTCTTTCTTGACGTCCATATTTTCATACACCGCCTCAATCACCAGATCGCAATCGGCCAACGCGTCAAGGCTGAGTGACGGGGTCAGCAGCGCCATCATCCCTTCGACCTGTTCTGTGGTGAAACGACCCTTGGCGGCGCTGGCTTCGTAATTTTTGCGGATGACGGCGACGCCGCGGTCCAGATTTTCCTGCACCATTTCCACGATTGTGACAGGAATACCCTTGGCGAGAAAATTCATCGAAATTCCGCCGCCCATAGTGCCAGCGCCGATCACGCCGACCTTGTTCACGGGACGCAGCGGCAAATCCTTGGGCAGGCCGTCAATTTTGGCCGCCTGACGTTCGGCAAAAAACATATACCGCTGTGCCGCGGATTGGGACCCGCCCATCAATTTCAGAAATTCGGCCCGTTCGAATTTCAAGCCTTCTTCAAACGGCAACCGAGTGGCGGCTTCGACACAGGCAAGGTTTGCATAGGGTGCATCAAAGCCTTTCCATTTGCGTGCATTGGCGGTCTTCAGATTTTCAATCGCGCCCACGTCGCCATTCACCGGCAAATCACGCGTAGCCCTGGGTCCAACCGCGATCAATTCGCGCGCATAAGCTACAGCATCTTCGGCAAGGCTGTTTTCGCCTGCCAGCCGGTCGACCAGACCCATTGCCAGTGCCTTGGTCGCGGCAACCGGCTCACCCAGTGAACACATGGTGGCGGCGGCTTCAATGCCAACAATTCGAGGTAATCTTTGCGTTCCGCCTGCTCCGGGCAATAAACCAAGCTTCACCTCTGGAACACCCAATTTAGCCGACGGGACAGCGATCCGGTAATGGCATACCATTGCGGTTTCCAGCCCGCCGCCGAGCGCAGTGCCATGAATGGCGCCGACCACCGGCTTTGTCGCCATTTCGATCATGTTCAAAACGGCGTTGAAATCAGGACCCTGTGCCGGTTTGCCAAATTCGGTAATATCTGCACCTGCGATAAAGGTCGATCCGTCGCACCGCAGCACGATCGCCTTGATGGCAGGGTCGGCAAGACCGTTTTCCATACCATCCTGTATCCCTTGACGAACATGCCAGGATAGCGCGTTAACCGGCGGGTTGTTGACCAAAACGACAAGAATGTCGTCGATGATCTGGGTCGAAACAGATGACATGGAAAGCTCCTGAAAAAATGCGGATCGGTGTTGGCCGGACGTTGGTATATTTGCGATCGGTTGGCAAGGGCGCGCCGCAAAAGCGGGCCAAACCGAAACTGCAATTTCCGCGTTAACCTTGTTCGTCATGCACAACGTTAGATTTTTCAAGCACAAGCGCAATCAAGATGGAAATAAACCCTGCCTTGATTTATGATTCTGTGCCGCATCCGGAGCCTATTCCTGACGCGGCAAACGACGGTGACCGGCGCGCGCATAACCGTGCTGTAAAAGTTATGCGGGTCGCGCGGCTCAAGAACGTCAAATTGCACGCGGAATGCCTAGGGTTGGTCCGTGACGTATCGTCCGGCGGCATGAAAATCGATGCCGACTTTCCATTGGAGATAGGACAGGCCGTCTCGGTTGCTCTACTTGACGATCAGGAACTGAACGGCGATGTCGTCTGGATTGACGGCAAAACCGTTGGAGTAAAATTCGACCAGCCGATCGTTGTCGAACAAATATTGGCCAGACCATCGCTGAAGACAGATGGCCGTCGCGCGCGATTGCCCCGTTTCAAAGTCAGTAAAGCGGTAAAGCTTGGGTATAACGACAAGTCATTCGATGCTGAATTGATCGACCTGTCACAACGTGGCGCAAAGCTTTTCAGCGATGGCAAATTCAAAATGCACAGCAATATATTGGTCCGGCTAAGCCCGATTTGTGCCGTTCGTGCGTCGGTTCAATGGCAGGCAGGTAACAATTTGGGCGTCGAATTCCATCGACTTTTGACGGTCGAAGAGTTGGGTATCTGGCTTGGTGATGCCAAGAATTAGGACTTGGCCGTAACGTCTGTTCAAAGCGGATATATTGTTCGACGGACATCACGACGTTTATAGATTTTCAAATGCAACCTTTCCTTGACAGCGGAGCTCAGGCTAAAGCATTAAGGCGCAAATGGGGAGGGATGCGCGGATCGCGATGCAGATCGGCCGTCCTGTTTTGAGAGCGGACGATGCAGAATATCTTATTGATCGTCGATCATGGTTTTTATCTTTTAGGACTGACCCAATATCTTGGGTCAATGAACGGCTTCGACGTCGAAACTGCGATCACTGCAGACGACGCAACGGACAAGATTGAAGCTTCTCCGCCTGGACTCATATTGCTGGATCCTCAAATGGATGGCGAGCGCGGGGCGAAATTGTTAAAATATCTCCGCCTGCATTTCCCCAATATTCCGGTAATCTTGCTCGTCACGCACGTCGACCCCGAACAGTCAATCGAAGCGATGCAAACCGGCGTTAAAGGTATTGCTGTGAAAGACGGTGATCCAGAAATCATGATCAACGCCATCAAAACCGTTATGTCAGGCGGTTACTGGTTTGAATCAAATGTCACCCAACCTGCTTTGCAATATTCTTTGGACAAGCCAAAAAGAATGACGCGGTCAGACGAGTTGCTTACCAAAAGAGAGCATGAAATTGTTGATCTGGTGTGCCTTGGTTTACGTAACCGCCAGATTGCCGACCAATGCAGCCTTACAGAAGGCACCGTCAAAATCCATCTCAACAGCATATTCCGCAAATTGAGCGTCACATCTCGGGCAGAGTTGATTGTAAACCGCGAAGGGATGCGCGCCAAAAAAACCAACTTCGCGATTTAGGGTCAGGACCTAATCCCTTTTGCTTCGCCAAACTGGATAATTTTCAGAATGGCGAAGCAAAGAAGGTTGATGAGTCACTAAAGGCTGGCCTAGAATTTATAACCTGCTTCAACACCGATCAGGCGACGCGCGCCGGGTGATATGAACGATCCGCCAAACTCGATGGCCGGAATGGCTTCGTTGATATATTTGCGATCCAGCATATTGTCGGCAAAGGCGGTCAGGTTCCAGTTTTCACCCTCAAGCCCGAACCGCAAATTCAGCACACCGAACGCATTACGCTTTGCGACGCTGTAGTTGGCATTTCCGACAAAACCCGGAAGCGCCAAAGCCGATATCGGTAAAAGCTGGCTGAAGATAGTGGCACGGGTTTGGTCCTGTACCGTATGGAACCAGGTTGGTCCTGTGATGCGGTAATCCGCACGCATTACCAGATCGAGACTGTCGTTGAGCGGCGTATCAATCTGGCTACCCAGATTTATCGTGTAATCTGCGGTATAGGGCGATTTGTTCCCGACCGTGTAAGGCCGTGAAGCGTTTGCCTTGATTTCGCTGTCGGTCACATTGACCGATCCGAACATTTTCCAACCATTTACGATCTTCACAGACGTGTTGAACTCCACACCTTTCACGTCGACTTTATCTATGTTTGAAACAACCCGTAGCAGACCGAAGGATCCAACGAAGAATTCGAAAAACTGCATGTCGGTGATGCGGGTATAATAACCAGCAAGGTCAAAGGTTACGCGATTGTCGAACAACGAACCTTTGATACCGGCTTCAAACGCACTCGACCGTTCCTTGCGAAACAGGTCGTTAATCGTCACGCCTGCCGCGATTTCCGGGATGTTGAAGTTCGCATTCACCAGTGCCGACGAACCGGTATTGTTGAAGCCACCCGATTTGAAACCGATGCCCCAGTTGGCATAGATATTGGTCGAACTATTGGGGGTGAAGCTTAACGTCACTTTGGGTTGCAATTGCTTAAAGCTTGCCGACTTGTCAGCGATGCCACCGGTCGCAGGCAGGCCCGGATTGATCTTGGCACCCGTAATCGGATCGAACACATTGGGTACCAGATTTGATGTAGTGCGGTCCTCGACGTCATAACGCAGCGCCACACCTGCCTTGAACTGGTCCGAAACAGCATAATCTGCGGATCCGAACGCGGCATAAACGTCGGTCTTGAATGTGTCCGAAAACAACTGGGATGTCGGATTGCTGGTGCCTGGTGCGTTATAGAGCCTGCGGCTGACGCCTTGGCCTAAATCTGCACCCAGGCTGACGCCCACCGAACGGTCGATATGCAAACCGTAAACACCCAATTGCCAATCCAGTGGTCCATCACCATTGGATGCCAGCCGGATTTCGCCGCTAAAATCTTTCTGGTTGCGGATTTGCAATTGCGTGCCGTCGCACGTCGTTGGGCTATATGCTCCGAAGGTCGAGCCGGTTGCCGGAGCGAAAATGAATGGCACGGGCACTAGACCGATTGCACCGGGCGCATTGACGGGAAATCCGGTTAGCGCGGCGGTGGTGGCGAAACATTGGCTCTGCACCGCAAGATTGGTTGCGTTCGCTGGTGCGCCGAGCGCTGGCGAAATATAACGCGCAAAGTCCGCCGAGGTGCCATCAGCAGTCAGGCTTTGGTCGACGTCCGAAAACAGCGCCCAAGCAGTCAGTTTTGTAGAGCCGAAATCATGTTCTACCTTGGCGGAGACATCGATGGTACTCTGGTCGTTGGTTGGACGAATATTGCTGTAATAGCCCAATTCATGATCATCGACGTCTTCAAAAAACGCACCGCCAAAGGCTTCGATATGGAATACCGAGTTAAAGTTGATCGACGCACCCGATAGCTTTGAATAACGCGCCTTTACGTCAATGTTCGTTGCGTCGCCGACATCGGCCACAAAACGTCCATCGATTGAATAGACTTCCTGATCGTCCACCACTTTACGGTCCAGAAACGTATTGCGATAAAATCCGTCGGTGGTTCGGTAACTACCCGAAAGCACGAGGCCCGCATTATCGCCAATCGGTGCGGAAATATATGCAGAGCCTTCAATGGTCTGTTCATTGGCGTAGCTGAATTTCACAGCACCTTCGAGCGTTTCGCCCGGCTTGACTGTGGAGATTACGATAGCCCCTGCGGCGGCATTGCGGCCATAGATTGCGCCCTGCGGTCCCTTCAATATTTCAATCTGGCGCAGCGTTCCTTGGGTCTGGTTCAGTTGTGCCGTGTTGGTTTTCAATATGCCGTCAACCACAAGTGCGACGGAGCTTTCCGCATCGCGCGCACCGTTGATGCCACGAATGTTGATCTGCGTATCACCTGCTTCAGCTGTGCCCGTTACAATCGTAACGCCGGGTGTTAGCTGGGCAAAGCCTTGGGCGTTGTCCGCTCCGGTTTTTGCAAGCGAATCGGCGTCGATAACGGAGACCGAAGCCGGAACATCAACCAGCCGTTCATTCTGGCGGCGGGCGGTAACGATGATTTCTTCTGACTCGGCACCGTCTTCAGCATCTTGCGCGAACGCCGTGCTGGGCAACATTGCGGCGAACGCAATGGACGTGAGGAGTGCACTTTTGGTGATACGCATTTAACAAAACTCCCTAGTTTTCGCTTTTATTGCTTTGGCGACAGCTTATTGTATACAAATACCATTCGTCAAGAGGAGCATTGCACCTATGTCACGGGCATCGGATCGCGCTTATAATCATATCCGCAACATGATCTTGTCGGGTGAACTGTCATCAGGCGAACAAATTCGCGAGGAGGCTCTGGCCGAGCTCTGCGGCGTGTCGCGGACCCCTGTACGCGACGCATTGCGCCGTTTGGAGGCCGAGCTGTTTATCCGTCGCAACGAATCACAACGCAGCTTCGTCGCCGACTGGTCGCTGGATGATCTTGAAGAATCGTTCCAGCTGCGCGCCATGCTTGAAGCATATGCTGCCCGCCGCGCTGCATCGCGAATTACATGGGATCAATTGGCCCGGCTACGTTCGCACAATGATGCGATTCGCCAGGCAATCACTTTATCTGCGCCAGACATCCCGAAATTTCTGGATCATAACCGCCAGTTTCACGCCATTGTTCTGGAGGCTGCGGGATCAGATCGGCTATCTGGTATGCTCACGCAAGTAATTGAACAGCCTGTCGTTCTGCGCACGGCACGGCAATATGACATGGAAAACCTCAAGCGGTCCCATCATGAGCATGACGAATTGCTCATCGCTTTTGACAATCGGGATGGCGAATGGGCAGCCGCCGTGATGACAGGCCATATCCGCCGCGCCTTTCACGCCTATGCCGCGGCGCATTCCAGTGACACCGAAATCCAGCGGACCGACGAAGCTGCATAATCCTGTTTGATTTTGTATACAATTATGGCATCAATTGCAGGTCATGACCTTTCCAAGCCGTATAGAATTTGTCGAAGTCGGACCGCGCGACGGTTTGCAAAATGAAAAGCTGCTGGTGTCCACGCAGGACAAGCTGGCGCTGATAAACCACGCCATTGCGGCAGGCGCGCGGCGCATCGAAGTCACCAGTTTTGTAAACCCGACGCGTGTCCCACAAATGGCCGACGCTGAGGAATTATGCGCGATCCTGCCCTTGCGTGATGACGTCACATTCATCGGCCTTGTTATGAACTTACGTGGCGCGGAACGTGCGTTGAGAACCGGACGGATCAATCAACTGGGTGCGGTCGCGGTGGCAACGGACCGCTTTGCGATGGCCAATCAGGGCCAAACCAGCGACGAATCGGTTGCGGCGGCCAAAGCCATTATCGCCCTCGCTAACGCCGAAGGTCCCACGGCCCAATGCACAATTGCAGCCTCTTTCGGTTGCCCGTTTGAAGGCGAAGTCGCACAAGACAGAATTGTCGAAATGTCGGTATCGCTGGCCGAAGCTGGCCCTGTGGAAATCGCCCTTGCCGATACGATCGGTGTCGGCAATCCCGCCCATGTCGCGCAGCTGGTCACGCGCGTCCGCGAAGCTATCGCGCCGCTGCCGGTGCGGGTGCATTTTCATAATACCCGCAATACCGGCCTGGCCAATGTTTGGGCGGCGGTGATTGCGGGTGCCAGCATCGTCGATGCCTCGGTCGGCGGCCTCGGCGGCTGTCCTTTTGCACCGGGCGCGGCCGGAAATGTTCCAAGCGAAGACGTGGTCTATATGCTGGAGCGCGCGGGAATAGACACCGGCATGGATCTGGATCGTTTGATTGAAGCCAGCCATTGGTTGTCGGAAATAATGGGACGAAAACTGCCCGGAATGGTGGCGCAATCGCCAGCCTTTCCTGCGGCAGCTTAAGGGAGAAGATTATGGGTTATCGTTTGGGAGTTGACGTAGGCGGGACATTTACGGACCTGTTGCTGTTCAATTCCGACACCGGAGCCTTTTGGCGCCACAAAACACCATCGACGCCGCACGACAGCAGCGAAGGCATTTTGAATGGCGTAACCGCGATATGTGGACAGGCCGGGGTCGCGACCGCCGAAATCGACTATTTCCTGCACGGAACAACGGTCGCCACAAATGCGGTGCTGGAGGGCAAGGGCGCACGCGTCGGCCTGATCGTGACCGAGGGCTATCGCGATATCATGCAAATCGCCCGATCCTATGTGCCCGGCGGCCTTGCCGCATGGATCATCTGGCCCAAGCCCACACCGCTTGCCGCGCTGGAAGATACAGTGACCGTCGGTGGACGCATGAATGCGCAAGGCGAAGAAGTGCGCCCGCTGGACGAAGCAGGCGCGCGCGCTGCGCTGACCCAATTGAAAGACAAGGGCGTCGAAGCCATCACCGTCAGCTTCATGAATGCCTACACCAACGGCGCGCATGAGGCGCGGGTGGGCGAGCTGGCGCGGGAAATTTTCCCCAATGCGCCCATATCGCTCAGCCACGAAGTGCTGCCCGAGATGCAGGAATATGAGCGGACATTGACCACCGTCGCCAATGCGGCCGTTCGGCCGGTTGTCAGCAAATATGTTTCCAACCTCCGCGACAAGCTCGCCGTGTCGGGCTTTTCGGGCAAACTCTCTCTGTTACGCTCTGATGGCGGTCTGATGTCCGCGCAAAAGGCGGAAGAGCATCCGGTCAACATATTGATGTCCGGTCCGGCCGGGGGTGTCACCGGCGCGCTTTGGGTCGGCAAGAATGCGGGTATCCGGAACATCCTGACCCTGGATGTTGGCGGCACCTCGACCGATGTCGCCCTGATCGAAAATCTGGAGCCGCG